>JGI997J19993_1000012_pt1 | contig 130880 bp, 147 predicted proteins | sample Etolagbewater25m_FD_19993 | JGI IMG/M metagenome (IMG submission 19993)
GCACCCTCGAGAACAGCATCTTCAATCTCTGCATCAGTCACGTTCATGCACTGGCAGACAATCCTGGCCTGCTCCTTGCGCACACGGTCTTTCATCCCGTTTCTTTCGAAATAATCGTTGATAGCCGCTCTCAGAGCCTTGTCGCCAAGTACGGAACAATGGATCTTGTTATCGGGAAGGCCTCCGAGTTCTTTTGTGACATCCTTGGGAGAGATATCAAATGCCTGGTCGAGCGTCATCCCCTTGACCATCTCTGAAAGCACTGACGTGCTTGCTATGGCACTTGCGCAACCATAGGTCTTCCACTGGCAATCCGTTATCACTTCCTTTGAAGGCTCGACCCTGATGACGACCATCATTTGGTCGCCACACGAAAGGTTTCCCTCCATGCCGACACCATCGAATTCAGCTGTATCCTCCCCCTGGAGAATGTTTTTCGGGTTCATGAAATGATCCTTGAGCTTCTCTGTATAAACCCACTCATTCTGCTGCAGCATGCTCTCCTCCTTTTACATAAGCTGTTGACATATTCCTGATTTTCTCAATGACCCGCGGAAGCACATCCAGCACGTAACGAATATCATCCATTGTCGTTTCCCTACCCATACTTATACGGATGGATCCGTGAGCCTGCTCAGCCGATGAACCTGTTGCAAGCAGCACATGGGAAGGATCCAGTGAACCTGATGCGCAGGCAGAACCTGTGGACACAGCTATACCTTCGAGGTCGAGATACAGAAGAATCGCCTCGCCCTCAGCTCCCGGGAAGGAGACATTGAGGGTATTGGACATCGAGTGTTCAGGATGACCGTTGAACTCCACCTCATCTATGCTCGCAGCAATACCATCCTTCAGCACCTGCTTCATCTCCCCAAGGCGCCTGGCCTCCTCATCCATCTCCTCTCGACGCATTTCCACGGCACGGGCAAGACCAAGTATGCCCAGTGTGTTCTCTGTACCGGCACGTCTTCCTTTTTCCTGGTGCCCGCCACGAATGAACGGGCAGTATGGAGTTCCCTTTCGCACGTAGAGCGCCCCTATCCCCTTCGGACCGTATATCTTGTGGGCACTCATGGTAAGGAAATCCACACCGAGCTCATTGACATCTATCGGCATCTTGCCTACTGCCTGCACCGCATCTGTATGCATAAGCGCGCCGTGTTCATGGGCGAGACGACTGATTTCCCGTATATCCTGTATTGTCCCTATCTCATTGTTGGCCATCATCACCGAGACAAGCCCTATATGATCATCCAGGTACTCCTTCAGTTGATCCATATCTATGCGACCGTAACGGTCTACATCCAGGAGCTTAACCTGGCTTCCCCTGTGCTTCAGGCACTGGGAGGTCTCGAGGACGCAGGGATGTTCGATTTTGGTGGTAATGATCCCCTGACGTCCCTTGAAGCCGGGTATGCAAAGGTTGGAGGCACATGCAAACAGCGACAGCACCGTGTTGTTGGCCTCTGAGCCACTGCCGACAAATACCAGCTCGTCTTCATGAGCCCCTAGAAATTCAGCAACAGTCTTGCGCGCATGCTCCACATTCGCCCTCGCCTCGCGACCATAGGAATGCATACTTGATGGATTGCCGAACATTTCCATCGCTGCTGCCATCTCTTTGCGAACCTCCGGATGAAGCGGCGTTGTTGCGTTATAATCCAGGTATACCCGTTTATGCCCCATAATCCTTCTTTACTTCAATAATTGAACAAAACACCTACACGTTGTCGAACAGCCAGGAAGAGAGGTATCTTTCGCCTGTATCAGGCAAGATCACCACGATCCGCTTCCCCTGCATTTCCTGGCGACGGGCAATATCTACCGCCGCCCGCATTGCTGCTCCTGAAGAGATTCCACAAAGAATACCTTCCATGGAAGCCAGCTGTCTCGACATCTCTCCGGCCTCCTCTGTCCCGACCCTGACAACTTCATCTATCAGGCTGGTATCAAGATTTTCCGGAATAAACCCGGCTCCTATACCCTGCAGTTTATGCGGGCCAGGTGACCCACCTGAAATCACTGGAGAATCCCTGGGCTCAACGGCAACAACCCTCAGGTCCGTACACCGCTCTTTCAGCACACCCCCTACCCCGGAAAGGGTCCCACCGGTACCTACCCCGGCAACAAACACGTCGAGCTCCCCTGACGTATCCGCCCATATCTCTTCAGCCGTTGTCTGTCGATGTATCGCAGGATTTACCGGATTTGAAAACTGGTGGAGTATCACGCTGCCAGGGATATCTGCTGCCAGCTCTTCAGCCTTGTTAATAGCGAGCTTCATGCCCCCCGCCCCATCAGTCAGCACCAGTTCTGCACCGAGAATTTTCAGGAGCTTGCGCCTTTCCATGCTCATGGTATCGGGCATGGTCAGCATAAGCCTGTACCCTTTTGCCGCACAGGCGAATGCAAGCGCTATACCTGTATTGCCACTGGTCGGCTCTATGATGACCGACCCCTTACTGATCCGGCCATCCCGTTCTGCAGCTTCAATCATGGCCACTCCGACCCTATCTTTCACGCTGGACAGCGGATTGAACGATTCAAGCTTAACCAGCACTTCTGCACTGCCTGGCTGCACGATCCTGTTGATCCTGACGAGCGGGGTACGCCCCACTGTCTCCGTTATGTTTGCGTAAACTCTCATGCTTTTTTTATCAAATATAACCATATAATCGGACATGCATATAAAAACAAGGGAAACAGGACAAAAAATTCCCGGATTAACAGCACATGATCCTAAAAAACAAGCTGAAAAAATAAGGAAGGAGAATCAAAAAACCGAATAAAAACAGGACTAACCAACTTATAGCACCTCACCGGGGAGCGTACGGGAGGAGGAATGGCCAGGGACCTTCATCTGGGGCATGGTTCCCCTGCATATCCGAAAGGACTGCCGATGCCTGGCGCCCACCCTGCAGGGCCATGGCGAGCAATACTCTTGTTTCATCCTGCTCATTGCCAGCAAGAGGTTGCCACGTGAGGAAAAGCTGACGTCCTGGATCTTCAGCCTTGAGCTGCATTGCCCTGCCGGCAAAGGCCGTGACAGGAGCGAACTCGATCTCCTCTGAAAATGAGGTTGCGGGAAACACCGAAAACCAGTAATACTCCCATCCTGAAGAGAGCATGGAAACAGTATGGGTGTTCTGGAACCATCGATCCTCTCCAAGGAACTGGAGAGGCAGAGGCAACTGCGACAGAAGAGTGACATGCCTGATATGCTCCAGTCGGGAAGCAAATGGCTCCAGGAGGAGGCTGTTGAGCCATAACCTGTCAGGATCCTGCTCGAACAGTTCCTCAAAACCGGGGCGGGCAATGGAAACAAGCTGCCTGACACGCTCCAGACGTCGGGAAAACTCCTCTATGGCAACCTGCCTGCGAGATATCGATACCTTGTCGCCCTGGAGAAGGTAAACGGCAAGCCACTCTTTTCCGGCAACAACCTTCAGTATCGCCTGGTCCGGCGGTAGCTTTTCCTGCAGCCTTGGCAGGGTGACCGGTCCGGGCAGCACCTTTTCCGCCTCGAAGGGCGCAACCTCACGTACCTGGGCCAACCTGCTGTAGAGCACCCCTCTTTTCTTGTGCAGAAGTGCTGAAATACGAGGCAGGTTGGTGAGGTCGCGCCCGGCCTCGAGAATATTCACCGCCCTCTGGGAAAGCGCTGCCGTTTCCTGCATAAGTCTGCTCACATCTTCATGGAGCCCGGCATGTTCGGGAGAAAGGGAAAAAAGAGATGGATCGCGCTGCACCATCAGGCTCAGGCTATCGAGACGCATCTCCTCATCAAGCAGGAACGCTTCGCTGTAGCGACCATGGGCAACAAGATAGTCGATAAGCTCCCCTACGGCCGAATCGAGAGCAGCAGTGACCCACTGGGGCCTGTAAGGCGGCAACTGGAAGCGCAGACGTCGAATACCCTGCCTGAGCAGTTCATAACGACGTCCATCTGCCACCTGACTGAAGCGGGCATAATCGAGAAAAGCAAGAGCGCCAGGCAGCTCCATACCTTGATCCTCGAAGTAGGTGGCGCTTCTCGCAGAAACCTCCGAGTTACGCTCGAGTACTGCGTTGGCTTCGTAATCAAGCACCTTTTCAAGCTGTTCGGCACCAGCTGCGCGTGCCCTGGAAAGCGCCTTGAACAACAGGTAACTGGCATCATCCCTGTTGGGTTCCCGGCTAACGAGACTCTGGGCCGCACGCCTGAAAGCATACGCCTCATGCAACGGATCTCCGCCACTCCGGCTGACAAGCTGACGGGACAACTCAAGCACCTTTACAGCCTGATGCGCCTGACCTCCAGCCCGTAAGGCAAGAGCTGCCGCTTCAAGCCTGAGAGGCAGGTCAGAAGTAGCATCGAACTCACTGCATATCCGGACAGCCTTTCCGCCAAGACCTGCCTGCAGATACCATTCTGCAACCTGCAGCCGATCCCTGGCAGAAGCGCCTGCAACGGCATCTCCGGTTTCTGCAGCTTCACTGAAACGACCCATATCAGCCAGAAGGCGGGCTTTGGCCATACCAAGCTCAATGAGTGAGCCTTCGTCCAGCATTCCCAGGCAGTGCTCTGCAAGGATCCTGTGTGTGTCGAGGGCATTGAAATACTCACCGTTACGCTCCTCTATCCGGCGTTTCAACATAAGCATGTCTGCAGAGAACCGACTGTAACCATTCAGGGTATCAGCACCAATCCCCTTCTCGAGGAGCTCGAGAACAGCTGCAGCCTCTCCCTCATCAACCAGGTTTCGGGCCTTCTCCAGAAGATCGCCGGGAGTACCGGGCCCGGACACCGGATCCTGGCAGCCGGCCAGTGCAACCGTAGCAAACAGGAACAATATCCCCTTGCACCATGTTACTGTTTTCATGTGTAGCTGATATAAGGGCTCAATTGAAGACACCAGGATAGAGGTGCCCTGGATGTTAAGTGTCAAAGTTTAGCGATAAAATCAATGCCGACCAAAAGGCTTGCAAAGCCGGGTCCTTATATGTATCATCTTCGTAAAACGTAATATTAATTTTATACTTTTCTGACGAGCACCTCGGTGCCACGCAAATGGATTCATACTTTTTTGAACTGACCGTTCTTTTATTACTTATTCTTGCTAACGGGTTCTTCTCGATGGCTGAATTCGCCATCATATCTTCAAAGGAATCCCGCCTTCATGACATGAAAGATGCAGGGTCGACGCATGCGGCCCTCGTACTTGACCTGCTTGAAAACCCGGGCAGGTTCCTTTCCGCCATTCAGGTTGGCATTACCCTTATCGCTACGCTTACAGGTGCATTCGGCGGCGTCACTATGTCAGCCCCCCTTGCCGACATGCTCGATACCTATCCGGCACTCCAACCTTACAGTACGGAACTTGCACTGACCCTGGTCGTGCTTGTCGTAACTTACTTCTCACTGATCATAGGGGAACTTGCGCCAAAAAAAATTGCACTGCAGCATGCCGAGGAAATAGCTGTTGCCATAGCACGGTTTATCGATATCATCTGCAGGGCAAGCGCTCCGGTTATCCACCTCATTAACGGCTCGACCAACCTGATCCTCAAAATCATGGGGATCAAGCCTTCCGAAAAACCCCTGGTAAGCGATGAGGAAGTTATGCTGATGCTCAAGCAGGGCGCCAAGAAAGGAATTTTCGAATCTGTCGAATACGATATGGTTTCACGGATATTCCGTATGAGCGACAAGCGAGCCAGCGCCATGATGACCCCGAAAAGCGAAATTGAATGGCTCGACCTGCAATCGAACGAAGAGGAGATCATTGCCAAAATGCAGGCAAGCGGACGTTCGAGGTTCCCGGTAGCTGAAGGCAGCCTGGATAATATCAAAGGCGTGGTCCGGTCGCTTGACCTTGTCAGTAAACAACTGATGCAGCCGGGAAGCCTCAAGGATACGATCTTCAAAGCGATGAAAGCCCCTCTCTTCGTCCCCGAATCCATCCCGGCATTCCAGGTGCTGGAACTGTTCAAGGAAAACCGTGCACACCTGGCCCTGGTAGTTGATGAACAGGGTTCCGTTCAGGGAGCCATCTCCCTTACCGACGTCCTCGAAAGCATCGTAGGTGACATTCCTGCCGACGACCTTGAAGGCAACCGTAAAATAACCCGCAGGAGCCAAAGGACATGGATCATAGACGGCCTCCTTCCTGTAGACGAATTCATCCAGGAGTTCGATCTCGAACAGTTTCCGGCAAACGACCAACTCTACGACACCATGGGAGGCTTCATGATGACACGGCTTGAAAAAGTCCCTTCAGTCATGGACTCTGTCGAATGGAACAACATCCTGTTCAAGGTGATCAAGATGAACCGGCAACGTGTCGATAAAATCCTTGTCCTGTTCAAAACCGATAGTGAGTCAACACCCGGACAGAAGGATTTTTCATAATCAACGACATTGTGTATCTTCGCTTCGTCAGAAACAACTGCCGGCCTACAGGGACAAACGACCGCAGGGACCGGATCATAGAAAACGTATAACAGGGACTACACTGATGGAAAGAACGTTAACCATTCTCAAACCGGACTGTGTCCGTAAACAAGTCATCGGCGCCGTCATCGACAAAATGGAGAAAGCCGGCTTCCGCATCGTGGCAATGAAAAAAACCAGGCTGACACCAGAGACTGCAGGTGAGTTCTATGCCGTACACCGCGAACGCCCTTTTTTCGGTGAGCTGGTTGAATTCATGTCTTCGGGCCCGTGTGTTCCGATGATCCTCGAAAAAGAAAATGCCGTCGCTGACTTCCGTACCCTTATCGGTGCAACTGATCCGGCTGAAGCTGCCGATGGCACCATCCGTAAGCTCTTTGCCGACAGCAAAGGCGAAAACATCGTGCACGGTTCAGATTCAGCTGAAAACGCAGCTGCAGAAGCAGCATTCTTCTTCTCCACTGAAGAGAGCGTGCGCGTCAACTGAGCCAGGACTTCAGGGCATCTCTGATACCCATCAGGCAATTCGGCATCCTTCAGCACAGGAGGGTGTCGAACCCCCCTTGTCGTCCGATCTCGTTGTTACATGGAATTGCTGCTGGTGCAAACATACAGCGATCCTCCTCCCCCGCAGAAAGCAACAGGGCAGCATTACGAATCAGGCATATCTGAGTATTGGCAAACTTTCCTGCCGAAAGCTCTGAAAATGCGAAAAAATCAGCGCGGTCAGGCCGGAATGCTACTCCATGCAGGCGCCTGGAGACAACAATCGCTTCATGTTCTTCCGGATCCCAGAGCGTATCCCCCTGTGTCGCGAGGTAGTCTTCATAATAGCCCTGCAGCAGTCCAAGTGAAGACTTTGCCCTGAGCAGGAGTTTCCGGGCAGGCTTCTGACGCCCTGCCTTCTGCGCCTCATGAAGTAAGCTGCCAGATATCTGGCGAACCGTATCAAGCGCACATCCTACCATGGTGCCGGCCAAAGCGGTACCTTTTTCGAAAAAACGGTCACAGAAGATCAGCGTACCGTCATAGGCGAGAAGCGCAGCCTGAAAGCTGCGGAGCCCGGTAGTCCTGCCCAGTTCGGGAATGATTTTTTTACCTGGCATGTCCTGACATGGGGTTCAGTTCATCAGACTGTTAAATGTCGGTAAAAAGAAAGTTACGAAAATCATACCAAATCATGGCATATTCTCGTTGAGGTACTCCTTGAATGTCTCCCCATAGATCTCCCAGACGGTAATGAAAAGAGATGCTATGATCGGACCGACAATAAATCCCACTATCCCGAACAGCCCGATACCACCTATTGTCCCAAAAAAAATCAGCAGCTCATGCAGACGGGTATCCCGCCCGACCAGGATCGGGCGCAGTATGTTGTCTATACTGCTGACCATCAGCCCGCAGAACGCAAGCAAGCTTGTCGCCGCAACAAAGGAACCGGTGACATAGAGAAAAATGACCGCCGGTACCCACACGAGGCCGGAACCTATAACAGGAATAATGGAAAGTACGGTCATGAGCGCTCCCCAGAATGCCGCCCCGTCTATTCCTGCCAGCTGAAACGCTACGCCGGCCAACGTTCCCTGGATAATCCCTATCAGGAAGGTGCCTCGTATGGTTGCCCCGGTCACTGAAGTGAATTTTTCCAGCATGCGCGACGTATCCTTTTCGGGCATAGGCAGGTAGTACAGCATCTTCATGAGCATGCCCTGTCCATCGCGAAAAAAGAAAAACATAGTGTAGAGAAACACAAAGAACATAAAAAAGGTCTGCACGGTCGACAGGGTGAATGAGGAGATGTTTTCAAACAGGAAACTCCCTGTCTTGCTGACCATCTCTCCTGTTCTCTGGAGAATCAGGTCGCTATATGCATTGAGCGTGTCATAAAATGGAAGCGAGCGGAAAAAATCATGAAAGGCCGTCGGCTCCTCGAGGCGCTGTTCTATCCAGGGACCTGCCGAACGGCTGATACGAATAGCCTGAGCTGCCACTATTCCCAGTATCGCCAGCATGGGGAAAATGACGATCAGGGAGAGCGTCGTAAGGGAAAGCGCAGAGCTCAGAGATTTCCGCCCCTTTGTCAGTCGCTCATAGAACCTGAAAAGCGGCATAGCAAGGCCTGAAAAAATCGCAGCCATAAGGATCACCAGGAGGAAATCTGCAATCATCGCAAGGAAAATCCCTGACACAAGCAGCACCACCAGGAGCAGTACAAGGTTGTTGAGTTCGGTTTTCTTCATGCCTCATCCCCGCGGTTACATGTTCTGTTCATGGATGCTTCGCCGCCACGCTCGAGAAGTTGCGCCCTGACAAGTGCCACTGCAAACATCCCCGCAGTTTCAGCCCTGAGAATGGAAGAACCGAAAGACAAGGACTGGAAACCGGCATGTCTGGCCTTGTCGAATTCATCGCGGGAAAATCCGCCTTCCCCCCCCACAGCAATCAGGATCTTCTGCCCCTGGAATGCAGGAATCCCATCGGTTCCATCAGCGCACTCATAGGCTATGAAGCGCTCGTCAAAATCCGGCAGACCGAGTATGTCAGAAAAAGGACGCGGCTCGGAAATCTGAGGCAGCCAGCACCTTTTGGACTGACGAAGTGCAGCAAGCATCACCTGCCGCCACCGCTCGACCTTGCGCTGCCCCTTTGTACCCTGGGGACGGGATACCGTCCGGGAACTGACCATCGGCACAACAGAACTAACCCCAAGTTCTACCGATTTCTCGAGGAAGAAATCGAACCTGTCAGCTGATTTCAGGAGCGAAATAGCAACAGTAAGCCGTGTTTCCGGCGGCGGTTGATGCCGGGCATGCAGTATGTCGACAACGAGCATATCTTTACCAATATCCCGGATAACAGCCGTTGCACATAAACCGCAGCCATCAGTCAAGCCGATCGAATCGCCAGGCTTGCGTCGCATCACCCTGGCACTATGGAAAAATTCCTCGTCTTTCAGAATTGCCGTACCATTCCCCAGATCGATCCTGGACGATGGCGTATAAAACAGGTCCATTTCACAGCTATGAGGTCGCGGCAAGCGCGACAGTTACAGGAAAAACTTCTGAAACCCCGGTACCAAGAAGCGAGTGCATGGCTGCGTGTACTGTCGCNCCCGTAGTGATGACGTCGTCGACAAGCATCAGGCGGCTACCNGGCANTACGTTCCTGCCAGGCCTGAACGCGCCTTCCATGTTATCGCGTCTCGCCCTTGCAGAAAGCCCTGCCTGAGAACGGGTTGCGAGGCTGCGCTTCAGGAGATCCGTCCTGAGGGGAAGATCCAGGCGCCGGGCAATCGCTGCCGCCAGCAGCTCAGACTGGTTGAACGTGCGCTCAGCTTTCCTGGACGGATGAAGCGGCACCGGTACGACAGCATCCACTCCCCATGTCTCCCCGGCTTCCCGGAACAAATCTGCGACACGATCCCCCAGCCAGTCGCATGCACGATAGACTCCCCGGTACTTCATCGCATGCACAACGTGGCCGGCAGGGCCATCTTTCGTGTAATGGCAGAATGATGCGGCATGAAGAGGAAGCTCCATTGCCGGATAGTGGCTCTCCAGGAGCTCGGTGAACGCCAGGGTTGATGCAGACAGAGACGGAAACCTCTCGATTTCACCCAGGCATCCGGTACACAGCACCTCCTCATCAGGAAGCAGCATTGCCCTGCAGGAAACACAGACATTGGGAAACAGGAGATGCAACACTCTCACCCCCGTTCAAAACAGAGTGCTGCAGCACCATACACACCGGCATGGTTACCTAACGATGCCGGTATGACCTCAATCCCGTCATGCATGGAGACAAGCGTCGATTTCTTCAGCTGCTCGAGTGCGGAACCGATAAAAAGGTCGGCAGCAAGTGACACACCGCCACCGACAAGGAACTTTCGAACATCCATCAGGGCAACGACACCGGCAAACGCCACCCCCAACACACCGCCGACTTCATGCCACACCTCCCTGGCTACAGGGTCCCCCGCCTTTGCTGCGCCCTCCAGGGTACGGGGGGAAAGAAGGCCCAGATCGGGACCAAAAAGCCCAGTCGTTTCCGGCGTCAAACCTTCCTTGCGATAGCGGGCTCGTCCAAGACGGGATATCCCCTCCTTGCCAATCAGGCTTTCAACTGTACCCCTAACCCCCGCATGAACCGTTTCGCCCCGGTAATCCACAGTCAGGTAACCGATCTCCCCCGCTGTCCCGTGTGATCCCCGATAGATGTTACGCTGCAAAACGATACCTCCACCAACCCCGGTACCAAGCGTCACCATCATAAAATCGTCAAAAGCTCGCCCTGCGCCAAATACAGCCTCACCAAATGCCGCTACATTGGCGTCATTGTCGACAGCTATATACGTACCAGGACATACACCCAACATGCCAAGCTCCCGATAAAGGGCATCCCTGATACCGAAACAGTTCCATCCAGGCAGGTTCGGAGGGTAGCTCAGCACTCCTTTCGATGCATCGACAGCACCCGGAACTCCCAGGCCTATCCCGGCAAAAGACGACCTTCCAAAATCAGGCTCACAGCGAGAATAGATCGTACCAGCAAGGCTGGCAATCTGGGCCACGGTTCCCTTCGGGCCATGATCGAGCATGGTCGGGTGGCGCTCAAACCCCACCATGTTCCCTGCTGTGTCGACCACAGCAATCTTTATAGCGGTCCCGCCAAGGTCTATTCCAATTGCCCATACCATACAGGATGCCCTCCGTCAGGATTTATAGGAACGAATAAATTTTCGCCTGGCGCTTCCGCCCTCAAAAAAGTCAAGGATCTCATCCCGTTCCGGGCTGGCTTCACAATCCGACTCAACCTTTTCAAGCGCATTCTGCAAGAGGAACCCTGACTGGAAAAGGATCCTATAGACAGCCCGAATCCTGTCGATCTGCTGCGAAGTAAAGCCACGTCGCTTCAGTCCGACAAGATTGAGCCCTTCGAACCGGAATTTTTCATGCCCCCCGGCCATTACGAACGGTGGAACATCGAGAGATGCCCTTGAAATTCCTCCCACCATGGCATATCTGCCTATTCTGACGAATTGGTGAACACCTGCCAGGCCACCAATAACGGCAAAATCATCTACTTCACAGTGCCCCCCGAACTGAACGGAATTTGCCACGATGACGCCATTGCCGATGATGCAGTCGTGGCCAGCATGCACATAGGCCATGATCAGGCAGTCCGACCCGACCACAGTTTTTCCGCTGGCCTTCGTTCCGCGGTTAAGGGTAACGCATTCCCGGATCACCGTACGATCACCAACGTACAGAAATGTCTCTTCACCTTCAAATTTGAGGTCCTGGGGTACAGCCGAAAGTACAGCCCCAGGAAAAATCCTGCACGATTCACCGATACGGGCTCCATTATCTATATGCACATTGGGGCCAATAACGGTATTGGGCCCAATCTCGACATCGTTTTCTATCACCGTGAACGGCCCTATACTGACCCCGTCTGCAATTTTTGCATCAGCACCTATGACTGCAGATGGATGTATTGTCGTCGTACTCATGACTTGATTTTCTTTATTCATTGGAACTTTCCTGGAGCTGCCTCCTCAGCATCTCCACCTTTTCCTCCAGTCCTACCTGGCTGAACGAAAGGGCGAGTGCGTAATAGAGTTCCGGAGAACGCTCAGGCGTCGTATGCTCTGCAAGCTTTTCAAGATAGGCAATATACGGATATGCTTTTTCCTTTTCATCAAACCGGGCATAAAGATAGACGACCGATGCAACAAGTTCAGGCTCCATACCATAGAGGCTGAGCGGAAGCACGTCCTCGGAACGATCGAGCGCCTTCAGCGCCAGCTGCCTTCCGCTGCCTTCCACCAGTCCCCCGTCTTCAGCCATGACCGTATACAGTCGTTCCGGTTCCCGTGCAAGCTCAAGCGCCAGACGGGTGAAGAGTGGCTTGTAGTTGCCTGAAAGGCGCTTTGACGTCTCATCGATAAACACCTCCTCGCTTGCAAGGTTGGTATACCGGAAACTGCCACACAGTGCATTGCACAGACGGGTCACATCAAGCAAGGTCTCTCCCTCGGGGGCCTGCATTGGCTGGAGGCGATAGGCAAGCCCTTCGAGAGTCAGCCAGCGTTTCAGGCCGATAAGGTTATCACTGCCAACCGTAATAGCGAAACAGATCGGCCTGTGCCGGAAGTTGCTCATGATGATATCGAACACAGCAATATCCTGAGGCCGCAGAAACCCCTGCCCCCTGAATGAAATTGCAGGCTGCAGCTCCCAGCGAATGGTATCGGCAATCTCTGCCGAAGGCAGTGCCCCTATCGAACGAGATCGCTCCCGAAGGCGCCTCTGCTCCTCCCCAGCCTCGAGTTCTGCCTGGACAGGAACCATAGGCACATACCCTATCTCCTGCAATTCCTGGTCACTCAGGCTGAAACTTACCGGCTTTGCCCCGCGGGGAGAGCTGTGTTTCAACTGTTCCAGGTACCAGGGGGTGTTGGCAAGGCTGAGGTTGACAACCCTGACATCCTGGCGGATCCCCTCCACTTCCTGCAGATACCAGAGGGGAAAGGTATCGTTGTCTCCGTTGGTGAAAAGGATGGCATCCCGCCCACAGCTCTGCAGGATATTCCAGGCCCAGTCCCAGGCCACGTAGTTACCTGAACGGTCATGGGTATAATAATTTGCATACAGCATCCTTGCCGGGACAAGCAGCATGACCGGGAGCAGGGCAACGACTGCCAGCCTGGTCTTCATGGAGCTGCAGGTTGCCAGGCCGGTAATCTTTTCAATGATAGCTGAAGCGCCAAAACCTATCCAGAGGGCAAAAGCGAAAAAACTGCCGACATAACTGTAATCCCGCTCACGGGGCTGGGGTTCGACCTGGTTGAGGTAGATCACCAGCGCCGCACCGGTCAGGACGAAAAGCGCAGTCACCACCGATCCCGTTTTCCAGTCCTGCCGAACATGGGTTACAACCCCGAGTATCCCTACAAGAAATGGAAGCCCCCAGAGTTGTGACAGGTCGACCGGGGCACCGGAACCCTGGTGGGCACGCCCGATAAACTGCCAGCCAAAATACCGAACGTACATCTGCCCAAGCTGGTAACGAAAAAAATACTCCGCCTCGCTATCATACTTCCCGTAGTAATATTGATGCAGCGGCTCGGATGACCAGCGTCGTGGCCAGAGCGGCAGGTCGCCGTACTGCTCCCGGTTGAGATACGACAGGAATGCATCTGCCGTCGATGGATCATTCTCGTTGATGGGAGGCCCGGCCTGAGCCCTCACAAAAATGGTTGTGTACGAGGTGTAACCAATGACAAGCAGCAACAGGGACATGGCTGCCGTATGCAGTACCCGCTGTCGCTGCAGGTGGGCATACCAGACCCCTGCCATCATCACAACCAGCAGAGCACCTCCTCCCCACCATGAGAACTTCCTCAGCAGAAAAGGAACCCCCTGGATCACACCGCCGTATACCAGGATGAATGCCGCAGTCGCAACAACCGCCATTCCCAGCAGCGAGAAGGGCGTCACCGCATGCCGCCTGTACCAGTAAACCATGATAACTGCGAACAGGACAAGAAGACTGAGGAGATGGACACCGATAGAGAGGCCGATCATATACATTGCAGCCATCAACCAGCGTTCATTTCCCGGACCTGAACTGTCCTGGTACCAGCGGAGCACAAGCCAGAAGACAAGGGTAGTAAAAAACGTCGAGGCAGCATACACCTCGGTTTCGACAGCGTTGAACCAGAAACTGTCGGAAAATGCCAGTGCAAGGGCGCCAACTGCAGCCCCCCCGTAGTGCGCAACCTGCCGGGCCTGGCTCCAGGTGTCGGGATCATCCTTGCGACAGATGATGATAAGCCTGACTGTAATGAGATAGGTGAGCACGACAGCTGCGGAACTCATCAGGGTACTGAGAAGGTTGACCCGAGCACCTATGTCACTGAAAAAAGGAAACAGAGAAAAAACCCTCCCCATGAGCAGAAAGAGAGGCGCCCCTGGCGGATGGGGAACCCCGAGCGTCCTGGCTGTGGCAATGAACTCTCCGCAGTCCCAGAACGACAGGGTCGGGGCCATGGTCAGCAGATACACCGCCTGGACAAGCAGAAAAAGCAGAATGCCAGCAACCCTGTTGCGCTGCACGTGCGTCATGGTAACCTGGTGTTGTCCTCCCGTTATGAAGGAAGGAGTGTTTGCGTGATATGGTCGGAAAAGAGAAACCCTCTCGGTGTCAGGCGAACTCTCCCTCTCCGGATTTCGAGAAACCCCTCGAGCATGAATTTTTCAAGCATACCCTCGAGCCACTGCGCCCTCTGGCGGTGTATGACCTGAAGCTGCTGAAGAGCGATACCCTCCCCAAGTCGCAGGGAAAGGAACACCTCTTCTGTCTGCCGCTCTTCAGGAGTCAGCAACTCATACCCCGTCGATGCATCATGAGGAGCGGAAATATAACGTACAAGCGAAGCTACATTAGCTTTCCTCCGCTCTCCGGAACCATCTTTCAGCAGGGTATGAGCTGACGGACCAAGCCCGATATAAGGCTCACGGCGCCAGCTTCCGGAATTATACCGGGAAAAATAACCGGGCCGGGCAAAATTGGAAACCTCGTAGTGCATAAAACCTTCTTGTGTCAGTCGCTCTACAGCAAGCAGATAGGCCTCAGCCTGAAAGCCTTCATCAGGCCCGGTACACCGACCCCAATGGATCTCCCGCTGCAGCTTCGTCCCGGCTTCGACCGTCAGCATATAGACTGAAATGTGATGGGGTTGCAGCGAGATGGCAGCCTCGAGGTCTGCATGCCATTCGTCCATATCCTCATCAGGAACACCACAGATCAGGTCAAGGCTTACATTGCCAAAGAGGCCGAGCATTTCCTGCATGACCTGGCAGGCCTCATCCGGCGTATGCTTGCGACCCAGGCGTTCCAGTTTACGGCCGCTGAATGACTGCACACCGAGACTCACCCGGTTGATCCCCAGGGTCCTGAACTCCCCCATGACATGCTTCCGGCAATCCTCAGGGTTTGCCTCCAGCGTAATTTCCGCATCTCCCTTAATCTCCACCCTGTCGCTGAACAGAGCAAGCCACCGGCCAATCCTTCGGGGGCCTGCAAGTGAAGGGGTTCCCCCGCCAAAATGAATCGATCCCACCGGCTCGCTGCCAAACTCGCATAAGCGAGCTTCGGTCTCCTGGAGAAGGGCATCGAAAAACGGCTCCATAAGACGTGTACCGGGAACCAGAAAGAAGTCACAGTACGGGCATCGCTCCCGGCAGAAGGGTATATGCACGTAACAATGTGCCATACGTAGCTCCTACTGCTTCAGTATGTAGCCGTGCACAGCATCATAAAGATCCCTGGCGACATATTCAGGCACAAGATGTTTCCGGCGGCAGGCTTCTTCTTCACCGTAGCCGGTTCTGACCAGTACCGGGCGCAGCCCCGAGTTTCTCGCACACTCTATATCGACTGCCTTGTCGCCCACGAAGAACGAACGCTGCATATCGACCTCCATACCTTTGGTACGATATTCCTCTATCGCCCTTTCNACCATGCCTGTACCAGGCTTTCGGCAGTTCAGGAACCGNTCATAGACAGGATGCGGGTAGTCAGGATGGGAGGGGCAGTAATACGCTTTGTCGAAACGCCCCCCCTTTTTCATGAACAGTTCGTTCATGTAGGCGTGTACCTCGTCAAGCTGGACCTCGTCCATGATGCCCTTGGCAAGGCCGGCCTGGTTGGTGATAATGATAACGTGAAACCCTGCGGCAACAGCCATGGCTACAGCATCGTCAGCCCGCTCGATAAGCCTGAACTCATCACGGTGCCTGACATAGGTTCCAATATCGTGGTTTATGGTGCCATCCCTGTCGAGAAACAGCACGGCTATCTTCTCCCGCATCAGCTCAGGTCCCGGGACAGAGTTCCTGGTAAACTTCGCAGTACGCTGCAGCTGATTCGGTCCACGAGGTGTCCTTCGACATATTGGCTGCAGTGAGGGCCACCCATTTCTCCTGGTCGCCATACAGCTCTACCGCCTCCGTTATCTTTGCGACAAGGGCCTCAGGAACATAACGTTCAAACAGGAAGCCTGAACCATCCCCTGAAGACGTAACATCCACAAGGGAATCCACTGCTCCAGCCCCGGAATACGCAACCGGCACGGCGCCATAGCTGAAAGCGAAAAAGTGCTGCATCGCCCCGTTTTCCCGTTCTGCAGGCATCAGGAAAATATCCGACGATGCCATGACCTGGTGGTAGAATGCATCCGAAAAATCGATATTGACCGCGAGCCGGCCAGTATACTCTTCGGCAAGCTTCTGGATCCTGCGCATCTCGTCGCGATCACCGTACAGAGAAAGCACAAGGCGCACATCCTCCTGCATGATCTCCGGCAGGGCTTTCAGAAGCAGGTCGCATCCCTGGTATGAATCAAGCGACACAACTGCAGATATAAGGGGCACTGCCTCATCAAAATCAAGTTCAAGCTCGTCATGAAGGAATTTCTTGTTTTCGAGCTTTTCGGCAGGCCTCTCCGCATCAAACTTTTTCTTGATAAGCTTGTCTGTCGAAGGGTTCCACTGCCTGCTGTCGAGCCCATTCGAAATACCTCTGATCGATGCAAACTCGTTCTTCAGACTCCCGGACAACCCGAACGTGTCAGCCTCGCCATCCCTGACACCTGCAGCCCTCCGGGCAGAAGGAATGGTCAGGGCATCTGCATGCCGTGCAGCCGTCTCAAGGAGACTGACAAACCCTTCATCATCGACGTCCAGACCCTCCAGGACCTGGTCCGGAAGCAATTTCGACAAGTTCTTGAGCGGATAACGACCCTGGCGATGCATGTTATGCATGGTCAGGACAGTCCTGATACCGCTGAAAAAGGGATTATCGGCATAAAGGGTTTTGAGCAGAAGCGGCACAAGGCCTGCATACCAGTCGTGACAATGAATAATGTCCGGCTTCCACCCGAGCCGCTGAAGGGTTTCGAAAACACCTGCATTGAAAAATACGACCCGTTCCAGGCTCCCCTTGAAATCGACACCCGGGGAAGCATCGACAAAAAGACCGCTACGCTTGAAGAATTTTTCGTTGTAAAGGAAATAGGTCTGTATCTTGCTCGAAGGTAGCGCCGTCACCTTGACATTGAGAAGGTCTGCTTTCTCCCTGGAACAGACTTCGATATCAGCAAGCCGCAGCACATCATGCAAACGGAACTTCCTGTCATTGATCACACCGTATTTTGGCATCATGATACGAGCCTCGCAGCACGCATCCTCCATAGCCTGTGGGAATGAGGCCATAAAATCTGCCAGAGACGTCATCCTGACGAACGGGGAAATTTCACCTGAAATATAAAGAACCTTGGTCGTGCTTCTGGACATCTACTTCAACAACAATCTATTTTTCATAAAAAAAACTTTCATAGAACTTCCCTACTTTTTAATTTACGAATTTCTCCACTGAGTTACAATTACGCACTCACCCACAAAAACACGTCTTGAAAAGCCCAGTCACCATTTTGCTGCTGTTGTTCTTCGCAGCAGGCTGCGCAGTGGACCGCCCACCATCGGGAGGACCTGTGGATACAGAACCGCTCGTAATTACCGCGGTCGATCCTGCCCCGATGTCAACGGGAATCACTCCTTCGGAAATCAGTTTTTCCTTCAATCGTTATGTCACCGCAACCGAGTTGCGCAGGTCACTTTCAATTTCCCCCGCTATCGCGCACCATGAAATCAAGAGCAGTGGCAAGGAAGCCAGGCTGCTCATTCCTGGGCCGCTCGAGCAGGACAGGACCTATTCGGTGACCATCAATGCTTCGCTGCAAAGCACGAGAGGTAACCGGCTCAACGAAAGCTACAGCTATGCTTTCTCGACTGGGCAGGAACTGGATACCGGCCTGATTGCCGGCATCATCTACACCTCCTCGCTGCAACCGGCCCCTGAGGTAACGGTCCAGGCCTATCTCCTCGATGACAGCGCGGCCGGCCCGCCGGTCGGGAAACCGGACTACACCGTACTGAGCGGTAGTGATGGAACCTTCCGGTTCCGCAACATGCAGGAGGGCAGCTACAGGCTGCTCGTCTTCAGGGACACCAACCAAAACGGCACACCTGACCTCCCTGGTGAACAGTATGCAGCCGGGACCAGGGCAGTACTGCCAACAGGCACAGAGAACGTTCTCTTTCGTTTGGGAAATCACCCCGGAGAAAATGAAAAGACAATCCTGCCATCTTCGAAGGATAATGGAGCTATTATCGGCACGATACAGAGTGATGTCCCCCTGGTTGTCATTGAAGCGGTGCATACTGGAAACGGCTCCTCCAACCGGGTACTGGTTTCCAGCGTATCCCGTCAGACCCCTTTTCTCATCAGCGGGCTCGCAGCAGGCGATTATGTTGTCAGCGCCTATGAACCAGCCATGCAATCAGGCACCAACGAGACACCTCCACCCTGGAATCCCGGCACGCTTATCCCGTTCTCCCCTGCAGACCAGTTTACCGTCCATCCGGCAATGATCAAGGTACGTGCTGGCTGGACAACAGGAAATATCCTTCTGGAACTCTAACTTCAACGATCAACCACGTAATGAACGCTCCAGCCAGAATCGGCCCGAATTCCATCATACAGACCGTTGCAGCCCTCGACGCCAGGTATGGCACCGGTAAAACAGACCAGATCCTCGAGAAGATCGGACAAACGAACCTGAGGGCCAACCTGCCAACGGAAATGGTAGAAGAAGACAAATTCCATAACCTCTGCAAATCGCTGGAAAACGAACTTGGAGCGAAAGAGCTGGAAAAGATCCTCGAAGATTCTGGTATGAGGACAGCAGCATACCTGCTCAAGGTGAGAATACCAGGCTTCTTTCAGTCCCTGGTCCGCCCCCTGCCGGCCGGCATTGCCTTCAAACTGCTCTTTTTTGCCATCAGCAAAAACGCATGGACCTTTGCCGGAAGCGGTGAATTCAGCTATACCAGGACAAAGACCCCGACGATTACCGTCAAGGTAACCGCATCTTCAGTCCCGACTGTAGGCTATTTCTACCTTGGTACGTTCACTAGACTGCTACGGGAACTTGTCAATCCTGATGCAACAGTTGAACCGATAATCAGGAGAAAAGGCAGCTCTATCGTCTGCAGCTATACCTGCAGGATCTGAGCCTGACGGAATTTTCTTGTACGTCTCCCGTGTTAGTACTGCAGACCGTACAAGCTAACCTGACATGATGCGTCAACATGCTCTCTACACGGGATCACTGGAACAATATTGCGGCATCGGTACTGCCCCCACAATCGCAAGCCATAGAAAGGAACAGGGCGATTACCAGAGCCTATGCCGGGCTCTACAGATCTCACCGCACACTCTTCAAATGGGCTGGTGCTGCAGCTTTTGCATCGGAACAGGTAGGCACGGCAATAACTGCAGCAGCCATCCTGGGCGCTCCAGGGACTCTCTCGACACAAGCTGCAGGTTTTCCCCTCAAGCTGCTCTGGTTTCCTGCAGCGCTCTTCGATATGGCCGCAAGGCAGCTTCTGCTCGACGACCTCGAGGAGATTCGCAAAGGCAACAACAGTATCTATGAAGATATCGCCTGGGCCCATCTCGCCTATGCAGCAGGCGGGCTCAGTGAAATTGAAGGCAACTGCACCCCAGCTGAACAGGAATTCATGGTCACTGGGTTTCAACTCATTGACCAGGGAAGGCAACTGCTCGAAGCCGGACAAATGACCAGTGAAGCTGAAAAACTGATATGGCAGGGTAACATCCTGCTGCTCCGCCAGGAACAGCTCAATACCCTTGCTCCGATCTTCAGAAAAATCAGCCTGCAGGGGAAAGTCATTGCATCACTCGGCAGTGAACTGCATTTCGGCCAGGCAGCTCCTCCCGGAGTACCCGGACACTGTTCCTTTGCCACCCACTACGGCCATTTCGATATCTTGACGGGGAAACGCTGCATCGCAAATGCAGAGGATCGCTGGGAATGGATTGAACAAAGTGTCCTGCCGGCATGGAGCGCAATTGACAGGCAGTACGATTTCCACCAGGGCGCAACACGCCGCCTCCTGGAACTGTCAGGAGGCCTTGAGAGTCCATTCTCACTTACATAAAAAGGCAGCCATCGAGACTGCCTTTAATCGAAAGAGCTTACTGCCAGCCGCCGACGATATCAAAGATTTCACGATCACCGATAGGCACCGGAACCGATGCGGAAGGATGTTCCGAAAGCAGAAACTGCGCAATCTCGTCATAGGGCTTGATACACTCAACTTTGTCCGGAGTGTCTTCCATCTGGAACAAGGTCTTGCCAGCAAAACGGCTTTTACGGATCATCTCATGGTACGGTACCCTGGCAAGCAGCTTGGTGCCGACTTTTTCAGAAAACTGCTCGAGCATGTTCGTGCCACCTCCCTTCTGGTAATCGACACGGTTGGCTACGATACCGGCAAGCTGCACTTTGTAACGGACACTTTTCTGCTGGATAGCCATGCAGAGACGGTTGGCCGCAAAAATACTGTCGAAATCGTTGGTGGCAATGATGACCGCGTAGTCAGCGTAATTAAGCGGAGCACTGAAACCACCGCAGACAACATCACCAAGCACATCGAAAAGGATCACGTCGTACTGGTCATAGAGCCCGAGCTCCTGCAACAGTTTGACCGCCTCACCCACAACATAACCACCACAACCGCTGCCTGCCGGAGGACCACCTGCTTCAAGTGCATCGATCCCGGCAAACCCGGTTTCGATAATATCCTCTTCGGTTAGCTCTTCGTGATGGAAATCGACCTCTTCAAGGGCTTCGATCACTGTTTTCTGGAGCGTTCCTGTCAACGGAAACGTACTGTCATGCTTGGGATCGCAACCAATTTGCAGAACCTTCGCCCCCTGGAGGGCCAGGGCTGCCGAAATATTGGCAGTGGTTGTACTTTTGCCGATACCGCCTTTACCGTAAACTGCCAGGATTAAACTCATAATAAGATCGATAGGTTAGGGTGATTAACAGAAGCAAAACTCCGGCTTCAACCGCCAAGCGCTTCTTTTGCCTGGCGAAAGACCTCCTCGGTTATAGTCTCGAGATCCTGCTCCCGAGCATAATTCTCCGTATTCTTCCTGACTTTCTTGCGCACGAAAAACGGTACTTTTTTCAACATTTTTTCAGCATCCGGGGTCCACGGAAGCCCATCACCATCTATGGCTGCTACGGAAGCTGCCGCTTCTGGAGATCCGCTACCGTTCGTAGCTGTCACCGCACCCGCTTCTTCCTCTTCGTACTCGAGTCCGGCATCACCGAAGAAATCAACAAGGTGTTTTTCAAGTCCTAGCTTACAGGAGGTATAGACCCTGTCGGCAAGCACATCCGCTCCCTCGAACCCGAGGATCGGATAATACCCGATAAGGTAGTTCTCGATATGCGTAGGTGTGGAAATGACCATGCAGGGAACATCGAGCTTGCGACAACTATGCCTCTCCATCTGGGTACCGCACACAAGTTCAGGCATCTCATCCTCGATTTTTTTCGCCACCTCCTGGAACCGGTCTGTCACCATGAGAGGTTCAGGCAGGTAACCTTCCAGTTCCTGCCTGACCCAGTCAGCATGTACCCCGAGATATGTTCCTGCCCCTATAATCTGCATGCCAAGCTCATCCTTGAGGAATTTGACCATGCCAACAGTATGCGTTGCATCCCCGAAAACAAAAGCCCGCTTTCCACTGAAGCTCTCCATATCCGCGGTCCTGGCAAACCATGGTACGCCACTCGGCGCACTCATGCCATCAAGCGAAAACTCGGTAAGCGGAGGCATCGCCAGCTCCCCGGCACCTGTTTCAGGTGCCCTCGCGTTGAGAAGTTCAAGCAGGTCGTGGATCCATTTCAGTGTTGGGTTGACACCCAACGGGATACCATCGAGCACAGGTGTACCGAACTCTTTCTCCAGGTACCGGGCAGCAGTGTGTCCCATTTCACGATAAGGCACGATAGTGGCCCAGGCAGCCGGAAGACGTTCGAGATCTCCCATCGATGCGCCCCATGGAGCAACCACGTTGACCTCTACACCAAGCGTCTTGAGGATACGACGAAGGCTCGTCAGGTCTGAACGGAGATGGAACCCAAGCGAAGTAAAGCCAAGCAGATTGACACTTGGCTTCGAGGTAAGCTCCTGCTTTTTTGCTGCCCGCTTGACAAGTTCTGTAAAGAGCCCTTCAGCTGCTTCATGCTCCTGCACCCTGAACGGGTTTGCATCGTAGACGAGAATTTTCTCGGGATCCACCCCTGAGTGCATAGCTAGCTGGCGGAGATCCTCCTGGAGGAGTGCCGTGCTGCAACTGGGGGCGACAACAATAGTTTCCGGATGATAATGCTCCTCCACCTGCTGCAGTGTTGCCGGAAGTCGCGATTCCCCACGAGCAAGATCCTGGCCACGCACTACACTTATGGAGAGGCCCGGAAAATCCGGAGTCCTTTCCAGCATCGTATAGGTAGCTGTTATGTAATCATCTCCCTGAGGGGCATGGTACACCGTATGCACATCTTTCATACTGTTGGTGACACGGCTGATGCCATGAAGGGCCGTTCCCTCATAGAGCCAGAAAGCTAAACGCATGGTCAGTTTCCTTTAATTTGCAATTTCGATTTCAGATTACTTTTCTGTACTGGGCATGACACCTTTGAGCCATACCGATGCATCGAATTCCGGAAGCTTCTCCCTCCTGTCCATAGGCGACACAAAAAGGTTGGCGAGAGTGAATACGCCCGACCAGCTATGTATCGGCATGAGGGTGAACTCCATGCTCCATTTAACGATCAGGCCCTGGCCAACGAAAGGATTTGCAGTCATAAGTGACGTCACGATAATATCCGGCCGATCCCGCTTGATCTCCTGCAGCTGGCGATGAAAATTCGGTTGTTCAACCACCCTCGTGCCCTGCAGAGCCTCGAGTTCGCGAGCATGGAACTTCTTGTTGATGTAGGCACTACTGCACTCCACGACCTCTGCCCCGGCATTCTTGAGGAAACGGGCAAGGGGAAGCTCCATCATGGTATCCGCCGTCAGGAATACCTTCTTACCTTTCAGGCGCTCGCACTGCGGCGCGATCCTCTGCCATGCTGCAGCCTCACGCTCCCTGAGGTCAGCCTCGATACCGAACATCGAGGCAAGATCTTCCCAGAATACCCTCGTGCCGGTAGGGCCGAAAGGAAAAAGCGATTTCAGCACGGACGCCTTGCGCTCACGGGCAAGACGCGACACCACCCTGGCAAGGTAAGGCTGTATAGGGGCCAGGACCGTATCCGGCCCGATTGCCGGAAGCCTGTCAAAACGACTTTCAGGCAGGAAGCCTCCCACCTTGATACCGAGAGCCTCAGCTTCCGAACGCAGGTCATCGGCAATGGAGTCGTTGACGGAACCTACGAACACGACGTTTTTCTCTCCTGCCGGTGCCTCGGGACAGAAAGGAATCATTGCCTGCAGCACAGAGTCTTCTGCCTGAGTGAAATTATAGACAAGACCGCTTGCAGGGACAAAAAGCACAGGAACATCCGGAGTACTGAGAGAGGTTGCCAGCCCCTTGAAATCGACCTTCATTACTTCCGGAGTACAGGAAGAAAGAAGAAAAATCACCGAAGGATGATGGTCTGCCTTGATCTCTTCCAGCACCTTTTCAAGCTGGGGATCCGGACGGGAAAGGTCACACTCCTCGATCAGCGCTATACCGAAACGGGGTTTGGCGAAAATCATCATGCCCAGCGCATTCTGAAGGAAATGTGCACAGGTATGGGTACCGAGAATGAGGAAAAAACTGTCTTTGATTTTCTGGTAGAGCCAACCAACGCTGGCAAGACCGCAAAAGCTGTGAGTGACGTTATCTTCCTTGATAATCGGGGTAAGGCCCGGTTCTGACATCATGAAGCTCTGCCTCCTGGAATTTGTTGTGGATACCGGCCGTAGAGCGGGTTTCTACAGCCTGTATGCCAGCCAACTTGAAACTTAAAAAAATGAAGATATAATATTTTTCATTAATCCTGCAGCATCAGCCATCCGCAAGCCGTTTCCTGACCGATGCCGCCTTTTCTCCCGGCGACACGTCCCTGTCGCGGCGGTCATCAACCTTCATAACAGTATATACCCTCAGGTGCCCTTTGCTGAAGAAATACTCATGAAGCTCACCTGCCAATTCGAACAGTCTGGGTGCAGGACCGTAGACGAGCGTCCCCATGTCATACAGCCTTGACTCGAGCCCCGTCGCATCGATGAGCTTCTCCAGCTCAGCAATCGCTGCACTATAGCCCCTGCCTTTCCCATCGAGAGGGATGACTGAAATATCCATCAGAGCCATTGAGCCTCCTCTTTGGCTATTATGTTACCTGAAAACAGTTTCGTCACGTCCCGGGCCTACCGATATACAGTTGACAGGGACTCCCGTATCCGTTTCGATAAACTCGATAAATGCCCTGGTGGCAGGATGCAGTTCACCGAAACTACGGGCCTCTGCATTCGAGACCATCCAACCTTTAAGCGTCGTATAGACCGGTTCCACCCTGCTGAGCGTCTGGTCATCCGTCGGAAAATCCTTGATTTCACGACCATCAAGCTTGTAGGACGTGCAGATCTTCACCTCGTCGAATGCATCGAGTACATCGAGCTTCGTCAGGGCTATTTCGGTCACACCGTTGATCGTCAGTGAATAACGGAGAGCGACAAGGTCAAGCCAGCCGCACCGGCGTCGACGCCCAGTAGTTGCACCGAACTCATGCCCGATCCGTCCAAGATCTTCACCCGTTGCATCAAACAGCTCGGTAGGAAAGGCCCCGTTGCCAACGCGTGTCATGTACGCCTTGCATACCCCGATAACGTTGCCGATGTAATTAGGGGCAATCCCGGAGCCGGTCGATGCACCTCCCGAGGTCGGGTTTGATGACGTCACATAGGGATACGTGCCGTGATCCACGTCAAGCAGGCAACCCTGAGCCCCCTCGAGCAGAACGCTTTTCCCCTGCTGGATCTGACGGTTGAGCCAGAGCTGGGTGTTCTTGACATAGGGGTTGATAATGGCATCGAACTCCGAATATTCCTCGACAATCTTTTCGACATCCACAGCCTCAGTGTCATAGACGCTGGTAATAAGCTTGTTCTTGGCATCGAGGTTCTCCCTGATCTTCTCGGCAAGTATCTCGGGATGGAGCAAGTCTACAACCCGTATACCCTTACGGGCGAACTTGTCTTCATAACTTGGTCCTATACCCCGGCCTGTCGTACCGATTTTTTTCGCATTCTGGGCATTTTCATTCAGGGAGTCGAGCAACTTGTGGTACGGCATGATCAGGTGGGCATTGTGACTGATGAACAACCTGTCCTTCACATCATAGCCAAGCGCTTCAACCTGCTTGATCTCCTCAAGCAGCGCGGTAGGATCGATCACAACACCGTTTCCGATAACACAAATACACCCTTCGTGGAAAATGCCGGAGGGGACAAGATGCAGTACGACCGTTTTATCGTCAAAGCAGATAGTATGCCCTGCATTGGCGCCACCCTGGTAACGGACGACCACGTCATACCTGGCCGAAAGGAAATCCACAAGCTTGCCCTTGCCTTCATCCCCGAACTGAGTCCCTACGATAACTGTTGCTGTTGCGGCATCCTGCCGTCTCTGAGATTGTTCTTTCACGACGATTCTGTTTTATCCAGTATAAATAGCCAGGTGCTCCAGGAGTTTGTCTCTCCCCGCGCCTGAAATGGCCGAGTAATTTACAATAAAATTGGCTTTAAGGGCGCTACTTTTCAGCTCCTTTACTGCATAAGCCTTCTCTTTTTGCCTGAGTTTGTCAAACTTGGTCAGTACAACCGCGTAAGGACGATGGTAAAAATCGAGAAACTCCATCATCTGCCTGTCCGATTCCATTTCCGGGTGGCGTGCATCTATCAGCAGCACAACAAGCGCAATCTCCTCGCGTTTCCTGATGTATCCGCCAAGCAGGCGCCCCCATTCGTAACGCTGTCCCTTGGCTACCTTGGCATAACCATAGCCGGGCAGGTCGACGAACCAGCACTGCCCGTCATTTATCGAAAAATAGTTGATAAGCTGGGTTTTTCCGGGAGTGGAACTGGTTTTGGCAAGGGAACGACGGCCTGTGAGGGTGTTGAGCAGCGTAGACTTGCCTACGTTGGAACGTCCGACAAACACGACTTCTGACGGTCCAGGGTCAGGTAACTGACCAAGGTCGGAAACACTTTTATGAAATTCAGCGTTGTGTATGGTCATCACCTATAGCTCAAAATGTTCAATCTAAAAACCTTGCCTCAAAATCCCAAATGTTTAACTTTCAGCAGAACTCCGTTCATCCAAGATACAGACCAGTACCTATGCCATTAGAGATCTATAACTCGCTGACCCGGAAGAAAGACCAGTTCACCCCACTGATACCGGGAATAGTCACGATGTATGTATGCGGCCCGACCGTCTACGGCCATGCACACCTTGGACATGCAAAAAGCTACGTCTCGTTCGATGTAGTCCGCAGATGGCTGGAACACCTTGGCTACAGGGTAAAATACGTACAGAACATCACCGATGTTGGCCACCTGACCGACGATGCTGACGAAGGCGAAGATAAAATCGCCCGCCAGGCAAGGCTGGAGCAGACTGATCCGATGGAAGTCGCCCAGCACTATACCCGAAGTTACTACCAGGATATGGACAGGCTTGGTGTCAGACGCCCCAATATTGCGCCAACTGCGACCGGCCACATCCCGGAACAGATTGCCCTTATTGCGAACCTTGTCCAAAAAGGCCACGCCTACGAAGTAAACGGGAGCGTCTATTTCGATGTCAGCTCGTTCCCGGAATATGGACGCCTTTCAGGACGCACCGACCAGGAAGCCCTCCAGTCCGGCGCACGGGCGGAAACACGATCTGAAAAACGAAACCCGTCTGACTTCGCACTCTGGAAAAAAGCTGAAGCCGGCCATATCATGCAATGGGACTCACCCTGGGGAAAAGGCTACCCGGGATGGCATGCAGAGTGCTCTGCAATGGCCATGAAATACCTTGGAAAGACTATCGATATCCATGGTGGCGGCATGGAAAACAAATTCCCGCACCATGAATGCGAAATCGCCCAGTCAGAGGCATCGACCGGCAAACCATTCGTACGCTACTGGATGCACAACAATATGGTAACGGTCAATGGTACGAAAATGGGCAAGTCGCTGAAAAACTTCATCAACCTGCACGATATATTCCGGGAGACATCGCCTCTCACCATACGCTTTTTCATTCTGCAGTCCCATTACCGTTCTCCGCTGGATTTCTCGAAGGAAGCCCTGGAAGCTTCCGGAACAGGGCTTGCTAAACTACAGGAAAGTTGGAAAGCCCTATGCAACGCAACACCAGGCAGCGGCACCATTGAGTGCGAGAGCTTCATCCAGAGATTCACCGATGCGATGAACGACGATTTCAATACCCCTGTAGCAATAGCAACCCTCTTCGACTTCACGAGGGCACTCAATACCTCCCTGCATGCCACTGAAGGGCTTTCTGAAGTCGCCCTTGCCTCATGTCGGAGCTTCATGGAAACGTTTGCAGGAAACGTCCTTGGCATTCTGGATGATCCCCGTAAACAAGGCTCTGGCGATACTGAGACAGTTGCAGCTATAATGAACCTGCTTATAGAAATCCGCACGCGGGCTCGCCAGCAGAAAGATTATGCATTGAGCGACATGATACGCGACCGCCTCATTGCATCGGATATCATGCTTCGTGACGGCAAGGAGGGAACAACCTGGGCAAGGAAATAGGAGCTCAGAGGCTCTCCTCCCTGCCCTCCCGTCGAATAACATCGACTGCTGCGCACACACCTGCAGAGTCTCCTCTGCGGCAGACAAGCAGGGCATCACCAGTATCTATCACGATGAGGTCTGTCACTCCCACCAGGGAAACCGTCTTCCCTGGAGGAGTCTTGACAAGATTCCGCCGTGAATCTATCTCGACAACCCCCTGTGGCTTGCGCCCTGAAAGCCAGTCATCCTCTCCACCGTCTGTCAGGGCAATATCATCCCAGCAACAGAGGTCCCTCCACCCGAACAGTCCCTCCAGCATGACAGCCGATGTCGATCTGGCCAGAAGACCCTCATCTAACGAGGCAGGATGAAGCCAGCTGTAAACATCCTCGATGACGTTCCTTGCACCAGGGGTATCCACAGCATCAGACATATACAGCATATCCCTGTAAAGTTCAGGCTCTGAACTGCGCAGTTCGGAACAGAGCGTATCCATTGTAGCTACAAAAATGCCGCTGTTCCAGAAAAAGTCTCCACTCTGTATGAACGTATCTGCAGTTGAACGATCGGGCTTGCCTGCAATTGTCTTCACTGTATAAAGCTTCCCTTCAGTCTGCCTGCTGCAGGATAAACCAGCCTCCTGCCCAACCTGCATGTAACCGTACCGCGTCTCCGGGTAGTCCGGGCAAATACCAATGGAGACAAGGCATGCATGCGCTACAGCTATATCGGCCGCGTGGAGCAGTGTCCGGGCATACAGGGCGTCATCCTCCACATGGTGGTCAACAGGCAAAAGACAGATAACGGCATGCGGGTCTCGCTTCCTGAGCACAGCAGCTGCAAATGCAGCACAAGGTGCCGTCCCTCGGCTCTGTGGCTCGACCAGAACGTTTCCGGAATGGAATCCAGGTTCAAGAAAGCTTACAAGCTCAGCTCCCTCGCTGCTTGTAACGACAAAGATGCGCTCTTTGGGTATGCACTGCTCGATACGCTCGAGAGTTACGGAAAACATGCTTCGGTCATCGCGCACAGGCAGGAACTGACCAGGTGATTTCCTGCGTGAGAGCGGCCACAGACCCGTTGCTGCACCGCCTGCCATGATAACAGCATAAAGATGTTCTTCAGCTCCGTTCATACCATCTAAGTAAAACAGTGATTATTATAATTTTAAATTACGATTATTTTAGGACGTTTACGGCATGTCCCGCCTCAATCATATCAGAAGTATACAATGAATACATCACCACACGCCGAAGAGCTTGCCCTGATCAGCAGGCATGCAGTGGAACATGGGCTCCATCTTACCGGAAAACAGCTTGAACAACTGGTCGGTTATGCTGACATGCTCGAAGAACAGAACAGGGCCATGAACCTTGTCAGTCGGAAGGAGACTGCACCCTTACTGATACGCCATATCTTCCACTCTCTGCTGATCGGGTTCGCCTATCCGTTTCTGCCCGGTCAGAAAGTGCTTGACCTGGGAACTGGGGGTGGACTACCCGGTATTCCACTGGCTATAGCCTACCCGGAAACCAGTTTTCTTCTGGTCGATGCAACAGGAAAGAAAATAACTGCATGCCGGAAAATGGCAGATGACCTGGGACTGAAGAACGTACTTACAAGGAAAGTCAGGGCAGAAGAGATTCGTGGGCTTACATTCGACCTGGTACTCAGCCGGCAGGTAGCACAACTTGCCACGCTGTGCAGATATTGTGAACCGCTTATTGGAGAGGACGGGTTACTTATCTGCCTGAAGGGAGGAACACTTGAAGGGGAAATAGAAGCAGCACTCTCGGCAGCGAAACGAAACAACGGCTTTCCTGCCGATATCCGTATGGAAAGCATCGAGGAATACTCTCCCTGCTTTGCTGAAAAATATATAGTCATTGCTGCCGGAAAGGAATCCTGACCGGCGGCAANGACTATATGAACAACATTGGATCCAGCATGCCTGCAGCAGTGGCAGCTGGCTTNTACTACTCCGCTGACTCGCCTGTAGCTTTCTTTGAACCTTTGACACGCTTAGACCTGTCCTGCTTCTGAGCTGCAGGTGCAGCTGCAGGTGCTTCAGCGTAATCCACGAGTTCCAGCACAGCCATTTTCGCAGCATCGCCATACCTTGGAGCAAGCTTGATAACGCGTGTATAACCACCATTACGACCAGCAACCTTGCCGACGATATCCTCAAAAAGTTCGCGAATTGCACTCTTGTCGCGAATGGTCTTGAAGATTATCCGCTGTGAATGAACTGTACCGCTTTTTGCCTTGGTTATGATCTTCTCAACATGGCGGCGGGTCTCTTTAGCCTTGGCCTCAGTAGTCTCGATCCTCTTGTAGAGGAAAAGCTGTGTGGAGAGGTTGGCAAGCGTCGCCTTACGGTGTGATGCGGTTCTGCCGAGTTTCCTTGCTGACTTTACTTTGCGCATATCTGCTTTCTCTTCTCAGTAATTCTTAAAAATCTGTTATCTACTTCAGCTCTTCATCTGGTAACGGGTGATATCCATCCCGAACTTCAGATCGAACTTGTCCAACTGCTCCTTGAGCTCTGTCAGCGACTTCTTACCGAAGTTCTTGTAGGTCAGGAGCTCATCCTCACGACGAGACACCAGGTCTCCAAGGGTTTCGATTTCAGCCAGCCTGAGACAGTTATGAGAGCGCACTGACAAATCGAGGTCTTCGATACGCGTCAGCAGTAGCTTACGCATGTTTTCGAACTCGTCATCCAACTGTTTGTACTCTTCTTCTGCAAACTCCTCCTCTGCCGGCGAGAAATCCGCAAAGAGAGAAACATGCTCATTTATGATCTTGCCTGCAAGGCTGATGGAGTCATCAGGTGAAATGGAACCATCGGTTTCCACATCGAGGATCATCTTTTCATAGTCTGTCCGCTGACCCACACGGGTATTCTCAACAGAGAACCGGACATTCTTTATCGGCGTAAAAATAGAATCAAGGGCAATAAAGCCAATCGGCATACCGTCGCCCCTATTTTCTTCAGCCGGGACATAGCCACGCCCTCTACCAATATAGATATCTATACAGAGCCTTGCATGCTCATTCAGAGTCGCGATATGGAGATCCTTGTTGAGCACCTCAAATTCACCTTCCTGGGCAAAAATATCACCAGCCTTGAAATCAGCCGGGCCTTCCAGGGTCACAGTAGTCTTGCAGCTGCGCTTGGATGTTGATCTGAACCGAACCTTTTTAAGGTTAAGGACAATCTCCGGAACATCTTCACGTACACCCTCGATGGTGGAAAATTCGTGGAAAACGCCTTCTATCTTGATACCTGTAATAGCCGTACCCGGCAGCGAAGCAAGGAGGACACGACGCATTGCATTGCCCAGGGTAACGCCATACCCCCTCTCGAGGGGCTGTGCGATAAAGCGACCGCTCATCTCACTGTGATGAGTCTCGTCGACTTCAATCCGTTCAGGCATCTGCATCTGGTATATCATAGTCTTTATACCTTATATTTTCATTAAAATCACTTGGAGTACAGCTCTACAACCAGCTGCTCATTGAACTGCTCCTGTACCTCTTCACGCTCAGGTACGGCCACGAACACGGCTTTCTGCTGTGCCTTATCCACCTGTACCCATGTAGGAATCCTCGACTCGGGAGCGCGATTGAGCGAATCAGTCACTGCATCCATATTCTGGCTTTTCTGCCTGAATTCAATAACATCACCAGCCTGGAGCTGATAGGAAGGTATATTGACCTTCTTGCCGTTCACCATGAGGTGACCGTGCGAAACGAGCTGTCTGGCACCTGCCCTCGATGGTGAGAATCCAGCCCTGAACACGACATTATCAAATCTTCTCTCGAGAAGCTTGACGAGGTTGTCACCGGTAACACCACGCTGCGAAACAGCCTTCTTGTAGTAGTTCCTGAACTGCTTTTCGAGCACACCGTACAGATACTTCATCTTCTGCTTTTCCCGAAGCTGGAGTGCATATTCGGAAATCTTACCCCTCCTGGACTGTCCATGCTCACCTGGTGCGTATGGTCTTCTTTCAAGATATTTCTCAGCCTTGGGAGAAAGTGCTACTCCTAACCTGCGTGATACCTTGGTAATAGAACCTCTGAATCGTGCCATATCAAATTAAACCATTGTATTCTTGATGTATAAAGATAAATCAGACCCTTCTGCGCTTCGGGGGTCGGCAACCATTATGCGGTAGTGGCGTAATATCCTTGATGGATTTAACTTCCAGACCTGCGCCCTGAAGTGCCCTGATTGCGGCATCCCTGCCTGCGCCTGGGCCCTTGATAAAGACCTCTACGTGTCTCATACCAAGGTCGTATGCCTCTTTTGCAGCTGCTTCGGACGTAACCTGTGAGGCGTAGGGAGTATTTTTCTTCGACCCTTTGAAGCCGTTCTTTCCGGCGCTGGACCAGGAAACAGTGTTTCCCATCGTATCGGTAATTGTCACAAGAACATTGTTGAACGATGCCTTGATATGCACCACCCCTTCTGCGGTAACCTTTACCTTTTTCTTTTTCCTGCTAATTGTTGCCATGAATCTTTACAATCTTGGTATCCACGTTTCAGATAAACTACAGATAATTACTTCTTAACCGCTTTTTTCTTCCCTGCCACAGTCTTGCGTTTCCCTTTCCTGGTTCTGGCATTGGTCTGTGTACGCTGACCTCTTACCGGTAGCGAGCGACGGTGGCGAAGCCCCCTGTAGCACCCGATATCCATCAGACGCTTTACTGCAAGCTGCTGCTCACCACGAGCCTGGCCTTCGACTTTGTAATCTTCGGCAATAATCTCCCTGATGGCATGAGCTTCAACATCACTGATCTCAGCAACCTTCCTGGTAGGATCGATACCCGCACGTTCAAGTATAGTGCGCGCAGATGTTTTCCCGATCCCGTAAACATGCGTCAATGCCACTACTGCATGCTTGTTTAACGGTAAATTAACCCCGGCAATCCTCATATTCTTCTTTATAGTTCGAGTTACAAAACCTGCGTTATCAACCCTGACGCTGCTTATGGCTAGGGTTTACTTTGCATATAACATACCTTTTGCCTTTACGCTTGATGATACGGCAGTGTTCACAGCGCTTCTTGATAGATGAATAAACTTTCATAGTAAACCTCACGTAAAATAATATTAGGCACCAAAACCGAAAAGGCCTTTAATATAATAAATTTTCCAACAAACAAGCAAGGCTGGCAATAAAATCAACTTACTTGTACCGGTAGGTAATCCTGCCCTTGGTCAGGTCATACGGTGATATCTGAACTTTGACTTTATCTCCCGGCAGAATCCTGATGTAATGCATTCGAATTTTACCAGATACGTGGGCCAGTATCTCGAGCCCGTTCTCAAGTTTCACCTTGAACTGAGCATTTGGCAGGGCTTCCAGGATTTCGCCCTCAACCTCTATGGAATCTTCCTTCGCCACCTTGCACTCTCCTTTTACTAATTATCGTTCAATCATTACGAATATTGATGTCACACACCCTCAGGTGTAACAGTCATTATTTCTGCGGCATCCTTACGGACAATTATCGTGTGTTCCCAGTGTGCCGATGGCTTACCATCCTCTGTGACGGCAACCCATCCAGCATTACGACATACTGCATTTCTCGACCTCCCCATTGCAATCATGGGCTCTATGGCAAGTGCCATGCCTTCTCTCAGACGCATGCCGGTATGCTTCCTGCCATAATTAGGTACAGGCGGCTCCTCATGCAGCTCGCTTCCGATCCCGTGGCCGACCATGTTTTCTATAACACTGTAACCATGGGAACGGGCATGAGTTTCAACAGCAGCTGAAATGTCATGCAACCTGTTACCGGCAACTGCCTGCTCTATCCCCTTGTAGAGACATTCCTTCGTTACATCGACAAGTTTCCTGACGGCAGCAGGTACATTACCCACAAGGAAAGTCCTGGCAGAATCTCCATGATAGCCCCCCATATATACACCGCAGTCAACCGAGACAATATCCCCGTCCCTGATAACACGCCTGGCACTGGGTATGCCGTGTACGACTTCCTCGTTTATCGATACGCACAGTGTCGCAGGATAGGGTGTTGCATCTGGATCACCTTTGGGCGCATAATGGAGAAAACTCGGTACACCACCGTTGTCACGGATGAACTCTTCGGCAAGCGTATCGAGCTGTTTGGTTGTCATTCCTTCGCGGATTTCACGCCCTACAAGATCAAGTACCCGGGAGGTGTAAGCCCCCGAAATACGCATAAGATCAATTTCCCGCTCACTTTTGATGCTGACCATCTATCTGCGCCCCCTAGTCTTTCCGGATTTCATAAAGCCATCGTAATGCCGCATGAGCAGGTGGCTTTCTACCTGCTGCAGTGTATCCAGACCCACGCCGACAATGATAAGCAGACTCGTGCCACCAAAAAACTGTGCAAAACCAGGAGTGACATTTGCGAATTTAATCAGGAACGTTGGCAGTATAGCTATAAAAGCAAGAGAGATTGCTCCCGGAAGGGTTATCCTTGTCAGTATATTGTCAATGAAATCCGCAGTGCTTTTTCCTGGCCTCACCCCAGGGATGAACCCCCCCTGCCGACGCATGGTATCGGCAACTTCCTTCGGATTGAAGGCAATTGCTGTATAAAAATAGGTAAAGAAGACAATCATGGTACCGAACATCAGGGCATACCACCATGAATCATAAGCAAAGATGCCTGCTACACTCTGCATAACCTCGCTTTCGGGGAAGAATGAAAGAAAAGTGTTGGGCAGAAACATGATTGACTGGGCAAATATGATAGGCATAACACCGGCGGTATTGACCCTCATAGGGATATACTGAGTGGATCCACCGTACATTTTTCTGCCCACCACACGTTTTGCATGCTGAACAGGTATTCGACGGGTTCCGACTGTCAGCACAACTACAGCAGCGACGATCAGTACCATAAACGCCAGAATCAGAACCTCTATGATCCAGTTCTTGCTCCCCAGCGAGACCGACTGGAATTCAGCTAGCATCGACTGCGGGAAAACAGCGAGTATACCGATCATGATAATGAGCGATATGCCGTTACCTATTCCGCTTTCCGTTATCTTCTCACCAAGCCACATGACAAAAACCGTACTGGCAGTGAGAATGACAACAGTAGAGAAAATAAAAAAGAAGCCAGGGTCTGGCACGACCATTTTCCCGAATGACGCCGGACTTGCGAGACTCACACTGACCCCCCAGGCCTGCATGGCCGCTATCAGCACAGTACCATAACGTGTATACTGGTTGATTTTCTGGCGTCCTTCCTCGCCCTCTTTCTGCAGTTTCTGGACATATGGAGTAACAGCCCCAAGGAGCTGTACAATAATCGATGCCGAGATGTAGGGCATGATCCCGAGCGAGAATATCGACGCACGGGTAAAAGCACCACCCACAAAAAGGTCGAAGAGCCCAAAGAGGTCGTTTGCATGTGATTGTGCAGAACTGCCTACTGCAGCGGCATCGACACCGGGTATAGTAATGTGTGAACCAATCCTGTAAATAAATAACAGCAGCAGCGTATACAGTATACGCTGCCGCAGTTCTGGGATTTTATTGATATTCTGTAAGCTGTCAGCGAGCTTCATAGGGTCTACCTGGAATATACTGCAGCTCAGGCCTTTCTGGAGTGCCTTTTAAGCTTAGCCTTAGGCTTAAGCAGGGCCTCCTCGATGGCTGCATCATTTATGCGTTCCGCCTCAAGCAGGGTCCTCTTTGCGATGATGACCTCGCCGCCGGCTTTTTCAACTTTATCCTGTGCACTCTTGCTGGCAAAGTGTACTGTAACCTTGAGTGCAGAACTGATCTCGCCGTCACCCAGCAGCTTGAAATAATCCGACCTGCTAGCATTACACAGCTTCTTGAGATCTGCAACGCCAATTTCAGCACCAACTTTTCCACTCTCTACCCACTGCGCAACCTGCGTGATATTGACGCCTACCACAGATTTACGATTTGGTTTAGTGAAACCGAATTTCGGAAGCCTTCTGTAAAGAGGCATCTGACCACCTTCCGATACCGGACGTGTGTAGCCACTCCTCGACTGCTGGCCCTTGTTACCTTTTCCTGCCGTCGTACCATTCCCTGATCCGGGGCCCCGGCCAATCCTTTTGCGATTCCTGATGGAACCCTTAGCTGGACTCAGTGAGCTTAAATCCATTTTCAATTCCTGACTTGCTATTAGAAAAACTATGAGAGCTCTTCAACCTTGACGAGATGCTCTACTACCCTGATCTGTCCCCTGGTGCAGGGATTGTCCGGCTTTTCGACTTTATAGTTTGGCCGCCCAAGACCCAGAGCCTTGATGGTCGCCTTCTGTTTTTCAGTACATCCGATCGTACTGCGCACCTGGGTGATTTGCAATTTCATATCACTCATTCTATTCAACTAGCCCCGTTTAACTTTCGAATACCTCTTTCAGATCTTTTGTCCGACGCTCTGCTACATCGTTTGCGTCTGACATGCTCTCCAGACCCTTTATAGCTGCCTTGACAACATTATGTGGGTTCGAAGATCCAAGAGATTTGGTAAGGATATCATGAATACCAGCCATTTCAAGCACCGCGCGAACAGCTCCACCGGCAATCAGACCTGTACCGGGTGTCGCTGGTTTCATAAGTACCTTGGCAGAACCATATTTAGCCACAATCTTGTGCGGTATGGTACCTTTTACAATCGGTACTTTGATAACGTTTTTCTTGCCATCCTCAACGCCCTTGGCAATAGCATCCTGCACCTCGTTAGCTTTACCCAGGCCATATCCTACATGCCCTTCCTTGTCACCAACCACGACAATGGCATTGAAGCCGAAGCGTTTACCACCCTTGACCACCTTGGCAGTCCTGTTGATATGTACCAGCTTCTCTTTCAGGTTCAATTCACCAGGCTTGATATTTTTAGCACTTTTCTTCGACATGAACTCTTACCTTGTAATTTATTTTAAAAGACCAGACCTGCTTCCCTGGCGCCATCTGCAAGTGCCTTGACACGGCCGTGGTAACGGAAGCCGTTGCGGTCGAAAATAACCTTCGTAATACCTTTTTCAAGGGCCTTCTCGCCTACCAGCTTACCAACTGAACGACTGACCTCCGACTTCGTTCCACTGAGATCACGACCGTCTTTTGACATGCTGGATACTGCAAGCATGGTCGAGCCTGTGACATCGTCTATCAGCTGGGCATATATCTGTGATACACTCCGGTAGACACACAGCCTTGGAGTTTCTGCTGTCCCCTGTCCTCTTGTCCTGCTGCGCAGCTTGACTTTCCTGCGGCGCATCGTCTTCTCGTTTTGTCCCATTCTCTTCAGCAATGATGTTTAACCTGACAATAAATCTGTCTTAATTCACTTATTTCTTACCTGCGGTCTTACCTTCCTTGCGACGTACGACCTCATCCATATACTTGATACCCTTACCGCGATACGGTTCAGGCTTGCGGAACGAGCGAATCTTCGCAGCCACCTGACCTACAAGTGCCTTGTCTATACCACTGACTTCGATGGTAGTCGTATCAGGGCATGCAACAGTAATTCCTTCCGGTGCCCGGAAATAGATCGGGTGAGAAAAACCAACGGTAAGCAAAAGCAGATCACCTTTCATATCAGCCCTGTAACCAACACCACTGATCAGGAGTTTACGCGTAAAACCGTTAGTAACGCCTTCTACCATGTTGCTCACAAGCATTCTGTACAGACCGTGCATCGCACGAGACCTTTTACTGTCGTCCTTGCGGCTTATCCTGGCTTCACCGTCAGCGATCTCAATGGTGACATCTTCAACGAGTTTCTGTGAAAGCTCACCTTTCGGGCCGGTCACGGTTATGACGTCATCCTTGATCTCTACCTTAGCCTGATCTGCCAGCTTAACCGGCATTTTTCCAATTCTTGACATGATACCCCTATAACGCTTTGGCTTCTTTATTAATAAATTCTGAACAGTACCTCACCACCAACACCTTTTGCTCGCGCCTCCTTGTCTGTCAGCACCCCATGGGATGTAGACAGGATGAGCAGACCGAGACCACCAAGGTATTTGGTAAGGTCTTTTGTTTCATAGACGCGTCGTCCAGGCTTACTGACCCTGGTGAGTTCCTTGATGGCAAACCTGCCGTCTGTCCCATACTTGAGCTCAACCCTGATAAAAGGGAACTGCTCTGAAGTCACGACTGTATAGTTCTTGAGATATCCTTTCTCAACAAGAAGTTTCGAAATACTTTCCTTCAGCTTGGAATACGGTATATCTGTCGTTGCGTTTTTTGCCTGGCCAGCATTTCGAATGCGGGTCAGATAATCAGCTATTGAATCGGTTACAGGCATTGTACACTGTTAGTTACTTGCAAAAATGAACATTTTCTTACCTATCGGAGCTTGCTGGTTACCAGCTGGCCTTCCTCATACCGGGAATCTTGCCCTCAAGAGCCAGCTTGCGAAACTGCTGACGGCAAAGACCGAATTTTTCATAGACACCTCTGCCACGGCCGGTAAGGACACAACGGTTTCTTACGCGGCTAGGTGAACTGTTTCTCGGCAACTTGCTGAGAGCTTCGTAATCACCTGCTTTCTTCAACTCTTCTCGCTTTGCAGCATACTTCTCCACAAGCGCTTTCCTCTTCTCGTTTCGCGCTATTACGCTTTTCTTTGCCATCTCTTCCTCTGGAATAAGTTTAGTTGTTCTTTTTCTTGAACGGCATACCAAGCTCGGAGAGCAACGCAAATGCCTCTTCGTCTGTCTGTGCGGTGGTCACGAAACTGATATCCATACCCTGTATACGGGGTACTTTATCGATATCTATTTCAGGGAAAATGATCTGTTCCCTAACACCCAGGGTGTAATTGCCTCTGCCGTCGAAACTCGTGGTGCTCAGACCACGGAAATCACGAATTCTCGGAACGGCCAATGTAATAAACCTATCCAAGAATTCATACATATATTTCTTGCGAAGAGTAACCCGGCAACCAATCGCCTGTCCTTCACGAAGTTTGAAGTTTGAAATCGCTTTTTTAGCCTTGCGAATCTGTGGCTTCTGACCAGTGATCTGTGCAAGTTCAGCCATAGCTGTCTCAAGCAGCTTTGGCTCATTCACGGCTTCACCAACCCCAATGTTCATCGAGATCTTGGTCAGCTTGGGCACCATCATGATGTTTTTATATCCGAATCGCTCCCTGAGAACCGGAACCACTTTTTCACGATACTGGGTATCGAGCCTCGCCTGTACTGCGGCGTCTGCATTCTGCGTCATAATTATCTATCCTCTGGCTGGATGGTCTTTGTCATCCAGCATTTTATCGTTAACTGAAACTCAGCGTTAGCTTTTCTTTACGTTAGAAGCATGAATCGGAAACTCACGCTCTATAATCGCACCCTGCGGATGAGTCTGAGTGGGGCGTACATGACGTTTGCGGATATTGACACCTTCTACGATAACGCGGCCTTCTTTAGGCATTGCCTTGAGTACTTTACCGGTCTTGCCTTTGTCATTGCCAGCAATGACCTGTACGGTATCGTTTTTCTTTACATGTAGCTTAGTCTGACTGGTAGCTGTTTTCATGGTTCATCATAATGATAGTATTACTCAAAAACGGAGCGGGAGACGGGACTCGAACCCGCGACCAACAGCTTGGAAGGCTGTGACTCTACCAACTGAGTTACTCCCGCTGCTAACTTACCGATCCCTCAAAGCACCTCTGGTGCTAGCGAGACGATCTTCATGTACTTACGATCACGCAGCTCACGAGCGACAGGTCCGAAGATTCGGGTACCACGAGGCTCACCCTGTGCATTGAGCAGCACAACGGCATTTTCATCAAAACGGATATAGGAGCCATCTTTACGTTTCAGTTCTTTAGCGCAACGAACGACAACTGCCTTGCAAACTTCTTTCTTTTTAACAACGCCACCTGGCACAGCAGCCTTGACACTGACCATGACCTGATCGCCTAGCGATGCATAGCGCCTTCCGGTACCACCGAATACATGTATACAGCGGACTTTTTTGGCACCGCTGTTATCAGCCACAACCAGATTAGTCTCTTTCTGGATCATCGTACTTCAACCTTGATTAAAATGTAATAGAAAACCTTACTTAGCTTTTTCCACAATCTCCACCAAACGGCAGCTCTTGCGCTTGCTCAGCGGACGGCACTCCATGACTTTTACCGTATCACCGATACCAGCCTCGTTATTCTGATCATGCGCCATCAGCTTAGTGGTCCTCTTGAAGTATTTCTTGTATACCGGGTGCTTGATGCGACGCTCTACAGCTACAACAATAGCCTTATCCATCCTGTCGCTTACCACAGTACCCAGCCAGGTCTTCTTATTGCCTCTCTCTTCAGAACTCTTTGCCATTGCAGCACCTTGTGTTTGAATTTCTCCCATTATTCCTTATCCCTCTTCAATTGAGCCTTGTCAGGCTTTTGCCGCATCGATCTCCATCTGGCGGAGACGTGTTTTCATGCGGGCTATATCACGGCGTGAATTACGGAACACCATCGGGTTCTGGGGTGGCTCGATGACCTTGTAAAAATTAAGGTCTGCCAGCCTGTCTTCGAGTTCCCGGATCTTCGCCTCAAGTTCCAGCTTGCTCAGTGCTGCGATTTCTTCCTTATTCATGGTATTTCTCTTTGTCTAATTAGCTCGTTATCCTTGTATATCCGGGCGAACGATGAACTTCGTCTTGATTGGCAGTTTCTTGGCCGCAAGCCTGAATGCCTCTGTAGCGATATGTTCCGGAACGCCATCCGCCTCGAACATGATACGACCTGGCTTGACAACGGCAACCCAGAATTCAGGATTACCTTTACCGGAACCCATACGGGTTTCAGCAGGCTTCTTGGTGACCGGCTTGTCAGGGAAAATCCGGATCCAGATCTTACCATCTCTTTTCATGTAACGGTTCATGGCCACACGAGCAGCTTCAATCTGTCGGCTTGTAATCCATGCTGGCTCAAGCGCCTTGAGCGCATAGGATCCGAAGGTAATATTGGTTCCACGACCAGCATTGCCCTTCATCTTGCCACGCATCACTTTTCTATGTTTAACCCTCTTCGGCATTAACATACCGGCAACTCCATTCTTTTCTGATTATAAGATCTCTACCTCTGTCACTTGCCGATCAAGCGGTTTTACCGGCCGGCTTGCGACGGCGCCTGCCACGATCACTACGTCCGCGAGAACGCTGGTCACCACGACGCTCCTGGATTTTTTTCATCTCGTCTTCTTCGATGGCATCGATTCGCTGCACAAGGACCTCGCCTTTGTACACCCAAACCTTGATACCGATAGCACCTGCAATGGTGTGTGCTGTAACGCTGGCATAATCGACATTTGCCCGAATTGTGTGCAAAGGAATCTTACCTTCTTTGTACTGCTCTGCACGTGCTATTTCCACACCGCCCAGCCTGCCTGCGCAACGTATACGTACACCTTCAGCACCTGCACGCATCGCCTGCTGGATTGCCATTTTCATGGCACGCCTGAACGACACACGATTCTCGAGCTGATACGCTATATTTTCACCGATGAGCTGCGCCTCTACTTCAGGCTTGACAACTTCGACTACATCTATCTTCACTTCCCTGCCGGTGATCCGTGCAAGCTCCTGGGAAAGATTGTTGATTTCTTCGCCCTTACGGCCAACCACTGCACCGGGACGTGCTGCGAAGATATTGATTTTGATATGCTTGGTCGTGCGTTCAATCACGACTTTTGCAACGCCGGCACGTTCCTTCTTAAGCCTGGCCTGCACATAATTGCGGATAACATGATCCTGCTTCAGCTTTTCAGCTATTACCGGCTCATCGTCATACCAACGTGATGTCCAGTCCTTGATGATCCCTAACCTGAATCCAGTAGGATTAACTTTCTGACCCAATGCTAGCTCCTTGTTCGTTTATTTTTTTACTGGATTACCCTTGTCAACAACTATGGTCAGGTGATTCGAACGCTTGCGAATCCTGTATGCACGTCCCATTGGGGCCGGGAGCATGCGTTTCATAGTCGGTCCTTCGTCCACAAAGATCTCCTTGATGTACAATTCATTATCGCCGGCCCTGGTATCAGGATTTAACTGGCTGTAATTGGACACGGCGGATTTCAGTGTCTGGATCACGTAACGCGATGCAGCTTTGGTGGAGTTCAGAAGTATAGCCTGAGCCTGGTCCACCTGCTTGCCGCGGATCAAACCAGCGACAATACGCATTTTCCTGGGCGATGTAGGCGTGTGCCGTAATATAGCTTTAGCTTGCATATCTTTCTTACCTTTCAGCGTTGTTTCAGTTTACTTTCTCTTAGGTGCTGAGCCGCCCTTTTCAGCTTTACCGCCGGCATGGCCACGATAGGTCCTTGTCGGAGCGAATTCGCCGAGCTTGTGACCCACCATGTTCTCGCTGATATATACAGGCACATGAGTTTTACCGTTATGGACCGCAACGGTATGCCCCACGAAATCCGGAGATATCATCGAACTTCTCGACCAGGTCTTCACAACTTTCCTCTCTTCGCGGCTGTTCATATCAATGATCCGCTTCTCAAGCTTGCTCTCGATATATGGACCTTTTTTCAGTGATCTTGGCATGGTTCTCTCTGGGCTTGAAATTAGTTATCTGCTCTTCTATTTAGACTTGCGTCCGCGAACGATCAGTTTGCTCGACGCTTTCTTCTTGTTTCGGGTCTTCAAGCCCTTGGCTATCTGTCCCCATGGCGACTTAGGATGCTTGCGACCACCACCTGATTTGGACTTACCTTCACCACCACCCATCGGATGGTCGACAGGGTTCATAGCCATACCGCGAGTCTGAGGTCTGACACCAAGCCAGCGGCTTCGTCCTGCCTTACCGAGGACGATATTTTCGTGGTCGATATTACCAACACCACCAATCGTTGCACGGCACTCTATACGAACCTTGCGGATCTCACCTGACGGCATTTTCAGCGTCGCATAATTACCTTCCTTGGCAGCAAGCACGGCAGAAGCACCTGCAGAACGTACCATCTGGCCACCTTTACCCGGCTTCATCTCAACATTATGCACATCTGTGCCCAGCGGAATATTACGAAGAGGCATCGTGTTCCCCACTTTAACCTCAACTTTCTCTCCACTCATCAACTGCTCACCGACCTTCAGGCCCGCCGGGGCAAGAATATAGCGTTTTTCTCCATCAACATAATGCAATAATGCAATTCTCGATGAACGGTTCGGATCATATTCAATTGCTGCAACCTTTGCGACAATATCGTCCTTGTTGCGTTTGAAGTCGATGACCCTGTAAAAACGTTTATGCCCACCACCCCGATGACGGGAGGTTATACGACCCGCCTTGTTGCGGCCACCAGATTTCTTGAGGGGCTCAAGCAGGGATTTTTCCGGCTTGTTTTTCGTTATCTCATCGAATTCAGAGTAGGTAAGGTACCTCGAAGCCGGGGTAACCGGGCTTAATTTCCTAATCGCCATGGTTAATTACTATCTAGCCTTTATTGGTTTTCTTGTCTGCACCCTCTGCGGACGATCCGGCGTAATAATCTATAGCCTGGCCATCCTTGAGCGTCACGACCGCTTTCTTCCAGTCAGTTTTTTTCCCTTCGATCAGCCCTTTGCGGGTATGCTGCCGCTTTGACTTCCCGATATAGTTAGCGGTACGTACCGATGCAACATCAACACCGAACTTCGCCTCTACGGCCGCTTTTATATCACTTTTCGAGGCTCCATTCCTGACTTTGAAGACATACTGGCCTTTCTGCTCTGTCAGCCTGGTGCTTTTTTCTGTCAGCCATGGCTGCTGTAACGGATTTCTCATAACGTCTCTTTTTAGCTGTCTATCAATACTGAAAATTAACCCAGTGTCTCTTCAATTTTCTTCAGTGCCCCTTTCTGCACTACAACTGCCTGGCAGTTGAGTATATCATACGTCGAAGCCTGGTCTGCCACCGCCACATTCAGGACAGGTATGTTCCTTCCAGAACGTGAGAGATTCTCGTTGTGCTCCGGGAGCAGCACGAGGGTTTTTTTCTCGGAAAGGCCAAGGTTACCAAGGATATCTGCAAACCGCCTGGTCTTGATCTCTTCAAAACTGAAATCTTCTATAACGATAATACCACCCTGCGCAGCTTTCGAGCTAAGCGCAGAACGCCTTGCAACACGCTTGAGCTTTCTGTTGACCTTCAATTCGTAACCGTGTGGCTGTGGGCCGAAGATAGAGCCACCGCCAACCATAACTCCCGATCGGGTTGAACCCTGACGCGCATGGCCTGTACCCTTCTGCCTGTAAGGTTTCTTTCCGCCACCGCGAACTTCGGAGCGATTCTTTACTTTATGTGTCCCCTGGCGCCTGTTGGCCAGGATAGACTTGACATCGAGATACATCGCATGTTCGGAGACCTTGGCAGCAAACACCTTATCATCAAGAGTAACCACTTCGCCAGTTTCCGTGCCGCCGGTATTTAACACTTTAAGTTCCATGTTTCCTCGCAATCACATTTACTTGTTTGTTGTAACAATCTCTACATAGGAATTCTTCACACCAGGAACAGAGCCTTTGATCACCAGCAGATTGGATTCAGGGATAACCTTCAGGATCTCAAGTCCCCTCACCTTGACATTCTTACCGCCCATCCTGCCAGCCATTTTCATGCCTTTGAATGTACGGGAAGGATCTGATGAACCACCGACCGAACCCGGGGCGCGCAGCCTGTCTGACTGACCGTGCGTCCTGGAACCACCGCCAAAATTATGGCGTTTAACAACACCGGCAAAACCTTTACCCTTTGTCACACCACGAACATCGACCTTCTGACCTTCTGTGAAGATCTCAACACTGACAGGATTACCAAGCTCGAGCTCGACACCCATCTCATTTTTATCAAACTCGGAGATCCTGTATCCGGGCGTCACTCCTGCTTTTGCATAATGCCCTCTCTGGGGCTTCAGCACTTTTGCTTCTTTTCTTTCTCCGATGCTTAACTGGTAAGCATCATAGCCGTCATTATCCGAGGTTTTCACCTGCGATACGAAGCAGGGTCCGGCCTGGATAACCGTACAAGGTACAGCCTCGCGCTTCTCATTGTAAATGCGGGTCATACCGATTTTCTTTCCAAGAATAGCAGCCATTTTCCACTTAGCGTTCTAGTATTTCATTAAGACTTAATTTCGACATCGACACCACTCGGAAGCTCTAGCCTCATCAACATATCAATGGTCTTGCCTGTCGGGTTCATAATCTCGATCAGCCTCTTGTGGGATGAAAACGAGAACTGCTCCCGTGACTTCTTGTCTACGTGCGGAGAACGGTTGACCGTGTACACCTGTGTCTTTGTCGGCAGCGGAATGGGCCCGAAAATAATGGCATCCGTCTGCTTGACAACATCAATAATCTTTACGGCCCACTTGTCGACAAGACTGTGGTCGTAGGATTTAAGCTTTATCCTGATCTTTTGCTGAACAGCCACTTTCTAAACCTGTTTCAATGTTTACAATAAAAATGGGGCGGGAACGAAACCCGCCCCAGAACAATCATCGATCGACTATCACTCAATGATCTTGGTTACGGTACCTGCACCGACGGTACGACCACCTTCGCGGATAGCGAAACGGAGGTTTTCGTCCATTGCGATCGGTACGATCAGCTCAACCTCGATGGAGAGGTTATCGCCAGGCATAACCATCTCGACACCTTCCGGCAGCGTTACCGCACCAGTAACGTCAGTGGTACGGAAGTAGAACTGAGGACGGTAGTTGTTGAAGAACGGGGTATGACGGCCACCTTCTTCCTTCTTCAGGATGTAGACCTCTGCCTTGAACTTGGTGTGAGGTGTGATAGAACCCGGCTTGGCAACAACCATACCACGTTCGATCTCTTCCTTGTCGACACCACGGAAAAGCAGACCTGCGTTATCACCTGCCTGACCTTCGTCGAGGGTCTTCTGGAACATCTCGATACCGGTAACGACAGTCTTCCTTGTCGGCCTGATACCAACAAGCTCAACCTCTTCGTTGATTTTGACGATACCGCTTTCGATACGACCTGTACCTACAGTACCACGACCCGAGATAGAGAAAACGTCTTCAACCGGCATAAGGAACGGCTTATCTACGTCACGAACAGGCTCAGGAATATAGCTATCAACAGCGTCCATGAGCTCGAGAATAGCTTTTTCAGCCTCTTCGTCACCTTCGAGAGCCTTGAGAGCAGAACCCTTGATGATCGGGATATCGTCACCTGGGAAGTCATACTCGGAAAGAAGTTCGCGAAGCTCGAGTTCAACAAGCTCGATAAGCTCCGGATCCGCTATATCCACCTTGTTCAGGAACACCACAAGTGCAGGTACGTTTACCTGGCGGGCAAGCAGGATGTGCTCGCGAGTCTGAGGCATAGGACCGTCTGTACCGGCAACGACGAGGATAGCACCGTCCATCTGGGCAGCACCGGTAATCATGTTTTTGATATAGTCAGCGTGACCAGGGCAGTCGATGTGCGCATAGTGGCGTTTGTCAGTCTGGTACTCGACGTGTGCGGTAGAGATAGTAATCCCGCGCTCCCTTTCTTCCGGAGCCTTGTCGATTTCACCGAAGTCACGCGCAGCCGCCATTCCCTGCTTGGAAAGAACGGAGGTGATCGCTGCAGTCAGCGTGGTCTTACCATGGTCAACGTGACCAATGGTACCAATATTTACGTGGGGTTTCTCCCTTTTGTAGGCCTCTTTTGCCATTATTGTCTCCCTCTATCGGTTAACTATTGTTGTTGTTACGAAAAAAGCATCCGGTCAGTTCACTCAGATCAGCCTTCACCGCTCTTGCCCGCATTCTTTTCCTGCAGAGTCGCTGCGATGTTTTTAGGCACTTCGCTGTACGTCTCAAATTCCATAGTGTAATTTGCACGTCCCTGGGTCATGGAACGAAGCACGGTTGAGTAGCCAAACATTTCAGAAAGCGGCACTTTTGCCTTCACGAACTGCGCACCAGCCCTGTCGCCCATACCCTCGATATGACCACGACGGCTGGAAAGGTCACCCATGACGTCACCGAGGTATTCCTCTGGCGTAATCACTTCAACCTTCATGATCGGCTCGAGGAGTACAGCGTCAGCCTTTCTGGCTGCACCCTTAAACCCTATTGAACCGGCAATCTTGAATGCCATTTCCGAGGAGTCGACATCATGGTACTTACCGTCAAACAGCGTCACCTTGACATCCTGCATCGGATAACCGGCTACCACACCGTCTTTCATTGCCTCCTGGATACCGTTCGACACAGCAGGGATGTACTCCCTGGGAATAACGCCCCCTTTGATTGCGTCGACAAACTCGTATCCGGCACCCTGTTCGAGAGGCTCGACACGGATATTGACAAGGCCGAACTGACCCTTACCACCAGACTGGCGCACGAACTTACCTTCGTGTTCGACTGACTTCTTGATAGTTTCGCGGTAAGCCACCTGCGGCTGACCGACATTGGCCTCAACTTTGAATTCTCTCTTGAGCCGATCGACAAGAACCTCAAGGTGGAGTTCGCCCATACCAGCTATAAGCGTCTGACCAGTTTCTTCATCGGAACTTACACGGAAGGTCGGATCTTCCTCAGCCAGCTTTGCAAGCGACATACCAAGCTTGTCTGAATCCGCCTTGGTTTTCGGTTCGATAGCAATCTGGATCACAGGCTCAGGGAACACCATTTTCTCGAGAACGATAGGACTCGACTCTGCACAGATAGTATCACCCGTCTTGACATCCTTCATACCTACTGCAGCAGCGATATCACCAGCGTACACTTCATCGAGCTCCTCGCGCTTGTTGGAGTGCATCTGGAGAAGGCGACCGATCCGCTCTTTCTTGCCTGTAGTTGCGTTCAGCACGTAACTACCTGCCTTGAGCACGCCAGAGTATGCGCGGAAGAATGTGAGCTTTCCAACGAAAGGATCCGTAGCAATCTTGAAGGCAAGACCAGCAAACGGAGCTTCGTCTTTCGGCTCGCGCACGATTTCAGCATCGGTATCAGGATGATGGCCTGCAACATTACCGACATCCACAGGAGAAGGCAGGCACTCGATAACGGTATCGAGCATGAACTGCACACCCTTGTTCTTGAACGAGGAACCACAAAGCGCAGGAATGATCGTCCCCTCGAGTGTAGCCTGGCGAAGGACCTTGCGAACTTCTTCCTCCGTTATATCCTCACCTTCAAGGTATTTCTCGAGAAGAGTCTCGTCAACTTCAGAGACAGCCTCGAGCATGTTGATTCTCCAGTGACGCGCTTCGGACACCAGGTCATGAGGAATCTCCACCTCTTCATAGGTACTACCATCCTCTTTATCGTAAATAATCCCTTTCATACGGATCAGATCGACAACACCGGCAAACATCTCGCCCTGACCGATCGGAATCTGCACAGGCACTGGATTGGCACCAAGACGTTCCCTTATAGACTTGACTGCCTCGAAGAAATCAGCACCCACGCGATCCATCTTGTTCACGTAAGCTACCCTGGGTACGTTATACTTGTTTGCCTGGCGCCAGACAGTTTCTGACTGAGGCTCTACACCACCAACAGCACAGAACAACGCAACAGCGCCATCGAGCACCCTCAGAGAGCGCTCAACCTCGACCGTAAAATCGACGTGACCAGGCGTATCGATAATATTGATCCTGTGCTTCACACCCTTATAGATACCATAGCGGGGTTCCCAGAAACAGGTGGTTGCAGCAGAGGTAATGGTTATACCACGTTCTTTCTCCTGCTCCATCCAGTCCATGGTAGCACCACCATCATGCACTTCACCCATTCTGTGGAGGCGACCAGTGTAATACAGAATCCTCTCTGTCGTAGTCGTCTTGCCGGCATCGATATGCGCCATGATGCCTATATTGCGAACCTTGTCTAAGCCTACTTGCCGTGCCATGTTATCGACTCTCGTCCGTTAAGAATTTTAATTAAAACCTGAAATGAGCAAACGCCTTGTTCGCATCAGCCATGCGATGAACCTCGTCCCTCTTCTTGACCGACGCACCCTGCTCACTCGCGGCATCCATAAGTTCTGCAGCTAGCTTCTCAGCCATACCACGTCCACCGCGACGGGTAGCGAATTGCTTGATCCAGCGAAAAGCAAGCGCCTCACGTCGTGAAGCGGCGACCTCCATCGGTATCTGGTAGGTAGCACCGCCAACGCGTTTACTGCGCACCTCCACAAGAGGAGCGACATTACCAACTGCCCGGCGGAACACCTCTATTGGCTGCTCATCCTCAACCCTGGTTCCGATGATATCGAACGCATCGTACACAATCTTCGCCGCAACGCTTTTCTTACCATCATCCATTATGGCATTGATCAGCCTGCTGACACTCTCGTCACCGTAACGATAATCGGGCTTCAAGCCAGCATATACACCTTTTTTTCCCATCTTGCTCCAGAATTAATAGATTCGATTATTTGGTAGCGCCTTCCTTGGGACGCTTGGCTCCATATTTTGAACGACTCTGACGACGGTCAGAGACACCGGAAGTATCCAGCGACCCCCTGACAATGTGATAACGCACACCAGGAAGATCCTTGACCCTCCCACCACGGATCAGCACGATGGAGTGCTCCTGAAGGTTGTGACCTTCACCCGGGATATAGGCCGTCACCTCGATCTTGTTTGACAACCTTACACGAGCAACCTTTCTCAGCGCGGAGTTAGGCTTTTTCGGTGTTGTAGTGTACACACGGGTACAGACACCTCGCTTCTGCGGGCACTTTTCCAGCGCCGGTGAAGCTGTCTTGGCGACTTTTGTCGTCCTACCGCGTCTGATAAGCTGCTGAATCGTCGGCATACTTTATACTCTCTTCTGTTCTAGTAAGTTAATCGTACAGGATTACCCCTGTCCTCCATACGTGAAAATGCATAAGGACAACCAAGGTAATCTATTTTTCAAAAAAAACAAAAATTATAACCTCCCTTTTTCGCCACCTGTAAATTTATCTGTCAAGCCGGAGGAAGGCGTGCCATGAGCTCTCTGAGCAACAGGGATGCATCCTGCTTGCAGCAGTCCGCTCCTTCGGTTTCCCGCCCTGGGATTACCAGCCTCTGTCCACGAGCAATCTTCAGCTGTTGCTCAACAGCATNCCTGAACGATCCAGGATCATCGTTGCCTACCCTGAGCACGCCNGCATCCAATGGGCCCTTTGCATCATAGCCTCTCGGCAGAGCTGCTATGACCGGCATGCAACAGGAGAGAACATCGACGAGGCGCTCGGGAAAATATCCGGCTGATGGCAATGGATCGGCCAGCACCATACAGCATAAATCCGCTCTTGCGCACGCATTGAGTTCATCCTCCATGGTCCCGCCCCCTGGAAAATCCACTGCATCAGCATTACCGGCCTTTACTGCAACCCCGGCAGCCTCATGGCTCCTGGGGCCGGCAAACATCATCCGTTCGCCATCCTTGAGCACTGACCCCAATGCACCCAGCAGTAACGAAAAAACCTTTGTAAATCCCCGGGGCTGCCCTCCAGCGACCAGAAAGAGCAACCGCAGACCAGTATGATCTCGTTTTCCAGTAGCTACCCCGGAACATCCCGACAAGCCGGGAACAACTGAAATGTCACCATGCCCCACCTTGCCATGGTACTTTTTCAACAACGTCTCTTTCGCATATCGTGTTGGCACGACAAGTCCATGATGGGCCTTGATCAATAACTCTTCATCCTTCCGGCAGCTACCTCCTCCGCATGGCCATAGCTGATCAGGCAGCAGGGGCAGTCCATACCTGCGGGAAAGTTCAAGGGCAAGCCTGACGGTATCATAAGGAGGCGCCTGAGCGTACAGAGCTGCAATATCACCATGCTCTTCCATACATTCAGTTGCAATCTGCCGGGCCTGCTTCTCCCAGCTGCGCCCCCCCTGTTCGGCCTGCAATTTTCGCGAAAGCCTGTCGAGGCCGGAAACAGGCTCCCGTCTGAGCGCCCGGAACAAATCGACTCCTTCAAGACCTTCCCCGTCACCTTCAACGCCATTCCCGGCATACCTGACAGTAAAATCGAATCGAGGTATCACCCCGGTTCCTGCCGGAAGCTCCGGCCCTATGACCAGAGGTTCCCACCCACTCTCCTGCAGAGCCATGGCAAAGCGGTAGGAGCGTACCGATCCCTCAGTCATCATCGGAGGAAAATTCCTTGTCAGCATCATGATCTTTCTCATCGTTCCTCCAGTTTTTTCCAACGTCCACTCCCTGCACCAACCAGCAGGCCTGCAAAAAGCAGGAATGACAGGGCTGAAACACGGCGCCCGTTCTCAAACAATGACCGGTCATAGACCAGTGCAACCTTATGCTCCCCGGGAGGTATGACCACACCCTGCAGCACACCGTTTACTGGCAACAGGGTCGCTGGTGCACCATCAACCCTGGCCCTCCATCCTTTCGGATAATAGACATCACCCAGCACAAGCAATGCCTCTGCGCGAGTTTCTATATCGATCGTCACCTGTTCTGAAAAACGTGCATACGACACGATACTACCCACATCAAACTCGCGACGACCTTCCCATGATGCACCATCCACATACACCTCAGTGTAGCCTCCGTCACGGTACATGCCTATGGGGGCAAGAGCGAGAGCGTCCCCGGCACCAGCAACCGCAGTTGCCGCATCTGCGAACCAAGCCAGCTCCATACTGTCGCGAAGCCTGTACACCCATGTATCGACACTCCCGACCGCTCTCCGAAACACACCCCGGTGGACCAGCTCAAGATCCGGGTGTGCGAGAGGCGCGGTCACGAGTACGTAGCGAACTCCCAGCATCCTCAGGTATGCCAGTTCGGCAAGATTCGATGTGGAGCGCAGTAAGGCATCATACCTGGCGATTTTGGCTGGATGGTACCCTCCAACCGAAGAAAGCCCGAACAGCGCAAAGCGGTTGTCGCCGAAGATTTCGCCTGCCGGATAGATCCTGAAATCCCCTGGTTGCTCCCTAAGCCATCCGACAACATCATCTTCAGAAAAAACATAGTCGAGCAACTCCTGCCGGGCAAACTGGTTTTCCCGAAGGGAATTCTTGCCGGGAGCGATGACCTGGGAACCCACTAGGGCGATATCACCAATTGCCAGCAAAGCAATAACAGCCGAACAGGCCCTGGACGATATCCGATCCTGCCAGTTCATCCAGAGAGCAACCCCTGTAGCGGCAAGCAGGAACACTGCGATCAGGGCGCCGTCAGCGACAAGCTCTACCCGTACACGCTGGACAATCTGGTTGAGCTGAACCGTCTCCAGCGAAGGCAGGGGAATGAAGGAAGTCAGTGCCGCCTCCAGCAATGGCCGTACCGCAACAAGGATGACTCCGCCCGTAAAGAGTACGACCATAGTAATGTTCAGCGCCGCTTTCCATCGCTGCCCCGTGTACTGCGACACGACGTGCAACCCGGCTCCAGCCAGCATGGGCAGAGCAAACGAAGCAAGTACGAGCGCCATCGATGGAACCCTGAAACGACTGAAAAACGGTGCCCAGTGGTAGAAGAGATCGAACACAGGACTCCAGTACCGGCCGAAAGACAGCAGGACTGAAAGGAGAAGCGACAAGAGCAATACATGCACCATTTTTGAAGAGCGCATCCCCCATGCCCCGGCAACTGCCAGCAAGAGCACGACAATACCAGCATAATGCGGAAAATCGGTAAACGGCATAAAACCCCAGTATGCAGCACCACCGAACCCAAACGCCCCAGGCAGGATAAACGTCAGCAGTTCGGAAGGATGCATCGACCACATGGTCGCATACTCGTATGGAGCTCCCCCACCACTGGCTGCCCCTCGTACGGAAAAGGGGGTATATGCCATCACGGGCAGGTAGACCTGGAACGCCATAACGAACCCGCCCCCAAGCGCAACCAGGCCAAGCAGGCTCTTTTTCAGCAAATGCCTTGCGGCAGCAGCTCCCCCGACTCCTGACATGATGAACACCAGGGCAACCAGGATCCACGTGTAATATGCCACCTGCACGTGAGATCGCTGGAGTTGCATGCCAACCAGGATTGCAAGCACTGCTGCATCGAAGAGTGTAGCCCGCTGGAACAGCCTGGCCGAAGCCCAGGCTATCCACGGCATCCAGGCGGCTGTCATAAGCTGGCTGCCATGCCCGAAGACGAACATGGTCACAAGGTAGGGATTCAGCATGAATGCTGCTCCACCCAAAAAAGCTGCAGCATAGCCAAGCTTGAAAAACCTCAGAAAAACGTATCCACCACTTCCAGCCAGTACGAAATGGACGAGCTGCAGGCCCGTATCCCCGAGCCCGAACAGCCCGAGCAGGGCGCCGGGATAATAGAGGCCATTGAGGTAACTGAAAGCCGCCACGGTCGGCATCCCCGAAAAGCTCCATGGCTGCCAGAGAGGATAGATTCCCGTTGACTCCCGAAGCCGGTCGAGCGCCATTGACAGGGCCATGGGAGTGATGGAATCAGGCGATGCAGGCACCATTCCCTGGAACACAACGGAAAAGAAAAGTCCGACCACAAGAACCCCGTATGCACACGTGGCCAGCAAGCAAGTAACGATATTCCTGTTTCGCATATCAGGCATTTTTTGACATAAAAAACTGTTGCGCCAAACCGCCGGCGGTTGCATCACGAAAGAAGCCGGTCAGAGCGAGGATCAGGGCATAGCAAGAGCAGAGCACAACTGCACCGACACCAAGCCCCCCAACAGCTCCGAAACCAGCGACAAACGGGTGTAAGGCAATAACCAGCAGGACCGAAGGAAGAAGTGCCGCCACCGGTTTCCAGAGTTGCTGAGTAAGCCCTGCAGTCCCGATCACCCTTTTGAGCTCGATGCTCCTCAGCACAGCGGCAAGTACGTAGGCCCCGACAACCCCGGCCGCCGCCCCGGCAACACCGTACTGCGGAATCAGTAAAAGGCCGAGCACCATCTGGCACAACAGTGCACCTGCCGAGTTGAGCGCCACGAATCGCGCATGCCCGCTCATCTGCAGCATGGTATCACCCAGCCCCGACACCGCCTGCACAAGCACACCAGCGGCCAGCATGACAAGCAAAGGTGCCGATGCAACGAATGGCGCACCGAACAGCGTCATCACCTCTTTCGGCATCACCGAGAGAAGCGCCCAAGCTGGCAGGACCGCAGCGACAAGCAAACGGGTCGTCCCCCCGTAGAGTGCAGCAACCTCAGCGCCCTTATTCTGGCTATACAACGTAGCGAACATGGGGGCTGCAACACCGGAAAACGCAAGCAGGAAAGAACGGAGGAGCCCCGCGCTCCTCACCGCCGGCTGGTAACTGCCAACGTCAGCAGCTGTGCAGAACGCACCAAGCAGGATAATATCGAGCCAGTGGCCAAGCATCCCCAGAAAGCCAACAAACATGAGGGGAACCGCATAACGGTACATGCCTCTATGGAACGAAGCCGCAATGACAGCCCGAGGCCCCACGCCAGTGATCCTGACGACCCTTACGGCAGTCCATACCGATATCGTCACAGCTGCCAGCGGCATCGGGAAAAGAAGCGCCCCAGCAGGATTACCCGATAAGCCGAACAGCACAGTCACCACAACAAGGCATAACGGAAAGAGCACCTGGCCCGTAAGCACTTTTTCCTCGACATGCCCGACAGCCTGCATCGCATGTCCGCCAAGCGAGATCATGACGGTAAACGGAAGTGCCAGTGCATAAGCTGCAATGACCACCCCCAGCAGCTCATCCCCCCCGAACATCCTGCCAAGCGGCTCCGATGCGGAATAGAGAAGCGCCGCCAGTCCGAGAGAAAAGAGCATCCCTCCCTTCAGCCCCGAAGCGATCAGCACAGCGGGACGCTCCGCGCTTCCCCGAGCTTTGCCGACATAGCGCAGCATTGCGGCATCAAGTCCCATAACGGCCACGATTTCGGTAACCTGCAGAAACGCAAGGGCAAGCGCATACATGCCAAGCGCATCCGGACCCAGCATACGGGCTATCACCAGGTTGAGCAGAAAACGCATCAGCTGCCCGGAAAAAAAACCTGCAAAAGAAAATGCAGCCTGCCCAATAAACGCCATCAAGCCAACCTCCTGCGACGTATCGCTGCCATCAGCCTGAAGAGGATGATCGAAGCGAGAGAAGAGATGAGCTGTAGGGGAAAGTGCAGCATGTACCAAGCGACTCCGCCTCCCCCTCCCCACCTGCGAATGAACTTCAGCAGGGCTTTCTGTCTAGCAATGAACTTCGCAAGCCCGAGTTCCCCGCCCGAAGATGCAGAAACCCTGTGCCAGATCCTCGAAGCCGGAACAACCGCCAGTATACCACCATGCTGACGAATCCTCATCGACAGGTCGAGATCCTCACCATACATCCCTGCCGAGGCATCGAATCCACCGACCCCATCGAAATCCCTGCATCGCATGACCAGGCAGCACCCGGTAGCGTAACCGGTCTGTCGGAACCCACCGGGTTCAGGTTCTGCAGATCTTTTTCGTATACCGGTATGCCGCACTCTACCTCTGGATGGCTCGAGGACTCCCCCATCATACCATATCCTGTCAGGATAATCTGCATAGAGAATCTGCGGGACGGCAACCATCACTTCCCTGCGTTCATCGAGAACCTCCAGAAGAGGCTCAAGGAAACCGGAATCGACAACAGTATCGTTATTGAGAAAGACTACATACGCCGCCCCCTCTGCCACAGCCTGGCGAAACCCTGCATTGCATCCTGCTGCATACCCTTCATTCACACTGAGGGAAAGCATCGTAACGGCAGGAAAGGCTCTGGCAATCACCTCCCCGCACCCGTCAGTGGATCCGTTGTCCACAACGATCACGCTCACGGCAGCACCTGTCAGCGGAGCAAGGGATCGCAGACACTGCATGGTATCGGCAACATTGTTCCAGGTGACAACGACAATACAGGTCAGCCTGCAGGATTTCATGGCGCTGCAACCTCCTCTAAAAAAAGCTTCAGGCTCCGGCTCAATCCTGCCCAAGAGTGGGTCCTGCGATAGCCGGCAATTGCCGGAGCGGCGGTACGGTAAAAGCCTGGCAACAACGATCGCTCAATGGCATGCGCCAGGGAGCATGCATCACAATGTCGAGCCACGATCCCGGTTTCGCCATCTATGACATCTTCCCGAAGCCCCCCCACAGGGGTTACGACAACCGGACGGTCATACCCATAGGCCTGCTGAATGACACCGGACTGGGTTGCCTTCAGGTAGGGAAGCACAACGACGTCGGCAGCCCTGAAACAGCTTGCCGCAAGGCTCTGCGAAGCAAACCCGGGCATAAACCTCACGATATCCCCGATCCCGAGCTCCCTTGTAAGGCGACGGAAGCCATGTTCAGGCTGATGAAACTCGCCAGCCACAAGCAGGCGCACACGTACCGACCTCCCCCGCAGCAAGGCCAACGCCTTGAGCAGCATGTCCAATCCCTTGTAGGGACGAATATAGCCGAAAAAAAGAAGCCAGGGACCATCGGAATCAAGCCCCATCTCCACACGAGCATCGTGCTTCGACTTCGGTCGTTCCCCGTCCTGCAGAGGCTCAGCAGAAGGATGATACAAGCGGCAGCTCCTGAGAAATGGTGCATGCAACAGAACCTCATCGTGAACACTCCCCGAAAGCGTCACTGTTGCGTCAGCATGGCGAAGCATGAGCCGGCACAGGACACGATCGAACGGCACACGCTCATGGGATGAAAAATTATGCATCAGGAAAACTGTTTTCAGGCCACACGTCTTCTCGAGGAACAGATAGAAGGGAACAAGAATGACGTTCCAGTAGGCTAAGAGCACAAGATCGGGCGCCTTGTGCGCCAGTTCCCTGCGTGCCGCAAACCATGTCAGGGGATTGAGGGGATCGATGAGCAATGGTTCTTCCGAGCTGTCCGCCAAGAGCGTTCCTGGCTCGAAAAACGGACGTCCGGCAGTGAGGAACGACGGGTAGATACGCTTGAACGATAGCCCGTTTACCATCACCCCTTCGCTTTCAAGCCCTGCTTTCAGGCGGGAACTGAAATGCGCAATGCCACCTTTAATGGGCAAAAAAGGCGAAATAACTACTATGTTCAGCTTACCTGGCACCGCATAAGGGCAACTAAAAGGTTACTGCTCCCCGAATCCCTGCTCGAAGAATTCCACCAATTCACGCAGAGCATCTTCTTCATCTGCACCGTCAAGCTTCAATACAAGCTTGGTGCCTTTGGGTGCGGCAAGGCTCATGACCCCGATAATCGATTTCGCATTGACCTCCGAGCCATGCATTTCGATGAAAAAGTCCGAGGAAAACCGGGAGGCTATCTTGACGACTCCGGCAGCAGGCCTCGTATGAAGACCAGCTTTGTTCTTGACTGTGACTTCCTTTATGATCACGGTAGCAATTCAATGAAAATTCAGAAAAAACCAAGGCATCCTAGAGCGCTTTCTGCATAGCCACCTCGTCGCAATACATCAATTTAGGGCAGGTAGTGCAATCCCGCCAGATTTTCTGCGGGAACAGCTCTTTCTCAACGGCAACATACCCCTGGCGCGAAAAAAACTGCGGTGCAAGTGTGAGGACAAACGCATTCTGCACCCCCTCTTCCCGCAGAATTGCTTCGGCTTTTTCGACAAGCCTGGCCCCCACCCCCTGCTGCCTGAATCCATCACAGACCGCAAGAGTACGTATTTCAGCGAGATGCAGAGTAAAAAACGATATAGCACAGCATCCCACTACCTTTCCGCCGATTTCAGCAACGAAAAAATTTCGGATATTCTCTATGATGCTTTCAGGCGACCTTTTGAGCATAAGCCCCTCGTCAGCGTATCGGGCAGTAATGCTTCCTATAGCATCGGCATCGTGCAGACGCGCCGTACGAACAAGTATATCCTTTTCTGAAGTCATACCCCATCAGCAATCATGTTCTGGAAGCGACGATTCGGGTCCACAACGCATCACGCAACCCGTCCAGCCCCTGTCCGGTCACGCTGGAAATCTCGAACAATGGTGTCCCGTCATCGAGCATCATCGGCGTAAACTCTTCAGGAATAACATCTATTTTCGTCAGCACGGCAATCCTGGGCTTGTCGAGAAGCTCTGGATTGAAGCGCTTCAGTTCATCGAGAAGCAGTTTGTACTCTGCTAGCGGATCTTCTGTATCGCAGGCCACCAGGACCGCAAGCACCTTTGTACGCTCAATGTGGCGAAGGAACTGAAGTCCAAGCCCCCGACCCTCTGCAGCGCCTTCGATGATACCGGGAATGTCGGCCATCACAAACGACTTGTATTCACCATACCTCACGATACCGAGATTCGGCACCAGCGTAGTGAACGGATAGTCGGCTATCTTGGGACGGGCGGAACTCAGCACAGAAATGAGGGTGGATTTTCCGGCATTCGGAAATCCTACAAGGCCCACATCAGCCATCAGCTTCAACTCGAACTCAACCTCGAGCTCCTGCCCTTTCCCTCCGGGTTCCGCATACCGGGGAGCCTGGCGGGTTGACGTGGTAAAATGAGGGTTTCCCCTTCCTCCATGGCCGCCTTCGGCAAGCAGGACCTCCTGGCCATCCTCCGTCAGNTCGAACAGCAGGCTGCCTGANGCAACATCCCGCACAAGTGTACCACACGGGACATTGATGACAACATCCTTTCCTGTCCTGCCTGCCTTTTTNGAGCCCTGGCCATGCACCCCTCTATCGGCCTCGTANTGCTTCTTGTACCGAAAATCGAGAAGCGTCGATAGCTGGGCGTTAGCCCTGAGGTANACATGGCCTCCACGGCCACCGTCGCCACCGTCNGGACCACCCTTCGGCACATATTTCTCCCTGCGGAAACTGACACATCCGTTACCGCCGTTCCCTGCCTTCACATGAATGCGTGCACTGTCTACAAATTTCACCTTATCACCTGCATAATTGAATAATACCCGGCATTTACCTATGTTTTCAGAAAACAGTCAGATAGATGAGCCAGAAAAAACAGACCATCGAAGAACTCATTTCCCGCCTTGAAGATGTTACGAGGGAAATCGAAAACCCAGACACCGGGGTTGAGCACTCCATCAAACTTTACGAGGAAGGGCTCAGGATTGCCAGGCAGTGCAAAAAACGTCTTGAAGGCGCTCGGCAAACCATGGAAACAATCACGTCAGCACCACCCGAAAAGCAAAAAACCGAACCACCAGCCAGGCCGGCCGCTTCACCCTTGTTCGACCAGGGGTGAAGCGGCTCCCTGACCACGATCACGAGTCAAGCACTCCCTTGAGGATATCGTTGACCACAGCGGGGTTTGCCTTCCCCTTCATAGCCTTCATGCACTGACCGACGAAAAAGCCGAACACCTTTGTCTTCCCGGCACGGTACTGCTCCACCTGGTCCGCATTCTCATCGAGAATGGCACGCACTACTTTTTCTATCTCGGAAGTATCCGACACCTGCTTCAGCCCTTCACGTTCGACAATTTCAGCTGCACCCAGGCCGCTTTCGAGCATTTTATCAAACACCTGCTTGGCTATAGTCGTACTGATCTCCGCTGCCCTGATCATCCCGAGCAGATCGGCAAGCCTTTGAGCCTCTATCGGATACGAGGTAATCTGCAGCGACTTTTCCTTGATGGTACGCAGTACTTCACCCATTACCCAGTTAGATGCGCTTTTCGGGTCGCCGCACCCCTTCACGACTGCCTCGAAATAATCCGCAAGCTCACGCTCTACGGTCAGCACGCCGGCATCGTATGCAGGAATGCCATACTCCCTTACGAACCGTTCAGCCCTGGCTTCAGGGAACTCTGGAAGTTCCGAGCGAACAGCCTCGAGCATCTCGTTATCTACACATACCGGACAAGGTCAGGATCAGGGAAATAACGATAATCATGTGCAAACTCCTTACCGCGCATCGAGCGGGTCTCGAGCTTATCTGCGTCCCACAAACGGGTTTCCTGGAAGATGGTGCCACCTGATTCCAGTACCTCGATATGCCTCTTTGCCTCGAACTCAATAGCTTTTTCGACACTTTTGAACGAGTTCATGTTCTTGACCTCTGTCCTCGTTCCATACTCCGTCTCGCCTTTTTTCCGCACGGAAATATTTGCATCACAACGCAAACTTCCCTCTTCCATGTTACCATCAGAAATGCCCAGGTACTTGACAATCTGGCGAAGTTTCTGGAGGTAGGCTGATGCCTCTGCAGAAGTCCTGATGTCTGGATAACTTACAATTTCCAGCAGCGGCACGCCGCAGCGGTTGGCATCTATAAATGTATCGTCACCGATATCGTGAATGGATTTACCTGCATCCTCCTCTATATGGATCCTGATGAGGCGAATGTCGCGACGGCCTGCCCCGGCATCGACCGATATAAGACCTTCACTGCAGATCGGTTCTTCGAACTGCGATATCTGATAGCCTTTCGGCAGGTCGGGATAAAAATAGTTTTTACGGGCCATGACAGATCTCGGCGCAATCTCGCATTCGGTAGCAAGGCCCAGTTTGACGGCATCTTCAACGACACACCGGTTAAGGACGGGTAGTGCGCCTGGCAGGGCAAGGCATACCGGGCATACATTCGTGTTTGCCGGCTTTCCGAACTCCGTGGAACAACTGCAGAACGCCTTGCTCTGTGTATTCAACTGACAATGGACCTCCAGGCCCACAACGACTTCATAACTCATTGCATTCGCTGACAATAGTGATTAAATCCCTCCGGAGGGCTCAGTAGGGCTTAAAGGTGAATTTCTGGCCACCTACCGACGCTTCCGCCATGAGGCCGCTTTTGGGCAGGGCAAACACTGCTACACCGTCCGCGAAATCCGATGCTGTCGCCACACCTGCCGTAACGATAATCGCGCTGAGTTGCGCGCTCAGCTCGAAATCCCCCTTCTTGAACCGCTCCAGGTCCTCCCGGCTACGAAAAAAAATGATCTCTGCAAACGACTGGCCACCAAGTTGCGGCCCAACGTTTACCTGCGTAATCGATGCACTACCGATCAGGCGCCCCTGTTCGTACACATACCCGCTCCCCCTGGCACCACCAAGCAGAAATAGTCCCCCCTTGTACACGTCGGGAAATACCGTATAACCATAGGCCTCACGGAAAAACCTGTCAAGGGAAGGATCCGTTTTCTGAAAAAGCTTTACCGTCTGGCGAGCATGGTCCTCCTTGTGCGGATTCCACCCGGCATCCGCTTCCGGAACGGCAACAAGCCCAGCAATAAAGATCAGGAACGAAATAACAACACGTTTCACAGACATCTGTCTCATCGGTATCATATGTGCTAAAATTGTTAGAGAATAAACCGAAACCTTTTGATTGGCGCAAACCTTATTCACCTGCAAGCTCACGTTTCAATGCTTCGCGCTCGATTTCCAGGCGCCTGATCTCTCGATTGATGCGGTCGAGCTCCTCCGGATCGCTGTCTATTTCAAGCCTCAGCCTCGAAGATGCCTCGTCGATCAGGTCTATCGCCTTGTCTGGCAGGAACCTGTCGGCAATATAGCGGTTTGACAGTTCAGCTGCAGCGACAATTGCCGAATCCTTGATGCGCACCCCGTGGTGTATCTCGTACTTTTCCTTGAGACCCCGAAGTATGGATATGGTATCCTCTATACCCGGCTGGTCCACCAGCACGGTCTGAAAACGGCGCTCCAGGGCGGCATCCTTTTCGATATGTTTCCGGTACTCGTCAAGCGTAGTGGCACCGATACAACGCAGTTCACCCCTTGCCAGGGCTGGCTTGAGGATGTTTGCTGCATCCATCGACCCTTCTGCAGAACCTGCCCCGACCAGCAGGTGGAGCTCATCTATAAACAGGATGACCTCCCCGTTGGCATCCTGCACCTCCTTGACAACCGCCTTCAGTCGGTCTTCGAACTCGCCTCGGAACTTTGCCCCGGCAACAAGCTGTGCGATATCCAGGGCTGCAATCTGTTTGGTGCGAAGGTTTTCCGGAACGTCACCCGCAACGATCCGCTGAGCTATCCCTTCAGCAATTGCGGTCTTACCCACCCCTGGCTCACCAATGAGAACGGGATTGTTCTTGGTCCTTCGACTCAAAATCTGCAATACCCGGCGTATCTCATCATCCCTGCCGATCACCGGATCCAGGCGCCCTTTACGGGCAAGATCGTTAAGGTTACGCGAATACTTCTTCAGTGAATTGTAGCTCTCCTCTGCCGTCTGGCTCGTCACCCTCTGCGAACCGCGTATGGAGGTCAGCACCTTGAGTACCGACTCCCTGGTTATGCCTGCATCCCTGAGGATAGCTGACACACGCACACCGGCCTCAGAAAGTGCGATAACGAGATGTTCAGAGCTGATATACTCATCCTTGAGCTTTTCTGCCTCTTTCAGCGCCACGTCGAACACCTTTCCCAGCTCCTGCGAAACATACTGTCCTGTAGCCGATGCCCCGGTCACCTTTGGAAGCCGCTCGAGCTCACGCTGTACCGCGCTGAGTATATTGGCGGCATGTGCCTCCAGTTTCTCGGCGATCTGGACCGCTATACCCTGGCGGTCTTCAAGCATGGTATACAGAAGGTGTTCCGGTTCTATCTGCTGGTGCTGGCTGCTCGAGGCCAGGGAGGCCGCTCCCTGCAATGCCTCCTGAGCCTTGACTGTAAACTTGTTTGCATCAAACTGCATGGCTTTCCCTTCGTTTTATGGAAAAAAATGCACTGCGACACACTGCCGCATACAACCGAATAAACAATCGTACAGCAATAAAAGTTACATCTGCATCTATCAAAGAGAGCCTTTCAGCTCTCCCGTTCATGCGCCCGATGCGTCACCATTGCTACCCGACTTAGGCATTCGGGCAACAAATGCGCCGGCAACCAGGCGCAGGATCTGCCCGCTCGTATCGAGAAGTTTTGCCCCTTCGTCGCGTATGCGGGCCTGGATGACGACCTGGTCCTTGAAAAATGCGACACCTTCCTCATCATACCCTTTACCATCCACATACCGGTCTATGGCTGCCGTGGCATCATCAGGAGACATCGCTATCACCTGGAGCCCCAGTTTTGCCCGTTCTACCGGGTCGAGTATTCGTTTGCCTGTTTTGGGATCCTGCATCATCTCTTTGATTTTATACTTCTTGAAAACCTTCTGGACCTGAGCTGAATTTAACATTCTTTCCGTCAACTTGCCAGCTGCGACCACCATGGAGCGCAAGTGCAGCAACCAGCAGCACAATTCCTGACAGCATGGCACCTCGCCCCGGATCGACGCCGCCAACTCCCCCGGCATCCCCCGCACGCCTTACGGAAAGAGCCCGAAGCATCCTGCTCGCCGTAGATGCGACATCTGCCCCATCGGCAGCATAGAGCACTATCCCGCCTGCCTCATGAGCAAGAGCATCGAGCAAATGCCGATCCAGGGCACTTGTCACCTCCCCCTCCGCGAAGGATCCTGGAAGTCTGACCGGATTATCACCACCAACTCCGACAACCAGGGTTGCAATTCCTCTTCCCGGTAAAGAACGCGCAGTGGCAACAGCATCGCTCCCGTGATCCTCGCCATCGGTAACAAGCACTATCCCGCCACCATCGGGAAGCATTGAAGCTGCCAGTTCGAGAGCCCTGCCGATATCTGTTCCCTGGTGCTGGGCCTGGAGTGGTGAAAGTCGACGCACCAGCAAGCCAAACGCCTCCCTGTCGGCAGTCATCGGGCAGAACACCGATGCTGATGCAGCGAACCCGACAAGCCCAGCCCGTCCCCCAAGTCGACGCCCCGCCTCAATAGCCATAACCTCCTGGCGTGCCCGTTCCATCCTGTCGGGATGAGTATCGGCAGCACTCATACTCCTTGAAATGTCGACAACGTAGACAATATCCAGCCGTCCATGATTCCCACCGCACCTGAGCGGGCTTGCAAGCGCAAAGAGAAAACAGGCTGTAGCGAGTAGCGGCACCAGGCGAATCGCCACCTCATGCAGGGGACGCCTCATGACGACAATATGCTCCCTGAGCCCCTCATCGCACAACTGACCAAGGAGATACCGCGTTCTGAGCAAGCCGTAGAACGAGACCGCAACCAGAAGAGGAAAGCCCCAGAAAAGCCGGAGGTATTCAGGATGCTCGAAACACATATCAGGGAACCTTCAGAAGCCGGGTGTTGCCAAGAACGATAGCAAGAACCAGTAATGAGAGCGCCAGGACGAGAAAGACGGGAGACAAGCTGCTGCCCGGATACAGCTTGAACCATGTACCATGGTAACCAGCGCCTCCTGGAAGCATCCCGGGATCGACGCCCCTTCCGGATGCACCACCAAGGCGAATGCTTTTCCCGCCTGTCAGCCGGGCAGCCTCCTCCAGCCACTGCGATACACTCCCCGCAGCCAGCGGGATGAGCGCAGAAATAACGACGCCCTCGGCATGGGCAACCGCAACAGCACGTTCAGGGGCGAGCGGCCCAAGGTTATACTCCCCGTCACTGAACAGCATGATGAACCGCTGCGGTGAACCGGATATCCCGAGCCTCCTCAGGGCAAACATGATCGCCGACCCGGCAGCTGTGCCCTCCCTGGTAATCCCTCCTGGCTCGATCCCCCTGAGGATATCGGCCAGAACAGCGTGATCACCGGTCAATGGCGAGATAAGGAAAGGGTCTCCCCTGAACAGCACAAGCCCTGTACGCCCCCCATGGCGAGCCTCAGTCCATGACAATGCAACCTCCCTACACAGGTCAAACCTGCTCACGCCCTCCTCATTCTCTTGAAGCATGGATGCCGATGCATCGATAACAAGCATGACGTCCGCACCCGGAGGTGCCGGCACAGCATCCCTGGCCACATTGACCTCCGGTCCCGCCATTGCCACTATAGCTGCCAGGCCGGAGCTGGCAAGCAGCATTGTCTCGGCAGCCACAAGCGGAAGCCCTGCCCCGATCCCCTTCCCTGCCAGCAGCCCGCTTCCGGGAAGCAAAAGCCTGTACCTCCTCCCTGGAACCCGGTACAGGCAGAAAAGAAGGACCGGTACAAAGAGCAGCAGCCACCAGGGCTCCGCCAGGCGAACAGGCGGTATGAACAGCAAGAATCCGTATAGCATCATATGATTGTCACCCCATATGGAAAAATGCGAAAAACATCGGGAAAATCCCCCGGTAACGGTCAGGAACCTCCTGTAACGATACCGACTGCATGAGAACACGCCACTGATTGCGGCAAAAGGTGTCTGGGCAGCATGATCCTGACCCGCGCCCTCGTCACGGCCACGTACAGCAGGTTGACCTCCTCGAGCAGGCCTGAACCACCTCTCGCCTTTGCTGCCTTAGGCGCAAGCCTCAAGAGGTCGCTTTCAGCAAGGAAATCATCGACCAGCCGCACCTCGTCATATTCCATCCCCTTGGCACGGTGTACGGTAGAGTACACCTTGTCGATACCACCAGGATCACGACTGTCTGCATGGCAACGCCGAATCTCCCGCAGAAGTCCCGGCAGCCGCCGACCATACTCCCGCACAAGGCGGACCATCATCCCGAGTTCGCTGTCGCCGCTTTTTTCAACGTATCCGGCCAGCTCATCGAGATCACGCATACCGTACACCAGGCGATCCCGAATCCTCTCGCGGTTTCCCTGGCGAAGGTTGAGCACATCGTAGAGCGAAGCCCCTTCAGATGCAAACGTGTATGATGAGAGGTTCCCTTCAAAATACAGGGCACCCGGCTTGCCACTCCCCGACACATGGCGGATCGCTTCCCCGAGGAGTCCAAGGTTGGACCTGGCAAGCACAGCCCGGCTTCCATCCCCTCTCCCTCCACCAGCACCCGTGATGGCAGCCTTGCTGGAAGCTCCGAGATGCCGTTTCCACTCCAGGACGGATAAAGCGACCCCGGCAATCTCCTGACCGAAACGGAAACTCGACGTCAGGGCATAACGAGGGTAATCGAGTACCTCGAGCGAATTGACTGCATGCCGCCATCCATAGATCTGCTGATGGGTGTCACCAACAATCACCCGGACGCCCCGCTGCCGGGCAAAAACATCGAGCATCGCCCTGGAAGCATCCTGTCCTTCATCGAACAGCAGATAATCGTAGTCGAGAACTGGCTCCGAAAGCTGGAACTTCTTGAGGTAGAAATCATGCGTCATCCCGATACGCCCCTGCTCCATCATCGCCAGAAACCTCCGGGCAAGCTGCTCGATAACCCGGTAGTGCTTTGCAACAAAACGCCTTGCCTCCGGGTCACCCACCACATCGAGATAATCGAGTTCAGCTACCTTACGGCAGGCACTGCTGCAGAAATAGCTGGCGAACTTTGCCGCATGTGACGCCAGGAGGTATTCCTGCTGTTTTTTCCGCCCCTCCCCGAGGCCAAGGCATGCCGCAACCTCCGCTGTCCCGTAACCATGGGCAGCGATCCGTCCACCACCCTTCCGAACGACATGCCGGTAGGCAAGCGAATGCGGAGTCTCTACATCGACATTCCCGAGGCCTACACTGGCAAACCGCCGCACCGCCTCGTACCGGACAGCCCTGTTGAAGGCAAGATAGAGAATCGAGGAACCACAAGGACGCGAAGCTGCATACGCGACAAGCGTTGCGGTCTTGCCTGAACCGGCAACCGCGTTGATCACGATATTGCCATGTGAACTGACAACAGCAAGCTGCTCGGAAGTAAGCTGTAAGGATGACATCGGGGAGTAGTTGATGTTTCTCTATTGCAATCAGTGCCTCGGGGGTTCCCGGCCTATCACGGCTATCGCATGCAGGATCGCCTCGCGACACTCCTCATGGCCGATCGGCACCCCGGCAAATTTTACACGGTCCATCTCTGTCAGAAGTCCCAGGAAATCATCCCCGAAGGGGTGCTGTGCAATCCCTGGTGACATGGCAATCTCGGTCGTCGTCATGCCCTTCGCATCGATGCCGCATGCGCTGGCAAGGTAGGCCCGGATAACCCGACCGATCTCATCGGCACATCGCACATCTCCTGCAGGGAAAACCTCCCCGGCAAGCAACCCTTCAAGCTTCGCCAGCAACGAAACCTCGTAACCGACACTTTCCGGAATCACCCGCCTGTCCCTGCGAAGCCAACCAGGCAGCACAAGGCTAACCAAAGCAATGAGCACCGCCAGGACAACAACAAGCCAGTAAGGCTCGAACCGCCCCCTCCCGGACACCTTCACAGGTGCCCGAAGAGGATGAAGCACATACGTCGTATCCGGAGTAACCGCCAGCACCTGTAAGCTGCCGGGAGGAGACTGCCCGACGCGCCTCACGTTCCCTGAAAGGGTATCAGTAAGCTCGAGACCGATGCCAGGAAGAGCCAACCGACCTGAACCTGCGACAAGAAGCACGCTGCGCCACTCGGTCACGCCTGGCCTGACAACCTCTGCAAAGCCCTCGAGAGGGACCAGGGCACCCGTCGTTTCAGCCACCTGCATCGAAAAACGAGGCAGTTCCGAAGGCCTGTGCCAGGCCCTGGCCCGGTACTCGACCTTTTGCCCGATAACGGCCGAATCAGGCGTAAACATAAGTTCCATGCGCATCTGTTCCCCAGCACCTCCATCAACTGGAAAAGCGCAAAGAAGCAGGACCCCCGCAATAAGGTTACGTCGATGCACGATGCAGGAAAAACTGGTTGAGCGAAGTACTGACCGGGCGGTCCGTCCTCAGCCGGAGGATATCGATACCTTTGCGTCGATATTCCTCCTCCAACCGGGCGAACTGCTGCTGCCGGTATTCCCGGTAGCGTTCAAGCGACGATGGGTTGCGGGCATCGAACAGGAGCTGGGTAGCGGTTTCAGGATCCTTCAGCCTGTAGATCGCCCCGGGCAGCATACGTTCTTCAAGGGGATCCTGCAGGCAGGCAAGGGCAACATCGTGACGGACCTGCAGCATCTGCAGCGGTCGGCTGCGACCCGCAGCATCGAGATCACTGACAACAAAGACGATCGCCGGCCTGATGACAGCGGCCCGAATAAAAGATGCAGGAACATCGAAGGTCGCACTGCATTGCCGGGGCCTGTGGCGCAGCAGTTCCTCGATGAGGGCAAGGAGATGCCGCCGGCCCTTTGCAGGGGAAATGTAACGTTCGACCCGGTCCGAAAAGAGGAGCAACCCCACCTGGTCATGGTTCATGATGGCACTGAACCCCAGAAGAGCCGAAAGTTCAGCGGCAAGCTCAAGTTTCAGCCGCGCCCTGCTCCCGAACATCATCGACGACGATACATCGATACAGAGCATGAGCGTACGCTCACGCTCTTCAGCATATTCCCGGACATAGAGTCCGTCCTTGCGTGCAGAAGCATTCCAGTCGATGGTCCTTACATCATCACCCCAGCTGTACTCACGTATACCGGAGGCTTCGACACCCCGCCCCCTGAATACCGAACGGTACTCTCCGCTGAACAGGTCGCTGGCCATGCGTCTCGAACGGATCTCAATACGCCGGACCAACCGGTGGAGCTCCTTGACTGAAGCTGCTGTATATGGAGCTTCAGGGAACATGCACATGTCGCAGGATTTCAGAAATGCACTGATCCACGCTGACCCTGTCAACCTCGGCCTCGTAATCCAGGCGAAGGCGATGACGCAGTACGTCATAGACCACAGCCTTGATATCCTCGGGTACGACATAGGGACGATGCGAAAGAAATGCATGCGCACGGGCAGCATGAAGCAGGAAAATGGAAGCCCTGGGAGAGGCCCCGTGTTCGATCATCCCCTCGAGCGACGGTATCCCTGCCGGAACAGGGTCCCGGGTAGCCCCCACCAGGTCCGCAGCATAAGCGACAATCCGTCGGTCCACACGTATGCTGCCAAGGACGGCCTTTGCCTGCAAAAGCTCATCGCAACCAGCCACCGGACCGGCGGGCAGAGAGCCCTGTTCACGAAGAGAGCGCTCCATGACTTCGAGCTCGTGCTGGTAGGAAGGGTAGGTGATGATTACCTTCATCATGAACCTGTCCAGCTGTGCTTCGGGGAGCTGGTAGGTTCCCTCATGTTCCAGAGGGTTTTGTGTAGCAAGCACCATAAACGGCTCAGGCAGCCGGAACGTAGTGGATCCAATGGTCACCTGGCGCTCCTCCATCGCTTCAAGAAGGGCGGACTGCACCTTGGCCGGAGCACGGTTGATCTCATCGGCAAGTACAACCTGGGCGAACAGAGGCCCTTTACGTGCCGAGAACTCCATATCCCGGGGATGGTAGACCATGGTGCCGGTCAGGTCAGCCGGAAGCATGTCAGGAGTGAACTGAAGTCTCTGGAACGACAAGTCCAGAGCTTCGGCAAAGGTACGGACAAGCAGCGTTTTTGCCAGGCCGGGAACACCTTCAAGCAGGATATGTGCATTACAGAGCAGGGCAATAGCTACCTTATCAACCACATCCGACTGGCCAACCACCCGCAGAGCGAGCCACTCACGAATCCGGCCGACAAAGGCCCCCCGTCGGGCAATCAGCTCCTCCATCTCCCGAACCTCCGGCATATTTGCTGATATCGTCATAAAATATCAAGTCTTACGATACAGCCCCCTGAATCCGTAAACCAGGAGACCCAAACCAGCAATACAGGCCGACCACCCGAGCCCTGGACCTATAAAAAAAGCGCTATTGAGGATTCCGATTTGCGGCGTAAACAGAATGACGAGATCTGCGCCGAGCAGAATGAGGAGCACATTGAGGAATCTGACTTTGACTGCTGGTTTGTTAGCCCGTTCTTTATTAGCTTTCGGCATCTTTGTTCACAGTTGCGGGAGGTTGAAGATCTTTATGAATATCCTTGGCATCGAAACCAGCTGCGACGAAACATCTGCTGCCGTCCTGCAGGAAGGCCGGATCAGGTCCAACGTCATCAGCTCACAGCTTGTACATGCCCGTTTTGGCGGCGTGGTTCCCGAACTGGCATCCAGGGAACACGAAAGGCTTATCGTCATGATCGTGGAGGAAGCCCTTCAGGAAGCAAATATACAAAAAAACGACCTTGACATCATAGCCGCCACAGCCGGCCCCGGACTGATCGGAGCAGTGATGGTCGGGCTCTCTTTTGCCCAGGGCCTGGCCTATGCACTCCAGAAACCCCTTGTCCCGGTCAATCATATCGAAGCCCACATCTTCTCCGCCTTCATCGAAGACCCAGAAGGAACACCTCCTCCGCAAGGCCCGTTTATCTCCCTGACGGTATCAGGCGGACACACCCTGCTCTGCCTTGTCCGACAGGACCTGTCCTACACCGTTCTGGGACGCACCATAGACGACGCGGCAGGTGAAGCATTCGACAAAACAGGCAAGATGCTGGGCCTCGACTATCCGGCAGGCCCGCACATCGACCGGCTGGCAGCAACAGGAAACCCTGCATTCCACGACTTCCCCAGGGCACTGACCAGCCATTCGAAAACCAGCCGCAGCTTCAAGGGGAACCTCGATTTCAGTTTCTCCGGGCTCAAGACTTCGGTCAGAAACTACCTCTCCAACCATTCCGAAGAGTTCATACAGGAACACCTGCACGACATAGCGGCATCTATCCAGGAAGCCATCATTTCGGTACTGGTCGAAAAAGCGGTCTATGCAGCCTTGCGCAACAACGTAGCATCGATATCGATTGCCGGAGGAGTAAGCGCCAACAGAGGGCTGAGAGAACGAATGGAAGCCGCATGCCGACACCACGGCATCGAACTCCATGTCCCCAGGACCATCTATTCGACAGACAATGCCGCCATGATTGCAACCATGGCACAGCTGAGGATCTCAAGGGGAGTCACCGAGCTAAACAACTATGACGTAGCCCCCTTCGCGGCTTTCAGGACCCAAGGAACTTCCCGTTGAAATAGTTCGTTCAATACGTTATCTTAAGGGTCGAATTTTACGCAAAACCTTTACAGAGAATCAGTCCAATGCACCAGCTCATAGCAGCCCTTGTCACTTTTGCCCCACCATCAGGCGGCACCACCCCAAACCCCTTTGTACAGCTTGTACCGCTGGCGCTCATTTTCATAGTCTTCTATTTCTTCCTTATCCGACCCCAGCAGAAAAAGCAGAAAGAACGGGAAAAAGTGCTCGACAGCCTCAAAAGGGGTGATAAGGTTGTCACGATAGGCGGCATGCACGGCACGGTAGCGGGCATAGACGCAGAGAAAAAAACCGTCCTGATACAGATAGCTGAGGGCATGAAAGTCACCTTCGACAGGAGCGCCGTAGCAAATATCGAAAAACAGGAAGCCGGCGAAAAATTATCAAGCAAGAAGGACTAACATACGTTTATGAATCTCACTCCAGCATTTCTGGTATTGGAAAACGGCTCGGTCTACCAGGGCAAGTCATTTGGTAAAACCGGCGAAACGTCAGGTGAAGTCGTTTTCAATACGGCACTGACCGGTTACCAGGAGATCATCACAGACCCCTCCTACGCCGGACAGATGGTCGTCATGACCTATCCGCTCATAGGTAACTACGGGATAAACCCCGATGATGTGGAATCAGGGAAAATCTGGGCTTCAGCGCTCATTGTCAGGGAAATCTCCCCGGTCTACAGCAACTACGCCGCATCAGGAGGACTTGAAGAGTACCTGGCCAAAGCTGACATCATGGGCCTGTGCGGCATAGACACAAGAAAACTCGTGCGGGAAATCCGCCAGAAAGGAGCCATGAGGGCGGTCATATCGACCGTGGAAACCGATACGGCGGCACTTGCCCGCAAAGCCTGTTCGATTCCTGAGATGACAGGGCTCGACCTGGTCAAGGATGTTACCACGGAAGCATCCTACGTAGCCGACTGCCCCGATGCCAGCTACCATGTGGTAGCCTACGACTACGGCATGAAGCGGAATATCCTGCGCATGCTGCAGAGCGTCGGCTGCAAAGTAACCGTACTTAACGCCCGAACTCCGCTGTCAGAGGCTCTCAAGCTCAACCCTGACGGGATATTCCTCTCCAACGGTCCCGGAGATCCGTTCGCTGTGGGCTACGCCATAGAAACCATCCGCCAGATTGCGGACTACAACAGAGAAGGCAACAAGCTTCCGCTCTTCGGCATCTGCCTTGGCCACCAGCTGCTTTCGCTTGCATTCGGAGCAAGCACCTACAAGCTCAAGTTCGGGCACCATGGCAGCAACCACCCCGTCAAGAACCTCGAAACCGGCAGCATAGAAATCACCTCCCAGAACCACGGTTTTGCTGTAGAGATGGATTCCCTCCCCGAAGAGCTGGAGATGACCCACCTCAACCTGTACGACAAGACCGTCGAAGGGGTTCGCCACAAGGGACTCCCCTGCTTTTCGGTGCAGTACCACCCGGAAGCAGCTCCAGGGCCGCATGATTCACACTACCTCTTCAGGCAGTTTACCGAAATGATGGATAACGCAAGATCACAGAAGTCATGAAAAAAAGGCTTTTCACTCCGGGGCCGACCCCTGTACCTGAACAGATCATGCTCCGCATGGCCGAACCGATTATCCATCACAGAAACCCGGAATTCATGGAAATCCTCGAAAGGGTCCATGAAAACCTCCAGTACCTGTTCAGGACATCCGAACCGGTCGTCGTCCTCAGCGCATCCGGAACAGGCGGCATGGAAGCAGCCATAACAAGCTGCTTCGGGAAAGATGACAAGCTCCTCTCCATCAATGGAGGCAAGTTCGGTGAACGCTGGAGCCGCCTTGGCGAAACCTTTACCGGAAACGTACTTGAAATAACGATTCCCTGGGGAACAGCCCCGGATTCCGACGAGCTGGCAAGACTCCTCAAGCAGCATCCCGATATCAAAGGCGTCTGCCTCACCCACTCGGAAACCTCTACCGGCACAGCGTCAGACATCCAGACACTCTGCCAGACAGTCCGCTCCAACTCAGACGCCCTCATCCTTGTAGATGGCATTACCGCCATAGGCGCCCATGAATTCCACTTTGACGAATGGGGCGTGGATATCTGCATCACCGGGTCCCAGAAAGGGCTCATGATGCCTCCCGGCCTCGCTCTTGTGGCCATTTCCCGGAGGGCCCAGGATGCTATCGAAAAAAACACCGCCCCGCAGTTCTACCTGAGCCTCAAAAAAGCACTTGCTTCGCACAAGGGTAATGACACTCCGTTCACCCCTGCCGTATCGCTCGTCATCGGCCTCGACAATGCGCTATCCATGATACGGGAAGAAGGTATCGAGCAGATCTGGGATCGGCATGCCCGCCTTGCAGCCGCATGCAGGACCGGGTGCGAAGCTCTCGGCATGCGCCTGTTCAGCTCATCACCATCAAACGCGGTAACCTCAGTCTGGCTGCCAGAAGGAGAGGAATGGGAAGCGTTCAACACAGCGCTCAAAACCGATAACGGCATCACGGTCGCCGCAGGGCAGGATGAGTTCAAGGGACGGATATTCCGAATTTCACACCTTGGGTATTATGACGAACTTGACATGCTGACAGTCATCGGAGGCATCGAAAGAGCGCTCTACCAGACAGGGTATGAATTTACTGTCGGAACAGGAGTCACCGCAGTTCAGAAGACACTCCTCCAGGAAGAGATGAAGGGGGCCGCACTACAGGACTGATCTGATGCGGCTCCTCCCTGCCATACTCCTTCCCCTGTTTCTTGCCAGCTCACCTCTGCAGCAAGCAAACACTCTCTACCGTGAGGGTAGATTCGCAGAGGCCCTGGAACGTTACAGGCGCCTCGAAGCGACCTACACGACCGAGCCGGAAAAAAGCGCCTGCAAGGTAAATCTTGCCAACACCCTCTTCATGCTCGGCTCTTACAAGCAGGCATCAGACTATTACTTGAGCGTTATCGTCAACCCCGCCACTCCTGACTCCATCCGCGGCACAGCCCACTACCAGCTTGCCCACATCTATGCGGCATCAGCTGACCTGGCAAGCTCTGCCAAACAGCGATCAAGCATGGAAAAACAAGCCCTCGAAGAGTTCAGAAACGCATTGCGACTCGATCCGGAAGACCGTCAGACCAGAGAAAATATCGAAATCATGGAGCGCCGGCTGAAAAGGGAAACAGACGTACCGGCAGCACCTGCAGAACGCCAGCAAGCCATCACAACGAAACGTGCAGCTGCGGCAACCCTGCAGCAACTCTCCCCGACAGCAACAGGCAATTCACCCACAAGTACACCGGCAGGCACAAAAAAAAGCCAAAAAGCCTGGTAAACAGCACAGTTGAATTTCCTAAATTATCTTTTAACCCCCTTTTTTATTCATCGCCAACCTGATATGACTATGACGACCATGAAACATTACCTTCCAGCAGCAGCATTTGCGCTTCTTGTCATGAACGGCTGCTCGACAGGTACAGATAATGAACAGTCCAGCCAGACAACCACACCTGCAACTGAGGCAAGCTATGACCTCGTCGAAGGCGCAGCCATCTACGCAGATAACTGTGCGACCTGCCACCAGGAAGGCATCATGGGGGCCCCTAAAATAACAGACAGCAAAGCCTGGCAGGACCGCATCGCTCAGGGTATGCCCACCCTCATAGAGAAATCAATCAACGGCTACACCGGCGCCAAATTCATGATGCCTGCACGTGGTGGGAACCCGGAACTCACAGACAGCGAAGTCGCAAATGCCGTTGCATGGATGGTTGAAGAGTCCGGTAAAGAGTAAAAATACTTGCAAGGTTTGATTCTTTATCGTAAACTTTTTGTCTTTGAAGTTTACTTATCACCAAATTATTGAAGGAGGAATACATGGCACGTATTGTTTCTGCCCTTACCCTTGCAGCAGTTTTCACACTCTCGTTCGGACATGAAGCACAGGCGCAGGTAACCAAGGCTGATGTAGCAAAATACGATCTCCAGAACGGCCAGGCTGTGTACGACGCAAACTGTGCCGCATGCCACGCTGCAGGCGTCATGGGTGCACCTAAAACAGGTACCGTGCGCAAATGGAACTCACGTCTTGCACAGGGCCTCGACACCATGATCCAGAAATCGATCGACGGTTACAGCGGCACCTACAGAGGCTCGACAACCTTCATGCCTGCAAAAGGCGGCAACCCTGACCTTACCAACAAGGAAGTTGGTGATTCTGTTGCCTACATGATCAACCAGGTTCTCTAAGGGAAGCATAGATTCAGCCTCTAGAGGCTCATTACCAAGAGCGGACGCCCAAGGGTTGTTCGCTCTTTTCATTTACAATGAAAAAATTGGTTTCCTGTTCGTATTTTGGAACCTCAACCCTTGTAACCCCGGACGCAGATGAACAACTTCGAATATCTTGGTTATGCTGCCGGCCTGCTAACCACAATAGCATTCATTCCTCAGGCATGGAAGGTGTTTTCATCAAGGAAAACACGAGATATCAGCATGACCTGGGCCGTCACCATGACCATAGGCGTCTTCTTCTGGCTCTGCTACGGCATAAGCATGGGAAGTCTGCCGATGATGCTGGCCAATGGCGTCACCCTTATCCTGCTCGCAGTCATCCTCTGGGTCAAACTCGGGTCATAACCAGTAACATTCATTTCTCTCTGCAGCTCCATGCACAACAACACCATCGCTTTTATCGGCACCGGGCGCATAGCCAGGGCACTGATTGCCGGCCTTTCAAAAGACAACAGGAACACCATCACGGGATTCGACATCAACAGCACGGCACTCCATGAGGTTTGCGCTGAATTCGGCGTCACCGCTGCATCTTCAGCCCGGGATGCCGCCAAGGATGCCGATATAGTCATCCTTGCCGTCAAGCCCTACCAGGTAGGCGAAATTCTGGAGGATCTACGTCCAGCACTCAATAGCGAGCAGATCCTTATCAGTGTCGCCGCCGGCATCTCGACAGCATTCATGGAAAAAGCTGCCGGCTGCCCGATCAAGGTGATCAGGGTTATGCCCAATACACCGGCGTTCGTGGGAAAAGGGATGACAGCTATCTGCAGAGGCAGCCTTGCAGGGAACGAGGAGCTTGCTCTTGCAGAAAAGATCTTCAGCGCTGTAGGCACAACGGTTGTGCTCGATGAGCCACTGATGGATGCAGCAACAGCGGTTTCGGGAAGCGGACCGGCATACATGTTCCATATCATCGCCTCGATGGCAGAAGGTGGCGTTGCCGAAGGGCTTACGAAAAAGGATGCCACCCTGCTTGCAGCACAGACCATGCTCGGAGCAGCCACTATGGTGCTGGAAGGCGACATGACACCCGAAGCACTCAAAGGGCAGGTTACGACTCCGGGAGGCACGACTGAAGCCGGCCTGAAAGAGATGGACAGGCACGATGTAAACCAGGCAATGATCGATACAGTCAAGGCTGCCGCCAACAGGTCCAGAGAACTGAAACAGTAACAAGTGCAAACGCCATGGGATGGGTTACGCCGCTCCTCACCGCCGCCCTCGCACTCCTGACTCAGGGCGTGCCTGCAGCTGCTCGTAGCGCACAAACCCCGCATCTTGCAACATCGCCACAGTATGCTATCGTTTACGAAGGAGAAGAACTTTCTCTTGCCTACGAGCTCATCTTCAGTGAGCGGGCACCAGCGGTCATGGGCATCTCTCCCCCATCCCATCCCCGGGTACTTCTAACAGAAATCCCCACAGAACGCCTGATCACGGGAAAACCCGAACAAGCCAGTGCCGACAACATGTACCGGGCCAGAATCGCATCCTATTCCATTATTCCGCTTGAAGCCGGAACCCATGAAATTTCTGGGTACAGCATCCTCGCGGTAACCGAAAGGGAAGGCACAGCATCCCCAGACTCGCTCATACTGGCAGCACCCGCACTGACACTTGAAGCCAGAGCACTCCCTCCCGGGGCACCCGATTCCTACTCTGGAAGCGTAGGCCGTTTTACCCTCGAAGCAAGCCTCAGCAACGATACCGTTTCCACCGGTGAACCAGTAACAGCTTTCATAACGGTAACCGGCAACGGCATCAGCGTCCTTGAAGGCGATCTCGAACTCCACCTCCCTGAAAACGCAAGCACCATCACGTCAAGCCACTCCTCGAGAAAGGCCTCCCACACCTTCAGGCCGACTGAACCCGGAAGCTTCGACTTCACTCCTGCAACACTCACCTGTTTCGATCCAGCCCTGCACCAGTATACAAGCATTGCTGCACCACACCTTCAACTCACGGTTACAGAAGCTCCCCCTGCCCAGCTCGCACAGGTTCCAGCAAACACACGCCCAACCACAAGCCCCGTGACGGGTAAACCCTGGCCGGGAACACTAACAGCCCTTACCATCACAGGCATACTTGCCGCTATCCTGCTGTTCCTCATCCTCCTGCAGAACAGAAAGTCAGTTGTTCGCCCTCAACTACAAGCAAAAAAGGCCCCCAAGCCCCCTGTCACCATCCAGGAACTTCGCTCAAGGCTGCACCAGGCAATCCTCAACGCATCTGGAGCCGACATGCATTCCCACACCCGCAAAGAGCTGCTCCACAAGCTCGCCGCCACGGGAGCCCCCACAACCCTCTGCACAAACCTCCAGGAGTTGCTTGAAGAAATGGACAGAATTGAATTCAGCCAGGAAAACCATTCCTGCAACACCAACATCGAACAGATATGCATAAAAGCCATACCCACACTCACCCGACTGGAAAATCTCCGGCACTCCTGACAGCACAAACGGCCATTTCCATATTCAATCATTTTTTCACACGCTACCAGGAAGAAATGCTTGATGACGAAACTGAGTTCATGCCAATGGTCAGAAACATCCTTGATGGTGCACTATCCGTATCAGAAACACCTGAAGAAGCTAAGGAGCTCATTCTCAGGCACATAGAATCATGCTATATATCAAGTTGGAATGAGGAAGCAAGAAAGCAAGCCCAAAAAGAATTTCGCTCCATGATTGATGGTTCCAGCGATTGTGAACAAGGACTGCGATAAACTTCTGACTTTAGGGCTTCGAGGGTATACCCCGTTGTAATGCTAAAAGAATCAGGCCGGTGAAGAGCCGACTTTCCAGATAGGGACAACTTGCTTCAGTTCGTCCATGAACCAGGCCAGGGCCTGAAGAGACTCGCCGCGGTGCTTCGAACGGACCAGCACGACAACGGCGGACTCTCCGACAGGGATACTGCCTACGCGGTGGACACAGTGCAGCGCCTCGAGGGAGAAGCGCTCGACAGCCATTCCGGCTATTCTCCGAAGCTCCTGCTCGGCCATGCCTTCATAGTGCTCGTAATGCAGGGCTCCTATCCGATTACCCGCTTCCATGTCACGGACAATACCGTTGAACCTGAGTTCTGCGCCAAGGCTGCCGCTGGCTGCCGTATCGAACTCCCAGCTGTCAATCCGGTCGATTGTAATGTGCGCTGAAATCATCTCAACCTCCGCTTACTGGTGGAATGATGGCAAGTTCATCCCCTTCACGGACCGGCGTTCCAGCCTCGGGATAAGCCTTGTTGTGTGCCAGCATGAAGGGCATCTTCCCCAGCTCTGGGGAAAGGGCCCGTATCGCTCGCTCCACGTCATCTATAGTCGCACCGTCTGCAAGAGTGAGGACCAGTTCGCTTCGCTGCAGCAACTCCCGTGCGGAAGCAAAACATTTTACGTTAATATCCATACCAGGATGGTCTTAAGCGTTAAGGGAACTCCAGGGAAGGAGATTGCAGATCACAACGTTTCCTTCGGCAAGCGGAACATCTCCGGCCGGAGCCTCGATGAGGCAGTTCGCCCCCACCAGGGAGGTAATCATGTGGGATTCAGTTCGCAGGCTCGGGCTGCAGGAGAGTCCTCCATCTTTCTGCCATACCCTGCCGAACAGGAAGCGATAGCGTTTCCTGTCAACGGGAAACGGCGAAGCCAGCCTGGCCTCGATCTTGCCCAGGTAAGGAACATCCTGCATAGAGGCAAGCGCAGGCATCACGTATTCAAGAAAACAGACCAGGGCCGACAGGGGATTGCCCGGCAGGCCGAACACCAGGCGCCCGTCCGGGTCATCACCGAAAAAGAACGGCTTGCCGGGTTTCTGGGCAATTTTCCAGAATCGCTGCCTGACTCCGAGGCCGGTCAGTTTTTCCTGCATGAAGTCATATTCGCCTGTAGAAATGCCTCCTGCAGTCAGCAGGATATCGCATACAGGAAGAGCTTTCTGTAAAGCATCGGCAATCAGGACAGGGTTATCGGAAACCTGGCGGCTGAAGACAACTTCGGCACCGGCAGACCTGGCACCGACCTCGAGCGAGTAGAGATTGCTATTGTAGATCGAGGCTCCCTCGAGAGGCTCACCTGGCATGCGCAGTTCATCACCAACGGTCAGTATCCCGACTCTGGGGCGGCGGAAAACCTCTACAGAGCTCATTCCGAACGCTGCAAGCACCCCGATTTCAGCTACAGTAACCCTGCTGCCCCGACGCACAAGCATATCTCCTTCGGCAACCTCCTCGCCGGCATATCTCACGTTGGCAAACTTCTTCGGGGCCTTGAAAACGTCAACCGTAGAACTCCCAAACCCGGAAGTCTGTTCAAATATGACGACAGTATCGGCTCCTGCAGGCATCGGGGCACCGGTCATGATCTGCAGGGCCTCACCATCGCCGACAACCCGGGCGGCACTGCCCCCGGCTGCCACCTCCCCGATAACGTCCAGGGTAACTGGAGCATCCTGCTTCGCATTCGCGATAGCATCCCAACGGACAGCAAACCCATCCATCGCGGCATTATCGAACCGTGGCAGTGCAAACCCGGCAGTCACATCCTCACCAAGCACCCGCCCCTCGAGCGCCTCGAGAGCAACCCGCTCGAGGGGGAGTGTCCTGACCGATGCAGCAATAAGTTCCTGAGCTTCCTGTACAGTAATCATCGATGCCCCTCCCCGTCGATCATTGGAAATGCATGGAAAATAGCCGGAATCAGTACTTCCAGAGCATCTGAGGAGGCCGATGGGCTTCCCGGCAGCAGGATAACCATCGCAGGTCCGACCATACCTGCGGCAAGGCGGGAAAGCATCGCCGTGCGAACCTTCTGCTGCCCCCATGAGAACAGCGCCTGCTCGACACCGGGAAGGCGCCGGGTAAAGCGCGGAGTCAGCGTCTCGACGGTCACATCCCTCGGCCCGAGCCCCGTTCCTCCCGAGGTCAGCACCAGCTGGCAACCGTCATCGAGCAGTGACTGGAATGCCCTGGTAATCTCTGCGGGGTCATCGGGTACAATCTCCAGCTGGACCGAGCTGCAGCCTGCCTGCAGAAGCCCCTCTTTGAGCAGTGCGCCTGAACGGTCACTGCCGCGGCCTCCGGCAACGGAATCGGACATCACCAGCACGCCAACTTTCTCCGGGCGAAACCCGGTAGCACTGCTGTTACCTCCACGCTTCGCGACAAGTCGTATCCCCCCCACTTCCATCTCTTTATCTACCGCCTTGCACATGTCATAAATGGTCAGGGCAGCCGTCGATACCGCCATAAGGGCCTCCATTTCAACACCCGTAGCCTCCCGTGTCCTCGCTGTCGCCTCTATGAGAATCCGGTCTTCTTGCATGCTGAAACCGACGTCAACCCACGACAACGCCAGCTGGTGGCACATGGGAATAAGTGAAGCGGTCTGCTTGGCAGCCTGGATACCTGCAATTTTAGCCGTTGTCAGCACATTGCCCTTCGGCATGGAGCCTGCCTCGAGCAAGGATATGGTTGCGGGCTTCATGATGATATAACCCACAGCCTTAGCGCTCCTCGCCGTTCCCGGCTTCGAGGACACATCGACCATCATGACATCACCATGTTCGTCAAGATGGGTAAATTCTTCCTGTCTCATTATAGTTTTATCCTCCAATTTCCGACATGCTTGTCCGCGGAGCACCGTCTCCAGCTTCACGACCATCTCTCGGCTTTTGATGCACGCACTCCTGTAGCAGCTCTCTGAGTGCGGCACCGTCGTCCGATGCCATGAGCGCAGGCCGAAGGTCTGTCCCCTCTCTCGAATAGAGGCAGCTCATCGCCCGGCCTCCCGACGTGACACGCAAGCGGGTACATTTCGAACAGAAATTCCTTGTAAATGCAGGGATCAGGGCCACCGACCCCCTGTACCCTGGCAAGGTAAAACTGAAATATTCAGTAGCCGTCCCCCGTACTGACTCGATCGCTGGATAGTGCTGCCTGAGCAGCTCAAGCATTTTATCGGCACCAAGGAACCGGCCTGTCCGCCATATCTGGTGATCGTCGAAGGGCATCAGTTCCATGAAACGCACCGTTACGGCCCGCTCCCTGGTCAGCTCCACGAAACGACCGATTTCATCGGTATTGCTACCCCGCATCAGGAGGACATTGACCTTGACCTCCAGCCCCGGATGCCCGAGAACACGCATCAGATTGCTCTCGACCCTCGGGTAAAGATCCCTGCGGGTGATCTCAGCATACCTTTGGGCATCCATGGTATCCAGGCTGAAATTCAAGGCATCGAGGCCAGCCTCGAGCAGCTCGTCGGCATAGCGGTCAAGGAGGAGCCCATTAGTTGTAATCGCCACCTTCCGAATGCCCTCTGTCGACTTTGCCAGCCTGACAAGTTCGACAATATCCTCCCGAAGCAGCGGTTCACCACCGGTAAAACGAACCTTTTCAACGCCCATACCTGCAAGCACCTCGAGCAGGCGTCCTACCTCCTGCACCGAAAGTTCGTTTCGCGGAGCAACCACCTCTGCATGCTCTTCACGCATACAGTAAACACAACGCAAATTGCAGCGCGACGTGAGCGCCAGACGGAGGTAATCCACCTTCCGCCCATAGCGATCTGCTAACTCGGCATTCGTTGTACTACCAGTTGAGAGGGGTTGTGACATCCATAAATGGTCGAACTGTTGAAAAGCAGAAGCTGATAAGCGCCCCATGGACACAACCAGAAGGCGCCTTAATGTAACTTTACGCGGGAATTTCTGCAATCACCCATGACCTGGGAAATCGCAGCAGCTACGCCTGGAGGAATACCCTCTCCTTTACGGGATGGAGCCGGACAAAGAGAGAGCAAGTCACGTATCACTCACGAATAAGCCAATGCCCAAAACCTTCGAACGTCTTGTCAAGTTCTGTTTCACTCCGCCTTTCATCAGGCTTGCGGGCCGCCTCCTCGTATCCTACGAGTGCGAAATATATAGCCTTATCGTAAAAATGACTCAACTCCGCTGTGAACTCCAGCGCTCGGCGAAGATCTATCCCCTCTGTGATGATGCCTTCTTCCTGCACGTAGCTCATCAGCATCTCACGCTCGATCATAAACGAATACACCATATCACTGGACTTGATTCCAGCAGCATGACGTTCACCGCCTATCTTGCAGAAGTTAAGGGACAGTTCCCTGTCGTGACCTTCACGCCTTGAAAGCCACTCGCCAAGGGTCCTGAACCGGCTGAAGACGATATCGTGCAACTCCTGGCGAGAAAAACTCCTGTAGCCAGCAGTCAGGTCATTGGAAAGCACTTCTTCTGCCCATCTTTTTGAAAGCGACTCGGCATGATTCTCGATGAGCCCTGTAAATCTCTGTACCAATAGCATAGCAATAACGATAAAAATGGAAATAACTCAGCATCCTTATACAAACTACGTTTCAGCTGAAAAGATTTCAAATTATTCCACGTCCGCTGCCGGTAAAAGATTCTGAACGCTACTGCTCACCTTTCTGGGAACGACGGGAAGAACCCGCAGCTGGCCTGCGCCTGCTTTTCGAATTCTTTTTTTTCCTGCCCTTACCTGCCTGTGGCTGGGATTTTTTGGGAGAAGATGAATTACCGTTACTGTTCCCTCCATCAGTGGCTGTCACGCCTGACGTGCCGTACAGTTCAGGGTAGTAAGAATTCTTTTTCCTGTTGAACTTGTTGCGGCGGTATTTTTTTTCCAGGTCCGCATAGGGACTCGGAGGGTCGGGAGAGGTATTCGGGTTATTGAAATTCGGTTCGTCAACACCCTCGTCAAAATCATCCGAAACCATAGTGGGATGGGATGCTGTTTGCAAACTGTTATCGATTTATGTTCATGACTGCAGGTAGGCTCCGAAATGCAGCAATCAGCTTGGCGCCCCGCCTGAATGAGGGCTTGTAATTTACGATTTTACATAAAAAAAACAAGCCTTGTGTCAACATCCAGACCCTTACGATCCAATGATGAGCGCTTTGGGATTGTTTGTTCATCCAATAAGTAGTAAATTTTGGAGAATTCAACCCTAAAATGCACACCCATGATAGATTACTGGAAGTGGATTTTCGCCATCATCTGCCCGCCGGCAGCAGTGCTGGACAAGGAAGTCGGCACCATCATGCTTGTCGGCCTACTTACTGCCCTTTTCTGGGTACCGGGCGTGGTAGCAGCTCTTTACCTCATTATTCGTGACACCGTCAGAACAGGTCAGGCACAGCTATAGCTCCAGCACATTCCATCCTTTTGAATTAGCTGTCTGCGGCTTTTCAGGATCGGGAAAAACAACGCTCGTCAAGCGCCTTGTTACAAGGCTTGGCGGGCGTTACAAGATAGCCTATTTCAAACATGGCTGCCACCGGTTCGATATAGACCGCAAGGGAAAGGACAGTGAGGTCATCAAAGCCGCAGGTGCGCATACCGTCATCATTTCAGACCCCCTGAAACATGCCTTTATAGCTGACGGCGTGCCAGCTCAGCTGTGGACCCGCACAATTGTCGAACAGAGTGACATCCTGCTCGTCGAAGGGCTCAAGGAACTCCCACTTCCCAAACTGCTCATGATCGACCAGGAGTGCAGTATGCTGGAACTGCTCGACAGGGGAGGAATATCGAACGTCCAGCTTATCGTTACGCCGGACGAAGATAGCAAGGCACGAGCCGAACGCTGCGGCGTCCCCGTACTTGACCGTGATGACACAGATGGCATACTCGACTTCATCGAACACTATTACCAGGCAATCACACCGCCACTCTACGGGCTGGTACTTGCCGGAGGCAGAAGCAGCAGGATGGGGCACGACAAGGCACTTATCGACTATCACGGACAGAAGCAGCTCTTCCACACAGCCAGCCTGCTTGACTCGGTCTGCCGGAAAACCTGGATATCGTGCCGAGAGGAACAGGTAGCAACCTATGCCGTGTATGGCAGGGAATGCATTCCTGACGCCTATACAGGTTTTGGTCCGATAGCAGCACTCTTGTCAGCCCAGCAGGCAGAGCCGGATGCTGCATGGCTCATCCTGGCATGCGATATTCCCTTGATGACCGGCGAACTCATCGGGGATCTCGCCCGTCGTCGCCATCCCATGGCACCAGCAACGGCGTTCAGGCACAGAGAGAGCGGCAAAGTCGAACCCCTTGCTGCGATATATGAGCCAAAATCCCGCCCGGCTCTTCTCCTTAGGCACGCCTTCGGCAACAACTCGCTGGCATCATACCTGCAGGATATGGCGACCGGACTGGTTGAGCTCGAGGATGCAGCCCAGCTCCGCAATGTCAATAATCCCCGGGAACGTCTCGATGCTGAACGGCTACTTTCTCAACAGGCTCAAGGACCACTATTATGAAAATCCTTTGTGCGATAGACTTTTCGCTTGCATCAACATCCCTGCTCGAGGCGGCTGCAAGGCTTGCAGGGGAATGCCATGCTGAACTTGGTCTTCTGCATGTCCTTCCTCCCGAAGGCACGGAAATCGACCTCCATCCGAGCCTTGGCGACCGGTTCAACCCTCCTCCAAAATATTATAAAGTTCCTGGAACGGCTGAGAAAGGTCAGAATGTCCTACTCTTCCACGACAAGCGCCAGCAGATGCTCGAGGCGATGGTCGCCTGGCTGCAGGAGCGACAGGTCACTGCCACCTTTACGGTCATCCATGAAGTAGGAGACATGGTCGGGTCCATGCTTGAACATTCGGAAAAAACTCAGGCGGACATCATAATGCTTGGAGCGAAACGCAAAGCCGCTCTGCAGAGAATGGTGACCGGTTCAACCTGCAATGAAATCCTCAAGAGAAGCACGAAACCCGTACTGATCGTACCCGCTTCATCACACAAAAAAGATGATGATCAGGAGAACTGATCGTAAGCGATCATCTCTTTTTCGACCCCGAGCGAGTAGAGCATCTTTTCAACTGACGACACCATCACCGGTGGACCGCACATATAGTATTCCAGCTCCTCTGGTTCCTCATGGTTGTTGAGATACTCCTCGTAGAGCACAGTATGTATAAACCCTGCAGGTCCGTCCCACTCATCCTCAGGCTGCGGATCCGAAAGGGCTACGTGATAGGAAAAGTTCGGAAATTCTTTCTCGAGTGCCTTGAAATCTTCGTCATAGAACATCTCCCGACGAGACCGCGCACCATACCAGAACGACACTTTCCTACCTGTTGCAAGAGTTCTGAACAGGTGGAACAGGTGCGACCGCATCGGAGCCATGCCTGCACCGCCGCCGATATAGACCATTTCACGTTCTGTCTCCTTGATGAAGAATTCTCCGTAGGGCCCCGAGACAGTTACGGTATCACCCGGCTTCAGGCCGAAAATGTAGGAAGACCCCACTCCGGGCGGAACCTTCCCCCACAGTTTCGGTGGAGGAGTTGCAATCCTGACATTGAGCATCACGATATTGCCTTCGGCAGGATGGTTGGCCATGGAGTATGCCCTTGAGGTTTCTTCAGGGTTACTGGCCTTGAGATCCCACAGCCTGTACTTGTCCCACTCTTCCCGGTACTCCTGCTCGACATCAAAGGAAGAGTAGCTGAGCTCATCATATGCAGGAATGCCTATCTGTATGTAGCCTCCGGCCCTGAACTGCAGTGCCTCGCCATCAGGGAGTTCCAGCACAAGCTCCTTGATAAACGTCGCGACATTTCGGTTTGAACGAACCCTGCAACGCCACTGCTGTATAGAGAAGATCTCTTCAGGAAGCTCGATCTGCATGTCATTACGAACTTTCACCTGGCACGCAAGCCGGACATCCTCTTTCATCTCAGCCCGGCTGATATGGTTCCGCTCTGTCGGCAGGAATGAACCACCACCCTCGGGTATCCGGCATTTGCACATACCACAGGTCCCCCCACCTCCGCATGCCGAAGGGATAAAGATCTTTTCGTCTGAAAGCGTTGCCAGAAGGGTCTTGCCGGGAGAAACCGTCAAAGCCTTTTCGTCATCATGGTTTATTGCAATACGCACCTCGCCGCCAGGCAGCAGTTTTGCCGCTGCGATATTGAGCAGGAAAACCAGGAGCAGTATGAGCAGCACGAACACCAGTACCGCGGCAAGTGTGACAAGCATGTGCGAGAGAACGGTTACAGGTTAATCCCGGAAAAGGACATATACGCCATGGAAATAAGGCCTGTCAGGAGCATGGCGATACCAAGCCCGCGCAGCCCGGGAGGAACATTCGAATAACGCAGCTTGTAGCGCATGGTTGCAAGGGTAACGATTGCCAGAAAGAAACCAGCACCGGCACTTGAGCCGAACACGGCCGACTCGATAAACCCGTACTCCCGCTCTACCATGAAAAGCGATGATCCCAGGATAGCACAATTGACGGCAATCAGCGGCAGGAAAATCCCCAGTGACTGGTAAAGTGTTGGACTGAAACGGTCAAGTGCCATCTCGACAAGCTGCACCATTGCCGCTATGGTGGCAATGAATATGATATAATTGAGAAAACTGAGGTCGACGCCCGACATCCCGGCCAGACCAGTCCACTGGAGCGCACCTGGCCCCAGCAGGTACTCACTGATCACCCAGTTGAGCGGAACGGTAATCCCGTTGACGAACACCACGGCAAGACCGAGGCCTATGGATGTCTCTACGCTTTTTGAAATCGCAAGAAAAGAGCACATCCCGAGAAAATAGGCCAGCAGGATATTCTTGATGAAGATTGTCTCTACCGCAAGCCCCAGGTAATGCATTGCAGGCTCCATAGTCAGTCCTCCGTATAACCGCTTATTGTCCGCTGCAGCCAGACCAGCAGGCCCAGCACGAAAAAGGCCCCCGGTGCGAGCAGCATCAGGCCGTTGTTCATGTACCAGCCACCATGCTGTGCATAGAGGCCAAGAGGGACGACCTGGATCCCCAGGAATGTCCCGCTCCCGAAAAGCTCCCGGAAAAACGCAACAAGCACAAGAATGATACCGTAACCTACCCCGTTGCCAAGTCCATCCAGTGCCGAAGCGCCCACACCGTTTTTCAGGGCGAACGCCTCTGCTCTCCCCAGCACGATGCAGTTGGTGATGATCAGGCCAACGAACACGCTCAGCTGCTTACTGATATCGTACAGGAAAGCCTTGAGGAGCTGATCGATGAAAATAACCAGGGTAGCAATGATGACCAGCATCACGATAATACGGGCCCTCGGCGGTATGAGGTTGCGAAGCAGTGATACCATAACGTTCGACCCCACCAGCACGAAGATCAATGCACCCGACATGACCAGAGCAGTATCCATTTTCACGGTTACCGCAAGTGCGGAACATATCCCAAGGACCTGGCGTGTTATAGGGTTGTTGACCCCCATCGGCCCGACAAGCGGATCAAGTGTTTTTTTCGTCATCTCTGCTCCTGTTGCTGCGCTCTACCCTGCAGGAGGGGAGTAAAACGTTCAAGATCAGCCCTGAGGAACCGGTTAATTCCTGCGGTCGTCAGTGACGCTCCGCTTATGCCGTCAACCCCGTAATCGCTCTCCTCGAGCATTTCTCCTTTTGCTATGGTCACAGACACGAGCTGCCCCTCCCTGAAGATTTTCTTCCCCTGGAACCTCCGGGTAAAATACTCCTTGTCAATTTCACCTCCGAGGCCGGGCGTCTCGGCGTGCTCATAAAAAGCGATCCCTCGTACAGTGTTCAGGTCGGATTCAAGGGCGATGAAGCCCTTGATGGTGGACCAGAGTCCCTTTCCATCCACAGGCAGGATAACGGCTTCAGGAGCAGGTTCCTCGCCATAGACATAGTATGCAGGAACATTCTCCCGGCCTGCTCCGGACAGACGCTTTATGGCAAAGCCGCGTTTGAATGCGTCTGCGACCTCCTGGCCGCTCATGCCCTCCCTGTAGGCTCCTGCAGCCATCATGATATTTTTCTTCATATCCAGCTCACGGTTGAACTCCTGCCGCTCATGCAGCCCGGTCTTGACCAGCGAGAGCAGCAGTGCAGAAACCAGCGCCATTAAGGCGACAAACATATAGGTGTAACGGTTACTGTTTGGCATATCCCCTCCTTCTGCGGGAAATGTTCGCTCTCAGGACACCGTAATCGATCATGGGAGAAAACGCATTACCGAGAAGTATCGCCAGCATCGTGCCTTCAGCAAAAGCGGGATTGATCACCCTGATGAGTACGACGAGTGCCCCGATCCCAAAACCGTAGATCCAACGTCCCCGGTCGGTCTGGGCAGCACTGACGGGGTCAGTGGCCATAAAGACCAGCCCGAACGCAAAACTCCCCATAACGAGATGGTGCATAGGCGAGAGCGCAAGCATCGGGTTGGTGAATGAAGAGGCGAATGCATTGCCAATGAGCGCCAACACGCTCATCCCCAGGAGCCCCCCGGCCATGATTCTCCAGCTGGCAATTTTTGTCCACGCAAGAAGCACGGCTCCGAGAGCTATGGCAGCAACAGACGTCTCCGCAAAAGAACCGGGAACAGTGCCCCAGAACATCTCCTGAAGGGTATAGCCTGCCTCCCCGAGCAACCGGATACCGCTCGCCCCATCCACCGAAGCGGCCACTGCAAGCGGTGTAGCCGCCGAAACGGCATCGGGAAGATACCATACGGCATCGCCTGACATTTCTGACGGGTACGCAAAAAAAACGAAGGCCCTTGCTACCAGCGCAGGATTAAAAATATTGTATCCCGTTCCCCCGGTCACCTCCTTGCCGATAACGACCCCAAAGGAGATGCCGAGCGCAGTCATCCAAAGAGGAACAGCTGGAGGAAGGATGAGGGCATAGAGCATACCAGTCACCAGGAAGCCCTCGTTGATCTCATGGCGACGAATAACGGCAAAAAGCACCTCCCAGAATCCTCCAACGAGGTAGGATACGAAAAGCACCGGAAGCAAGGCCTGCAAGCCCACAGCAAAGTTCGTCCCCCATCCTGCAAGAGGATCATGCTGGTGCCCTGTATTCCATGCACCGAACAGCAGTGCAGGAAAAAGAGCCAGGATGACCGTCACCATAGAGCGTTTCATATCGACAGCATCACGGATATGAGGGGCCCTGGAAGTCACCTCCCCAGGAGTATAGAGCATGGTATCCAGCATCTCGTAGAGAGGATACAGCCGCTGTAGCCGCCCCTCCCCGGTAAAATGCGGAGCAATGCCATCCAGGATGTTTCGTAGGTTCCTCATAGGCTAGCCGTTCTGTTGCATGTAGTCAAGGCCTTCGCGGATAATGGCCGAAATTTCCATTTTCGATGCATCGACGAATGAACAGAGTGCAAAATCCTCGGGATCGCACTCGTATATCCCCAGACGCTCCATCTCGTCGATATCACGGGCAATGATCATCTTCAGCAACCATGTCGGCAGGATATCCATTGGAAGTACCGACTCGATGTTGCCGAACGGGATAATCACCCTCCGGCTTCCGTTCATGGAGGTATCGAGCCTGGTCCCCTTGTTTGCGTAAAGACCCGACAGAAAAAGGTTCGAAGCGGAATACCGCTTCCTGCCGGGAAGCAGCCACCCGAGAAAATCCCGCCGGTGGCTTTCTGGAATCACCGAGACCACCTCGTCATAGAAGCCCAACCCGTCAGTACGCCCACTCATGGTTCCAGTCAGCACATCCCCTGAGATGAGCCTTGCTGGCTGCCGGACATCATTTCCGCTCAACAGGTCCTCGAGCAGGATCCCCTGCCTTGTCCTTACATGGCATCGCTTCGAAAGCGCCTCTCCCCCAAGGGCCACAAGAATATCGGTTGGCAGTTCGCCCGTGAGGAACAACTCACCAATCCGGGCAACATCCCGTGGAAGCAGGTACCAGGCAACATCGTCACGGTGACGTATGGGAGCAATATGGTGGATCTGGATCCCGACATTCCCTGCAGGATGCGGTCCCCTGAAACGGTGGAGCGCAACCCCTTCGGCCTTGACAAGCATCTGTGCCGTCTCATCAGCCGAAACAGACAGGTGCACCGGCACACCGGTAAGACGGCCCAGCAGGAACAGACCTGCCTGGAAAAAATGTTCCCGCCCCTCCAACCCCCTCGATACAGATGGAGCGAATGGTGCTGTTGACATAGCAGACACAAATACCGCTTTCGGGGAGCCCTGCGGATCTGCGATGATGGAAAACGGTCTCTGGCGCAAGACCGGCCAGAGGCCTGAACGAAGCAGTGTCGAACGGATTGCAGCAGGCTCCAGCATCCGGCACTCTCCAAGTGAACAAGCCGGGAACCGCTCAGCTTCTTCGCCGGCAGCGGCTATCTCTATAATGATCTTTTCCAGCCGACGTCGATCACCAAGAAGAACCTCAGACACCCTGCCACCTGCCGGGGAGGTAACGACAACATCCCCGAAACGCTTGTCTGCAAACAGTGGTGTCCCCTTTTTGACCTCATCACCAACCTTTACCAGGAGCTTTGGCTTCATCCCGTAAAAATCACCGGGAGACACCGCAACCCTCCCGACAGGCTGGAGGGAAATGATACTACTCTCCGGCACGCCCCCAATCCTGAGTGTATGGCCTTTTCGGATGGTTATGACGGACATGGCATGTGTGTGCTATGAGGGATTTTTTACCTGTAGTTACCGTTAGACAACCTCTCCAACAAACAGGATACACAAAAAAGTTCAGCAACGTAAAAACTAAACGCCATTATATCGCAATATAACTAATGAGTTATAGAGGAATATATCATAAAAACAATCCCTGACGCTATAACCAACAAAACACAGCGTTCTGCATAGCGCACAAAAATAACACTAAATAATTACAGAAAAGTAACTTAGCTGGATTCTATTTCTTTTTGCAACATTTTTAAACATATACTATATTTTTTAATGATTGTTAATCCGCCTGAAAAGTAGCAAACACACGCTTACTGTTTCCGGATATTGCCGGCAGCACCGTAGAGAAGTACACACCTGGCCTTTATACAGTCATTCATCTACGCATCGCCACCTTTTCCCTGTGCCCGGCACAGGCACAGGTTTTCATGTGCACAAAATGCACGACATACGGGCGAGGTGCCCCCAAAAAGGGAACCCTCGTGAGAGAGTAAACAACCAATAAAGAGGAGACCATGAACATGAGCCATGGGCAGGACTTCAGTCGCAGGGACTTTATCAAGATATCGTCTCTGTTTTTAGCCGGCTCCGCCGCCATGTCAACCCAGATAGGCCGAACCTTCAACGGCAGTGGAGACGCACTTGCCGCAACGGGAGAGGAACGGGTTGTCCATTCAATCTGCGAACACTGTTTCTGGCGTTGCGGCATCGCAGCCCACGTTCGCGATGGAAAAATTTACAAGATTACCGGCTCAGAGCATCATCCGCTCAGCAACGGGCGCCTCTGCCCGAGGGGTACCGGAGGTATCGGCCAGATCTACGATCCGGACAGACTTGCCCATCCCCTCATCCGTGAGCGCAAGGGCGGGACAACCACCTACAGAAAAGCAAGCTGGGATGAAGCCATCACCTTAACTGCCGAGAAGCTCTACCAGATCAAGGAAAAATATGGTCCGGAAGCAATCGCGATGATGCACCATGGCTATGGCTATACCTTCTTCAAGCAGATGTTCCATGCCTTTGGTGTCAACAAGTTCGCCAAGCCGTCATACGACTTCTGCTGCGGACCCCGCCACCAGGGCTATATACTCACCTATGGCCATTCAGCCGGCACCCCGGAAGGCATAGATATCCAGAACAGCCGCTACGTTATCTTCTTCGGTACCCATTATGGTGAAAACATGCACAATACCGCTGTGCAGGAAATTGCCGAAGGCATACGCCGAGGACTTAAAATCGTCGTGTTCGACCCTCGGTTCTCAACGCTTGCAGGCAAAGCCGAAAAGTGGCTGCCGATCAAGGCCGGAACGGATATCGCCATGATGCAGGCACTGATGCATGTCCTGATCAGCGAAAACCTGTATGACAAGGAATTCGTAGAAGAAAACACTGTAGGATTCAATGAACTGTGGGACGAGGTCAGGGAGATGACTCCTGAAAAAGCAGCAACGATCACCGATATCCCGGCAGATGACATCCGTGATATTGCACGGAACTTTGCAAGGTACGCTCCTGCAGCCGCTGTCCATCCGGGCAGAAGGACACAGTGGTACGCTGACGGTACCCAGAGGGTACGGGCCATTGCCATTCTCAACGCCCTGGTGGGCAACTACAAGATGCCTGGCGGCGTCGTCAAGTACCAGAAATACAACATCGCCAAACCAGATGCGCACCCGCATCCGCACTTCGAGAAAGAGATCTGGAGCAAGTACCCTCTCTTCACCGACATCAAGCCGGAAAACACTATTGCCTCCCACGAGATCATCCAGCAGACGCTGCAGGACGAAATCAAGGCATGGTTCGTCTACGGCGTCAACGTTCCTGAAACGGTGACCATGGGCAGAAAAACCGCAATCGAGGCGATGAACAAGGTCGAGTTCCTTGTAGCGGTAGATACGCTGCCGATGGAAGTCACAGGCTATGCCGATGTCGTGCTGCCCGAATGCACCTACCTGGAAAGGTATGACGACCTCGATGCAGGACGCCCATACCGTACTCCGTTCGTCGCACTCCGTCAGCCAGTAGTGGAACCGATGTTCGATAGCAAGCCCGGTAACGAGATCGCCCGCATGATGGCAGAAAAACTGGATCTCCACGGCGTCTTTCCCGACAGCGTCGAAACCTATCTCGACAACAGGTTGAAAAAGGAAGGCAGTTCGCTCGAAGAGGTGAAGAAAACCGGGGTTCTTCTCGGAAAACCGACAGACCTCTACCGCAAACCGGGTGAGAAACTCAAATTCAAGACCCCAAGCGGAAAAATCGAGCTCGCCTCCTCTAAAATGAAAGATGCAGGCTTCGACGCAGTACCGAAATATGTGGCGCAGGATGAAGCCCCGAATGGCTACTACCGCATCCTTACAGGCCGCAAACCGATGCTGACCTTCGGCCGTACGGCAAACAACCGCTTCCTTGGCGACCTGCCGACTGCAAAAGAAAACGAAATCTGGGTCAACCCCGACATTGCCTCCCAGCACAGGCTCGAACATGGCGAGTACGTGCATCTCAAGAACCAGGCCGGGGTGGTATCGGAATTTCCCATCAAGGTCAAAGTGACCGAAAGGATCCGCAAGGATGCCGTCTACATGGTCCACGGATTCGGGCATTACTTCAAGAAACTGAACCATGCCTATGCTAGGGGCGCTTCACATAACGAACTGATCTCCAAATCGGAAATCGATACAACCGTTGGCGCCGTAGGTTTTCAGAACAACTTTGTGACTTTTATCAAGGAGGCGTAAGACGTGGCTAAGCAGAAAAATTACGGAATGGTTATCGACACCCGGGTCTGCGTAGGCTGCTCGGCGTGTGTCTACGCATGCAAGTCGGAAAACAGCGTGCCTGACGGCTACTGCCGTGACTGGGTAATCCAGGAAACCAATGGTACGTTCCCGAAACTCAGAATGGAAAACCGATCGGAACGTTGCCAGCACTGTGCAAATGCCCCGTGTGTCACCTACTGCCCTACCGGAGCGTCACACTATGCAGAAGACGGAACGGTCCAGATAAACCGCTCACGCTGCACCGGCTGTAAAGCCTGCATTGCGGCGTGCCCCTATGACGCCCGTTACGTCCATCCCAAGGGCTTCGTAGACAAGTGTTCGCTCTGCAAGCACAGAACCGAGCAGGGACTCGAAACAGCCTGTGTATCGGTCTGCCCGACCAAGAGCCTGAACCTGGTCGACCTGAATGAGCACGAAGGCACAGCACAGCAAATGATGAACGGTAAAGAGGTCTACCGGCAGAAAGAACATGCAGGGACCAACCCCAGCCTTTACTGGATTTCAGCAAGCAACAAACCCGGAGCGTAACCATGACATCAACGACGACAGAAATCATATCAACGAAAGTTAATCCGGGCGTCATCCCGCACCTTCACATATGGGAATGGCATATCCCGCTCTACCTCTTCCTGGGCGGTATCGCAGGGGGACTCCTGGTCATCACCTCGATCATGATCGTACTGAAAAGGCGATTCGGCATAGGTCCACAGGATGAAGGCGATGGCTGTCCGTGTCTTGCCGTGAGAATCGGCTCGATCCTGTCACCCGCACTCCTCGGTATAGGCATGATCTTCCTCTTTCTGGACCTTGCCAACAAGTTCTATGTCTGGGCATTCTATACCACCATCCAGCCAACGTCGCCGATGTCGGCCGGTAGCTGGATTCTGCTGGCATTTTTCCCCCTGGCGATACTCCAGGCAATGCTTGTCAACAAGAAGTTCCTCAGAGGGCTCAACATCCCGATAGTCAGCAAGCTGATCGACTGGACGGAAGACCACCTCACCATTGTCGCACTTCTCAACGCCCACATCGGCGTCGGGATCGGGATCTACACAGGCATCCTGCTCTCATTCTTTTCAGCCAGGCCACTCTGGGCAAGTTCCATACTCGGCATGCTCTTCCTTGTCTCGGGTATCTCCAGTGCAGCTGCACTCATGCTGCTCTTCGCACCTGACAGGGAAAAACCGGTCTACAGCATGATCGATGCCAACGCAATCTGGATCGAGCTTGTCGTTGTAGGCCTGTTCGTGCTTGGAGGCATCACTGGCCCGGCCAACAGCAGCGGTGCCATGATGCACCTGATTGCCGGCGACACCCAGATGGCTGGCATGTCCTACATGCTCTGGTTCTGGGGCATCTTCGTAGCCCTCGGCCTTGTAATCCCGCTCCTGCTCGAGTTCCTGGAAGCAGCAGGTGTACACATCAGATTCCCGCAGGTAGCCCCGGTCCTCGTCCTGATCGGCGGCCTCGTCCTCCGATTCCTGATCGTCTTCGCCGGCCAGACCTACCACACCTTCATGTAGGGACGTTCTTTAAAAACGTTAACAACCAGGAGAGGCGGACCCGATAGCTACATCGAGTCCGCCTCTTTTTCATTGCAGACGGTCACGTACACCAAGAATTGCTCTCGATCCCTTTTTTACCACCGATAGCCGAACTTGAGCCGCCAGGTAGTATCCCACGCCTTGGTATCCTCTACAGCACCACCATCATATTCGGCCTTGAGTTCCGCACTGGTAACGAAACCTCCTTTCATGGGAATCCTGACCCCAGTCCAGGTATCGAGAACAAGGTTGCCTAACTCATCGATATTGGCGAACGCCTTCATTCGATGGTACACCTGCAGAACAGATGGGAGAAGGTAGTGATCTGCATCTATCGACCATGCTGCCGCCCAGTAATCCCGATCTGCTTCGCTACGATAGCCTTCCGACACATAATCGACACCGGCTTCAGCGCTGAGATTGGTGGCAGCAGAACGGATGAATTCGCGACCAATATAGGGGCCGACGCTCAACAGCGTCTCCGGCTCTTCGATATAATCACGTTGCAGCAATGTGCTGGCACCGTAATACCAATGCGTTGAAACAAAATTATCGTATTTGAACTGGGTAAACCACTGTTTCCTGGACTCCTCGTTCTCACTGAGATCATATTCGAGCTCCCCAAGGAAACGAAGCCTGTGCTGCTTTTTCCGCCATTCAACATCAGCAGCAATATCCGCCTCTTCACTACGAGTGTTTCCCCTGTCGATTTTAAGGGCAAGGTCCACTGCACCGCCAAGATAATAGCCGTTCCCTACCTCCCAATCCGAAGGATTGAGCTGAAGAATAGATGAGCGGGGCACCTCGAGCGAGCCGAGCATCACTTCACCCTCGCCACTCTGGAGAAACTCCGTGACCTCGAGCATCTGGCCATCCTCCAGCAGGACACCGACCGGATCATCCGAAACGAGTTCCCGTACCTGGTCCCATGCAATGGATAGTTCGCCAGCATAGGGGGTAACAAAAAAAAGTTGTCCCTCCTTCATGCTCGTGAGATCCCCCTGTACATGATCGCCGTTTGCAAGCACGAGACGATCGGCAGCCATGAGCGGGGAGTTGAGGAGGGAAAAAAGTGAGAGCAAAGCTGTTGCAGCGGTGAACCGCTGCAGAAAAGATAGGGTCTTCATATGTACAGGCATCTACGTGGGATTGATGAATAGGGCACAAATATACAAACTTTTCATCATCCAGTCAGAACACCCGACAATGCCGAATGAGCTATTCGTCTATCTCCTCCCAGCCGGTAACCATTGCCTTGATATTGGAGGTAGGGGTATGACCAGTCGTCGTCATGTAGACATGCATGATAACGAACGCCACGAGCAGGTAGGCCAGCAGCGTATGAATCAGCGCAATCGGTTCGATCCAGTCTGGATCCATGCCAAAGGCCACAAGTTCGTTGAAGTAGTAGTAGAGAAAGCCAAAGGCAATCTGTAAGGGCAAGCCAACAAGCGTCAGCATCAGGTAGGTGATCCTCTGCAGGGGATTGAGACGGGATATTTCGTTTTTCTTGAACGGGTGGGGCTCGTTCCGGAAGATGCCATTCATATAGTAACGAACCTGAAGGCCTATTTTCTCGAGCAGGTTTCCCTCAGTCAGGTACTGCCGAAAATCGCCTGTCGTGATATACCAGAAAAACGCCAGCACGATGAAGGTCACCAGCCCCCATGCCAGGAAATTGTGCACATGGAAGGACAGTTCATAACCGATAAGAGTAAAAAACCCGTGCACCTCCATACCTGTCACAAGAAGTGCAAAAATGATCACGGCCTGCATCCAGTGCCAGAAGCGCTGAAACCTCGCATACAGATAAACTCTTCTCATTGTACACCATCCCTTCTTTGCTTAGTGGATACGAACCTCAGGACTCCGTGGACTGAAACACCCAGCAGGGTCAGGGCAATCAGCGAAAAACCGACAATTTCGACCAACAGATTGTAATCACGTCCCGGCAGGTAAAAACCTGCAAGGTTGCCCAGGCGACCGTTACGGGCATGACAATCAATGCAGCCAAGCGACTCCTCCTTGGGAGAAACCATGTGCGACAACGGCCAGTACATTTCAGTCTCAACAAAATCGTAGCTCCCGCTGTACTCAAGCCCGGCATTATCCATACCCTTCTGTATCGCGACATCCCAATCGAAATCAGCCCAATAGGCTCCCGATCCCTTTTCACCATAAAGTATTGGCTTGACAAACCTTTTCAGGACAGGATCGTAAGGCTGCTTTCCCCTGTGCACCTTGAACGGCCAGATCCTCGACAGAGAATCCCCTGGTTCTCCATCGGGATGATTGACACTGACAATCTTGCTGTCGTCAATCCGGGTCATGAAGGTCGTGTAGTTAAGCTCACCGTTGAACCAGCGATACTCGGGAACGACCTCCTGTTCCCAGACGAATTCGCCTTTCTTGCTCAGGTAGACTGCATGCCCACTGGAATCAAGTTCGGTGATCTGTGAGCCGTCTTCAGCCAGGCGTCCAGCCTTTGACCAGTCCCACCACATCTTGGTTGGGCGCTCTTTTGCAATCGCGGGAATGTGACAGGTCTGGCAGGCAACCTTGTCAACATGGTCATTGAGCTTTGCATAGGATTTATGAGGCTCCAGACCATGGCAGGAGCTGCAGGTTGTGGGATAATCGTCCGGAAGCGGGTAATCGAAACCGTGCATATCCCGAGCCATCGGTTGGTAGCGGCTCCCCGGAACCTGGTGCCCCTCTGTCTGGTGGCAATCTGTACAGGTCATGTTCAGCTCGTCTGGTCCTGATGCCATATGCACATCCAGGTGGCGATCGGGCTCGAGCAGTGAATTGTCGAGGTCACCATGTTTTACCGCGTCGCCGCCTCCACCCTCGAAGTGGCAGACCCCGCAATTATGCCTGTCAGGGTTGGCTACATGCTGAGCAACGTAACTGAGGTCGACCGCCTTGAACTGTTTCTTGCCGAATGCCGTATCCTCGTAAGGAGGATGCCCTGCTCCGCTGGGATATTTTGCATAGGTCCCTGTACCATCATGGCAGACCAGGCAGTCCACATTACGCTCACTTGTAAAATCAAATTTCTTGTCTTCCCAGCCATATCCTATATGACAGGACGTACAGCGAGGTTCGTTTCCCTCGACAGCTATACAGAAATTATTGACCGTGTGCTGCTTACCAAGCATCTGACCGTCTTTCATTGGCACCTCCCAGGTCCAGTGCTTGGTGCGGTGAATCTGCCGGGAAGCCTCCGTATGGCACTCGAGGCAGGCTTCTGTCACTTCAGGACCACTCCTGAAATCTTTCTGCAGCTGCTTGAATTTTGTGTGATCGGCTGTCGAGCGGGAAAGTGAGTCGAGTTCATGATGAAACGTCTGGGCGGCCAGATAGGGTGGGGGAAAAATCAGACTCGACACAAACAGGGCAACCACGGCAATCAGACGTTCAGACATATCTACAGGATTTAAGTATTGAAAAACCCACGTTCAACGTCGCCATGTCATACCCTCAGGGGCATGCAATGCCGGCACTACTCTACATTAACCATCCAGACTCAACGTTAACTTATTGAAACAATTTAAGCAGAAGAGTCTATTTTTCAACCACTTAACAATCGTGATCAACAAAAAAAGCCCGGTATCCGAAAAGAAATACCGGGCATAGTCCTGCCGCATACTGTATCCGAAAGACCTGTTCAGGCTTTTTTACTGTGATCTACGGCTTTGAGAATCTTCAAGTTGAGTACGATAAAACGCCATACCTGGTAAATCCGGCATCGCATCTTGAACCTGTCTAGTTTTGTTGGCCTCATTATACTCGCTGTTTAACTGTATTGTTGGTAAAAATCCCGGGCCTATTCAGGAATGAACTGCCAGCCGATACGCCCCTGGAACTTGTGCATGAACGTGGCCTCGACCATCTGCTTCAGCCATGCGCCTGAAATTCCCCGTTCAACCCTGGTCACAAAGAGATCGCGCCCCTCCTTATTGTCATATCTGGAATGGTCGGGAACGATCGGGTAGATGATCATAACGATCGCAGAACCGTTCCAGAGCGATTTACCGTTCGATGCGATACATACCGTCACCATTTCGGTCATACGCTCGCGGTGCGTCATGTGGCCGCTTTGGATCAGGTCTATAATGTTGAGGGCGACAACCCTGCCGATAACACCTGAAACCATACCGGTTCGAGGAGCCCCGGGTGTAATGTTCGTACCGTTTTTGGTGACATGCGGTACGGAGATCGGTCCGGGAGGCGCAAAGGCAATGCCTGCCGAGAAAATATTCTTGTAGGTCGGGTTCTGGTAGTTACCCGGCCAGGCATCAGGAGTCTTTACAAGCTCATCATAACTCAGTCCGTAAATACCGTCGGCAAGGACGAAACCTCCCGGATTGGTCACCTTTGACGAAATATCTTCACCATTTTTATCGATAAAGGGGAAACGGACGCCACGGGACTGGGGAATCAGCATCGCAAAGTCATACTCGTCCTCACCGTAATTCCCTTCAAAATCCTCCCAGTAGATCTTTTTTTCGTCTACCTCGTGAACACCGCGCCGCACTGCTTTCTCGATACCGAAATCATCCATGGCTGATTCTATCAGGTCACCACCCCTGGCAATTCTTCCACCTCGCCTGACAACATTGATCCCGTTAACGCCAAAATCACCTATAGCCGGCTCGTTCGACAGGTAGACAAGATCAGCCTTATCCCTGATACCCCGCTGAGTAAGATCTGCATGGATATTGGTGATATATTCGAACGCAGCCCCCTGACATGCAGCCATAGGGTGTCCCGTACCGATAACCATGCGCTGCCTTTCTCCGCGTTTCATCCTCTCCACAAGCTGCAGGTATGAGTCGCGAGCCTGTATGGCGCTGTCCAGATGACAGATCGACTCTGTATATTTTTTAGGTCCGAGGCCGGGAGTCGCGTCATAATTCATGTGGGCACCCGTAGCCACGATAAGGTAATCGTATTCCACACTTGCAGCGCCTGCTCCGGCAGCCTGCTCAACGACGACATAGTTCTCGTCAGGATGCACCGAGGTCACAGACCCCTGGAGAAAATTTACATTGAATTTATCGTAGACAGGCTTTAATTTGAACGTGGTATCTTCAGGCTTGACGGCTCCTATGCCCAACCAGACCCATGAAGGTACGAAGCCGAAAATATCGAACTTGTGTATCACCGTTATCTCATGCTCTTTGCCGATGGCATCCCCCAGATACATCGCTGCGGTATGACCGGCAAATCCGGCCCCAATAATTACGACCTTTGCCATAGTATAACTCTCCGGTTAATCAGGTAATGGTATCAAATAGAGTTGATATGAAACTGTAATTGTCAGTGAACTTAACACTATGAACACATATAATCAAACAGTTATACAGATGAAACACGTTACAGCAGGCAGAAAAAACTCGGAAAACCTGAATTATTAACCGTTTGACTATAACAACAATGAACAAGCCACGCATTTGTGCGCTTGACTACGGCACCAGCCGAATAGGCATAGCTAAAACCGATCCTCTCGGTCTGTTTGCACAGCCGGTAGGAACCTTCAATCAGGAGAAAGCACTAAAAGTTCTCTCTGACATCGAACGTACAGAAGGGATCTCGATGCTCGTTATCGGCCACCCGAAAAGCCAGGATGGCTCCCTGAACAGGATGACTGCCATTGTAGAACGATTTTGTGAAGAACTCCACAAGCAGTTCCCCCATATTCCGCAAACCCTGCTCGACGAATACGGTTCATCAGCCAAGGCCAGAACGACACTTGCAGCATCGGGCCTCAGCCGCAGGAAAAGAGCGGCAAAAGGACGTATCGACAGTGCCGCTGCCTGTATCATCCTCCAGCGCCACCTTGAAACAAACGTTTAACATTTCCCTGCGGCTTGCGTATCTTTACGGTTCAGAATAACGCTTTTCCACTGTAACGTAACCACGCCTTCCGATTATGGACTCCCAGTATTTCCTCGACATTTTCCGGCAGACCGGGGCTTTGCTTGACGGTCACTTCAAACTCACCTCGGGACTGCACAGCGACACCTATTTCCAATGTGCCAAAGTCCTGCAGCATCCCGGACACCTTACGACCATATGCAAGGGAATCGCGAACCATTTCAACGGCAGCAAGATTGACAAAGTCATCTCCCCGGCTATCGGCGGTATCGTCGTCGGAACTGAAACAGGCCGCCAGCTGGGCGTCACCACCGTATTTGCAGAACGCAAGGAAGGCAGGATGACACTGCGCAGGGGGTTTGAGATCACCAAAGGTGAACGGGTCCTTGTTGTCGAAGATGTGATCACGACCGGCGGATCAGTCGCAGAGGTTATCGAGATCGTCCGGGAACATGGAGGAGAAATCGCAGGGGTAGGCACTGTCGTAGACCGGAGTAACGGGAACGTCCGGCTGGTCGACAACCAGTTCTCCATCCTGAGCCTCGAGGTCCGAAGCTACCAGCCGGACGAATGCCCGCTGTGTCAACAAGGGATACCAATCGACGCTCCGGGCAGCAGGGCTTCGTTCCAGGCCTGAACACCAGCTTCCTTAACCATGACACTGCAAAACATTGCAATCATAGGGCTTGGACTGATCGGGGCGTCTCTGCTTCGTGCACTGAAGTCACTCCCTGCAGAACGTTCCAGCTCCCTTTATATCAAGGGATATGACCCTGGTATACCGCAGGATGAACGGGAGGAACTCCTGCACCTTGGGCTCGACCGGTTCGAAGAGCGGAAGCAGGAGCTGTATGATGCAGACCTCATTATCCTTGCAGCACCAGCCGCGACAAATATCACGCTGCTTGACGAGATCAGCCGCCTGGCACCGAAAAGTACACTCGTCACCGACGTTTCAAGCACGAAATCACAGATTGCCAGGCGAGCCTCGGAGCTGCAACTCGACTTCATCGGGATGCACCCCATGGCAGGACGCGAACAACAAGGCTACAAGGCCAGCCAGGATGGCTTGTTGCACGACAGACCACTCGTGCTGTGCTGCAAGCCGGAGCTTTGCATGGACGGCCGTGCTGCAGAGTTACGCAGCCTCCTCGAGGCTATCGGTTGCAGGGTTTTTTTCATGGATCCTGAAGAACACGACAGGATGGTTGCGTCGGTAAGCCACCTGCCTCAACTGCTGTCGACAACCCTCATGAACCATTGCGGCAAGCATATCGAGACAGCCGGCCCAGGCTTCAACGCCATGACCAGGCTTGCAGGCAGCCCCTGGGTTATATGGGAAGATATCATCGCCACGAACCAGGAAAATATTTCGACAGAACTTAAAGCGTTCAGCCGTGAGCTCGAGACCCTTGCGGAGGAAATCGAGCAAGGGAACCTGGAACACCTGGCAAAAGCATTCAGCAGCGCAAACCGGCTGCGTCATGAGCTAAACACAAGGACGGTGCAATGAAATTCGGGATCGTTGTCAACATAAACCGCCAGGATGCACTGCAACTTGCCGATGAACTCACTCGGTGGCTGGAAGATCGGGGATTATCTTATGTGCTTGACAGCACATCAGCAAGAATCCTGCAGCACGGGCCATCAGCCGACATAGAACACCTCAACGAGACCTGCGACGCGTTTATCTCCCTCGGTGGTGATGGCACGCTGCTGTTCACCTCCCATTATTCGGTAACAAAACCGGTCATCGGGATAAATATCGGGCACCTTGGCTTCCTGGCGGAATTCAGCAAGGATGAAATGTATACGGCTATCGAAAAGCTCCTGCAAAACGACTACACCATCCACCAGAGGTCACAACTCGAAACAGCGATCGCACTTGGGGGGAAGAAAGGCAGGCTGACCGCCCTCAACGATGTCGTCATCGAAAAAGGCACCTACCCGAGAATCCCGACATTTGTCATCCATATAGACGGTGAACTGCTCAGTGCCTATCGTGCAGACGGGATCATCATCGCCACATCGACAGGATCGACAGCCTACTCACTTTCTGCCGGTGGGCCTATCATAGCACCTAAATCCAACGTATTCGTCATCACTCCGATCTGTCCACACATGCTGACCGTCAGGCCGATCGTCCTCTCTGACGACAAGGAGATAGAGATTTATGTCGAAGCTCCTGACGGACGTTTCCCACTGAACTGCGACGGCCATGTCACAAAGATGCTCGAACCACTCGAGCGGGTCATTGTCAGGAAATCCTCGCAGATCATCAACCTGGTCGCCAACGAGAACAGGAATTACTGCGAGATTCTCCGAACCAAGCTGCTCTGGGGAAGGGAGCACAACTCGGAAAACTGAAGGGACAACTCAAACGACACAGTTGTCGGTATACTCCCACCGCCCCTGCTGCTGAAGGATGAGCTCAACCATTTCACGCACGCACCCTTTACCCCCTTCGTAAGCGGAAATATAGGTCACACGGTTCCGCAGGTACTCGATACCGTCGATCGGGGTAACCGAAAGCCCGGTCCGTTCGAGAACGGGTATGTAGAGAACATCTTCTGCTATGCATGCACAATCCCCATCCACGAGCCCGCTGTCCGAAAGAAAACGCTCATAGGCTTCCAGCGGATGCTTCACTCCGGAATATCGGGAAGAAATGCCCAGCTCCTCGAGCATACGATCCTGTGCATCGTGCCGATCCTGTGAAAACGCGGCAACCTGCAGTCCCTGCCGAATCGCTTCCTGAATGGCAAAGGCGTCCCTCACGGAACACGATGCGCCCGTTCTACCCTCACTGTCCCAGGCAAGCCGGGGGCCGGAAAGCACTCCCTCTAAGGGAAAGACCAGGGCCTTGACCTTCATGAGCGCATCGCGAAGACGTTCTGAATGATCGCCTGTCGAAAGCTGAATACCGAAATAATTGATTCCTGACACCGTCCTACTCTTTATACGTTAACAAAATGACTACAGCGACTGGACGCAGGTCTTGAGCTGCTGCAACTCCCTGGCAAACCCGGCAAACTCACCGAGGGGGATCTGGGTAGCCGCATCGGAGTGCGCCCTGGATGGCTGCGGATGAACTTCAGCAAAAATACCATCCACACCGGCAGCGACCGCCGCCCGTGCAAGCGGACGCAAAAACTCACGCTCCCCGCTCGACACACCATTGCCTGCAGACGGCAGCTGGAGACTGTGGGTCGCATCATATACCACAGAATATCCTGATCGGGCCATCCTTGGCACGCCCCTGAAATCGACAACCAGGTTATGGTACCCGAACGAGGTACCCCGCTCTGTCAGCATAATCCTTTCGTTACCTGAATCTGCCACCTTTGCAGCAGCCAGCGACATATCTTCAGGAGCCATAAACTGCCCCTTCTTGATATTGACGGCAAGGCCACTCTCCCCTGCTGCCACAAGAAGCTCTGTCTGGCGGCAGAGAAAAGCCGGAATCTGAAGAACATCCACATACCCAGACGCAAGCTGAACATCCTGCACATTATGCACATCTGTCAGCACCGGCATACCGTAACGCTCCCGAACCTCAGCAAGGATTTCAAGGGCAGCAGTATCACCGATCCCGGTAAACGACTCCTTCGACGAACGGTTTGCCTTACGAAACGACCCCTTGAAAATAACAGGCACTCCAGTCTGCCTTGCAAAGCCTGAAAGTTCTGCGGCAACTTCCATGGCCATGTCGCGGCCTTCGATGAGGCAGGGACCAGCTATGAAAAACAGTCCATTGTCCTGAGGGATCCTAATCCCTCCTATCGAAAACTTTTCCACGTTGTTTTTCGTTACTCTATGAAAAGCCGGAGATAGACCGACCTGTTGTGATTTTAGGCAGTTAAGACTTAAATTTACAACTTTATATCGGGATTTCTTTTTCCTTAAGTCATCAACACAGAGATATGAACAGCACAGACACCCGCAAAAGGCTGGAGGAAATCGAAAAACAGCTCGCAGACCTCCATGAGGAACAGCGACGTATAAAAAGCCGCTGGGAAGCTGAAAAAGAGCTCATACATACCTCGAGAAAACTGAAATCAGAGCTCGAGGACTTGCGTGTACAGGCAGAAGAGTACGAACGGAACGGAGATTATGGCAAGGTTGCAGAAATACGGTACGGCCAGATTGCCAGCAGAGAAAAGGAGCTTGAAGCCAACAAGCAGAAAATCGAGGACAAGCAGGCTACTGGTGAGCTCCTGATGAAAGAGGAGATCGACTCGGAAGACATTGCAGAAATCATCTCCAGGTGGACGGGGATACCGGTCAGCAAAATGCTGCAGTCAGAACGCCAGAAGCTCCTGAACATAGAGGATGAACTGCACCAGCGGGTCATCGGCCAGGACGCAGCCGTAAAAGCTGTAAGTGACGCTGTCAAGAGGTCACGTGCCGGTATGGGAGATGAAAAAAAACCGATAGGCTCCTTCATATTCCTCGGGCCTACAGGTGTAGGAAAAACCGAGCTTGCCCGCACACTTGCAGCCTACCTGTTCGATGACGAAGACGCCATGATCCGCATAGACATGAGCGAATACATGGAATCTCATACGGTGAGCAGACTTGTAGGGGCGCCTCCCGGTTACGTAGGTTACGAAGAAGGGGGGCAGCTTACCGAAGCCGTCAGGCGCAAACCGTTCTCGGTAGTACTCCTGGACGAAATTGAGAAAGCCCATCCAGATGTCTTCAACATCCTGCTGCAGATACTTGATGACGGACGCCTGACGGACAGCAAAGGTCATACGGTGAACTTCAAGAACACCATAATAATTATGACCTCGAATATCGGCGCACAGCTGATACAGTCGGAGATGGAGCAACTTGACGGTAGGAACAGGGACGAACTGCTGCCTGAACTGCAGGAAAAGCTGTTCGCTCTCCTCAAGCAGCAAGTCAGGCCGGAATTCCTCAACAGGATAGATGAAATCATACTTTTCACCCCGCTGACGCAAAATGACCTGGAAAAGATCGTGACTATCCAGTTCAACCTTATCAGCGCACTGGCAAAGCGGCAACATATCATCCTCCAGCTCAGCCCTGAAGCACTTGCCAAACTTGCAGAAACCGGTTTTGACCCGGCATTCGGCGCCCGCCCCCTCAAGAGAGTCATGCAGCGCCTGATTACCAACAAGCTTTCCGAAATGATCCTCGAGGGCAGCGTAGGCGAAGGAGACAAGGCAGAAATCACCCTTGAGGACGGAGAAATAACAGTTAGAAAAACAGCATGACAAAAAGCGAACATGAGCTCTTTGAAACCTGGTACCAGGATTACAAGCTCTCACTTGCAGATGCCATAAAACCGGCCCTGGAACCGATGAACCGGCAGAAAGCCACCTATCTCCTCATCAGGGCCATAGACAAACTTGAAAGCAATGTAGCAGTAAGCCTCATCAACCTGTTTGACGGCATGTATTTTTTTACACATCTGCTCAACCGGCTGCTTGAAGACATGAAAAACAACATGATAGCCCTCAACATGAACCTGGAAATGTAGGGGAAAGGATACCGCTTATGCTCCACCTGATCCTCTGGGCCGTCCTGCTGCTTTCGCCCTCACCGGCAAGGCAACCAGCCTCGGACAGTCTCTCTGTCAAAATCGGGCAGATGCTCATGACCGGTTTTCGCGGCATGAGCACCAAAGAGGCCCCGGAGGTCGTAGCTGATATAGAACATGGCCGCATAGGCGGTGTAATCCTCTTCGATTACGACCTACCGCTCCGTACCCCGGTTCGCAACATCGAGTCTGCGCAACAGCTGCAGCAACTTACCAGAAGCCTTCAGACCCACGCAGAAATCCCCCTCTTCATAGCTATCGACCAGGAAGGCGGTAAGGTCTGCAGGCTGAAGCCCTCTCACGGGTTTCCATCGACGCCCTCTGCTGCCCGCCTAGGCCACGTGCATGATCCTGACAGCACCTACCGCTCGGCACTGCGTACCGCAGCCACTCTTCGAGACCTTCACATCAATATGAACTTCGCGCCGGTTCTCGACCTTGCCGTAAACAAGGACAATCCGGTCATAGCAAAACTGGAAAGAAGCTTCTCGGAACACCCGATCACAGTCACACTCCACGCCCGACAAACCATTGACGCCATGCACCGAAACGGTATCTTGACTGCCGTCAAGCACTTTCCGGGGCACGGCAGTTCACGGCAGGATACCCACCTGGGGTTCACCGATGTAACCGGCACCTGGGATCCAGAAGAACTCGAGCCTTACCGCAGACTGCTCCAGCAGGGCTACAATGACCTGATCATGACAGCACACGTCTACAATGGCAGGCTCGACCCCAAACATCCGGCTACACTCTCACAACATACCCTGCAGGGTCTCCTGCGCGACTCACTCGGCTTCAGGGGAGCCATAGTGAGCGATGACATGCAGATGCAGGCAATTGCAGCCCACTACAGCCTTGAAGAAGCCATCAGGCTCGCGCTGGATGCCGGCGTGGACATCCTCCTGTTTGCAAACAATTCATCATACGATCCACTCATCGCCTCCAAGGCCAGCGCCATCATACAGCAACTGGTCAATGACGGAAAAGTTTCCAGGGAACGCATCGACGAGTCCTGGAAAAGGATCATGGAACTTAAGCAACGTTTCAACCTCGACACACAATGAAAACCCTTGTGCTAGTCCGCCATGCCAAATCAAGCTGGGAGAGTGCCGCGCAGGACGATTTTGACCGCCCGCTCAACCAAAGAGGACAACATGATGCCCCGATCATGGCCAGAAGAGTCATGGAAAAAGGTGTCAGGCCCGACCTCCTGGTTTCCAGCCCGGCAATGCGCGCGATCACTACCGCTGAAATCTTTGTCGACACCATGGGCTTGCCCCAGGAACTGCTCAGGGAAAACCGAGAAATCTATGAAGCAGGATTGAATGAACTGGTACGCATCGTCAGAGAGCTACCTGAAGGCGCAGAAACCGTTCTGCTTTTCGGACACAATCCGGGCATCACGCTGCTCAACAAATTCCTCTGTGGCGAGCACATTGACAATGTCGTCACCTGTGGAGCCATCTGCATGGAACTGGAAGCCGGAAGCTGGAAAGAGGTAGGAACGGGAGCAGGAAAACTGCTATGGTACGAGTATCCGAAAAAACCGGCATAAGCCTGTTTATCAGTGCATTTCCGCCTTCGGGTCACGGGTCATGAGGTCCATGATAGCCTCCTGCAGCGGCTTCTGGCTGAAAAGCACCTCGTACACATTACTGGTAATTGGCATATCCACACCCAGTTTACGACCTAGCTGGTAGACAGCCCTTGTGGTCTCGACCCCTTCTGCAATCATGTCCATTTCAGACAATACCTGGTCGAGGCTCTTACCTTTCCCGATCTGCTCGCCAACAAACCTGTTGCGACTATGCCTGCTCAGGCAGGTCACGACGAGGTCGCCTATGCCGGAGAGGCCGCTCTGCGTCATGGGATCGCCACCCATGGCAACGCTCAGCCTTGAGATCTCTGCCAGCCCCCTTGTAATGATAGCGGCTTTTGCATTGTCACCATAGCCGATACCATCCGAGATGCCAGCTGCTATCGCGATAATGTTCTTGACCGAACCGCCGACTTCGACCCCAACAATATCCGGATTGACGTAAACACGAAACAGTGCGGTATGAAACACCTGCTGAACTGTTTCAGCGCACACGGCACAGGAAGAAGCTGCCACGACAGTCGTTGGCTGCCCATGCGACACCTCCTCGGCATGGCTTGGGCCATACAGGGCTGCGATATTAGATTCCGGAAGGGACGGTAGCACCTCCCTGAGCACCTGTGACATCAGAAGGCCGCTGCCAGCCTCGATGCCCTTGGAAACATTGACAAAAAGCTTCCCTTCGACATGATCATCCTGCAACTGGCTTACCGTCTCCCGTACCGCCTGAGCAGGAACCGCGATCACCACCATATCCGCTCCACGGACAGCATCATGGAGATGTGGAGACACTTCCAGGGAATCCGGAAACTCTACCCCCTGCAGATAACGTTTGTTGGTCCGATCCAGCTGCAGTTGCAAGGCCACATCCGGACGATGGGCCCACAACGTCACCCTGTATCCTTTTTTTGCCAGCAGGACCGCCAGGGTAGTCCCCCAGCTGCCAGCGCCCAGGACGGCTATGGATGAGATATGCTGTGGTTCATCAATCATGAGTTCCTTCCAAAAGTCACCCGGTTTTCCTTGCCGGCAAGCAGACGCCCGATGTTGGCCCTGTGTGTGAAAAGTATCGCAACAGCAACTATAAACCCGAAAATGAGAAGGTTTGCATCGAGGCTGTCGTGGATAAAAACCTGCCCGTTAAACATCCTGATATAGTAATCAAGACCCTCACCAAGGTCGAAAACATACTTCCTGATAGCAATAACCAGCGGAAATGCGACTGCTGCAAGCATGGAAGCCACGGAAACATACCTCGAAACCAGGATGGTCAACAGAAAAATCGCCACCACGATCAGGGTGCTGACCGGAGCTATACCGATCATCATCCCGGCTGCAGTACTCACCCCCTTGCCGCCCCTGAAACCAGCAAAAATTGTATAGACATGGCCGAATACGGCACTGAGGCCCGCCATGAGCCTGAGAGTAACAGGATTGATATCAGGCAGCTGCCCGACAGGAAATGCTTCGAAAAACACGACAACCGAAATAGCACCTACAGCCCCCTTCAGGATATCGAGGAGTGTAACCGAAAGTCCAGCCTTCCATCCCAGCACCCTGAACGCATTCGTCCCACCTGCATTGCCACTGCCATACTCTCGGATATCGATGCCCCTGAGGAGCTTTCCGGCTATTATACTTGTCGGAATTGATCCAACAAGGTAGCTGACTGCCAGGATAAGTACCAATGTCACCATTGCTTCTTCAGTTGATTACAAAAAAGCGCTGTTTAAAAGCCCACGACCTGTCCTATAATGCATGCCTTCTCTCCTGCGGATGTCAACGTATCGAGAATACGGTCAGCACCGTTCCTGCCAACAATCAGCACAAGCCCTATGCCAAGGTTGAACGTACGTCGCATATCCTCCTCAGGAACGTTCCCCTCCTTGCGGATGAGGTCGAAAATCGGCAGCTCCGGCCATGATGCCCAATCTACATCCAGGCTGAGTCCATCAGGCACGATGCGCATGGTATTCCCGATCAGGCCTCCACCGGTAACATGCGACATACCATGCAGTTCCTCATCATCGAGCAGTGGATCGACAACGTTCAGGTAGGAGCGATGTACTTCAAGGAGCTCTTCGGCTACAGGACGGCTGAATCCTTCAAATGTCCGGGTCAACCTACCCTCGAACACTTTCCTGGCAAGCGAATACCCGTTGGTGTGCAGGCCGCTCGAAGGAAGCCCGATCATGATATCACCGGCAACGATTCTGCGCCCGTTGATGATACGATCCCTGTCAACCATCCCTACGATGGTGCCGGCCAGGTCGAAATCATCTGCCGCATACAGGCCGGGCATTTCAGCCGTCTCGCCACCTATAAGCGCACAGCCGTTCTCACGGCATCCGGCAACCATGCCCTTGACGACATCTGCCGCCATGACAGGCTTGAGCTGCCCGCAGGCATAATAATCGAGGAAAAACATCGGGCGGGCACCACATACAAGGATATCATTGACACAGTGGTTGACCAGGCATGCTCCGATGGTATCGTATTTACCTATCTCGGCAGCTACTTTCAGCTTTGTCCCGACACCATCTATACTGCTGACAAGCACAGGCTCGCGGTATGCGCCGAAATCGGGCTTGAAAAAACCCCCGAAGGCCCCGATATCCGTCATAACCCGGTTACTGAACGTCTCCCGTACATGGGGTTTGATAAGTCGGACGAACTCTTCTCCCGCACTGATATCCACACCTGCTGATTTGTAATCCATAGCTTCTGGTTTCGTTTAAATTCCTGTTCCCCTCACTCGCCATTACGACCGGATGCCGGCTTCTGAAAGATGGCCCCGGGAAAACCTTCTGCAAAAAACTCGTGATGCAGGTCCCTGAGTGCTTGCGGAACTTCCCGCTCCTCTATGACAAAGCCAACGTTGATTTCCGAGGCTCCCTGTGAAATCATGCGGATATTGACCTCCTTGAGGGCGCTGAATATCCGCCCGGAAACCCCCCTGGACATCCGGAGGCTGTCACCCACAACGCTTACAGTCGCAACATTGTGCTCTACTTCAACATCGCCCATATCCTGCAGTCGCCTGACGAGGCGATCAACCGCTCCCGAGTCGCTAACCGTCAGTGATACAGACACCTCGCTTGTGGAAATCATCTCTACAGAAACCCCTTCGGCCGCGAACACGCTGAAAAACTCGATAAGGAAGCCGTGCCGGCCAAGCATGCGGTTCGACCTGAAATTGATGATGCACTGCCCTTTCTTGACGGCTATCGACTTGACAAGGCCGCCATAGCTCATGCCTTCAAGGAGGGCCTGGTCGTTGGTAATGACGGTCCCTTTAGCTGCAGGATGTCGTGAATTCAGCACATACACTGGTATGTTCTTGCTGACAGCCGGTGCAATCGTGTCAGGATGCAGCACCTTCGCGCCGAGGTAAGCCAGTTCAGCTGCCTCTGAAAAGGTCAGGACCCTGATACTTCTGGCTTCGGGAACGATCCTGGGGTCACAGGTCATGACACCATCTACATCGGTCCAGATCTCTATACGCCCAGCATGGAGCCAGGAGCCAAGAAGAGCAGCTGTATAATCCGAGCCTCCTCTTCCCAGGGTTGTCGTACGGCCATCCTGCGTCGCACCGACGAAGCCTTGCGTAATAACTATGCGTCCGGACTCGAGCTCGGGAGCAATAAACCGACCAGCAGCTTCAACACATAACTCTTCGATTGGACGTGCACTCGAGAAATTACCGTCGGTTATCATCACCTGGCGTACATCCTGCCAGACGACCTCATGTCCATCCTCCTGCAATGCAGCAGCAAAGATGGTTGTCGAAAGCAGCTCTCCAAACGAACAGAATGTATCAAATGAACGGGGAGTCAGTTCACCTACTATATCCACTCCCTTGATAAGCATCTCGAGCTCATCGATATAGCCCTGGACTTTCTCCCTGAGCAGAGCACCCCGCTCGGGATCCCTGACCAGTTCCGCTGCCATGGCGGTATGATGTTCACGAATCTGGCGGGAACACTCCATTGCTTCCTGGAGGTTGCCGCTCCCGGCGGCTTCCGAGGTACGAATAAGCAGGTTGGTCATCCCACTACACGCGCTCAATACAACAAGTGGAGCTCCTGACGTTGCTCTATCTGCGACGATACTCATCGCCTGCTTCATTGCGGAGGCCGTTCCTACTGAGGTCCCCCCGAATTTCATTACGGTCATACTGAAGACAAATGTTAACTGTTCGTCAAGGCGTTCAATATAGCGGAAAAAACAGAAAAAATGATGCGACCACTTAACTCCTCCGGACATCTGGCTTTCCACTCATTTTAAACGTATATTTAAAAACAGCCGTACTCTTGGCCACACTAAACGATCCTGCCTCATGGCAAAGCCGCATGATTTCATAGAACTATCAATTCAACTCGACCCGGAGATAACAGAACAGGCTCTAGCCCTCCTTTCCCTGGAAGGGATAAGCTATTTTCTGGAAGAAGAATACTGCCTCAAGTGCTATATCCCGGAGGAAGAGTGGTCAACGAACCTGGAACAGAGCGTCAGGGCAAGGCTGGAGGAATTGACCGGCACAACATCCGACTGCACTGTCAAGCATATGGCGGACCGTAACTGGAATGCAGAATGGGAGGCGCACCTCAAGCCTGTTGAAATTTCAGATCGCTTCATCATTGTCCAGAAAAACAAGGAGTACCAACTCAAGCCTGGCCAGATTGCCATTGAAATCAATCCGAAAATGTCTTTCGGAACAGGTTACCACGCAACAACCCGGCTTATGCTGCGCCAGCTGGAATCGATGGATGTCCAGCCACTGAAAATTCTCGACATCGGCACTGGAACCGGAGTGCTCGCCATCGCCTGCAGAAAACTCGGCTGCCGGAACCATATACTCGCCGTCGACAATAACGACTGGGCGGCAGAAAACGCGAAAGAAAACATCATCGACAACAATACCCCGGACATCGATGTCCGGATGCTCGATGCCGAAGATGACCTTCAGGAGATCCTTGGGGACGGGTTCGACCTCATCCTTGCCAATATCAACAAGAACGTCATAGGACGAATCCTTCCAGCCATACGCACCAGGGCTCCCAAAAGTCGTATCGTTATTTCCGGCATCATGATCTATGACGAACCCTGGCTGAACAAGCTGCTCAACACACTCGACTATACACCTATGGGCGCTATCTACGAGGACGAATGGCTCTCTGTGATAGTCGACCCCAATCCTTGAATTTTTCGAGACGTATTCATGAAAAGAATTTCATGCATAGATATCGGCACCAATACAGCCCTTATGCTCATTGCCGACCTGGATCCCCAAAACAACACGATCACACCACTCATGCACCGCCAGCAGATCATACGCCTTGGCAGGAATGTCGATGAGAACAGAATCATCGACCATGCTGCCAAGCAGCGGCTTATCGAATGCCTGACAGAGTATGCCGAACTGTGCCGGCACCACGAGGTTGAACAGGTTATCGCCGTCGGCACAAGCGCTCTACGTGATGCAAAAAACAGGATGGAAGTCATCGACGAAGTGGTTAAGGCCTGCGGCATCGTCATAAAGACCATTACCGGGACGGAAGAAGCTGAGCTGACCTTCAGGGGCGCAGTTGGCGAAGCCCATACTGATTCGAACCCCTATATGGTCATCGATATCGGCGGCGGCAGCACAGAGCTGACCCGGGGAAAAGTCGGCATCATGGAGCACTCCGTCAGCCTCGACATCGGATCGGTACGACTGACCGAAAGACTGTTTTCGTCACAGCCCCCGTCAGAAGAAGAGTATGAAAAGGCAAAAACTGAAATTGACCAGCAGTTCGAGGGGAATCTCGCTCCGTTTTTCGAATCCAGGGAACGTGTGATAGGCGTCGCTGGCACCATCACCACCCTGGAAGCTCTTGCATTAGGCCTCAGGGAGTTCCGTGCAGAAGACATCCATGGCAAGAGCCTCAGGTACACCGACGTACTGGAACTGCTCGAACTGTTCAGACGGTCAACGACCGAAGAGATTGTTGCACGGGGAGTACCCGAAGGGAGAGCTGATGTCATAACCATGGGAACCCTTATCCTTCACCAATTCATGCGCCTTCTGGGTGTCGGTGAACTTCAGGTAAGCATACGGGGACTGCGCTATGGTCTTGCAGAAAAAGAGCTGCATAACCTCCGCTCAGCAGAAACAAACGAACAAGATACTACTCCTTGATACAACGAACCGTCAGTCCATTACCCATATTTGTATCGTTACGGAACAGTACCGAATTGCGGTTGTTCATATTACGAAACCAGGCATATCCATCGACAAACTTTGTCGATGACCAGAACAACCCGATGCTACCCTTGTAGAAAAAGCAGCCATCATTCCTGCGATATCCGCCAGGCAAAGCCCCGAACCCATACTGGTCCGAACTCCCCCCCGGTCCATCCCATACCCCGTCAGCCTTCAGCTTTCGGGCTGCGAATATTTTCCCGCCAAGAAACTCCGCAAGGGTTTCCCACTCCTTGTCGGACGGTACACGCCATCCTCCGGGGGCCAGTCCCCTGGGATCATTGACTGCATACCAGTTATAGAGTTTTCCGTAGGCTTTGCCATTCGATGAACTATTGAGGTAATAGCTCCAGGCCCCCTCTTTTTTACGTGCAGCATCTTCCCATGCTGCACTGGACACAGCATGCCTTATGGGGTCTCCATTCCTGTAATGCCGTACCTCGAGATTTTCCGCCATCCAGGTCATCCCTGCTATCTTTACCGTCCTGTACTCATTACCATCAACATCGCGAACAGTTCCAGCAACAACCGCAGTAGGCAGTATGAAGATGCAGAATATCAGCAGCCCGAACAGCTTCTTGCATGTCTCCCTGGCAAGCATCATAATGTAAATAGGGGGTTACTCATACCATATACATGGTAAAAGTAACAAATACATTTACCATTCACCATTATTTACAGAAATAAGGCAAAAAGCTGTCCCCGCCTCATGAGATCCAGCCATTCAGGATCGCTCGCAGACCAGGCAGCACAATGCGTTCGAAGCATCCCGTGTAAACACAAGTACATGACATTCACTCTCTCCGAGACGGAATTTCCTGCGAAGTTCGGCAACTGAAAGCGGAAAATCCCGTCGCTGGATACTTGCAGAATCAATTCCGTGTTTTTTGAGGCAGGCCTTGAGAAGAGCGGGCTTGTATGGCTGGATTTCCCTGATCCGGAACATACGACCGGGAAAGTTTTTCCGGGGCGCTCCTCCCGTCAATAATCCTGTCCCATGGTTCAGCCTGCACAACTCCTCCTGCTCTCCAAGCACAGATGCAAGCCCGGCCTTGAGTATAGCCGGGTCAGGTTCCAGCAACCACTCCCCCACGGCAACAGGAAGTTCACGACCCCGCTGCCTAAAGGGAACCGGGCCGATATGTACCTCCTGTTCGTCCCCGTAACAGCAGATAGCTTCCACCAGCGGACCTCCCGAACCAGGACCGGAACGTGTGCAGAAAAGCAGGAGTTCCTTGCACTCCCCATCAACAGAAACCACCAGTACCCTCTCCAGGGAAGGCAGCTTTCGGGCTGCCTCGGATATATCGAGCATCGGCGAAGTTTTTACACAGAACGCCGTGGATTTCGCCAGGATAAGATCATGCAGAGCTGTAACGTCAGGACTCGACAGCTCGAGACTGACATGGCGACGCGAACCGCTGCGTCGATCGGGATCGACATATACCCAGTCAAGGGTATTGTCAGGAATTGTCTCGAGATAGCGGACACTGTCGCCACAATGCACCTCTATATTGCCAACCCCGAGTGTTCTGAAATTATATGCCGCAACCGACGACAGAACCTCGTCACGCTCACAGTAGAGTACCCTGCTGAATCGGCGGGCCATAAAGATCGAATCGATGCCCAGTCCGCCACTGAGATCCAGTAACGTCTCGCCACAGATGTAAGCACTCTTGCTTGCCGCAGCCCGCTCGCCCGAAGCCTGCTCGAGTGCACGGGAGGTATAAAGAAGGGAATGGGAGGCAAGTCCGGGCAGTTTTCGCAGCGCCTTCTGCCGGCATGCGATCTGCTCTGCCATAGCCCTGACAGGAATGCCTTCATCACCATGCCGCGACATGGCAAACCTGTCAGGATCCTCATTGCCGTACTGCTCGATGCATCCAAGTATTTCCGGGCGCTGAAGCTCGGCAAACTCTTCATGCGTCATGGGAAAACTCCAGTGACATATCTACCGCTTCAGGCCGTAACGAATTCCTCTTCGGACTGAGGTTCGAGAATGGCATAGGATGCATCGACAAGCAGATGTGCGGCATCACGCAATGATCGGACACTCCTGTGTTCCCGCTCCAGCACTTCCCATCGGTGGTGATCCGTTTTCTCCTTGCCGCGAAGCAGCTGGCTTTTCTTGGTTTCATGGTAGGTTAGGTCGATAAACACTTTCAGGTCGGTATGTTCGACACCTATGGCATAGAGACCATCTATGACCAAAACGTCTATCTTGCTGAAATCGGTATGGAGAAGGTCGACCTCGTCCGTCAGTATATCGATGCAGGGCATGACTGCCTTACGTGCATGACGAAAATCATCGATATTCCCGTGCAGCAACTCCCAGTCATACTCATCCATACCGACACCCTCGAAGCCGGTCATCTCACGATGCTCGCGACGCATGGAGGGCTCGACCTTGTAATAGTTATCTGTATGCAGCACCTTTACCCTCACGCCAAGGCGCCTGAGTTCGAGGGCAAGTGCGTGTGAAAGCTCGGATTTACCCGCACCGGATTCCCCTGACACGGCTGCCATGTAGCGATAGGAGGAGTTGGTCCTGAGCCGTTGTTCGCGATCGGCCATCACTTTACGGGCAATAGCAACCGCTGCAGACCTGTGCTTGTCTGTAATAAGTAGAATGTCACTTAACATGATATGAAGTTTTAGGCATAAACATCAACTGCGCTAAACCATCGTATCCCCCACAACAACGGCAACGAGCTCCTTATCTCTGAATTCAAAAAGAACATTGTAAACTTAAAATTTACACAAGCACCCGATTAAAAACAAGCAAGGATCGGGCATAGGCGATGTTGCATTTGTTTAGAAACGTTGTCTCGATCCCCTCTCAACGTGGTCATTATGATGACAAAGCAACAATCAGCTGAGCAGTAAGATGGCGGAAAAAAGTCCTGCAAACACGAACAACGAGCATCATACCACCGATTTTATGGGTTCTGCAAACTAACCGCCCATAGCTTGGAACAGGAGTGCGGTATCAACCAATTGCTTTGCTCCGCTTGACAGACGCTTCTCTCTATACGCCTCTTTTTCAAGAGAGATATCGAGAATGTCGAGCGTCGATGCCGAACCGAGGTGATGTTTGGCTTCGACAATAGCATGCTGTGCTTCTACCGCGGAAAATGCATCGTGCATCGCTGAAACTTCATTGGCATCCTGTTCCAGAGCGACAAGTATATCGGCAACCTCCTTCAAAGCATCGAGGACAGTCTGGCGGTAGTTGGCTGCGGTAAGATCAAATTCGGCAAGAGCCTCCTTTTCCTCTGCATCATTCCCGGCGTTAAAGAGGGACTGTGATATTGATCCGGCAATGCCCCAGATGAGCGACCCGCTGCCAAACAGGCTTCCGAGTGACAACGCCTGGGAACCGATGTCAGCACTAAGCGTAATGCGTGGATACGATGCTGCAATTGCAGCTCCGTAATCCGCGTTTGCTGATCGCATCATGTATTCAGAAGCAAGAATGTCAGGCCGTTTACGAACAAGGCGCGCAGGAACCTCAAGAGGCAGGTTTTCCGGAAGCCTGAATTCTGACAATGAGAATTCAGGAGGCTTGGTCTGCCCGGGCTCATTGCCCGAAAGCACGACAAGGCGGTTCGCGGTTGCATCATGCTGCCGTTGTATCGCTGCCGCTTCGGTTTTCAGCAGTGCGAGCTCTTTGTCCATCATAAGCGCCTCATACCGGGAAAGAGTCCCGAGTCGTAATTGCTCGTCACCAATACGCCTCTTTTTTTCCAATAACCGGATCCTGGTCTGATGGCTGCGCAACCGGTCACTGAATTCGGCAAGCTCTATAGCCGTGATGCTAACCATTGAGACGAGAGTCAGGCGCGCAGCCTCAAGCTGCCAGCGTTGCTGACCGGCTCGAGCTGCAAGAGATTCCAGTCTCCGCCTGTTGGCGCCGGAAAGATCGAGCGTATAACCCAGGGTAAGAAAACTTTCAAAGACATTGAAATTTCTTTCCTGTCCTTCAAGGCCAGTCACAGTCCCGTTTCTTTGCTGGCGGGAAACGCTGTTTCCCGCATCTGCCTGCGGCAACAGGCTTGTTCCGGCCTGAGCTTCATAGCGATAGAGAGAGGCCTGGAGCGCCGCATTAGCAGCATCCAGAGTCGGGCTTTTGTGGAGCGCTTCATCTATCAATGCATCGAGTTTTGCCGAACCGAATGCCTGCCTCCACTGCTCTTGAATTTCCTGAGCCGCAAATCGTTGCCTGCCGATAAAATAGTGTCCATCCGCATTGACGTGAAGAGGATGGTCGCCGGTTCTGTATCCGGATGAAGCCGGCGGATCAGGACGATGGAAATCCGGACCGGCAGTACATCCTGCGCCGTTCATTGCCAGGCAGATCGTCACGAACAATTGCAATCCCTTGCTTGATTTTTTATACCTCATCATTTTTCTGCTGTTTCTTCATAGGTCATTATTCCTTCACCCTGCTCCTCATAGGTACGACCGTCCCGTATATGATAGATTCGCCTGAATGTCGGAATGATTTTCTCATCATGGGTGACGACAATGATCGCTGTTTCATAGTGCCGTGCCATATCGTTCAGTAATGTGATAACCCCGAGGGCCCTGCGACTGTCGAGAGGGGCTGTTGGTTCATCGGCCAGGACTACCGGCGGCCGGTTGACCAGCGCCCGGGCAATAGCGACACGCTGCTGTTCACCCCCGGAAAGATTCGAAGGCATGGCTTTGGCACGATGGGCGACATCAAGCGCTTCAAGCATCTCATGTGCCCGTTTTCGTGAGACGGCATTGCTCTCCCCTGCCAGCATGGGCAGAAGCGCCACATTGTCAACGACATCGAGGAACGGAATCAGATAGGGCGCCTGGAAAACAAACCCTATGCTGTCCCGACGCAGCGCTCTCAGATCCCGCACCATCCAGCGACCATCATAGATCGTCCGGCCTCCCACACTCATACTGCCGCCAGATGGCTCAATCACCGCTCCAAGGCATTTGAGCAGTGTGCTTTTTCCTGAACCCGAAGGTCCGACAAGCCCAACCACCTCACCCGGCATAACAGCCATCTCGACCCCCTTTAGCGCATTGACGGCGGTCTCTCCGGAGCCGTATATTTTTTTCAGATCTTCAACAACGATTCCATTTCTTTTCATCTTATCCTCCAATTGCTTCTCCCGGATCGATTTTCAGCGCTGCCCGTATAGCGAGAATGCTTGCCACCATGCAAATGACAAGAACTGCCACAAGCCCGCGTAGCGCATCGCCAGGTTCGAGCAGGACATATTTCGGAAAAAAAGGAGCCCAGAAAGTCGCAGCGATTCTGCCGACCATAAACCCGAGAAAACCCAGCCCGACCGATTGCTGCAGAATCATCGAAGCGATAACGCTGTTACGGGTTCCCAGCAACTTCAGAACGGCGATTTCACGGATCTTAGCCATAGTCATGGTATAGATGATGAAAGCGACTATAGCCGCGCTGACAATGGCCAGAATCACAAGAAACATGGCAATTTGCCTCGCCGAGGTGGAAATCAGTTTGTCGACAAGGATAGATTTCATTTCAGAACGGCTGTAGGTAGCAACCCTGAGCCATTGCTCGATAGAGGAGCCAACTTCTGCCGCAGCATATCCCGGAGAGAGACTGACCAGCACGGCATTAACCGCATTGCTTGCAGCATCGGCCTCATTAATCGCATCCAGCACCCGGGGCTGGCCAGGAGGGTTGAAAACCGGACTTTCTGATCTTCTCCGGCGTTGCTGCACGATGGCATCGCTGTCTTTGAGGTACTGGGCATCCATGGCATCCTTGATCGGAATGAAAATCATGGGATCCCCGCTGGATGAAACCATTCGCCTCGTCAGTCCGACCACCCGGTACCGGTTTCTGCGGATGGTCACGATATCGTCGACCTTCAAACCGCTTGACATATCAGCAACAGCTTCGTAATGGCCGGCCGTTATCTGACGGCCGGCAACAAGAAAACGCGGCTTGCCGGGATCGTCAGGGAGTCCCGGCGCAACACCGGTCACCATCGCCCGGATGTCGTGCTCGCCATGGTAGACCTGCATGGTGAGATAGATCACATTGGAAGCGGCTTTCACCCCTTCAATGCCGAGAACGCTTCTGTAGAGGTCATCGGAAATTGTCGACGGTTCGGCATAAGGGCCTATAGTTCCCTGCTGGACAACCCAGAGGTCTGCGCCGCTGTTATCGAGTAGAATATTCCCGTCATCGACCATTCCCCGATAGATGCCCGCCATGCTCAGCGTTACGCCGATCAGAAGGCCAAGGCCGGCAGCGGTCAGAACAAAACGTCCCCATCCATGAAGGATATCTTTTCCTGCAAGACTGATCATGCTCCCCCGCCTCCTGCTGAAAGCTGTTTTTTAATCGTGATACGGCGTTTTCCATCGATATTCGCGATACTGTATTCTACAATCGTTTCGCCCCCTTCAAGCCCTTCGAGAACCTGCGTAGACCCTTCAGAATCCGTTCGGCCTGTCTTGATTTCCCGGAACTCCAACCTGCTGCCATTGACAATCCAGACGCCTGTTTTGCCGTTTACGCGGCGGATAGCGGCAGATGGAATGACCGGTTTTTCAGGCAGAGCCTGCAAACTGATTGAGACTTCGCCAAGTTCCCCGAGGGGAGGCAGCTGCTCCGGGATATCCGTGAACGCGATTTTAGCCTGCAGTTCTTCAGTAACCTGATCAGCAATGGGCTCCACCCGGAAAACAATGCCATGCATGAGATCATCGGGTCGGGAACGCAGCCTGATCCGGGCTTCGAGACCCGATTGAAGTCCCGTCGCCTGATACTGGTCAAAGCGTGCTTCGAACCACAGTTGCTGTGGATCGATCATTTCCATGATCGTCTGACCGGCAACAACGCTATTGCCCTTTTCAGCTTTGCGCAACGTCACCAAACCGCTAACAGGCGCAGTCAGTCGTAAATGCCTGCGCTGTCTGACAAGTGCGCGATACTCAGCAGTCAGGGCATCATAACGGTCCTTTGCCGCCTGAATCGATGCCGCTGCGATGTGTACCGATGCCTGCGCGCTGACGGCTTCCTGTTTTTTCTGTTCAGCCGTTTCCGCACTGGCAGCGCCAGCCTTCAGCAGTCCGCCATAGCGCTCTTCCTGGACGATGGCGAAATCGTGGCGGGCCTGAGCTTCCTTCAGAGACGCCCGGGCGATCGAGATCGCTCGCTCAGCTTCGTTAACCAGGGATTGCTGTGCAACGATACGTTCATCAAGATCTACAGGATCTATTTCGCAAAGCACATCTCCCTGCCTGACCCGGTCTCCGGCATCGGCAAGCACTTCTGCAACCCTGCCCGGCGCCGTGGGCCCGACAGCATGGACGAATCGCGCGTCAATGACGCCTATACCGTTCAGAACCGGTCTGATCGAACGAATATCAACGTTCGTGACGGTCACATCGACAGGTGCCATCGGCCCTGAACGAAACACGACGACGACAAAAACAATCAGCAGCGGAACGACAACCGCCACAATACCCATCAACTTTTTATCAATCCTTTTCAGCATCATGTCAACGTTTTGTTATTCCCCTGAGAAACACCCTTAAAACCTTTCCCGCATCGTTCAAATCGATATCTTTTTTTCCCGCTATCATCGATTGCATTACCAGTCCCTGCACTGTTCCGATGAACATGCCGGATGCGGCTTTCACATCCATGCAGGGATCCAGAACGCCTGCCTCGATGCCCTGCTCCAAAAGACTTTCCAGCCGTTTCGCATATCTCTTCAGGAGCAGTCCTGCTATTGTCTTTGCCGGTGTTGCGTCAGGCTTCTGCAACTCGGCAAAAAGGATTCGCGGTACTCCGGGACGGCGGTTGACAAAATCGATATGAGCAAGAAACATCCTCTCCAGAGCTTCGACTGGCGACCTGTGGCCAACAGCTTCGTCGATCGTCCTCATAAGATTGATATCCACCCATTGCATCACCGATTCCCATAACGCATCTTTAGACGAAAAATGCCTGAACAACGCCCCTTGCGTCAATTTCATTTTTCCGGCGATAGCAGCCGTCGTTATCTCTGCGGGATTACGCTCAGCGGCAAGCTGAAGTACGGCGTCAATGGTTACTTTCCGCCGCTCTTCCCCGGTAAGGTTTTTCATGGTTCTTTTCATGTCACTATCTCCTTTTGTCAAAGATAGTAATTAATTACTATCCCTACAAGTTTGATCATTTCCGAAAAGTCCTTGGATGATCCGTCTTTAGGCGCAGAAATATTCCTGACACCTTCATAGCCAGCATTTCCTGTGATAAACAAGCGCCCTCTGTAGGATTCTTTCACAGGTAACAATGCAGTTGGTCGTCATGAGAATCGGTCCATTGAACGATTCGAATTCCTTGTCCTGTGCCCACCAGGAGTTGCCCACGAAATGCGAGTATTTTTCGAAGGTCGGACCACTCTGCTTTGCCTATGAACTAATCTTTGGCCGAGCAATGCCAGCTGACACAGTCATTGTCCATCACTGATCACACTACACATTCCTATTACATTCTCCGTTTATCTTATGGTTAACTGTTCCGCTGCCTGACTATCCAGACGAGCTGCTTGTGCATTACCTGTTCTCTTATTGAGTGCCGCTCTTCTGAGATGAGCGGTTCTCAGCAAGCTCTTGTTTTTTGGACGAGCATCAATAATGCTGGTGCAATCCATTAGAGCTTCTTCGTATCGGCCGAGCGTTGCCAATGCCATTGCCCTGTTACCCAAAGCAAGAAGTTCCTCCCGTTTTCGGAGCCCTATACGCAAGGCTTCGGTGTAATCGTCTATAGCCCCTTCATCATCGCCCGCACTGTGCTTCAGGTTCCCCCGGTCATACCAGGCCAGCGCATTATCCGGATTGCGCAAGATGATACGGTTCACATCGCTAAGTGTACCCCTGTAATTTCCCAGAGCGTCTTTCAGCATCGATGTCCCTCTTCAGGAGCGCCTGCCGTTTCGCAATTCCATGTATCTTCAAGCAAAACCTCTCCACGGACACTCATCATGACGCGCCTGACCGGCACGGTTCTGACAGATCTTGCCAAAGCCTGCTCGACAATCGTCATCAGTCCTCCGCAGCAAGGCACTTCCATGATCACAACGGTAATCGAGGCTATACGGGCCATGTCAATCATAGCAACAAGTTTTTCGATATACCGGTAGATCCCGGTGTCCAGTTTCGGGCACGCAATAGCAAGGCTTCTGCCTGACATGAAACGCTCATGAAAATCACCTGCCGAAAACGCTGCGCAATCCGCTGCCAGCAACAGATCGGATCCATGATAACACGGGGCTAACGGGGTTACCAGGTGCAGCTGAACCGGCCAGTGGGACAGACGCGAGGGAGCAGAAGCAAGAGCCCCGGGTGAAGAACCGGCAGCCTGAAACTGCTGTGCTGCACTTCCGGCACATCCTCCAGCGGGTATGTTTTGATGCTGTTCAGAAGGAAGGCGCTCTTCAGGTATTGCAATATCGCACTCTTTGAGGTACTTCAGCGCTATATGCAGATATTCGGTTTCACCATGTGCACGAAGATGATCCAGATGAACAGCGATAACATTGCTGCCAGCGGGCACAATACTTTCTTTCATCACCCGTCTTTCGTCATAGGGTTCAGCCTCACGCTCCTCCACGGTAATGGCGCCATAAGGACAGGTTTTGATGCAGGCTCCCAGGCCGTCACAAAAAAGATCGCTGACAAGGCGAGCCTTGCCGTCGATAACCTGTAACGCCCCCTCAGGGCAACCGAAAATACATTCGCCGCATCCGATACAAAGTGTTTCATCAATACTGACTATCGTTCGTATCATGATAATTACTGCGTGTTAGTGAGTGTCCCCGAGATGGCAGGGAACGTTGAGGCTTCGTGATGCTTCCCATTTGACCGCATGCAAATCATCGAGCAATGAACCGATGGTTAGGCGATCGAATTCCCTGGTGACGACACCTGCCTTAACTGATATTAAAATAAGATCAGTTAATATAACTAAAATCCTTTCTTCCGTACATGCAAGAACGGCGATTGCCATGATGGTTATATGTCACTGTGCGACAAGTTCTGACGTTAAAGCGATGAGTGAACGAGCTCATCGACCACAAGGCACACAGCATCGGTCAGTACTTGGAGCGATGTGGTGTCGATCACATATGGAGGCATCAGATAAACCAGCTTTCCGAAAGGCCTGACCCAGGCACCGTGACGTACGAACAACTCCTGGGACCTTGCCATATCGACCGGATCCTGTAGCTCGACGACACCTATTGCACCCAGGACCCGGACATCTTCGACACCCGGCATGGTGCGACAGGGGGCCAGTCCCTCTTCAAGGCCCCGGGCTATTGCCGCAACCTCCTGCTGCCATGGGCGCTCCTCCAGAAGCCCGATACTTGCATTGGCGATGGCACAGGCAAGGGGGTTTCCCATGAATGTCGGTCCATGCATGAACAGGCCCGGAGTACCCAAGGAAATCGCCTCTGCGACCGAGCTGGTTGTCAGCGTTGCCGCCAGGGTCATATACCCGCCCGTCAAGGCTTTGCCTATACAGAGGATATCAGGCGATACCCCTGCATGCTCCAGGGCGAACATCCTGCCGGTACGCCCGAAACCTGTCGCTATCTCGTCAAAGATCAGGAGAACCCCGTGCTCATCACACAGCGAACGAAGACGGCAAAGGTAACGTGGCGAATAAAACCTCATGCCACCAGCCCCCTGAACCACAGGCTCGAGAATGACCGCCGCAATTCGCTTCGCATTCTCCTCCAGAAGCCTGGCCATATCCTCGATACAGTCTTCGTCCCAGGGATCGTCAAACCCGCAGGCAGGCGCCGGGGCAAAAAGCTGATCTGCAAGCACCTCCCTGAAGAGGCCATGCATACCGGTCACCGGATCACACACCGACATTGCCCCAAAGGTGTCACCATGGTAACCCGAACGCACCGTCAGCATCCGTGTCTTGCCTGTCTCCCCCAGGGCCTGCCAGTATTGCAGGGCCATTTTCATGGCAACCTCGACCGCCACCGACCCGGAATCGGCAAAAAACACTTTCTGTAATGCAGGTGGTGTCAGTGCGACAAGTTTGCGTGCAAGCTCGACTGCCGGCTCGTGGGTGAACCCGCCGAACATGACATGCGCCATGGCGTCCAGCTGCTCATGCAGCGCATCGTTCAGACAGGGATGGTTGTACCCATGTATAGCGGCCCACCAGGATGACATGCCATCCACAAGCTGCCGCCCGTCCTGGAGTTCGATCATGACGCCCCGCGCCCCTTTGACAGGATAGACAGGTAACGGATCTTTCATGGAGGTGTAAGGATGCCATATATGCTCCCTGTCGAATGCGAGATCTACTGTACCACTCATGTTTTATCAGTCCTTGTCTCTTGTTGATGCACCCGTAAAGATGTGCACAAAGCCAGTGCCCGTACTTCACGGACAAAACGTTCCGCCCCCTCCTGCCCACCCGCAGGAAGGTCTATGACCGGCACGTCGTAGCCGTATCGGCAGGCTGCTTCAGCAATGACCGCCCTGGAGTCGTCGCCAATCAGCCGCTCCTCTTCCTGGAACCTGTTGTAGAACATAGCCTTCAGCTCTATCCCCCTGTTGGCGCACGCCTCGAGTGAAAGCAGGGTATGATTGATGCTTCCCAGCCTTGAAGAGGTAACGAGCAGCAGAGGATAGCCTCGAGCGGCAAGGTAGTCAATAAACAGCAGTTCTCTGCGGAGCGGCACCATAAGCCCTCCTGCCCCCTCGACAAACAACATGTCGAATGCAGCTGCAAGCTGATCGGCTGCTCTATCCAGGACCACCGGGTCAATCTGGCGACCTGCAAGTTGTGCAGCCAGATGGGGTGAAGCGGGATAGGGAAATACGTAAGGACAGCTGAGTCCGTTCAGATCCAGGGGCAGCAGGGGAAGCCCCATGAGTTTCCGGTGTTCCCTGATATCGTCAGCAATGCCGCTGCACCCGGTCTGCGCCAGCTTCAGGGTCATGACACGGCATCCACCGCGGTGAAGCACACCGGCAACCATGCCAGTAGCCCATGTTTTGCCGATTCCGGTATCGATACCGCTTACCATGACCACATTGCCACTCACGACTACCGCCTCCTCATGACCAGGTAAAGTGCATGATAGGTAAGCTGCACACCGCGGCAAGAAGAAAAACGCTCATGATAAGCCGAGCTGAATGCCCGTAACCGGGCACCGGTCCAAGTCCGCTGTTCGATGCCGTTGACACCGGTACGGCTGATATGGCGAAGCACTGCCCCGGGATCGGGAAAATCCAGGACGGAACACTCTTCTTCGGCAAACAGCACCTCATAGTCACTCCCGGACATCTCCTGTATCGCATCGAGGGTATGGTAAGAAAGACCGACCGATGCAAGCTCGGCAATTTCCTTCATGTTCTCCGGTCCGAACGAACTGAACGCCAGCAACCCCCCCGGCTTGATGCTGCCAGCCATCCTGCCGATAAAGCCCGGCAGGTCTTCGAACCACTGAACCGTTGCACCTGAAACCAGCAGGTCGAGCCCGACAGGCGGGGTCTCGAGTTGTTCGGCATCCCCCTCCAGGAAACCTGAAAGAGTGCCCCCATGTCGCAAAGCCACATCCTCGACCATCGCCCTGGAACCAGGGGCAATATCGTTGGCATACAATGAGGCAATCTGGACATTCGAGAGCAATGCCGCAGTAAGCAGGCCCGAACCAGCCCCGATTTCAAATACCCTTTGCGCCTTTCTGCCCGGAAGCCGGTCGGCCACCAGCCGGGCAAGCTTTTCGGCCATACCTACCTGAACAAGCGCATGCTCGCTGTAGGCTTCAAGCTGACGTTCGAACCGCCGTCGAACCAGGGCCTTGTCGATCACAGCCATACCAGTACCTCCTGCCATCCCTTCATGGCAGCAAACGGCATATGGGGCATACCGGAAACAACAGATACCGACACGCCCTGCCATGCAGCCTCCTGGGCTGCCGGAGTGAAAATCATGTCCCTGTCGCCGACCACTGCCCTGCTGAATCCCCACGACGCATAACCCGTTGCTGAAGTCGAATGGGAAAGCTTGCTGAAAATCGCCTCGAGCTCCCGCTTCTGGTCGGCAACATCACGTTGTACCCCCATCTGTTGCAACAGCTCGAGCGACTCATTCGATCCGCAGATTCTCCGGTTAAAACGCTCCCGGCCTTTTTCCGACCATCCGTCGAGCGTCGCCTGGAAAATATCCGGCCGAATCCCCTGTTTCCGGTCCAGTGGGGTCAGGGTCCCATTGATTGCCAGCGACCGACTGACACCCTCGATACCCGACAAGGCAGCTGCCCACACGCCGAGCGACCATGCCACCACAATCCGCTCGTCATACTGACCGAGTTCCGTCAGGGTGTCGGGCGCCAGTCGTGGATCGCCGTAGTCATAGCAGCTCAGCAGATCGTAACCAAACCCTTCGGGCGTATTGGCAAGGAGATGCCGAGCAATCCCGTGGTCCATACCCCAGCCATTGAAAAACACGACCACCCTGCGCCGTGCGGAATGAAGAAGCCACTCTGTCCTCATAACGCCTCCCGGCCAAGCAGTTTGGCAACATGCTGAAGATCCCCCGCTGACAGGTCTGCCCGAAGCGAAAGCCTTATCCTTGCAGTCCCCCTGGGCACCGTCGGAGGACGAATAGGCAGAGCAAGCACCCCGTTCCGGCGCAAGTCAGCCGCAACGCGTACCGCCCGCTCGTTGTCGCCCATGAGCACCGGAACGATATGGCTCTCGCCAAGCACCTCGAAACCGGATGCCGTGAGCTCTTTCCGAAGCCAGGCCGCAGAGTGCTGCAAAACCCTGCGCTCCTGGTGCATCCTGCACTGACGCTCCAGCACGAGGGCACTCCAGCCAAGCACCATCGGCGGTAGTGCCGTGGTAAAAATAAGGGGGCGCATGGTATTCACCAGGTACTCTTTGACGAGCGCATCCATTACTGCGTAAGCACCGGTAGACGCAAACGCCTTGCCGAATGTACCTATAATGATATCGACACTGTCAACCAGACCGGACGACTCCGACACCCCCAGCCCCCCTGTACCGAACGTCCCCACGCCGTGAGCCTCGTCCAGCACCAGCATGGCGTCGAACTTCCGTTTAAGCTCCACAAGGCGCGCAAGGTCGGCGATATCACCATCCATGCTGAACACTGACTCGGTCACGATAAACACCTGCCGGTAGCTGCCCCGGGCTGCTTCGAGCAGCTCCTCGAGATGTGCATAATCGAGATGACGGTACCGCATGAACTTTGCATCGGAAATCCTGGCGCCATCTATAATGCTTGCATGGTTGAGACGGTCCGAAAGGATAAGGTCGTGCCTGCCGGCAAGGGCTGGCAGTATCCCTGTGTTTGCATGGTAGCCGCTGTTGAACACCAGGCCACCCTCTTTGCCATACAGGGCTGCAAGGCGTGATTCGAGCTCGTCATACAGGTGATGGTTTCCCACCAGGAGGCGCGAAGAAGTACTCGCCATCCAGCTCTCACCAGAACCAGCCCGACACCTCTCGAGATACCCGTCCAGCAACTCAGTATCACTCCCGATACCAAGGTAGTCGTTCGATGAAAGGTTGAGCATCCTGCGTCCCTCATGCAAANGCCAGGCCCCCTTACGCTCACCTGAAGCAGGCAGAGTCCTCAAACGCCCNTCCTTCATGAGTTGCGAAAGTTCCGCCATCATGCTTTCCCTTAGTGGCNGGGTCATATCGTCCCCCCGAACCCNCCAAGTTCTGCCGCAAGCTTCATNTCATCCGAGATCTCGCGCCCCCTTGTCGTCAGGTAGCCGCCGGTCAGGAACCCGTTGGCCCCTGCGAGCATGAGAAGCCCCTGGAAATCCTTCATCACCGTCTCCCTGCCTGCTGCGAACTTGATCACCTTGCAGGGATGCGCAAGTCGGCATATCGCAAAGGTCTTGAGCACATCGCTCACAGGAACAGGTATCGCACCTTCCTGCGGCGTGCCCGTGACCGGCACGAGTACATTGAGGGGTATGACCGCTACATCGAGCTCCTGCAAGGCATAGATCAGGTCTACCCGTTCCTGCATGGTCTCGCCAACCCCGAGGATGCCCCCGCAGCACACCGGCACGCCATGCTTCCTGAGCAGCCTGACCGTCTCGATCCGTTCTTCTACCGTATGGCTGTCGGCAATAAGCTCCCCGTAGCGGAAAGGAGAGACCTGGATATTGATATTGTAGTGCGCAATTTCCGCCTCGGCAAGCATCCTTGCGGTCTCCTCGCCGAGCACCCCGATAGAGGCACAGACATTGAGCCCGTCATAACGCTTACGGAGAGCCCTGATGAGCTCGAGAATACGCCGGAATTCAGCTGTCGGACGCCGGTACCCGTACCCGCTCGTCACGATACCGAAATGCCGTACTCCCTCGCGATAGACCCTTTCGGCCGCATCGAACACCGACTGTTCATCAAGCAACTGATACTGCTCGACATCGGCACGGTTGTGCAGCGACTGGGCACAAAAACTACAGTTCTCACCGCAGACCCCTGACTTTGCATTGAGAATCGAGCACCTATGGATACGGTCACCTTCGGGAAGTGGCGCATACCGGTTCCTCACCTTGTTGGCAAGCGAGAGAAGGTCCAAGACAGCTTCTCCCGAAAGCTCGGCCAGGCGGCAGGCATTATCGTACGCAAGCGGTTCTCCGGTTTCGAGAACCCGGTACGCTTCAATGACTGTTGGGTCGAGGAGAGAGATCATGGCATCATGTCCTTTCATTATCGGGTATCAGGTGGGTTTCCCCTGAGGAAACCATGGTTTGCGAACCATCCGGCATATCGAGCAGGAGCTCTCCGGTCGGGCTTATACCGGCAGCAACGCCCTTGAGCCTGCGGCCGTACTGGTCGACCTCCACCTGCTTACCCCTGAGCCATGAGTACTCTTCGAGGTAGTCGAATACCGGTGAAAGATCCTGGACCTCAAGCCACCTGCGATAGAGTGGTTCGAAAGCATTGAGGATCGAGGCAAGCAGCTCGGGGCGGGAGAACTCACGACCGGTTTCAAGCAACAGGGATGTCGCCACCGTCTCGATCTCAGGGGGCAGTGCACGGAGGTTGACATTCACGCCGATACCAACAATGACCACATGCGTCATATCAGCCTCGGATTCCATTTCACACAGGATACCGCACAGCTTGCGCCCCCCGGCAAGCAAATCGTTCGGCCACTTGATACGAAGTTCTACACCTCCAGCAACACTGGCAAGGGCGGTATGGAGTGCTGCAGCGGCAAGCAACGGAATCTGGGGGACCACTCGTGGCGGCACCGGGGGACGAAGCACTATCGAAAAATAAAGATTCACCCCGGGCGGAGAATGCCATACCCGCTGCATCCGCCCTCTGCCACCTGTCTGGGCATCAGCCGTCACCACAAGCCCTTCAGGAGCACCTTCGCGGGCAAGCTTCCTGGCCTGTGCATTGGTCGACATCACGCTGCGATGATGCTCGATCCTGCACCCAAGCGTGGTGGTATGAAGAAACCTGCCCGTCTCAAGAGCATCGGGATAGCCGGGAGTAGCGGTCAGGCGATACCCCCGTCCCGTTACAGCCTCGATATCGTAACCATCCTGCCGAAGCAACCTGATATGC
>JGI997J19993_1000014_pt1 | contig 114163 bp, 100 predicted proteins | sample Etolagbewater25m_FD_19993 | JGI IMG/M metagenome (IMG submission 19993)
CCGATGCTCGCCGGAAGCCGCAATACTGATTTGATTTCTGTTTTTGAAGGAGTCGGCCGGCATTCTGTGGGACAGATGTCTCGTCGTAATCTTGAAAAACTGACTGAATGCGCGTGTCCGGGTTATGGAAGCTGTTCGGGCATGTTTACTGCTAATTCCATGAACTGTCTGGGCGAGGTGCTGGGTCTGGCTCTTCCGGGCAACGGTACCATTCCCGCCACACGCCGTGTCAAAGGAGTGCGTCAATTCACGTTAAACCCCGAACGAATCAATCTTGTGAAAGAGGCGGCCCGGACACTGCTGTCCTTGATGAAAAAGAAAATCAGGCCCCTGGATATTCTGACGCGTGACGCGATCGATAATGCCTTTATTTTGGATATGGCCATGGGGGGATCCACCAATACGGTGCTTCATGTCTTGTCACTGGCAAATCAGGCCGGGATTAAATATGACCTGAAACGGATTGATCTGTTATCCCGCAAGACACCGAATGTCGTTAAAATCGCGCCGTCACGTCCTGAAGTGCATATTGAGGATGTTCACGCGATCGGTGGAATGGGAGCGGTTTTGCGTGCGATCCATGACGGCGGCCATCCGTATTTGAATCTCAAGGCTCGAACTGTTTACGGAACACTGGGCTCGTATGTGAGGCGTTCGCCCAAACCGGATGGGGAAATTTTGCGGTCGACCAAAAATGCCTTTTTAAAAGAGGGGGGGCTGGTTCTTCTGTTTGGGAATATTGCGCGCAATGGTGCGGTATTGAAGACAAGCGGTGTGGATGAGGATATGTTTGTTTTTCGCGGGCCGGCCCGTATTTTTGAATCGCAGGAAGACTGCCTGGAGGGAATTTTGTCCGGGAAGGTGAAAGACGGCGATGTGGTGGTGATCCGCTATGAAGGCCCCAAGGGCGGACCGGGAATGCAGGAAATGCTGTCTCCGACCGCGGCGATCCGGGGGGCCGGCATCAAGGCGGCCTTGATTACGGACGGACGATTTTCCGGCGGAACACGAGGATTGTGTATTGGTCATGTGGCACCCGAGGCTGCGGCCGGAGGAGAAATCGCGGCATTGAAAAACGGGGATATGATTGCCATTGATGTGCATCAACGATCGGTAAATGTGGAGTTGAGCGCCGCGCAGCTCAAGGCTCGCATGAAGGCGCTCAAGCCGTTTCAGCTTAAGGTGAAGGCCGGCTGGCTGGCGCGTTACGCGTCGTTAGTCACCAGCGCCGACACGGGGGCAATTCTGAACGAAGGATGCTGATATGGAACGAACGGTCCTGGTTGTCGATGATGATGCGGATATTCTGGCGGCCACATCATCCATGCTCGGTAAACGGGGTCTCGGAAGCATAACGGCAATGTCGGCGGAAGAGGCATTGGACATTCTCAAAAAATATTCTCCGGATATAATTCTGACCGATGTGCTCCTGCCGCAAATGATCCGGACATATCCGCCGACAGCAGGAATTCCGGTCATTGTTATGACGGGCCGGGCGCAGATGAAAGATGCGTTTGAGATCGCCGGGGTCGCGGCTTTTATTGCAAAGCCATTTTCTCCGGAGCAGCTTATGGAAACAATTTTCGGAGTCTTCAGGATGGGCGAAGGTTCCGAGGCGTAGAGGCGGCAAAAAGGACTCGTCGGCTTTATGAAAAAGTTTTTACGTGAATTAGAGCGTGTTCTGCAGATTCCCGGAAAATCCGAGCGTCTGGAAGAATTGCGGTGTTTGCTTCAGCGGATGGGAAGCAGCTCACCGGAATTATCAGGCAAAAGCGATAAAGGGTATGAAGAGCGTCTGGTTCTGGCGGTTTATGATCGACTGTGTGTTCTGCAACGCAAGTGGGATGAAGGACTCAGACTGGTCATTCTTTTGATCGCCTTGTTGGTTTTGATTGCCGTCATCCGGGCGGTCGTTCCGTCGTCATTGATTGAAAGCTTTCAAAATTTCCAAACCGACAACGCGGGTGTAATGACGCAATGAAATTGAGAAGTGAGGTCGATAGGGATGGGTTGACCTATGGATTGTGAGGGAGTCTTTTAGCGTGTTATGAAACGTCCTCTGGGAATAACATTGATTGCTGGGCTGACGACATTTATCGGTGGAACAATGACGCTGGTTATTTTTATTGAGGCGATTGATGCGTTGCGGTTTTTAGGATTATACGGAATATCGGTCGACACTCCGCTCGCAATGCTGGGTTTTGTTTTTTATGGTCTTATGCCGGTGGTATTTTATACAACCGGATTAGGATTGTTTATGTCGTATCGCTGGGCCTATCGGCTGGCGGTCTCGTTGCTTCCCGGGTTTTCCACGGTTTTGATTTTCCACGTCCTGACCAATGCTATGCGGCAGCGTTATTATTATCGCATCGGATTTTTAAAGGTTCTGCTGCTGAAACCCCAGATTTTTTTATGGGTCGGATTATTTTATTTATGTGTGGTTTTGCCCATGGTTTCATATCTGAAAACGCCGTATGTTCGGCTGTATTTTGGGGAGGAGGGTGCATCGTCATAGCCGGTTGAAACAGGGCTGAGTTTTGCCGGAATATGCTACACTTACGTTAGGGCCGCTGATTTTAATTTTTGACTTTGAGGTGGATATGAAGGTTCTCATGTTAGTGTTTGCACTACTATGGTGTGGGGCGGCTCTCCAACCTGTCGGGGCATCACTCAGCCCGCATCCCATTATTCTGTATGAAAAAGGCGACGCCCTGCTCAAGACAGGCCGGGGCAGTTCCGAGACGTTTGTTAAGGCACAAGAGGTTTTTGTGACGTTGATTCACAAACATCCGCATTCGCCCTTTGGGTATTTGGGAATGAGCCGGCTGTATCGTATTGAGGCCTGGCAGGCGGAAAACCAGAAGTATGATTTGGAGCTAATCCGAAAAGGGGCCTTGCCGTATGCGTTGAAGGCGCTGGAATTGGGCCCCAGTATCAGAGCTGTTCATGAAAACTATGATTTCTTCGAGCAGTTTTTTCAGCAGCCGTCGGTCTCAATGACGGAAGGCATAAAAGGTTCGTCGGCGCAAGGGTCGACTCGCGAATCCCGGCAGACACATAAATAATCATTGAATTTTCATGATGGAAAGGGGCCTGAAGATGGATTTTCATCGAACCCTGCACGTGTTGATTGTGGAAAATAGTGAAGTGGATCGGACGATGCTGATGGGGATGCTGTCGCATGGGGCGTATGGAACCTTTGAGGCAGATACGGTTTCAACGCTCAAAGACGCTTTTGCCTATTTGTCTCAAAATCATGTTGATGTGGTCTTGCTGGATTTAAATGTCGATGACTGCGGAGGGATTACCACGCTGGAAAAAATGAACAGTCGATTTCCGGATGTGGCGATTGTTGTCAATACCGGGTCGTTTCAGGACGATCTGGGGCTAAAGGCCGTCACCATGGGGGCGCAGGATTATTTGATTAAGGGGAGTTATAAAAACTATGGTTTGGTCAAGTCATTATATTATGCGATTGAACGTAAACGGGCTGAGCTTGAACTGCAGCAGGCTTTAAAAAATCTGCAGGAAACTCAGGGGCATCTGATTCGTGTTGAAAAGATGAATATCGTCGGCAGTATTGCCACTGGTATCGCCCATGAAGTTAAAAATCCTTTGGCCACGATTTTGTATGGAATTGAATATTTGGATACGGCCCTGAAAGAACGGAATGATAAGATTGATCTGACCCTGCGCTCAATGCGCGATGCGACCCATAAGGCCAATAACATAATTAAAGATCTTCTGGATTTTGCCAGCCAATCCGAATTGTTTGTCACCGAACATCAGATTGAGGATGTGGTCGATCATGCGCTGAATTTGACGCACCATCAATGTGAGAAAAGCGGTATCCGGATCGTGAAAGAATATTCCAGAGATACCTCCAGAATTAAAATTGATAAAAACAGGATCGAACAGGTTGTCGTCGATGTGGTTTTAAACGCGATTTTGTCTATGCATCGGGATGGTGTTTTGCGGATTTCAACACAAATGAAAAAATTTCAGTTGACGGATCTTCACCAAATGTGTGATGATCGTGATGTGATCCCGGAAGGGGCGGATGTGGTGATCGTTGATTTTGATGATAGCGGTGCCGGGATCCGGGAAGAAGATATGCCGCATATTTTTGACCCGTTCTTTACAACACGGCGAGCGCGTGGCGGAGTCGGTCTCGGCCTGTCGATTGCGCGTACGATTATGCTGAATCACAAGGCCTTGATCGGATTGTCGAATTTACCGGAGGGGGGCGCCAGGGCCCGCCTTGTTTTTCCGGTAAGCGGGGGGGGATAATGGATCGAAAAAAAATTCTTATTATTGATGATGAATCGGCCTTTGCCGAAATGGTCAAGCTGAATTTGGAAGAGAGCGGCCGCTTTCTTGTTCAGTGTGAAAGCAATCCGCACGACGCCGTTCAGTCAGCCCTGTCATTTTTTCCTGATTTGATTCTTTTGGATGTGATCATGCCGGATATTGAAGGGCCGGATGTTGTCGCCAAGTTTCGCGATGAGCCGTTGTTGCGCAATATCCCGATTATTTTTTTAACCGCCACAATCCGCAAGGATGAAATTCTTGATGGCGGCGGCTTAATCGGCGGTCATGTTTTTATCGCTAAGCCGTGTTCCGTCAATGAGTTAATATCCGCAATCAATTCTCAATTGTAAATTTTTTACGGCGAATTCTTCTCTATTCATAATATTTACCTCGGTTATGCATTATGCTATAATGGCGCCCATGAAGGGCGCCTTTTTACTGAGTGTGTATTGTATTGTAAACTGCCACATGGCTTTGGCCCAGGATTTGTCTGCCTCCCGTTTGCTTCCCCAGTCATGCGGATGTTTGCAGGAGTTTGACGGCGTAACGATTTCTGTTCGAAATCCGTCGCTGCATCGGGTGCAGGGGCATTCGTCGTCAGAGGAGTCCTCATGGTCGTTTGATCTGAATCTGCAGAATACGTCGCCCCATAAAAAACTGGATTTTGCCCTTCCGCTAACGGTCGTCGTGACGGACGAATTTTCAAATCATTATCGATGTCTTGGGGCAACCGTCGCCACAAAACCCGGCTCTGATAAACTGCTCAGCCTGTATCCGGGTGAGTCGCTGGATGGGCATTATATGTATCAAACGCCGGTCAATGGCGTGCAGAAGGTTTTTTTCAGTGTGCGGGATGCGATGGGAAAATTCCAATATGATTTTTGTCTTTCAACAGATGTGATGCGTGAGACATCGGCGGATGCCGGAGACGTTGCGTCGGACAATGATTTGCGGATTGTGTATCCCAAGGCGCGAAATCGTTTTTCGCCCGGGGATGTGGTTTTTTTGCGTCTGGATTTTTCTCGGGAGGCGGGGCCGCCCGAGAAAATTCATGTTGTTCTTCCGGATGGTGTTATGACGGATTTGCAGGCACGGGGCCGTTATGAATTACGCATTCCGAAGAATGCCGCGGCCGGTCTTTTTCCGGTCGTTGTGATGGCGCAGTGGGCTGGGACAAATGAGCCGCGGATTGTTTCCAGAACATTAATGCTGCATATTAAATAAAGGGTAAGGATTGTTGAAGGTGCGAAGAGTGAAAATTGATTTTGTGTTGTGGGGCCTCTGCTCGATCGGATGGGCAATGTTTGCCGGGCCGGTCTCGGCGTCGACTGCTGGTTTGCAGGAATCGCCAGGTGTTTCGCTTGCAGTAGATCGTATCGACATCGACAATCCGGTGCCGGAGTTGAAACTGCTGTTCGATGATGTTTTTGCCGGGCATGACGGCGTTGATTTTCTTGAACAGGACCGAACCCGGGACTTGATTGATTATCTTTCGTTTTTATATTCCCGTCTGATGTTTTTTCAGCAGAATAATGATTTGGTGTCTTCTTTTATTCGTAAAACGCTTCCGAATGATCAGGCCGTGCAGAAAACGTTAGACCGTCTTCTGGCGGATCAGCGTCAGGCCATGGAGTATGGAAAAGCCGGGCCGTGGCGCACCAGGTCGCAAATAAAATCCCTGGATTTGATGGGGTTTTACCAGGTGCTGAAGGCGTATGAATCGGTTTTAATGAATCGTCTAAAAAAGTTTCAGGTGATCAGTGATCAGTTGAGGGCTTTGAAGGTTGAGGCGCTGGCTCAGCATCGTCTGGGTGTGCGGAACCGGATGGGTTCGGCGGACAGGTCTTCTGATGCGACGTTGAAAACGCTTCGGGAAAATCTTAAAATGAAGGATCAAATAATCAAGGATCAGCAGGAGCAGTTATCTCAACTGACACAGAAATTTTCCGAGATGCAGTTGGGGCTGGATGTCTTTCGGGATCGCCTAAAGGAAACTGAGGATCGGCTTGCCGGCTTATTGAAAGAAGTCGCGGCCAGGTCTTTGGATTTGTATGCCAAAGATCAGGAGGCTCAGGAAACGAAACGACATTTTGAAGATCTTCAAGGCCGGTTTGTTGAGACGCAGGAGCGGCTGCGGCTGGTTCAGCGGATCATTCAGGAAAAAGATGCGCATATCCAGGAGTTGGAGGGGGAGGTTTTGAATCTTCATTCCACGGTCAATACGGCGGCTGATGCGCCCCTGGGAGATTTAGGAGATTTACGCATAGAAATGACGTCGCAGATTCAGACCATGCAGAATAACATTCAGGACAGCCAGGATAAAATCGGGCGTCTGGAACAGCGGTTTCAGGACGTTGCCCTGGCGAATGCACAGCTCCGTTTTGATTTGACTGAGAAAGAGGCGGAAATTCATAGCCTGTCGGTTCAGAGCCGTCAAAAGGATGAAATGATTGCGGATTTGGAAAAGGGATTTCATAGCAAGACGCAGAAAGTTTTGGAAATGCGGGACATTATCACGATTTATAAAGACAAATTGCGGGAGTATGCCCATCGGTTGGAAGAGCAAAATCGGCAGCCGCAGCCGCTTCATCCGAAACTCCCCGCGAGGCCTGGGAAGGCATCCGCAGATCCAGAAGTGCCTTCCCCGTTGAGCCATGATGAGGCGGCACGTCGTGTCATTGCGGATTATCCCAACTTAAATGATCTTTTATGGAATATTGAGGCCATTGAAAGCCGTTCGCGCGAACAACTTTTACAATTGGAAGAAATAAAGGGGAGTTATGAAGATTAACGCTGGTTTGGAGAAATTTGTTGTGATCGCCGTCGGGATTGTTTGTTGGAGTCTTGGGGATGTGCGTTGCGGTTTGGCGCAGGATTATCGGGATTCTGTGGTCAAAGTCTTTGTGACATCAAATGAGCCGGACTTTCGTCGGCCGTGGCAGTCGCTGGGAACCCGGGCGGCCACGGGATCCGGGTGTATTCTTCCGGGGAACCGGATTTTAACGAATGCTCATGTTGTGGAAGACAGCACCTTTGTTCAGGTTCGCAAAGAATCTTCACCCAAAAAATATACGGCTACCCCGGTTATGGTGGCGCATGAATGCGATTTGGCGATTTTAACTGTGGATGACCCGGAGTTTTTTAATGATGCTCCGCCGATTGAAATTGGAGGGGTGCCACGTCTTCAGGATCAGGTTATCGTGATTGGATTTCCATTGGGGGGAGATAAGGTTTCAATCACGGAGGGGGTGGTTTCGCGGATTGAGGTGATCCACTATGCTCAGAGTGCCAAACGTCTTTTGGGTATTCAAATTGATGCGGCCATTAATCCGGGCAATAGCGGCGGGCCGGTTTTTCAGGATGGAAAACTGGTCGGTATTGCCATGCAGGCCATCTCGCAGAGCCAGAATATCGGTTATATGATTCCTGTTCCGGTCATCCGGCATTTTCTGGAGGATAGCGCGGACGGCGTTTATGACGGATTTCCGTTGTTGGGTGTTGAGTATTTTTCGACAGAAAATTCAGCCTTAAAAGAGGTCTATCGGATTCCGGATCAAGAGACGGGTGTGTTGATCACGCATGTTCAGCCGTTTTCCGCGGCGGAAGGTTTCTTGAAAAAAGATGATGTCTTGCTGGCGGTCGATGGGGTTCCAATTGCCGAAGACGGCACATTTCCGTATCGCGATTCCGAACGACTTATTTTTTCCTATATTATCAATCAAAAGCAGTGGGGAGAAAGCGTCACATTTGATGTTCTGCGGGATGGAGCGGTTTTTCAAACATCTATTGTGCTGGATAAGTCGCATTATCTGCTTCCGCCGCCGAATGCAATGGCGCGGCCGTCATATTACATTTATCAGGGGCTGGTTTTTTCTGTACTGAGTATTGATTTGCTTCAATCGTGGGGTGAAAAATGGTGGGAAAAGGCTCCGTTTGATTTCTTGTATTTTTTGGTCGGGAAGGGGCGGTTAAATGAGGCTCGGCGAAAACAGGTTGTGGTTCTTTTGGATGTTCTGGCGGATGAACGCAATATCGGTTATTTTGACTTCAATAATCAGGCAATTGTTTCTGTGAATGGAACGGATTTTTCATCTTTTGCCGAATTTGTAAAATTGGTTGAGACGGCTGAAGGGGATTATATCACCTTTGAGACCCTGGATCGTGTTAAGATCATTCTTTCCAGAAAAGACTTTAGGGGGGTGACTCAAAAAATTATTGAGCGCAATGGAATTTTACGACGTTCCTCACAAGATGTCGAGAAATTTCTTTTTTAAAAATCATATGTTTGATTTTATAAACACATATTATATTTATACATAAAATTTATAATAATTTAAAAATTTTATCTAAAATTAAGCTAAAATTATGGAATATTTTTTGCTTTATTTTAAATAAAGATCGACTTTGGCGATATACGATTGCGGGGTATTATGGACACAAGATTAAAAAAAATGTCTTCTCGAGTCATCTTCCTGCTTTTTCTATTGTCTGTGACACCGGTGCAGGCGTCGGTATCATTAAGTGTTTCCCCGATTGAAGGGGGTTCGTCATTGAGGTTTAGCCGATCGGATGTCCAGTCGGGTCTTAGTCATGAGATGCGTGTCCGCATCACTTCCACCGAATCTTCACAATATCAGGTTTTTCAACGCTGGACTCAGCCGCTGAGCCTGTCCGGGGCGTCCGGTTTTGAGCGTGATTCATTGCAGTTTTATGCAGTCTCGGGTTCGAATGCATCCGGCACGCTCTATGGAAATATGCCGGAATATATCACTATGTCGGATCAATTGGTTTACACCTCTTCCGGGGATGGAACCAGTGATGGATTTATTCTGGTTTATCAAGTTGATCCCCAGCGCCTGGAGTCGTCCGGTGAATATATGGGGCGGCTGGTTTTAATGGTTAGACCGATTGGAAGCGGGCAGACTAGTGAAATTTATGTCGATGTCTTCGTCGATGCGGAGTTGTCTTTTTCTTTTGAGGTTCGGGGAGAGAAGGCTGCAGATGCGATTCGTCTTTTGAAAGGGACAAACGGGGATGTGGTTCAGGATCATATCGCTTTTGCTTTTGAGGGCAATACCGGGGAGCTTCGGGTATATCAGGAGGTTTTGGATCCGATCGCTCTGGTTTCGGATTCACAAGAATTGGCGAAGGGAAATGTGTTTTTTCGAGGAATCGGTGTGTCGGATGGGGTTCAGGTCGAAATGCCTCAGCGGCTGGATTTCGGCCGTCAGCTGATTTACCGGTCCTGGGAGCCGTCCGATGAATGGGAATTTGAATATACTCTGGAGCTGGATAAGGCCTTTCCCGTCAGGGCCGGTCAATATCAGGGACGCCTGCGGTATAGTGTGGAGAGGGGAAATCAGTTTTTTAAAAATTATGATTTTGATATTGAGATGACGATTGAGCCGGTGTTCAAGCTTGAATTAAGTTTTGACCATGGGGGGATGGCCTTTGATGCATTGTATCCCGGAGCAGCTCCGCAGGAGCGGAAAGTTCGCGTGAAGGTGCGTTCGAATATCAGCCGTCCGTTTACGGTGACACAGTATGTGACGGGTCCCATGCAAAATGAATCGCAGCAATTGATGGATCCCGGATCCTTTTTAGTCAAGACGGTGAATCAGGAAAAAGGCCCCGGGGAAACAGCGCTAAAAGATTTTCAGGAAGTGTCGTTGGATGATACGTGTCTTTATACTTCTGATGCTCAGGGAAGCTCCGCGGAATTTGAGGTGATTTATCGCGTTATGCCTTATGCGGAGATGTCCTCCGGCAATTACAGAGCGGAAATAACATATACCTTGGGGGAAATCTGATTTGGGTGAAACCGCAGTGTAATCAAGGAAGTTGTTAAATAGAATCAATCTGACACTAAACCACAAAGGAGGAGGGCCAAGATGAAAAAAACATTATTAGCAATCACAATGACGGTGTCTCTTGTTGCGGCATTTGCCGTATCGGCACTGGCGGATAGTGAGACATTTATTGTCTCGGTTGAAATGCCGTCGGCGCAGAGCGTCAATTTTATCGCGACAGAAATCGACGCGGATGGAACATGGGCGACGACTCCGCTCCCGTCGACGACCATGGATTTCGGGTTGTTGGAGTATAAGGCCGGATTGGGGATTTTCCTTCCGGACAAGTATTTTGCTATTGATCTGGCCGCGGATGGAAGCGGAGATGTGACAAACATTACAGTTTCCTATGATGATACAACGCAAACCAATCCGAATGACGCTGCAGGAAACGGACGTGGCGGTTTGGAGAAAAAGGGAACCGTAAAGATGGTGGAGGCGCGTTATCAGCAGGCCGATTTGCCTGTGGGTGACCTGAAGGCCTTTGAAGATGCGGACTACAAGACATTTGTGTCCGGTGACTTTGCAAATGGCGGATGGCCCCGGATTTATGTCGGGATCAGTGACGGAACTGTCGGTGAACCGTTTACATCTGCCGATGCCGTCGGAACGTATGAAGGTGAATTGACCGTTACCGCGACGGCGCAGTAATGGTGTTTAACAAGGCGCCACGGGTTTTTTCACCGTGGCGCCGTTTTCTATTCTGAATTTTGGCCGATCGTTTGCGGAAAGACGATGGTCTGACGAAAACTGGCTTCTGAACCCTGGGTGCAACAATGAAAAAATATCTTATAATTGCGCTGTGTTTGTTCTGCTCCTGTGTCTCTGCGGCGAAAGCTCAACTGATGATTGAAGAAGGCAAGATTAAAAAAGTTTTCCGTCCGGGAGAGAAGATTGCCGATACGCTGACATTACATAATACATCATCCGAACCGCTGGATATTGCGATCTATCTTGAGGATTTTGAATATGTCAAACCCTATGAAGACGGCGCGAAGAAATTTTTTCCGGCAGGCACCGTCGAGCGAAGCGCGGCCTCCTGGATCAGCTATCAACCCAAAGAATTGCATCTGGCTCCGCAGGAACGGTATCAGCTGAATTATACGGTCTCGGTTCCGGAGGATGCGTCGGGCGGGTATTATTGTGTGATGTTTTTTGAAAACGGCAGCCGGCATAAAGTGACGCAGGGACAGATCGGGTTGAGTATTGTGGCACGTGTGGGCTCGCTCTTCTTTCTTGAGTCGCAAGATCGCATTAAGAAGATTTCATTTGAAAAATCTTCTATCACTGACCACACGATTTCCGGAGTTTTGACAAACGAGGGCAATGTCAATCTGGTTCTTAAGTGCCTGTATTACATTCTTGATTCAAACGGAGTTCCTGTGGACCGGGGAGAATCTAAAAAGTATTACATGCCGCCGGCGGGTACAATGAATTTTGTGCAGGAGATTTCTTCAGAGATTGCCGCCGGTGATTATACGGCGGTGCTGACATTTGATCTGGAAGATGGGGTGTCGTCTGTTCAGGAGTTGAGTTTTACGGTATTCTGATGAAATGGTTTTCATCCGAAATAAAAAAATTTTTCGAGAGAATTTGATGTCCGTTCCGGATAGTATGAGCCCGGGTTATGAAGAAATCGTTTCGTGTGACAATTTATGCGGGATTAATGATTGCGGCCATGCTGTGTCGTGCGTCCGGTGTCCTGGCGCAATATTCACGCATTTATGATGAATTCTTAGATCAGGCCCGCACGGCCATCCATCAAAAAGATTACCGAAAAGCGCTGTTATACTTAAAAACAGCGCAACAGGCCAGTCCGAATCATGCACAGGAGCTTGTTCCGTATTTTAATCTTGTTCAGCGCGCGTTATCCGGAGAGGGTATTCAGGAGATCCCTTCGCCGCGTGAGGTGTCGCAAGATTCCACAGTGCCATCGTCGTCTTTGACGAAGACAACTTCTGACGAACGTTCGGGGCTGTCACATCCTCAAACACCTTCCGATTCTGTTGTGTCGATCAATGAATCCCATGAAACCGTTATGACGACATCCGCCTCTGCAACAACAGATACGGCTGATTCTGTGCGATCTGTTCCGACGGATGCTGACGCTGTCCTGGACAAGACGGAAGAGGTTGAACACGAACCGCTTGTGTCATCGTTGATGCGAACGACCGAGCAGGATGATCGTATTACGCACATTTTGACTCTGGATGATGCTGCGTGGTCGTTACAGCCCGATACCAGGATTGAGATCTATTTGGATCAGGCTTTGATTATAAAGGGAACGGATATCGAACGTTTTCTAGTTGTTTTGCCGGGATTTTTTCGGGCTGAGCGGATTAATCGACGCGAAGTCCGGTTGATTCCACAGCGTTACGGACAAAGTTTTTTTCATGTTTGGGATTCGGGGCGACGGTGGACTTTTTATGTCCATATTCTTTTTACCGCTAAGGCGGAAAAAGGGCGGGGAGCGGCTGAGCCTCAGTGGCAGAAGTCCGTTGAGGCGTGGCGTATGCGATATGATTTGAGATGGAGTTCGTTTCATCAAGGAGATTCGCATGATAATCTTGAGCGGCAATCCTTGCGTGTCCGGCACTCTCTGGGGATAGCGGGGCCGACCCCGTATGGAAATTTTGATGCGTATACCTCTGCCGTTGAGACTGATTATCAAGATTTGGATGTTACGGATTATTCCATGGCCCTGACAGAGGCGCGTTGGCGGAATTGGAAAGATATCAGCATCCGTCTTTTTGACGCGAACAAAGCAGTTTCACCCTTGACATTCCCCGGCCAGGATTTTCGAGGGGTTTTGCTTGAGGGGCAAACGGTTGATGATCAATGGGAAATGATCTATTTGCGCGGACAGGATCAGGCCTCCTTTGGTCTTTTATCGTCGGATATTGTGGATAGTCGAGACAGTTATTATGAGGCGGGCAAACTGACGTATAACTTTTCACAGAAGCAATCCGCTTCGTTGAATTATGCGCGCTCCTGGGGTGATGACCGGTCAGATACCGTCAGTTCCCAGGCTGTCTCCGGGGAGTATCAGTATGGTTGGAATGATTGGACCGTCGCATCTGAGGTCGCCTGGGATGAAGATCAGTCGGCCCAGTTAGCCTGGGCCAAATATGATCAGGAGGACCGCGTTATCTCTATGAAGGTGCGCAATGTTCCCGGAGATTATGCAACTGTTATCGGAACAACAGGCACTCAGGGGGAGATCGGAACGGAGTTTTCTGTTCGGCAGGAGTGGGAGGATGAAGCTCAGTGGAATGCTTATTTGGATCTGTACCGTGATCGTGAAAGTAAAAATCCCGATGATCCCAGCGCACTGAATATGGATTTTAATACCAGTTTCCGCCGCCGCCTTCCGAATGAAGATTTTTTTCAGGGGCAGCTTTTCTATACGAAAACTCCCGGATTGATTTCTGACCGGGAGGATCTTCGTCTGTCCGGAAATTATGGGCATCGTTTTGAGGTCTTCAGCATTTCCAATGCCCTCTGGTCATGGGGAAGTGTCTATCAGCGCACGCGTTCCGACTCATCCCCGGCCGCAGATTACGACCGGATTTCTGTATCAACAAATTTAAATCTTCCGATCACAGCTCATTTGCAGACATCGCTGGCGTATGAAATCTCTTGCGTTGATGATGTGGCGATCAATGAGACGGCGTGGCCCAGGGTTTTTACAGCGAGCATGAGTTATCGTAAAACAATCTCGAAGCATTGGCGGATGAACAGTCGTTTGTATTATCGCGATGAAGAAAGGACGGAGGATTCAAAAAGTTTTTTAAGCGGGCAAGATAGTTTGAATCTGGGAGTGAATTTGACCTATGCATCGTTCAAAGGGTTTAATGCCTATTTAGACGGGCGTTTCCGTGATGTGTGGGCGGAAAACAATAATGATGATGCCTTTATGGAGGCCGACATCCGATTAGGTGTGACTCTGGATTGGGATCTCGGATTGCGCTGGAATCCGGTCGGTTTTATCGAAGGGTATGTTTTTAAAGATGTCAATCGGGATGGTGTGAGAGATGCGGGTGAACCTGGAATCCCCGGGGTGCGTGTTAAGGCCGGTCTGACTTCAGCGGTTACAGATGATCAAGGATGGTATTCGGCCAGGGTCAGGGCCGCGTCGGCGATCGTTAAGGTGGATGAAGACACGTTGCCGGAAGGATACGTTTTTCAGGATATTTCGTCCTGGTCGTTTGATATTACTCATCAAAAGCATTATCACGGCGATTTTGCTTTGACAACCGATTCCGGAGTTTATGGCGTTGTCTTTTATGATGAGAATGGGAACGGCCGTCCGGACAACGGGGATACCTTTATTTCAGGGGTCAAAATTATCCTGGACGATGATCAGTCTGTGCGAACGGATTCCAGAGGAGCGTATTTCTTTTATAATTTAGCGCAAGGCGCGCATATCATTTCGATTGATATTTCATCTGTTCCACGGCACTATTTGCCGACGATTCCTGTGCGGAATCGGATTGTTGTTTCTGAGGGAAGTAGCTATATTTTTCATATTCCCGTTAAAGACATCCCGTCAAAGTAAGCTTCCGTTTACGACTATTTCACGATATAACTTTCCAGCAGAACCTTTTCCCCCTGACGCAAGACGACTTCTTGTATCAGATCTTTGGAAGTGTTCGTCTTGTCTGTTGAGGAATCCGGGAAATAGTTGACGCCGATGATGGCCGGGATGGTCGCGCCGACTTTGAAGCTCACTTGCTCACAGAATGCCAGCTGAGCTGTTGTCAGGATAATCAGGATGGCGAATCCGAAGGTCTTCATATCGCTCCTTCCTGAGCCCCAATGAAAAAACCCTTCAGGAAAGAAGGGCTTTTTCAATATTAACGGAACTCATTTTCATAAGTTACGGTAGCTAGACAGCCATAACCCCAACATGGCGAAAAGGTTTTAGGCTCACAGCTTTGTGCCCTACTCTTTCAAGTAGTTTACGTTTTTAAATTGTCATTGTAAGTATAGCATTCAGACTTTCAGAAAAACAAGGCGGCCGGAAATTTTTTTTAGATTTATCTGATTTCTTTTGTTGCCAAAATCGGTCTAAATGATTAGTATAGTTGTGGTTATCTCACAAGAGTTTTTTTAGAGGGAAACGCTTTCTATAATCTGCTAAAAATAACTAAAAATGAAAAAACATCTCCATATTTTATTTAAAGGATTTTGTATGGGAGTCGCGGATATTATTCCCGGGGTTTCAGGAGGAACGATCGCCTTTTTGATGGGAATTTATGAGGAATTGATTGATTCGCTTTATTCATTTGATCAGCGTTTTGCAGGACGGATTTTGCGGGGGCGATGGCGCGAGGCTTTTCAGGGAACAGGATGGCGTTTTTTGCTGCCACTGTTTTTAGGGATTTTGTCTGCGGTTTTTTCATTGTCGCATCTCATGCGCTGTTTGCTGCAGCGGTATCCGATTCCTGTTCATGCCTTCTTCTTCGGTTTAATTTTGACAACGGTTGTGATCATCGCTCAAAAGATTAAAAAGGGTGATTTTGGAAAGGTCTCGGTTGCGGTCATTAGTGCCGTGGCCATGTATCGTCTGGTGGGCATGGTTCCGATGACAACGCCCGAGACGTGGTGGTTTTTGATTTTCAGCGGGGCGGTGGCGATCTGCGCGATGATTCTTCCCGGTATTTCAGGCGCATTTATTTTATTGCTTTTGGGGAAATATGAATATATTATTACGGCGGTCAGCGACCGGAACTGGGCTGTTTTATTTTTAATAGCCTTGGGTTGTGCCGTCGGATTATTGACCTTTGTCCGGTTTTTACGGTGGGTGTTGCATAAGTATCATGATCTTGCGTTAAGCGTTTTGGCTGGACTTGTTTTGGGATCCTTGCGAAAAATCTGGCCATGGAAAGAGACGATTCATTCCATAATCACCTCGCACGGGAAGGTTGTTCCGGTTGAGCAGGTGAATGTTTTTCCTGCAACATTTTCATTGGAAATTGTCCTGGTTGCCGGTTTATGCTTATTGGGTATCGGTGTTGGAATTCTCTTGTCCCGGGTTGACGGGCGGGTCACAAAGGCATGATCGGGATGTGCAGCAGGCTTTCCATGATCGCGTCTTGAGCGGCCTCAATATGCCGGATTGCCGTGGGATCGGCAATGTCATAAGGGGAAGAATCACCGATAATATCGGTTACATACAGCAGGGCCTGAACCTGTCGCTGGATTTCCCTGGCAGCCGCAAAAACACCGGCGCACTCCATATCAAGGACATCAATCTTGAGATCCTGAAATATCGTGCGGCGCTGATTTTCCAGATAAATGGATCCGATACTGGCCCCGGTTACAGATTGCGTTCCGGAGGGTTGATCGGAGGTTGTGATTTCAGATGATTCATAGTGTTTGGCATGGGTGATTGAACCTTCCAGCATGTCAACAAAACTTTCCATTGCATAACAGATTTTAGGTGAGACCAGGCTTCCGATGGGTAAGCGCTGAGAATCCAGGGATCCGCAGGCGCCGATAAGAATGATGCGGCGGCAGGGGGTTTCGGCAAGGTTCAGGACGGCGTCCCCGGAAAATAAAGCACCCATCCGGGATTCAATGACTGTAAAACGGTCGTGCTGGAATCCGGCGTAGGGTTTTCCTTGAAATCGTTGGGAGAGGCCGAGTTTTTGCGCCATTCGTCGGGGTAGAAAGGGAACTAAAAGGCAAACGGGTTTAATTGTATGGGCAGGGGTGCCGAAAAGATGTTTAAAATCAAATTGCATGCCGGAGACTTTGTTTGACGATCATTTATGGTAGAATTATAGCATTCTTTGAATGTTCAACCAGGGGTTTTTATGAAATATTCAAAAATTCGGGGAACAGATCTTGAAATTTCCCAATTGATTTTGGGGACATGGGTTTTTAGCGGAATCAATTGGGGGGGATCGCAGGAGGCCGATTCAATTGCGGCGGTTCATGCCGCCCTGGATTCTGGAATGACGACAATTGATACGGCCCCGATTTATGGCTATGGACTGGCTGAAACGATTATCGGAAAGGCGCTTAAGGGACGGCGTGATCAGGCGGTGCTTGCCACAAAATGCGGTTTGTCGGGCCGGGGAAAAGCGGTTCGCTGTGATTTAAAGCCGGAGACGATTCGGCGGGAAATTGAAGCATCGCTGGAGCGTTTGGGTACGGATTACGTGGATCTGTATCAGTGTCATTGGCCGGATGACGCAACGCCTATTGATGAAACGATGCGCTGTCTGGAAACATTGGTCCGCAGCGGAAAGGTCCGCTATATCGGCGTGTCGAATTTTCCCAAAGCACTGATTGCAGAGGCCGGACGCTCGGCATCAATCCGCACACTGCAATCCCCATTGTCCTTATTGGACCGAGGACTCCTGGATGAAACGCTGCCTTTTTGTAAAGAAAATAATATCGGCGTTTTGGCCTATGGCGCCCTGGGCGGTGGAATCTTATCCGGAAAGTATCAAGAGCCGCCCCGGTTTCCCCGGGATGATGTTCGTTCCTTTTTTTATAAATTTTATGCCGGTGATAAATTTTCCAGGATTCAGGCGTTTTTGAATCAAGCCTTTGCGTTGGGTTATTCGCTTAATCATTTGGCACTGAATTGGATCCGGGCGCAGTCGGGTGTTTCGGCAGCCATTGTTGGATGCCGCAATGCCGCCCAGGTGCGTCAGAATGCCGATGCCCTCTTGTGGGATATGGACGATGCGCTGAAGTCACAGATTCAGAAAATGCTCAACGAAAACGGACTTTAAATGCAGGACGCTTCAGGAATCGAACACTATGCACGAAAGCTTTTTCCGGGATTCGGATTAAGTAAGCGCCATGCAGTGATTCGGCTGCTTTATGAAATTGCCTTGCGGGACAATCGTTCCGTTGAGACAATTCTTCCGGAAACGGTTATTCGTTCCGGGGATTTTGCCCAGGTTCGTTCGTTTTTACTTGCTCGGCGGTATCCGGGCCTGACACGGACAGAATGGGAAAAGATTCCGCCGCTGACGATGGTTCCATACCGATCTGATGACTCTACATGCGCAGACTGCCGGCCCGGATTGAGAAATCCTCAGGTGGTCTTTTATGAGACGGATGTGTCCGGATGTGATTTATTGCGTCGTCTGCGTGTCAAGCTTCCCCGGGCACGCTTTGAATCAATTCCAAACTACACGGATTTCGTGCGATCGCAAAAATTTACAATTCAGGATTATAATCACCGCTGGCAGACATTTTTTTTGGTGAAAGAACGGTATGACCGTTATTTGGAATGTCCGTGTTCCCGCCCGTCACGCTCGTGTGGTTATCACATTATGAATGCGGGAATGGGCTGTGCCTTTGAATGCGCCTATTGTTATCTTCAGGGTTATGTCAATGCTCCGGGCATTCAACTGCCGGGGAATCTGGATGAAATCCTGGAGGAGTTTTCCCGTTATTATCAGCCGGGGATGCGACTGGGCACCGGTCAGTTTACGGATTCCTTGATTTTTGATCATTGGACCGGATTTTCCCGGAAGATCATTGAAACGATGCGCAACTATCCGGACGCAGAGTTTGAGTTTAAGACAAAGAGCGGTTGCATTGAAAATATTTTGGCGATACAGCCATCGCAAAATATTGTTGTCTCCTGGTCACTCAATCCGCAGAATATTATTGATTCTGTTGAATTTTTAACGGCCTCTTTATCGGAACGATTAAGCGCGGCGGCGCGGTGTGCCAAACATGGATATCGTGTCGGATTTCATTTTGATCCAATTATTTTTTATGAGGGTTGGGAAGAGGATTATTCTAAAGTGGTTGAGAATCTTTTTTCGTGCGTTTCTCCTGAGTCAATCGCCTGGATCAGCCTGGGGTGTCTTCGGATGACCGTAAAAATGCGACAGGTGATGGAACAGCGGTTTCCTGAATCAAGCCTGCTGTTTTTAGAACAGATTATCGGATTTGATGGAAAATTGCGTTATCCACGTCGATTACGAGTTCGGGCTTATGAATTGATGCGGGACAAAATTCGGTCGCTGGGAGGTCCGGATGTGTGTGTTTATTTGTGTATGGAAGACGACAAAATGAATACGCAATTGAAAATCCCGGATCTCAAAACAGCACGGCGTTGACCATTCGGGGAATTTTGTTATAATCGCTCTCAATTCATCATTTCCAGCATTAATCAGAGAGGATTGTGTGTTAAAAAACGTGAATACTTTATGGGAAGCCGGCGCGGCGATTTTTGATATGGATGGTGTCATTACCAATACGATGCCGTATCATTTTCAGGCCTGGGAGATCGCCTTTCGGGATATTGTTGGTTTAAAGATCAGTGAAAAGGATATTTATCTGCGGGAGGGGAGTAAAGGATCCTTTGCGCTGGAGGAAATTTTTACGCAATATGGCTGGGCGCATGAGCCGCAGACACTCGCACAGCTTTTGGAGCGTAAAGAAGAGGTTTTTCCGCAAATTGCCAAACAGGAATTCGTTGACGGGGCTCTGGAGTTTTTGGATTTTATTCATGAGGCCGGGTTTGCTATGGCTCTGGTGACCGGGACCTCCCGTGAGGAATTGGCGCGGATTCTTCCGGATCATGTGCAATCGCGATTTTCTGCGGTCGTGACCGGTTCGGATGTTGTCCATGGAAAGCCGAATCCGGAACCGTATCGGCGAGCACTGGAATTACTCCAGTTACCGCCATCCGCGGCCTTTGTTATTGAGAATGCGCCGTTGGGGATCCGCTCGGCCAAGGCGGCCGGGCTGCGGTGTCTGGCGCTGGAGACCTCATTGTCGGCGGAGTTTTTGTCCGAAGCCGATGCGGTCTTTTCGTCATTCGCGACATTGCTGCAGTGCATTCAATTCGTTTACCGTAAGGAGGATCATGCGTCCCTCGAAGATTTTGGTCTTGCATAAGAAAAGCGCGTTTGAATACTATCAAGCCATGCCGTCCGGGATGCGGCCTGATTGCGCCCGTGATCAACGGTTTCGTGAAACGCATGACCGGCATTATCAATCTCTTGAAACCATTGAGCAATTGCTCCAGGAAAACGGATTGGATTACTGCAAGGCGGCGCGCGGTGAAATCACGGATTACAGTCTTTTTGATTTTGTCATTACGGTTGGCGGGGACGGGACGCTTCTGGAAGGCGCGCGCTATGTTGAGGAGCAGTTGATTCTGGGGGTGAATTCCGATCCGCTTTGGAGCGTCGGACGCTTGTGCGCGGCGACGACTGATACCTTTCCGGTTCTTCTGAACGCGATTATGTCGGATCATTTCCAATCAGGCCGTTTAAATCGCATGACGGTTCGTTTTGAGCGCAGTGCGCAACAGGTTTATTTTATTAATGATCTTTTGATCGCCCATGAAAATCCGGCGTCAATGAGCCGCTACTGTCTGACAGTTGGAAAGAAGGCGGAGGAGCAGCGCAGCTCCGGGATCTGGATTTCCACCGCGGCGGGATCGACCGGAGCCGTGCATTCGGCCGGGGCTCCTGTCCTGGATCTGCAGAGTGATAAAATTTTATACATGCCCCGGGAGCTCTATCAGGGCTGGACGCATGCGCCGTATTCTTTGCTGGGCGGAGTTCTTGAGCCGGATACTGTACTGGAATTAGAATCGTTAATGACACGGGGAATGGTCTTTGTCGATGGCTGCCATTTGAGAATGGCGTTTTCTGCACCGGAGCGCATTCGCATTGATCGCGCGACGACGCCATTGCGTTTGGCCATTCTTCCTGAAAGTTGATATGACATCACCGGTTGATTTGACATCTTTTTCCCGCCATCTGCTGCGATGGTATCACCGCCATAAGCGGGACTTGCCGTGGCGCAAAACAAACGATCCCTATAAAATTTGGGTCTCTGAAATTATGTTGCAACAGACAACAGTGGCGGCCGTGATTCCGCGTTTTGAACGCTGGATCCGGGTTTTTCCGGATATGGACAGTCTGGCAAGAGCCTCCCAACAACGGGTTCTTAAAGAATGGCAGGGGTTAGGATATTACAATCGAGCCCGGAATCTGCATGCGGCGGCTCAGCGATTGTGCCGGGACTATGCGGCCCGGCTTCCCAATGATCCGGCGGTTTTGAAAAGTCTTCCCGGATTCGGCCCGTATACGATTGGCGCGGTTTTGAGTATTGCCTTTGATCGGCGGATTGCGATCATTGATGCGAATGTGCGTCGGGTGATTATGCGAATTTTGGCGCTGCCCGGACGGGCCGACCCCTCGCAGGATAAAAAAATTTATGCCGTTTTAGATGAGATCCTGCCGCGTCGCAGTGTTGGAAATTTTAATCAGGCGCTGATGGAGCTTGGGGCGCTGGTGTGTGATCAACGAAAGCCCCTGTGTCTGCGTTGTCCGGTGCGGGCATACTGCAGGGCGTATGGGCTGGATATCCAGGAAACCATTCCGCAGCAGGTCAAAAAAACAATTCAGGAAATTCAGGCTGTTGTGGGGGTGATTCATCACGGGGGAAAATTTCTTATTCAGAAACGATCGTCGCAAGGGCTTTTGGCCGATCTTTGGGAGTTTCCCGGCGGAAAAATTGAGGCCGGTGAAACGCCGCGACAGGCATTAAAACGCGAGATTGCTGAAGAACTCGGCGCGGAGTTAAGCCGCGCCCGTCATTATATGAAGACGCATCATTCTTACACGGAATATAAAGTTTATCTGGATGTCTGGTTGTGCGAACTGGCCGGTCCAATCAAGGCGGGGAACAATCGCAAATGGGTTTCGCCGCGGCAATTCGGCCGATTTCCTTTTCCTTCCGGATCGGTAAAAATTATTGAACGGATTCTGGCTGATGGGCCGGATAGTTTTGACTAAGGAGTCGAGTCTATGAAAATTTTGTTGACGAATGATGACGGGATTTTTTCCGAAGGGATTTATGCCATGTTTCGTGCGCTTAAAGATATTGGCGAGGTTGTCGTGGTGGCGCCGGATCGGGAAAAAAGTTCCATTAGTCATTCAATTACGTTGACTCATCCGTTATGGGCTTCTTCAGCTGAGCGTAACGGGAGATTTTTCGGGACGGCACTCAGCGGAACACCGGCGGATTGTGTGAAATACGGATTGCAGTTTTTGTGTGATCAAAAGCCGGATCTGGTTGTTGCGGGGATCAACCCCGGACCAAACGACGGCTGCAGTGTCTTTTATTCCGGCACGGTTGCCGGAGCCCGGGAGGGTGCCATGAATGAGATTCCGTCTGTGGCAATATCCGTCAATGCCTTTCATAATATCGATTATCAGGTTGCTGCGGATTACGGCATGCAGGTTGTTGCCCGCATGCTGGAATCTCCGCTGCCGGCGGGATCTTTTTTAAATGTGAATATTCCCCGTTTGCCTGCGCAAGAAATCCAGGGTATTCGTATGACACGCCAGGGAACAGTTCCGATTGCGACTGAATTTTCACAACATCAGAATCCCTACGGCATGCCGTATTATTGGATGTCCGGACAACTGCCGCATCCGGGGGAAGATCCGCAGGTGGATGTTCATGCGTTACAGCATCACTACGTTACCGTGACCCCGCTTCAATGTGATCAGACAGATCATGCGGTTTTTCAACAAAATCTTCTGGGTTTTTAGGTGCTCCGAGAGAAGTGCTTTTTAAAATAAATAAAAAGAAATTTTCTATTTTTTTTAATATTATCAGATATACTTGATTTTAGGATCAAAAGACGACGTAATTATTAATATTAATTTATATACTACATAGATTACTCTAATGCTCATCGAACAATACCGACAAGCAAAGATCATGATTGTTGATGATCAGAAACTGCATTACCTGTATCTTAAAAAAACCCTTTTAGATGCCGGATACCGGAATATTGTCTGTGTTGCAGAGCCCTTAAAGGTTCGGGCCGAGGTCATAAATTTTGGTCCGGATTTAATGATTTTGGATTTAGTTATGCCGTTTTTAGATGGTTTTCAGGTCATGCATCAGCTTCATGATTATCGTGAAGAAAATTACCTGCCTATTTTAGCGCTTTCGGAGGACCGCGGGAGTGATGCCTCACTGCGCGCTTTGGAATCGGGCGCCACCGATGTGTTGAATAAACCGTATGAAACAACGGAGATTTTATTTCGTATTAGAAATATGCTGGAGATGCGGTTTTTGCATTTAGCCAGCAAAAATCAGAATGTGATTCTGGAACAGCGTGTTAAAGAACGCACGCAGGAGTTGAAAGAATCCCAGAAAGAGATTATCCGTCGTTTGGCGCAGGCGGCGGAATTTCGCGATAATGAGACCGGGGCGCACATTATTCGAATCAGTAAATATTGCTATCTTTTTGCCAAGGCGCTGGGATTTCCGGATGAGGAGTGTGAACTTTTTGCCATGGCCTCACCGCTGCATGATATCGGAAAGATTGCGATTCCTGATAATATTCTGCTTAAGCCGGGTCGTTTTACAGATGATGAATTTGAGGTGATGAAAACGCATGCTCTGATCGGTGCCAAGCTGCTGGACGACAGTCAGTCACCGGTTATTCAGATGGCCAAGATTATTGCGGAGACCCACCATGAACGCTGGGATGGGACCGGATATCCCAAGGGGCTTAAAGGCGAAGAGATTTCGGTTTTCGGACAGATCTGCAGTATTTGTGATGTTTTTGATGCCTTGATTTCAAAACGTCTTTATAAGCCGGCCTGGACGTTGACGGATGCCGCCAAAATTATTATTTCGGAAAAAGGACGGCAGTTTAATCCCGCGCTTGTCGATAAATTTGAGCAGCTCGTACCGAAATTTATTGAAATTGCAAAATCATATAATGACAACACAGATCAGCATTTGGATTTTGGTGTTTAAAAAAAATTGATGATTAATTATAACAGTTTTCAATCACAGGTTCCTCAGCTCAATCTTTCGGATGGCCCGGAAATGCTGAAGGATTTTTCTCAGGAAAGCCAGCGGCATTTGATTTCGGCCCGTAATTCGCTGCTTGTTCTTGAATCGGTCCCCAGTGATATGGAAGCCGTTGAAAATATTTTTAAAACTTTTCATACGGTTTCGGGTCTGGCGGACTTTTTGGGACTGAATGACATTTACTGGGTGACCAGGAAATCCGAAGAACTGGTGAATCTAGTGCGGAAACGTATCCGCACGTTTGAAGGGGATGTCAGTCGATTGACCAAGTCATCGTTGCGGCGTCTTCAGGAACTTTTTGAATTGCTGGATGAACAGATTGAGGCCGGCGGCGAGGTCCTGGGGAGTGAATATCCTGATCAGACGGCACTGGTCGGTCAGCTCCAGCAAGTTTTGGATACCATTTCGGATGCGGGAAGTGTTTTGGATGATCGGCCCGGATCGATTTATCAAAATAAAGATTTGCCGGAATTGTCTCTTGATTTTGAAGAAGAAGAGGTTTTTTACGATCGGCTCAAGCAAAAAATTCATGATAAAAAAGGAAATATTGTTATCCGTAAAGAACCGCTGGAGCGGTTATTAACGGATTTTAAAAAGTTGGGCCAGGAACTGAAATTAGCTCAGGGAAAGGTTCAGGAACGCCAGAAAGATTTGATCAAAGAACGTGAACTGGCGATGAAGCTGACGCAAAAGGCTCAAGAGGAGGCTCGTTCCAAAAGTGATTATTTGGCGAATATGTCCCATGAAATTCGGACATTGATTAATGCGATTTTAGGGTTTACGGAGTTGATTAAAGATGATTTGCCCAAAGACAGCCGTCAGATTGATCATTTGAATACAATTATCGTCAGCGGCAAGATGCTCCTGGAGATTGTAAATAATATTCTGGATTTTTCCAAGGTCGAGGCCGGGAAATTGAAACTTGAGGATATCGCGTTTAATTTGCGTGAAGTGGCGGAGGATGTTTTTCAGATTGTGCGCGCGCGGCTTGATAAGAAACCGATTCATCTTTATCTTGATATTCATGAATATGTTCCCTTGGATTTGATCGGTGACCCGACCCGTTTAAAACAAATCCTGGTTAATCTGCTGGATAATGCCATTAAATTTACCGAGAAAGGGGAGATCGGACTGACGGTCCGGTTAAGCCGCCAGCAGGGGCAATTAGATAAGCCGACCATTCATTTTACGCTGAAAGATTCCGGCATCGGAATTCCGGAAGACCGTAAAAATTTAATTTTTGAATCATTTACCCAGGCCGATGTTTCCACGACGCGTCTTTATGGGGGCACGGGGCTGGGGTTATCGCTGTGCCGGGCCTTTGTGGAGGCCATGAACGGCAATATTTGGGTTAATTCCGAGTTGGGTGTCGGAACGGAGTTTAATTTTGTCATTCAATTTTCAAAGGCGCCGGACGATTTTGTGACCGAATCCCTTGCGGTCTTGCCGGATTTTAAAGAAAAAAAGGTATTGCTGATTACGCCTTTTGATGTGACGGTCAAGATGTTTCGGCGTGTATTTGACCGGCTTCCGATTATTCCGCTGTCAGTCTGTCAGAATCTTAAACATGCCAGAGAGGTTCTGACGTCACTGAACCGTCCGCCGGATATTGTTTTTTTGGATGCACTTTTTCCGGAAAACGATTCGGATGTCTTTGCCGGAGATCTTCGGGGGCATGATCTTTTTCAGAAATCAAATGTGGTGGCGATTTCATCGGATATTAAGTTTTTCGATCATTCCGAAACCCGGTGTGAGTTGTATGACGGACTTTTATTAACACCGGTTATTTTGGATGAATTTGTCTCCCTTCTGAACGCGCTCTCAACGGATCGGGCTGGAGAAGGGGGCGCCGCAGGATTCAGTGCCGATGAGTTTCAAAGTGACGAGTCCGGAATTTTTTCAGGCATTCGGATTCTTGTCGTTGAAGATAGTATTCCGAATCAGGAGTTGTTGCGTGTGCATTTTGAAGATTTGGGGTGCGCGTGTGATTATGCCTCAAACGGAAAAGAGGCTCTCGAGTATTTAAAGCGGGCGCGCTATGATTTATGTTTTATGGATTTGCAAATGCCGGTGATGGGCGGTCTGGACGCGACCCAAAAGATTCGCGATGAGTTGAATTTGAACACTCCCATTATTGCATTGACAGCGGCGGAGGTCCAGGAAGAGCGTCAGAAATGCCTGGATGCAGGGATGAATGATTACCTGGCGAAGCCGTTTGAAGTGGAGCAGTTAAAAGAAAAAATTCGAAAGTTTAAAGTCTAAACGGAGTGAATTATGACGGATGATGTTCAATTAAAAAAAATCCTTGTTGTCGATGATTCGGACCTGGAGCGGGGATTATTAATTGAGGTCCTGAAAAGCGCCGGAGTTATCAATGACGCCTTGCAGGCCAGGACCGGAGAAGACGCTATCCAGATGCTGGGAATGCGTTATAAAGAAATCGGTCTGATTTTGCTGGATTGGCAGATGCCGCAGATGAGCGGGATGGAATTTATGGAAGCGGTGGTCAAGGTTCCGGCTGTTGCGGCAATGCCGATTATTATGGTGACGGCGTCCGGGACGGACGAAAACAAGAAAAAAGCGTATAGTGTTAACCCCAGTCTGGTCGGATATATTGTCAAACCCTATACGCCCGAATCAATTTTAGAAGTCATTTATCCTTTTGTGCAGTTGAAGCAAAAAGGATAATGACCACACGTATCAGAGGAGCGGCGTATGGGTTTTTTCGGAAAAAAGAATCCTGAGTTAGAGAAATTCGGCGAAATATTGTCGCGCGGCATTATTGCCTTGTTTAACGAGCGGGGAGATATTAAATTTTCTGAGCCACCGCGGTTAACGCGAAAGAATATTATTGAATATCAAGGCAGGATCCGGGCCAATGGGATTGAACGTTTTCATGGCGAAGTCGCGTATGTTTCGGCAGTCAATTATTACAAGGATGTGACGGCTCTGGAGAAGAAAAAAACCCTGGGGGCGTTGATTGTTTATGTGGAAAAAGAATATCTTCCCAAACTGATGAAGCTGCTGCGTTATCCGCCGATTGATGATGAAATTGAACAGGCCATGCTGGATTCAATCGGAACATTGTGTAATATTGCGGCGGGACGCTTTAAGTCAGAAATCAAATCAGCCGGATATGTCGATTTGGAAATTTCCCATTTCATTAGTTATCGGAACAGTGCCGCTGTCGGTATTGATTTTTGTTATCATGAATATGATTATTACGAGATGGATTGTTTTATTGACGGGAAATGCCGAATTTGTTTTGATATGACCATGGGGATCGTCCCGAAAGGTTAGGATTAATATTATGCAGGGTTTTGATGTCCAATGTGCCTGTGATGCGCTGAAAATTAGTGAGGCGATTTACTTAAAGATTGTCGCGAGGGCGATTGAACAGACCTCTTTAGACTTAGTCGCGTTGAAACAGGCCTATGAATCGAGTGATTTGCAGAGTCTTCAGGCAATTTCTCATCGTTTGAAAGGCGATTACGCGAATCTTCGGGCGGATTTATTGTCGCAGATTGCGCGGCATCTTAATGACTTAAGCCGCGGGGATTATCGTCCGGAACAGGCCGGAGTGCTGATTCATGAATTTGAAGAGGCCTTCCAGCAGTTTAAGGTTTTTATTGAAAAAAAATAAATGGATAAGTATTAATGGCTAATATACTGATTGTTGAAGACAGCCAGATCAATCTTGATATTCTGCGGGAAATTCTTAATGGTTGCGGATCCTGTGATACGGCCAGAAGCGGATTGGAGGCGGTTGAAAAATTTAACCGTTCTTTGCGCGTCAAAGAATATTATGATTTGATTTTGCTTGACATCGGGCTTCCGGGCTTAAGTGGTATGCGGATTTTACATAAAATCCGGCTGAGTGAACAGCGTGCCGGGATTCCTGTTGGAGATGGAATTCCGATTATTATGGTAACCTCCTATAAAGAACGTTTTTTGGAGGCCTATGATAAAGGATGTCATGACTATATCCTGAAGCCGATTGATCCGGACATTCTGCTGCAAAAGATTCATAAGTATATTCAAGCCTAGTCAATCACTGCAGGAATTGAGTGTATCTCACATCATCTCATTCAAAAAGTCCTTTTATTTGCAATTTTTTCTATTCTTCTATATACTAATAGTCTTATTTATACACAGAAGGGAGCATTATGAACGATAGGGCAAAATTAATTTACGGCGGACAGGAGTATGATTTTTCCGTCTTAACCGGTACGGACGGGAATAAATCAATCGACATTTCAAAATTGCGTGCCGCAACGGGATTCTGGGCCTATGATCCGGGATTTGCCAATACGGCGGTGACAAAGAGTTCCATTACCTATTTGGATGGTGATCAGGGTGTTTTGAGGTATCGCGGGTACCCCATTGAGGAGATCGCGGAAAAGGCCACGTTTGTCGAGACAGCCTATCTGCTGATCCATGGAGAACTTCCGACACGCGAGCAGCTTCAGACATATTCCAGTTCTTTTACAAAACATGCCAATCTTCATGAAGATATGAAGGCTTTTTTCCTGGGATATCCTGCAACAGGGCATCCCATGGCGATGCTGTCCGCGATGGTGTGTGCCTTATCGGCCTATTATCCTGAACTGGTCAAACCGAATCCCACGGATGAAGAGATTGAAATTTGTTCTATTGAGTTGCTATCAAAGATGAGAACGATTGCGGCCTGCACGTATAAAAAGCGTGTGGGGGAACCGTTTATGTATGCCCGGGCCGATTTGGAATATATTGCAAATTTTTTACATATGATGTTTTCAACGCCCACGCATGAGTATATTCCGGATCCGACAGTGTTGAGTGCATTAAGAACCCTGTTGATTCTTCATGCCGATCATGAACAGAACTGCAGCACCTCGACCGTACGGTTGGTGGGCAGTTCCTGGGCAAATCTCTTTGCCTCTATTTCAGCGGGGATTTGTGCTTTGTGGGGGCCGCTGCATGGAGGGGCCAACCAGAAGGTTCTGGAGATGCTGGAACGGATTTATGAAGACGGCGGTGACGTGGATAAATTCATCGAGAAGGCCAAGAATCCGAAAAGTCCTTTTCGATTAATGGGCTTTGGGCATCGGGTTTACAAGAGTTATGACCCGCGGGCAAAATATATTAAGAAACAGGCCCATGATGTTCTTAATGCTCTGGGTATTCATGACCCCCTTCTGGAAGTTGCCATGGATCTGGAGCAAAAGGTCCTTAAGGATGAATATTTTGTCGAGCGGCGTTTATATCCGAACGTTGATTTTTATAGTGGAATTATTTATAAAGCCATTGGAATCCCAACGGATATGTTTACAGTTATGTTTGCCATTGGACGTCTGCCCGGATGGATTGCGCATTGGATTGAGTTGAAGCGAAACGGCGATCGTATCGGACGGCCCCGACAAGTTTATACCGGAGAAACAGAACGGCATTATGTGCCGCTTGAAAAGCGATAATCACCCCTGTTTGGGTTTTCATAGAAAGGATTGACATGATTTCATTTCGTGCCGGAGCGCAGTTTGATAAAGATGTCGCCATAGTATTATTGACAGAGGAGCAGGTTCGGGCGAATGCGATTTCGGATTTGAATTGGCCGTCGCTTGAGAAAGAATTGAAGGGTTTATACTCATCCAAGCAATTTATTGGAGCATCGGGGCAGATTTTCCCATTATCCGCTGAGCAGGATTTGGTGCTGTGCGTCGGTCTGGGGAAAGAGGATGCTGTCAGTTTGACGGCGCTGCGCACGGCGATCCGCAAAGCTGTTTTGTCGGGATTTGTTAAAAATGCGAAGACCGTTGAAATTATTCCCCTGCAAAGCCGGCAGGACGACCAAAGTGTTATTGCCCTGATTGAAGGGGTTTTAATCGGAACCTACGCTTGGACTAAATATAAACCCTCTCCAAAGCGTGTCCGGAAATCGTTTACGATTGCCGTGCCTGCAAAGAAAATTTATCGGGATGCGGTTGAGGTATGCGCCGGTGTTAATCTAACCCGTGATTTGGTTAATGATAATGCCGGAGTAGTCAACGCGGGTTATATTGAAAAGATTGTGCGCGACTTGTGTCGTTCGACATCCAATATTTCGCTTGAGGTTCTTGGACCCAAGCAGTTGAAGGCAAAAGGCATGGGCCTGCATTTAGCAGTAAATCAAGGCAGTCAAAATGAGCCTCGGTTGATTATTGCGCGGTATAAAGGGTCAGCCAGAAAAAAGGGATATGATCTGGCGTTGGTCGGTAAAGGCATCACATTTGACTCCGGAGGGTTGAATTTAAAGACCAGCGGGCATATTGAAACCATGAAAATGGATATGGCCGGAACAGCCGCTGTCATCGGAACACTACGAAATTGTCTTGCGATGAAGCCGAAAAAGAATATTGTCTTTGTTTGCGGGCTTGCCGAAAATGCAATCGGCTCGGGATCCTATCGTCCTGGTGATGTCTTCAAAGGTTATGCAGGAAAGACGGTAGAGATCGGAAATACCGATGCGGAAGGGCGCCTGGTTCTTGCGGACGCCTTGGCCTATATCACCAAAAATTATAAACCGTCCAGGATTATTGATTTGGCGACCCTGACCGGAGCCTGCATTGTCGCCTTGGGCTACGATTATACAGGGCTGTTGTCCAATGATTCAGCCTTTGCACAGGAGGTCGGTGATGCGGCCCGACAGACGGATGACCGGGTTTGGCAGCTTCCATTATATGAAGAAATGAAAGGCTGTATGGATTCTGATATCGCGGATCTAAAAAATATCAGCAATATTCGGGGAGCCGGCACAATGACGGCGGCCTATTTTCTCCAACAGTTTGTGGGAACAACGCCCTGGGTTCATTTGGACATTGCCGGCAGTGCCTATGTGGACAAGGGAAGCCGCATGTATTTTGGGTCCGGGGCAACCGGTGCCGGTGTCCGATTGCTGACAGAATTGATCAGACGCTAGAATTTGTGAAGAAATAAGGTGTCGTTATGAGTGACGAAACATATCGCATAGAGCACGATAGTCTGGGGTCGGTTCAAGTGCCGTATGAAAAATATTATGGGGCACAGACGGTTCGCTCTGTCGAAAATTTTCCGATCGGCACGGAGCGGATGCCGCAGGAACTCATTCATGCGTTTGCCTTGCTCAAAAAAGCGTGTGCGCTTACCAACCAGGAGCTGGGGCTTTTGGATGCGGATAAGGCGGCTTTGATTGTTCAGGCGGCGGATGACATTATAGCGGGACGTCTGGACGATGAGTTTCCCCTTGTGGTCTGGCAGACAGGGAGCGGAACACAGACCAACATGAATCTCAATGAAGTGATCGCCAATCGGGCTATTGAACTTTCCGGCGGCATCAAAGGAAGTAAAACTCCCGTTCATCCGAACGATGATGTCAATTGCTCCCAGTCGTCTAATGACACTTTCCCATCGGCCATGTCAATTGCTGCTGTCATGCAGATTCATCATGTTTTGATTCCGGGTTTGAGGGCGTTGCGAACGGCACTTGAGAATCGTCAAGATGCGTTTCAAAACATTGTGAAAATCGGCCGCACGCATCTTATGGATGCGGTGCCGCTGACGTTGGGGCAGGAATTCTCCGGTTATGTTTATCAAATTGATTCCGGTATCGCACGGATTCAGGCATCGGTTTCATCAATTTTTGAATTAGCAATTGGGGGGACAGCGGTTGGGACTGGTCTCAATACGCATCCAGACTTTGCCGACCGGTGTGTCGTTAAGATTGCCGAGCTGACCGGACTGGCCTTTTGTTCGGCCCCGAACAAATTCGAGGCTTTAGCGGCGCACGATGCGATGGTGGCATTAAGTGGATCGTTAAAGACGGTGGCCGCTTCCTTGATGAAGATTGCGAATGATATTCGCTGGATGGCGTCCGGGCCGCGATGCGGCTTGGGAGAGCTCACCATCCCGGCCAATGAACCGGGCAGTTCTATTATGCCGGGCAAGGTCAATCCGACCCAGGCTGAGGCCTTGACGATGGTGTGTGCCCAGGTTATGGGAAATGATGTCGCGGTTACTATTGCCGGAGCATCCGGAAATTTTGAACTCAATGTATTTAAACCGGTGATTGCGTATAATATTCTGCAATCCATTCGGTTGTTGGGTGAGGCGGCGCAAAGTTTTGCAACGCGTTGTGTTGATGGTCTTGCGGTGAATCAGGATCAAATTTCTTCAAATGTTCAAAACTCCTTAATGCTGGTGACGGCATTAAATCGGCATATCGGCTATGATCAGGCAGCGAAAATTGCGAAAAAGGCCTTTGACGAGAATAAAACTTTGAAAGAGTCTGCGATTGAGTTAAAGTTGTGTACGGCTCAGGAATTTGATCGGATTGTCTGTCCGGAGGCGATGGTTGCTCCTCAGATCACATCAAACGAAAGGGATCAACAGTGAATTTTAATGCAAAAGGCATGGAACGACGACAGCATATCAGGGTGGCCCGCTCTTTGGCCATGCAGTTTCGGTTAAAAAAGAGCCGGTTTAAAGGAGGCGATACGGATACCTGGCATTTATCCATGACGACCGATATGAGCGTGGGGGGCATTGCCTTTGAATCATCCGTGCCCTTTGCTGTGACTGATATTCTGGAATTACAGGTCGTTATGTCCGGCGTTATTGATGTCGTCAAAGCGGAGGGCAAGGTTGTGCGTGTGGAAGAAAAGCCCGAGGTAAATGGTTATTCCGTGGCGGTAGAGCTAAAAAAGCATTTATCCGTTTAAGGGATTGCTGGTGTAAAATTGGAAAAACCGGAATCAAAGATTCCGGTTTTTTTGTTTTGATAAATCAGTTATAAATTTTGAAAAATCAATTCTTGAATTCCGCGATCAGGCCTTGAAGCGAGGCCTTGGCATCACCAAACAGCATTCGGGTATTGTCTTTGAAGAACAGGGGGTTTTCGACGCCGGCAAATCCGGTGGCCATCGAACGTTTCATGACAATAACGGTTCCGGCCTTGTCGACGTCGATAATCGGCATGCCGTAAATCGGACTAGACTCGTCTTCCCGGGCAGCCGGATTGACGACGTCGTTGGCACCGATCACGATCGCCACATCCACGGTTTCCATTACGGGATTGATATCATCCATCTCAAAAAGCTGGTCATAAGGAACATTCGCCTCGGCAAGCAGGACATTCATGTGCCCCGGCATCCGTCCGGCGACCGGATGAATGGCGAATCGAACCTCAGCCCCGTTGTTTTCTAAAATTTGGGCAAGTTCGCGCACCGCGTGTTGGGCTTGCGCAACAGCCAGACCATATCCGGGAACAACGACCACAGAACGGGCTGCTTCAAGCAAATAATAAGTGTCTTGCACGGAAATGGGGTTGGCTTCTCCCTGGACGCCGGATTTTGAGTGATGCTGGACAGCGCCGAAACCGCTGAATAGAACATTTGCCAGTGAACGGTTCATGGCTTTACACATAATCTGGGTCAGGATGATTCCTGAAGCACCGACCAGGGCCCCGGCCACAATGAGAATGTTATTTTGGATGACGAAACCTGCGGCACAGGCCGCCAGTCCGGAATAGCTGTTGAGAAGAGAGATGACAACAGGCATATCGGCGCCGCCGATCGGGATCACGACAAGAATGCCAAGGATCAGCGAGAGCATGGCGATTGTGACAAAGACAGGATACGACGATGCGGGGTTAAGCGAAAATATTAAACCGAGGAGCACAATCCCGAGCATAAGGACGCTGTTGACGATCTGTTGTCCTGTATAGAGAAGAGGCTTGGCAGAGATTTTTCCGCTGAGTTTTCCCCAGGCAACGGCGCTGCCGGTGAAGGTCACCCCGCCGATTAAAATCGAAAGAAGAATAGAAATGATTGTGAATACAGGGGAGGTCTGCTGCGCATGATAGGCCGACCATCCGACCAGCAAGCTGGCGAGTCCTCCCGAACCGTTGAAGAGAGCGACCATTTCCGGCATCGCTGTCATGGCGACGGTCCGGGCGGTGAAGGCACCGATGATCGTTCCCAGAATAACCCCTAAAATAATCCATTGATAGGCAAGCCCGTGAGTTAGCAGGGTCATGATGACCGCAATGAGCATGCCGACGGCCGATAGAAAATTTCCTCGCCGTGCGGTTTCGGGCGAACTCATCAGTTTAAGGCCCAGAGCAAATAGAACCGCACAGAAAATATAGGAGAAATTAATTAAAATTTCAAAATTCATTATGATTGTCCTTGAGAAGGTTTCTTTTTAAACATGGCCAGCATCCGGTCAGTCACCAAATAACCGCCGACAACGTTAATCGTAGCAAAGGTAACGGCCAGAATGCCCAGGATGGTGCCGAAGGCCGTCTGTCCTGTGCCGGCGGCGATCAGAGCTCCGACAATCGTGATGCCGGAAATTGCATTGGATCCGGACATCAGGGGAGTATGCAGGGTAGATGGAACCTTGGCGATTAGTTCAAATCCCAAAAACACGGACAGGGCCAGAATAAAAAATAAAAAAATTGTCGTCATAATACCTCCGGGACGGAGCTTCGCGATGCCGTTAGCGACGAGCGGGCAATCGCGTTTCGCCGTTATGCGTCACAACGCAGTGATTTAAGATTTCGTCCTCAAGTTTGAGCTGAAAATTTCGCGTTTCCGTATTCCAAAAAGAGATCAGAAGATTTGCGACATTGTTCGCATACATCTGGCTGGCCGATAAGGCGATATGCCCGGGGAGATTCCTCAGGCCGATTACGCGGATTTTGTGAATGTCGATTTCCTCTCCGGGAACAGAGCCTTCAACATTGCCGCCGCTTTCAACGGCCATATCAACAATAATACTGCCCGGTTTCATCCCTTGAACCATATCCGAGGTCAGAATCCTTGGTGCGGTCTTTCCAAAGACTTGAGCTGTTGTGATCACAATATCCGACTGGGCACAGATTTTGGCCATTCCTTGACGCTGAAGTTCCAATTGTTGCGGTGTTAATTGCTTGGCATAACCGTCCTGGGTCTGCCCGGTTTCGCCCAGATCAATCCGAACGAATTTTGCCCCCAGAGATTTGACCTGTTCTTCGACAACCGGACGCGTATCAAAGGCATTGACGCGTGCCCCCAGGCGTTTGGCTGTCGCAATGGCCTGCAAACCCGCCACACCGGCTCCAATAACAAAGACAGAGACCGGCGTAAGTGTTCCGGCCGGAGTTGTCATCATCGGCAGAACCTTGTTGATTCGTTCCGCAGCCAGAATGACGGCATAATATCCGGCCAGACTGGCTTGAGAACTCAAGGCGTCCATCTTTTGAGCAATCGTCGTGCGAGGGATCATTTCCATGCTGATCGCCGTCACATCGGCATCGGCCAGGGCCTTGAGCGTATCAGTTTTTTGGAATGGATCCAGGAAGCTGATGTGAATAAGTCCGGATTTCATCGCCGGGATGTCCGCGGAAAGCGGAGGGCGGACCTGGATCAAAATATCGGATTGCTGCAATACAGATAAACGGTCTGTGACCGCGACACCGGCCGTGCGATACTCATCATCTGAAATGTGAAGATGGGCAGCTGATCCGGACTCAATCACAATTTCAGCGCCTTTTTCGATTAATTTTTTCGCAGTCGCCGGAAGCAGGGCGATGCGTTGTTCAATATCCAGAGATTCTTTGATGACTCCGATTTTCATAAGTGCTCTCGCCGGTCAAAGGGTTAAAGACATCTCTCAAAATAACAAAATTGTTTCTAAAGTCAAGGGAATAAAGTGATTAATATATTGACAATATTTCAAGGACTCGATATAGTGTCTGTATTTTGAAGACGCCAAAACCAAAACAATCAGTGGTAAAACATGACGGGGTGATCGCCAGGATTGGCGACGGCCGAATGACGGTGCGCATTGAAGTTCAATCCGCCTGCGGCTCCTGTCATGCCCGGCAGAGTTGTTTAATGGCTGAGCGTGAGGTCAAAGAGTTGATGCTGCCGGATACGGGCGGGCATCAAATCGGCGACTCGGTGGTTGTGGTGATGCGTGAGAGCCTTGGATTTCAAGCCGTATTCCTGGGATATCTTTGGCCGGTGGTTATTGTCGTCACGGCATTAATTGCGTTCAGCTGTGTTATCCCGGATGAACGTATCGCAGGGCTGATGGCTCTGGCAATGTTGTTGCCGTATTACCTGGCTCTTTTGTTATTTCGTGATAAAATACAAAAACATTTTACGTTTTCTCTTGAAGACTAATATCCTATGAGCATGACACTACTCTTCACAATCCTGACACTTTGTTTGATCGGCATCTTTGCCGCGATTATTCTCTATATTATTGCTCAAAAATTCAAGGTTGAGGAAGATCCGCGCATTGATGCGGTCGAAGAGGTTCTGCCGTCCGCCAATTGCGGCGCCTGCGGGTATCCCGGGTGCCGGGCCTTTGCCGAAGCCTGCATTAAAGCTGATTCGCTGGAAGGGCTTTTTTGTGTGCCAGGAGGGAATGAGTGTATGGCGCAAGTCGCCCATCTTTTAGGGCATGAGGCCGTGGCCCAGGATCCAAAAATTGCCGTTGTTCGGTGTAATGGAACGGTTGAAAATCGTGCGCATGTCACGCAGTATGACGGAGTCAAGACCTGCGCGATCTGCGCCCAGACATATAGTGGAGAAACCGCGTGTGCCTACGGGTGTTTGGGATTGGGGGATTGTGAAACAGTCTGTCCGTTCGACGCAATTCATATTGACGTCAAAACGCAATTGCCGGTGGTGGACGAGGATAAGTGTACCGCCTGTGGAAAATGTGTGACGGCTTGTCCCAAACAAATTATTGAATTGCGCAAACGAGGTCCTAAAGGGCGGCGTGTCTGGATCAGTTGCATCAATCACGATAAGGGCGGTGCAGCGCGAAAGGCCTGTCAGGCGGCGTGTATCGGTTGTGGAAAATGCGTCAAGGAATGCCCGTTTGATGCGATTGTCCTGGAAAATAATTTAGCCTATATTGATTTTGAAAAGTGTAAGTTATGTCGCAAATGTGTGGCTGTATGTCCGACCGGAGCAATCCATGAAATTCATTTTCCGCCCCGGCCCGTTAAATCTCAAGAAACGACGGGCGGTCCGTCGACGGCAGTTTCCGAAGGCTAAGACTATTATGACTCAACATACAATGAAAAGTTTTCCAATGGGCGGGATTCATCCGCAAGATCACAAACTTTCTGCTGATCAGGCGATTACCTCTTTGCCGGTTACAGAGACCGTATCGGTTTTCTTTTCGCAGCATATCGGCGCCCCGGCCACTCCTCTGATTAAACCGGGGGATCAGGTCAAAACCGGACAATTGATCGCGGAGAGTGCCGGATTTATTTCAGCGAATATTCATTCTCCGGTCACCGGAACTGTCGTGAAGTTTGAGGAGGTCATGGATGCCTCCGGATATAAAAAAACAGCGGCCGTAATCAAGGTCGCTGATGATGAGTGGGAAGACGGGATTGATTTAACTCCGGATTTAAAGACCGACATTCCCGCAGATCCGGATCTGATACGCCAGAAGGTCCAGAAGGCCGGAATTGTCGGGTTAGGCGGAGCGACATTTCCGACGCATGTCAAGCTGGGGGTTCCGTCGGGAAAGGCCGCGGAGGTTCTTTTGGTCAATGGCGTCGAATGTGAACCCTACCTGACGGCTGATCATCGTCTGATGCTCGAGAAAGGCCGTGAAATTCTTGTTGGAATCCGCATCGCTCTTGCGGCTTTGGGGTTGAAAAAGGCGATTATTGGGATTGAAAACAATAAGCCGGATGCTATTAAATATTTGCAGTCGTTGTTGACGGGGGAAGATCCGATTTCGATTCAGGCCTTAAAGGTCAGATATCCGCAGGGCGGAGAACGGCAATTGGTTAAGGCTTTGACCGGTCGGGAAATTCCGCCGCCTCCGAGAGGGCTTCCAATTGATGTGGGGGCTGTAGTGTTGAATGTCGCGACCTGCAAGGCGATCTATGATGCGGTGCAAAAGAATAAACCCCTGATTGAACGGGTGATCACTGTGACCGGATGCTCCATTCAAAAGCCTTCAAATTTTTTAGCGCGAATCGGTGTGCCGATTCAAAGTCTTATCGACGCGGCCGGAGGACTGCCGGAACAAACCGGAAAGGTCATCAGTGGCGGACCGATGATGGGAAAATCACTGGCCAGTCTGGACTGCCCGGTGACCAAAGGCACCGGCGGAATTGTCGTGTTTGATGCAGAGGTTGCGCGCCGTCAGGATATGATGGATTGTATTCGTTGTGGAAAATGTGTTTCGGTTTGTCCGTTGGGATTGGAGCCCTATTTGTTAGCCGCATTGGTTGAGCGGAATATGCTGGACAGAGCGGAGGCGGAGAAAATTACGAATTGCTGTGAGTGCGCTTGCTGCACTTATACATGTCCGTCAAGCCGTTCATTGTTGGATTATATTCGTTTGGGAAAAACAGCCGTTTTAAAAGCGATGAGGGAAAGGCAGCAAAAATGAGCACGAGGCTAACGGTGGCATTATCGCCGCATGAATACAGCGGCCAATCCATTTCCAAATTAATGTACGCGGTTGTGATTTCTTTATTACCGGCGATGGCCGTGGGAATTTATGTCTTTGGATGGGCAGCATTAAGTGTCACGGTCACAGCGGTTGTGTCGTGTGTGATTTTTGAATATGTGTTGCAGGCCTTTGTGCTTAAACGACGGATTACGGCTCTGGACGGTTCTGCCGTTATTACCGGAATTCTGCTGGCCTTTAATGTGCCGAGCAATCTTCCATTCGGGTTGATCGTGATCGGGAGTTTTGTCGCGATTGTGGTGGCCAAGATGTCGTTCGGCGGCCTGGGAAATAATATCTTTAATCCAGCACTGGTCGGCCGGGTGTTTCTGCTGACATCATTTCCGGTTCAGATGACCACCTGGCCTAAACCGTTTGCGGTGGATGGGGTCACAGCCGCCACTCCTTTAGGAATAATGAAGGAAGGCGTGGCCGCAGGATCGCCGGTGTCGGATCTAATGCAGCAGGTTCCGTCTTATCTGGACTTGTTTCTCGGAAAAACCGGCGGATGTATCGGAGAGGTTTCTGCGGCAGCTCTGTTGATCGGGTTCGCCTTTCTGCTTTGGCGAAAGGTCGTGACATGGCATACTCCGGTGGCAATGCTGGTCGGGGTGGGGATGTTTTCCGGGATTTTGTGGATGATTGATCCGTCGCGTTTCGCGAATCCGGTATTTCATTTGTTAAGCGGCGGAGTGATGCTGGGGGCATTATATATGGCCACTGATTATGTCACCTCACCGATGACGCCCCGGGGGATGATGATCTTCGGCGGAGCGATCGGGATTTTGAGTGTTTTGATCCGCAGTTTTGGTGCGTATCCGGAAGGCGTTTCGTTTGCGATTTTAATTATGAATGCCTTTGTTCCGTTGATCGATAAATTTTGCAAGCCCCGACGATTCGGGGAATAGAGACGATTATGAGCAAGAAACCTTCAACATTTTTTAATATGGTGACGACCCTGTTCGGTGTGGCGTTGATTTCATCCGCCGGTGTCGGACTGGTCTATGAGGTCACCAAGGCTCCCATTGCCCAGGCGCAGTTGGCCAAAAAGGTCAGCGCCGTTCGGGAGGTGGTGCCGGAATTCAATAATGATCCGATTGCCGAGGCCTATGAATTATCCAGTGATATCGGACCGTTAACGGCCTATCCGGCCAGGAAGGACGGCGTTCTGGTAGGGGTTGCGATTGAGACCATCACCCAGAAGGGATTCGGCGGTGAGGTCAAGTTAATGGTCGGGCTTAAGACCGATGGTGCGATTCAGGCCGTTCAGGTTCTTGAACATAAAGAGACGCCGGGATTGGGGGACAAGATGGACCCGGCAAAATCGGATTTTATGGCGCAGTTTCGTAATAAGAATCCGGCAAAGTTTCGACTGATGGTCAAAAAAGACGGCGGAGACGTTGATGCTATTACAGCCGCGACCATCAGCTCCAGAGCCGTCTGTGATGCGGTGCAGCGGGCCTATAATGCCTTTGAGGCGAAATTGCAAAACTCGTAAGACTTGTCAATATTAGGACGATCTATGTCGCAGTGGAAAAATTTTTCAAAAGGGTTTATTCGGGAAAATCCGGTTTTTGTTCTGCTATTAGGGATGTGCCCGACATTAGGGGTCACAACATCAGCTGTGAACGGGCTGGGAATGGGGCTGGCCACGACGTTCGTTTTGGTGATGTCGAATATCGTGGTCTCGCTGGTTAAGGATTTGATCCCGGATAAGGTTCGGATTCCGTCGGTGATTGTAATTATTGCGTCATTTGTGACGATTGTTGATTTAACGATGGCGGCGTATTTTCAGGCCTTGCACAATCAGCTGGGCCTTTTTATTCCGCTGATCGTTGTCAATTGTATTATCCTTGGGCGGGCCGAATCCTATGCGTTGAAACATCCGATTTTTTCATCCGCCATCGATGGTCTCGGCATGGGATTCGGATTTTCACTGGCCTTAACAATTTTGGGCGCCGCCCGGGAAATTCTGGGCAGTGGCGCAATCTTCGGATTTAAATTTATTCAGGGTGATGGCATGCTGGCATTTGTCCTGGCTCCCGGCGCTTTCCTGGTGCTGGGGTATTTAATTGCCGCGGTTCATCAATTAAAAAAATCATAAGACGCGGATAACGCAGGGTCACGATTATGGAATACATTTTTATTATTATCTCGGCAGTATTCGTTAACAATATTGTTTTGGCTCGCTTTTTGGGGATCTGTCCGTTTCTCGGGGTCTCGACACGGATTTCGACAGCGACCGGGATGGGGGCGGCGGTGGTCTTTGTGATGACCCTGGCGACCATGGTCACTTATTTGATCAACACTTACGTTTTGCTGCCGTTGGGGATCGGTTTTATGCAGACCATTACCTATATTTTGGTCATTGCCGCTCTGGTGCAGATGGTTGAAATTGTTCTTAAAAAAGTTAGTCCGCCGTTGTATCAGGCTCTGGGGGTGTATTTGCCTTTGATTACCACCAATTGCGCGATTCTCGGAGTGGCGATTCTGGTCGTTCAGAACGGATATAATTTGATTCAAAGTGTGATTTTTGCCATCGCGAATGCGCTGGGGTTTACGCTGGCATTGATTATTTTTTCCGGAATCCGGGAAAAACTGGAACTGCTTAATGTGCCCAGGGCTATGAGAGGGGTGCCGATCGCGCTGGTCGTGGCCGGTTTGTTATCAATGGCGTTTATGGGCTTTGCCGGATTGGTCAAGTGATGATTAGTCAGTTTTGGCAATGACGATTTTCTAACCTCCTCAATTTCGGGGAGGTTTTTTCATAACTTACTATTCAACAAAGAAGAGGCAGATGCGATTACTATCCTGGAATGTTAACGGTATTCGGGCCGCCGAGCGCAAGGGGTTTTTTGATTGGCTGCAAGCTTATTCGGCCGATATTGTCTGCGTGCAGGAGACCAAGGCCCATCCTGGGCAACTGACAAAAAAATTCCTGGAACCGACCGGCTATCATTCTTACTGGTCCTCCGCTGAGCGCAAGGGCTACAGCGGGGTTGCTGTCTTTTCAAAGAAAGAACCTCTCCGGCTTAACCGCGATTTGGGTGTTGAAGAATTTGATTGTGAGGGCCGTCTTCTGGAATTGGAATATGAAGATTTTACGCTATTTAACATCTATTTTCCCAATGGCGGCAACGGCAACAAGCGCGTGCCCTATAAAATGGCGTTTTATGATTGCTTTCTAAAACGCGCTGAGGCTCTTCGTAAAAAAGGGGTTCCGATGGTCATCTGCGGCGATGTTAATACAGCTCATGAAGAAATTGATTTGGCCCGGCCCAGACAGAATGAAAAAAATACCGGCTTTTTACCGGAAGAACGGGCCTGGGTCAGTCAGTTTTTATCTTTAGGCTATATTGATACATTTCGTCTGACACATCCGGATGAGCCGGGGCACTATTCCTGGTGGGATTATAAAACCCGGGCCAGGGAGCGTGATGTGGGCTGGCGGATTGATTATTTTTTTATCACACAGAATTTAACACAGAAATTAACGCGCGCGTTTATTGAAAAAGAGATCATGGGATCTGATCATTGTCCGGTGGGCATTGAGCTGTCCGGAATCAAGGAGACGGCATCATGAGCGAGCGATCTCTTTTAAAAGTGATTCGCAGTATTTGTCTCATTCAGTTTTGTTGCGTTTTGTTTTTGAGCCTGCGTCACGGAATCACCCGTGAAGAATCCGGTTTGGTCGCGGTCTCGTTTGTCTTTGGCCTGATTTTTGATGCCTTTGCCCATACATTTTTACAATATCACAGAGCGCATAAGGCCAGACAGAAACTGGATTCGGAATTTAATCAGTTAATACGCAAGGCTGAGGAACATCAGCCTGATTAAGATATGCTTTTCGATCGGCGCGTTTACAGAACATGCCGTGACTGGGAATTATGATTTTTCTTCGGCGCTTTGATGCCGTTTTGATCCTGCCAGTTGTTTATCCCGAAAATAATGGAGAAATGATTTAAGGCCGTAAATCTTGCGCAGAAGATCTCCGGCGCTGCGGATGGAAATCAGCATGTGCCAAATTTGTTTGGGGCGCAGATAGAATTCTTTCAATCCTTGATCGATAAGCGCATCAATTTGTCCGGCGGATAATTGCGGATAATTGACGATGGTGCGTTGTTCTTGCTGGGGCGTCAGCCAATCTCGCCAATCCTCGGCGAGAATGTAGCCTTTTTCTTTGGCCCAGCGGTAGAGCGACGTGCCGGGATAGACCGCGATCCCGGTGATCTGAATCGTATCCAGCGGCAAAGATTTCGCAAAATCCAGCGTGCGGCGGGCGGTCTCAACCGTTTCTCCGGGTGCACCAATCATAAAACAGCCATGAATGGTGAAGCCCAGTTGATGCGCCCGTTGTGCGAACGCCTTGGCCATGGCGATGTTGACACGGCCTTTATGCACAGCCTTAAAGGCTTCATCGTATCCGAATTCAAATCCCGTCATCAGCATTCGGCATCCGGCCTGTTTCATAAGGGGAAGCAGATCTAGCGGTGTATCAATCCGGGTATTGCAGGACCAGGAAATCCGGCGGTGGAGATTGCGGCGCAAGATTTCTTGGCACACCTGACGGGCGTTCTCCGCATCCGCGGCAAAGGTGTCGGTTTCAATCATGATTTCCTGGATCCCGGGATGAATCTGAAGATCATATTCCATTTCATCCACAATGGTCATGGGGTTTCGGCTGCGCACACAGTGTCCATACATCAGCTGAGGATCCCGGCAGAAACTGCAGGCATTATTACAGCCCCGACCGGTTAAAAGAGTAAGAAAGGGGAATTTTTTTCCGGCATCCGGATACCAGCGGGGATCAATCAGATGCCAGGCCGGAAAGGGCAGGCGATTGACGTCCAGCGGCGGCCGATCCGGATTGTGCCGGATGGATCCATGGTCGCGCCAACTGAGCCCGGAAACCATATCCGGGGTTACTCCGTCAGCCAAGTCTTTAAGGGTGAAATCGTATTCTCCGCGGGCGATGTAATCCAGCGTTTTACCGGCGATATCAAAAGTGTGGTCCGGTTCGGCACTGACATGCTGTCCGACAAAAATAACGCGGCAGTGCGTTTGACCTTTAATTGTCCTGGCCTGGGAGATGTCGTTGTAAATTGATGGCGTCGTGGCGTGAATGACCAGAAGATCCGGTTTGGCCAAACGGCAGAGGTGGAGCGATTCTTCGATCGACAGGTTGCGTGCCGCCGCTTCAATAAAGTCCACCGCATGGCCCCGGTCCAACAAAACCTGAGCCGCGGTCAGAAGGTATTCGGGATGGCGTTGGACGCGGCCGCGTGATTTTGCGGCCCATCGCGCGACACGCACAAAATTTCTTCCGAATGAAGGATTTAGGATCACGATTTTCATGGCGCCATTATCATAGGGGGTGCAGAGCGGATTTTCAAGGGTTCTCCCTGATTTTTCTTTTCAGAATAATCGTCAGACCGGATGATCTGCGTCGAAGCTGTCCTTGACGTGTTTTTAGTATTTATATATAATATCAAAAATTTTTTAATTATGAATGTCAGGAATTTTATTCATGAATGGCCTTCGACAGTCACGTGATAAAGACGGCGTCCGCCATTTAACGACATTTCAGAGGAATTGGGGAAACTATGGTCACACATGAAACAAAGGCAACACTGGTCACGGATTACGGTGAATTTACGTATTTTCGTTTAAACGATATTGTCAAACTCGGGATTCAAAGTCCGGAGGCCTTGCCGTATTCAATCAAGATCTTGCTTGAGAGTGCGTTACGCAATTGCGATGGATTTAAGGTGACATTGGATGATGTGCGCAATATTGTGAATTGGACGCCCCGCAATCTGGAGCCGGCGGAGATCGCCTTTAATCCGGGGCGGGTGATTCTGCAGGATTTTACCGGGGTGCCGTGTGTGGTGGATTTGGCTGCGATGAGAGGGGCGGTCAAACGTCTTGGCGGCGATATCAAACAAATTAATCCTCAGGTGCGTTGTGACTTGGTGATTGATCATTCCCTGCAAGTTGATCTGGCCGGATGTCCGCAAGCTTTTGAGACCAATATGAGCAAAGAATTCAAACGGAATCTGGAACGGTATCGCTTTTTAAAATGGGGTCAGAATGTCTTTCAGAATTTTTCGGTTGTGCCGCCGGGAACAGGAATTATTCATCAGTTGAATTTGGAATATTTGGCGCAGGGGATTTTACAGCGTCAGGTCAATGGTGAAACGATTTTATATCCGGATAGTCTGGTGGGAACCGACAGTCATACCACGATGATCAACGGGATGGGAATTTTGGGATGGGGTGTCGGTGGTATTGAGGCCGAAGCGGTTATGCTTGGGGAACCGATTTCCATGCTTCTGCCGGAGGTGCTGGGATTTCGTCTGACCGGTCGTTTGAACGAAGGGGTGACGCCGACGGATTTGGTGTTGCGGATTGTTGAGATGCTGCGTGCGAAAGGCGTGGTCGGAAAGTTTGTTGAATATTACGGTGAGGGGATTCGAGGATTGAGTCTTCCGGATCGGGCGATGATCGCAAATATGGCACCTGAATATGGTGCGACGACCGGAATTTTTCCGCTGGATCAGACGACATTGGAATATTATGCGATGACCGGCCGTGATCCCAAACAGATTGATTTGATTGAACAATACGCCCGGGCCCAGGGGATGTTCTATACGGAATCTTCGCCGGAACCTGAGTATTCGGATGTCCTGGAATTGGATATGGGGACAGTTCAGCCAGCTTTGGCCGGGCCGAAACGGCCTCAGGATCGGATTGAGCTTTCGCAGATGAAATCGCGCTTTCAAAAGGCCTTGACCGAGCCGGAAAGCAAACAGAGTTTTGGAGTATCTGCCGAGCAATTGATCCGGAAGGCGGAATTATCCAATGGGGAGGTATTGAAGAACGGCAGTGTCGTCATTGCCTCCATTACAAGCTGCACCAATACCTCAAGCCCTGAGGTGTTAATGGCGGCGGGATTACTGGCCCGCAAGGCCGTTGAATGCGGATTGACGGTGCCGTCTTATGTCAAAACGAGTTTGGCGCCTGGGTCCCGGGTTTCGGAAGAGTATCTCAGGGATGCCGGACTTCTATCGAACTTGGAGGCATTGGGATTTCACATTGTCGGATATGCGTGTGCGACCTGTATCGGCAACAGCGGTCCATTAGACGATGAAATTGCCCGGGCGATTCAGGAAAAGGATCTGGTCGCTGCCAGTGTCTTGAGCGGTAATCGAAATTTTGAAGGACGTGTCAGTCCGCATACCAAAGCGAATTATCTGGCCTCGCCGCCTCTGGTTGTAGCATACGCCTTGGCCGGCACCGTCGATATTGATTTGACACAGGAGCCGATCGGTCGGAATCCCAATGGACAAGACATCTTTCTTAAGGATTTATGGCCCTCTCAAAAAGAAATTCGGGAAGCCACTGAAAAGTTTGTGACAGCAGAATCATTTCGGCGTTGTTATCAGGATGTCACGCAGGGCAGTGCTCAGTGGCAGGAGATTGCCGTGGAGTCCGGCGATCTGTTTGAGTGGAAGGCGGATAGCACCTATATTCAGGAGCCGCCGTTTTTTCAGGAAATGACACGGGAGTCCGAATGTATTCAAGGGATCCACAATGCGCGTGTTTTGGTGAAGGTCGGTGATTCCATTACAACAGACCATATTTCCCCGGCGGGAGTCATTGCGCCGGATTCTCCGGCCGGAATGTATTTGCGGCAACAGGGGGTCCAGCCGCAAGATTTTAACTCGTATGGATCGCGCAGGGGAAATGACCGGGTGATGACACGCGGAACATTCGCGAATATTCGTTTGAAAAATCAACTGGCCCCCGGAACGGAAGGATCCTGGACGACGTATTTTCCGGATCATGAACAGATGAGCATCTTTGATGCATCGGTTCGTTATCGTGAAGCCGGGGTGCCGTTGGTTGTGCTGGCCGGAAAGGAATATGGAACCGGATCAAGTCGTGACTGGGCGGCTAAAGGACCGGCCTTGCTGGGCGTTCGGGTCGTCATCGCGCAGAGTTATGAACGTATTCACCGTTCGAACTTGGCGGGGATGGGAATTCTTCCGTTGCAATTTCAGGAAGGGGAAACAGCGGACAATTTGGGATTGACTGGGTCAGAGGTCTTTGATTTTAAAGGCATTGATGAAAGCCTGGCGCCGGGAGGGCGAATCCATGTGATCGCGCATCAAGCCGACGGCAAATCAATTGAATTTTTAACGAAGTGCCGACTCGACACGCCGGTCGAGATTTCTTATTTTCGTAATGGGGGGATTTTGCAGACTGTTATTCGCAAGTTGATTCATTCATCATAAATCTAATTTTATTAACAGAAGACGAGGCGTGTATTATGGCAAAAACATTATATGATAAAATTTGGGACGCGCATCTTGTTCGTGCGAGTCAGGGCGATACAGCGATTCTTTACGTTGATCGCCATCTAATTCATGAGGTGACCAGCCCGCAGGCCTTTGAGGGTTTGCGGTTGAATCATCGCACGGTCCGGCATCCGGAAAAAAGTTTTGCGACGCTTGATCATAATGTTCCGACGGACACGAAAGATCTCAGTGCGGTTTCCGGGATGTCCAAAACGCAGATTACCACGTTGGAGAAAAATTGTGCGGATTTCGGCGTATCCCTGTATCATTTGGATGATGAACGCCAGGGAGTAGTTCACATTGTCGGACCGGAGCAGGGGATCACACAACCGGGCATGGTCATTGTCTGCGGAGATTCACACACAGCCACGCATGGTGCCTTTGGTTCTTTGGCCTTTGGAATCGGGACCTCGGAAGTGGAGCATGTTTTGGCAACCCAGACATTGCAGCAGAATAAATCCAAATCAATGTTGATTAAAGTCGATGGTCAATTGCAAAAAGGGGTCACGCCCAAAGACATCATTCTTTATATTATTTCCAAAATCGGGACATCCGGTGCGACCGGGTATGTGATTGAATATGCCGGTCAGGCAATTGAATCATTATCCATGGAGGGCCGGATGACGATTTGTAATATGAGTATTGAGGCCGGGGCCCGGGCCGGGATGATTGCGCCGGATGAGGTCACGTTTCGGTATATTCAGGGCCGCACGCATGCGCCGCAGGCCAGTGATTGGGATCGTGCGGTGGACTACTGGAAGACGTTAAAGACGGATGAGGGGGCGGTCTTTGATCGCGTCTATGAATTTCATGCGGATGATATTGTGCCGCAGGTGACCTGGGGAACAAGTCCGGAGCAGTGTGCGGGAATCAATACGGCGGTTCCGGATCCGGCACAGTATACGGATGGTGTTCAACAAAAAGCCTGTGAACGCGCTTTGCACTATATGGGGCTGACGCCGGGCATGCCGCTGGAGGAGATTCCTGTTGATACGGTCTTCATCGGATCATGTACCAATGGCCGTATTGAAGATTTGCGTGAGGCGGCGGCGATTTTGAAAGGACGCCGCGTTAAAGAGGGGGTTCGGGTTCTGGTCGTGCCGGGATCCGGACTGGTGCGCAAACAAGCAGAAGCGGAAGGCCTGGATAAAATTTTTCTCGAGGCCGGATGTGAATGGCGCTTTGCCGGTTGTTCAATGTGTCTGGCCATGAACAATGATCGGTTGAAACCGGAAGAACGCTGCGCCTCAACCAGTAACCGCAATTTTGAAGGACGCCAGGGCGCCGGAGGGCGCACGCATTTGTGCAGTCCGGGTATGGCGGCCGCGGCGGCGATTGAAGGACGATTAGCCGATGTCCGAAATTATTATTAAGCGTCAGGATCAATTCAACAAAGGATATTTTTATGGAACCATTTTCTTCACATACCGGTGTTGTTGCGCCGTTGGATCGCAGCAATGTCGATACGGATATGATTATTCCGAAACAATTTCTTAAAAAGATTGAACGCACCGGTTTCGGACAGCATTTGTTTCATGAGCTTCGGTTTACAGATTATGACGGCACGCAGGAAAACCCTGATTTTGTTTTAAATCAGACCCCTTATCGTAACGCCACCATTCTTCTGGCACGAGAAAATTTCGGATGCGGCTCCAGCCGGGAGCATGCTCCCTGGGCCCTGGCGGATTATGGGTTTAAGGTAATCATTGCGCCGAGTTTTGCGGATATTTTTTATAATAACAGTCTAAAGAATGGGATTCTTTTGATTCCGCTGCCTTCTGACCAGGTCGAGATGCTGTTTCGTGAGGTTTCGCAAAGCCCCGGTGTTCAGCTGACGGCGGATCTTGTGTCCCGGACGGTTGTAAGCCCATCAGGACAAACTTTTTCATTTGCGATCCCGGAATTTGCCAGGGAATGTCTTTTGAAGGGATTGGATCAGATCGGATGGACGCTGCAATTTGAAGATGCCATTGCGTCGTATGAAGAGCGCCTGGCGCAGGAGCGGCCCTGGCTGGCGTAGCAGGAATGGACAACCAACGCGGACTCATTTAACACAAAGGAACGATATGGCAGGCAATATCTTTGGACAGCTGTTTCGGGTAACGACTTTCGGAGAAAGTCATGGGGCCGCGATTGGTGCGGTTCTAGACGGGGTTCCTCCCGGATTGGAGCTGAGTTTGGATGATATTCAGTATGAATTGAATCGGCGCCGTCCCGGACAGAGCGATGTGACGACCCCGCGAAAAGAGTCGGATCAGGCAGAGATTTTATCCGGAGTGTTTGAAGGAAAGACAACCGGTACGCCGTTGGCGATTTTAATTCGCAACGCTGATCAGCGCTCAAAAGATTATTCCAGTCTTCTCAAAATTTTTCGGCCGGGCCATGCGGATTTTACCATGAAACAAAAATTCGGAGTTCGCGATCATCGGGGCGGCGGACGATCCTCGGGACGGGAAACGGCCTGCCGGGTTGCCGCTGGTGCGGTGGCCAGGAAAATTTTGATCAGGGAGGGGATCTCCGTTTTGGCCTATACGACAATGATCGGCGGTGTTTCCGCCCGTGAATTTGATCCGCAAGAGATTGAACGCAATGCCGTGCGTGCCGCCGATCCCCAGGCAGCCCGGGAAATGATTGACCGGATTCACCAGGTTAAGGATCAGGGAGATTCGGTCGGAGGGATTATTGAAGTTCGGGTCAATGGATTGCCGGCGGGTTTGGGTGATCCGGTTTTCGATAAATTGGATGCGCGTCTGGCCGCCGCGGTCATGTCGATCGGTGCGATCAAGGGCATTGAATTCGGTGACGGATTTAAGGCCGCAGAACATACCGGCGCGGAAAACAATGACGCCTTTATTCAACAGGATGGACGGATCGTTACAGCCACGAATCATTCCGGAGGAATTCTCGGAGGCATTTCCACAGGAACAGAGATTATCTTGCGTGCGGCCGTCAAGCCGACATCGTCAATTAGCCGCAAACAGACGACCGTGGATCAGCAAGGCAATGCGAAGGAAATTCAGATTGAGGGTCGGCATGATCCGTGTCTGTGTCCTCGGATTGTTCCGGTGATTGAGGCCATGGTTGCCCTGGTGCTGGCGGATTGTCTGCTGATTCAGAAATTCGTCAACTGATCAGCGTATCGACTGCCGGGCATCAATCGTTATCTGCAAATTCATTCATCAAAAATTCAGGGGGACTTATGGCAGCAACTCCATCCAGGACAATCGTGATTACCGGATGCTCCAGCGGATTCGGATTGCTGGCCGCGGCTCGTTTTGCCTCCCAGGGGCACCGGGTGATTGCGACAATGCGCAATCTTAATAAACAGGGGCCGTTGTGTGATGAGCTTGAGGCCCGCAATGCGAAGGCGGATATTCTTCAGATGGATGTAACGGATGCCGCGTCCGTCGCATCGGCGATGCAAGAGATCGGTGCGAAGTACGGATCGGTCGATGTCTTAATCAATAATGCGGGGGTTGCTGTTGGCGGCGCCTTTGAGGATTTAACGCAGGATGAGATCCGCTGGGTGATGGAAACCAATTTTTTCGGGGTTCAAAATGTGACACGTGCCGTAATTCCTTTGATGCGGCCCCGGCATTCCGGCCGCATTATTAATATTTCCAGTATTTCGGGTTTTTATGGAGCGCCGGGATTAGGGGCCTATAATGCCAGTAAATGGGCTCTGGAAGGTTTTAGTGAAAGTCTTGCCCATGAGCTTCAGTATTTTGGAATTCGTGTTGTTTTGATTGAACCGGCATCGTATAAAACAAAGATTTTTAAAGAAAATATTCATCTGGCCGGAAATTTTTCTAATCCTCACAGCCCATATTTTGAAATTTCCCGGCGTTTAAAAAAGCGTCTGGAAGATCAACTGGCCGATAATCATCGGGACCCGGAAGATGTTGTCCGGGTTATTGAGCGAGCCGTTTATGCCCGTAATCCGAAGCTTCGGTATCAAACCGAGATCGAGGGGAAAATGATGTATCTGTTGAAGCGTTTTTTACCTGCTCGTCTGGTCAGCTGGTTGGTTCGCACGGCCGTCTTTCATGGACTATCGTCTCGCACAGATACGGCGCACCACTAATAAGTTCTTTCGGTGATTCGTTTTTGGTTCCATTACCGTCCCATGCGTTCTTCGAGAAATTCTCTCTCACTGCGGCACGTCAAATATGGATTTGTGTGTTTTTGATTTCCAAGCGTATCGAAATCCTTCCCGCCGTATTGATGCCCCGGGTAGATGAGGGTGGAATCGGGCAACTTCAGCAGAACGTGATACAGGGAATGATAGAGGGCTGAGGCGTCTCCTCCCGGCAGGTCCGTTCGTCCGCAGCCATTAATAAAGAGAGTGTCTCCTGTTAGAAGAATATCCCCGCATTTAAAACACAGGCACCCGGGAGTGTGACCCGGGGTCAACAGACATTGAATATCGATTGTCCCGATGGAAATGGATTGATTGTTCTTAACAGCCTCCAAATTCGGACACTCCGGTATATAGAATGAGGCCTCGGCGTGCGAAATGATCACTGGAGCCTGCGTTTTTTGTGCTAATTCAGCGGCGCTGTCGCAATGATCCGGGTGTCCGTGCGTGAGAAGAATTTTTGTGATGATATAGTCATGGTGGTGGGCATGAGCTAATAACGTGTCGATTTGCCAGGCGGGATCGACAACTGCGACCTGACCGGTGCTCGGGCATCCGATAAAATACTGAAAATTTTTCATGGGGCCGATTTGGATTTGATCAAGAATAATCTCCATCGCATGAATCCTTTCGATATTGATCAAAGGTTGCTTTCTGTCTAGGGCTGTAATATAATGCCACAATATTTAACGCAACGCGAGGAATTTTCAGTGGAAAATACGACGGATTTTATAGAAAAAATGGATTTTAAATATCGCTTTCCCGATGGGATTGAAAAATATTATCAATGCGGTTCTCAATTTTCCAATCTAAAGGTCCCGTTTAAACGGGTTACCCTGACAAACCCGGGTCGTCGTGAAATTTTATTATATGATACAACCGGTCCCTATACTGATCCGGATTTTTGTCAAAACGAGATGGGAGCGGGTCTTCCGGTGTCCTGCGGGCGCTTTTGCTTATCGGAATCCGCGCCGACGCAATTAGCGCAAGCCCGTCAGGGTCAGATCACCGCCGAGATGGAGTTTGTGGCGATTCGGGAAGGAGTAAGTCCCGAATTTGTCCGGGATGAAATTGCCGCCGGACGTGCGATTATTCCGGCGAATGTGAAGCATCCGGAAGCTGAGCCGATGATTATCGGACGGAATTTTTTGGTCAAGATTAATGCCAATATCGGAAATTCCGCGATTTCATCATCAATTGCACAAGAGGTTGAAAAGATGATCTGGGCGACCCGTTGGGGGGCCGATACCGTGATGGATTTATCGACCGGTGACGCCATTCATGAAACCCGGGAGCAGATTTTGCGGCATTCCCATGTGCCCATCGGTACGGTGCCGATTTATCAGGCCCTGGAGAAGGCCGGGGGAAATATCGCAGATTTGAGCTGGGATATTTTTCGTGAGACCTTGATTGAGCAATGTGAGCAGGGGGTGGATTATTTTACCGTGCATGCCGGGCTCCTTTGGCGCTATATTCCCTTAACACAAACACGAAAGACCGGGATTGTTTCGCGTGGTGGAGCGATTCTGGCCAAATGGTGTATGATTCATAAACAAGAGAATTTTTTGTATGATCATTTTTCAGATATTTGCCGGATTTTGAGACGGTATGACGCAGCAATCTCGTTAGGAGACGGATTGCGCCCGGGAAGTATCGCTGATGCAAACGACAGTGCGCAGTTCGGGGAGCTAAAGACTTTGGGAGAGCTTACGTATGAGGCCTGGAAACATGATGTCCAGGTCATGATTGAAGGGCCGGGTCATGTCACGCTGGACAAAATTGAAGAAAATATGCGCCGTCAATTGGAATTTTGTCATGGCGCGCCGTTTTATACTCTGGGACCTATCCCGCTGGATATCGGTGCCGGATATGACCACATCTCATCCGCCATTGGCGCGGCGATGATCGGATGGCTTGGAACGGCGATGTTGTGTTACGTCACACCGAAAGAACATTTAGGGTTGCCGGAAAAAGACGATGTGCGGGAAGGGATTATTGCGCATAAGATTGCCGCCCATGCCGCCGATTTGGCCAAGGGGCACCCCATGGCCCGTCAATGGGATGATGCTATGAGCGACGCCCGATTCCATTTTCACTGGAAGGATCAGTTCAACCTCTCGCTGGATCCGGAGACCGCAATGGCGTTTCATGACCGTTCATTGCCGCATGAGCATGAGAAGATCGCAGAGTATTGTTCCATGTGCGGCCCTAAATTTTGTTCTATGCGTATATCCGGAGAGATCCATTCCACATCATAATCATCATAGTATTCTGACTCAATCAGTGTTGATTTGATCTTCAGCGGTGGGAGAAATCTCTCCGATGCCATTCACGGTTGGTTATTCAAGCATTAAATTTTATGAAAGTGTGCTGTGTGTTACGCTGCAGGGGTGGCGGTGTTCAGCTTGTAGTGCTGAATCATTGCAGTGACCTGGCGGCCCAATTCATCGAGGTGTTCACCGGCACTTTGTCCGAAGATCTCGACACCTTCCAGGGTCGAGCTAAACAATTCATGATAGTAGGAAATTCCATCAAAAAGATTTTGGCAGAATGTTTCTGCATATTTTTTCTGTTTGGGATCCATGTGTGAAAACAGCCCATCCAGATATTGTTGCAGATGCTCAATATTCAAGGACAATTCTTTTAAGAAGAGATTCATCCGCGGCTGATTATTCAGGACCGAAACACGTCCGTAAATGTGATCAATCAATTCTTTGAGAGAGAAGACCCGTGAAAAAAAGGCCAGATTCGGTCCGGGACATACGGCAACAGGATTGTCCGGCGTAATGATTTGATTTTCAATGAGGATACCGTTTCCCAGTTCATGACAGATACATGCCTTGGCTGTTATAAGTGCTTCCTGCTGGTGATATTCCTCTTGAGAAAGATTCATAGTTGCCAGTTGTTCAAGTTTTTTCTTTTGGTAAGCGGATGAGGCGGGGCACAATAATAATCCGAACTCATCATTGAGCATCAGTGTGCCTTTGATACAGGCTGAGCCGGGACGCCCGGCAGCGATTCTCCGTTGTTTTTCCAGCTCCGATGAGCTTTTTGAAAAATTATTGAATGGGATCCCCAAGGGAGAAGAGTCGCTCAAGAACAAATCGTCTTCTTGTGCGTCCGCCAGATCATTCAGCGTCTTTTCATCCAGACTGGTCGCTTCAGGGCATAATAAAAACGGCGTTCCCCATCCAGTGCCGTCAAGATCATATTGGTCGCGCAAGAATTGATCTTCCCGAGCCGTTCCGATTCCGCCCTGCGCCGTGACGCGAAACGGATTAACTGTTTCCGGCATTGGAAGATTCTTATTTTCCAAAGCGGAAAGATATATTTGTTTCAATTTTTCGAATAATTCATCGCGTTTAGTTTTAAACTCATGGAGAATCGGTCCCATCAGAATGCCCCCGGAGGAAAAGGCGTGGCCTCCGCAATTTAGACCAGACTCCACACGGAACTCCGAGATCATAATGCCTTTTTTCGCAAAGATTTTTCCCTGGGTCAAAGAGGAACGGAAATCGCTAACTTTCAGAATAATCCGTTTTTTGATTCGTCCTCCGGCATCCGCATAAAAATCTTTAAACTGCTCGACATAGGAATACAGGCGTTGGTTGAGCCCGGCGGAAAAGACAATGGCGGAATCCAGGGTGCTTTGTGCGTATCCGCGCAGATTCGCCAGCGCCTCGGAGAATTCATTGTAAACCGGATTACCGCTCGCATCAATTTGGGGTTTGTCCAGCTTGGTCATGATATTAACATCAATGCGGCCGGGTTCCATCTGATTGCGGAGTTCTTCCTGAAGCTGAGTCTTTTCCTGCCCGTCCGTTAAGGTGAGCATGCGTTGGTATAACTTTTTAAGCTGCGAATCCTGGGGCAGCATCTCAAAATATTTCTGAATTTCACTGCCGGCTTCAAAGGCGGAATTGCGGACTTTTGTAAATTCCATTTGAACAATTTTATGAACCAGATTCAGATATTCAGTGACACGTTGAGCCCGGCGGTCGGGGTGGTCTTTTCCGATCGGCTCGTAGGGTTCGTTATAGAGATCCGCATAAAACTTCCGCATTTGTTCCATCAAGGTGTCATCGACCAGCGAAATGACAGAGGCAATGCCGTATTTGGCAATCTTGATGGGACTGTCCAAAGTAAATCCGGTCCCCATAACAGGAATATGAAAACTGTGTATTTTTGATGTTTTGGGCATAAGAATCCTTGTAGAAATATGTATACTTTATCATTCTTAATTATAAATAGCAAGGTGAGAAAAAAAGTTTTTCCCTTTGATTTGCGTCGTAAGCTGAAGTGTATTAAAATACAGCCTCTGAAAATTTGATCATTCAAACGCGACAATTCAACAAAGGACAGTAAGTGGAAAAAGTGATTATTATCGGATCGGGCCCCGCAGCCATGACCGCTGCGATTTATACGGCCAGAGCAAATTTAGAGCCGTTGGTCTTTGAGGGATTCATGGCGGGTGGTATTCCGGCCGGCGGTCAGTTGATGACAACAACTGAAATTGAGAATTTTCCGGGTTTTCCTGATGGCATTAACGGCCCGGATTTGATGAATCGTATGCGGCAGCAGGCGAGTGCATGCGGTGCGCGAATTGAAACAACGACAGTGGATCGGGTGGACTTGTCGCAACGGCCGTTTCAGGTGATCTGCGGTTCTCAGACATGGCAATGTCACTCCTTAATTGTGGCCACCGGAGCCACGGCAAGACGATTGAGCCTTCCGGGAGAAGACCGTCTTTGGCAGCGTGGTATTTCGGCCTGCGCGGTTTGTGACGGGGCCTTACCGATGTTCCGCAATCAGCCGGTCGCGGTTATTGGGGGAGGGGATTCCGCCGCAGAGGAAGCCACGCATATGACGAAGTTTGCCTCGAAAGTTTATGTTGTTCATCGCCGGGATGAATTGCGGGCGTCGCAAGCGATGCAAAAGCGACTCTTGGAAAATCCCAAGATTGAAATGGTCTGGAGCCATATTCCGGTTGAGGCCCTGGGCGAGACGAAATTAGAAGGGCTTAAAGTAAAAAATGTGAAAGAGGGAACAGAGAGTGTTTTAACGATTGCCGGTTTATTCTATGCTGTGGGACATACGCCGAATGTCGGATTTTTAGACGGACAATTAACCACGGATGAAACCGGATACATTGAGACACTGCCGGGATCGACCAGGACATCCTTGCCGGGGGTTTTTGCCGCCGGCGATGTTCAGGATCGTTTTTATCGTCAGGCCATTACGGCGGCCGGAAGCGGATGTATGGCGGCATTGGAAGCGGAGCGGTTTTTGTTAGAAAATGCTGTTGATCATTGACGTTTTGTGACGCGTCTTTTTCACAGTGATAATCATTGTCAGGGGTTGAGGTGGGCAGGGCCGACACATCAGAATTATTCAATACCATCGCAAGGCGTTATGACCTGATTACGGCGGTGATGTCTTTGGGGCTTCACCAATCGTGGCGTCATCGGATGATTCGCTTACTTCCTCAGAATGCTGATTTACAGATTTTAGATTTAGGAACCGGAACGGGGGATATTGCATTAAATATTGCAAAATCACGAGGCTCAACGGATCAGATTATCGGGATTGATTCGGCGGCACAGATGTTGAGCGTTGCCCGGCGTAAAGCGGATATTTCGGGCTTGAATGATAGGGTTTCGTTTTATCAGGCCTCAGCCGAAGAGATTCCGTTCGCAAGCGGTACGTTTGATGTGCTTACTCTTGCATTTGGGATTCGGAATATGCCGCAACGATCCCGGGTTTTCAAGGAAATCCATCGGGTTCTAAAGCCTGATGGCAAGCTGATCCTGCTGGAACTTTCGCGCCCGGACTCCCTGATTTTCCGCTTTCTTTTTCAATTATATTTATTGATTATGCTGCGTCTTGTCGGAACATGTGTCTTCGGTTATGGGGAAGAGTTTCGATATTTTTATCATTCAATTAAAAAGTTTCCCAAAAAAAAGACTTTACAGGCGGAATTGCGCAAGCATTCGTTTGTTGATGTGTCTGTTGTCCCGGTGTGTTTTGGTGTGGCGGCAATTTATGTTGCCCAAAAAGGCGGTGAATAAAGGAGGCAGCGATGCGGGATTCATGGTGGAAGCGTTGGGTTTGTGCTGTGCGGCCGTGGACACTTCCGGCAGCAATCGCACCGGTTGTTCTGGGAACAGCCATGGCGTTTGGTGATGGAGCGGGTCGATGGACACCGGCCATCTCAGCAATGATTGTTGCGGTTTTGATTCAAACCGGAACAAATTTTGTTAATGATATTGCGGATTTCCAGCGGGGTGCGGATACGGATGAACGCACTGGTCCGGTCCGGGTGATTCAGGCAGGTTTAATTTCTAAACAATTGCTGATTCAAACGGCAGTGATTGTATTTGCCTTGGCGATACTGATCGGGTTATGGATCGTTATGAAGCAGCAGGCCTGGTTATTGATTCCTTTGGGTGCATCGTGCATCCTGGCCGGAGTTCTTTACACCGCCGGTCCAGTTCCGGCGGCATATCTGGGGCTGGGGGATGTCATGGTAATCGTCTTTTTTGGTCCGGTTGCGGTCTCCGGAACGTATTATCTGCAGGCCTTATCGGTGAGCTGGACGTCTGTATTCGCAGGACTGGGATGCGGTTTAATCTGCTGTGGAATTCTGGTCGTCAATAATTATCGGGATTATGATGTGGATAAACGTGTCGATAAAAAAACGTTGCCGGTTCGCTTCGGCCGATCATTTGCCCGGTGGGAGTATGTCGGCTTAATGAGCGCCGCTGTTATAATGTCGCTTCTGGTGGCCATTGTTGCGCAACGACCTGGTGTGTTGTTATCCCTTATTGCTGTTGCGGCGTCTATTCCGGCGGTCAGACTGCTATTTTCGATGCAGTCGATCCCTCAGGATCTGAACCGGGCGCTGTCTTACACTGGCCGGATACTTGTTCTTTATGCGCTGTTTTTCGGAATCGGCTGGTTAATATAAAACGCCGGGTTTGATAGCAAAACCCGGCGTGAAAGGCGTTGTAGACGGCGATAAATTTTTGGTTAGGTTGCCTGATGGCCTTTAACCATAATGACCTTTCCGGTCCGAACCATTTCAATAATTTTGCACTCCGCAAGTTTTTCTTCCAGAGCGTCCAGTTCCTGCGTCGAACCGCACTGCTCCACAATAATATAATCTTCTGAATTGTCAATGATGCGTGCACGGAAAGGTTTGATAAAATTCTTGATTTTTTGTGCGGTGTTGCCGTCTTTATGAAGTTTAAACAGGGCGAGTTCCGAATGGACGGCATCATCATCATTATGCTCCCAGGCATGAATGACATCAATCAGCTTGGCGGTTTGATGAATAATTTGGTCCAGGGTCTCCGGCTGTCCCTGCGCCGTGATTGTCATGCGTGAGAATTTTTCATTCGATGAGGGCGAAACCACCAAAGAATCAATGTTGAATCCGCGCCGGGCAAAGGCCATGGCGATACGCATCAGAACGCCGGGCTTATTGGCGACGAGCATGCTGATCGTATGAGTCGGGTTTTTGTGTTTTGATTTTATCGGCATAGCGTGTTTCCTTTTTGGCATAAAATGAATCGTTGACGTTATTGCAATAGCGATTACGTGCTTCCCGTCGGCTTTTCCAGTTTTGTTGTCGGCGGTTCGATAATCATATGATAGGCGGATTTGCCCGCTGGGATCATCGGGAATACATTAGCCTGTTTGAGAATCTCCGCGTGAATCACCGCCGGTCCTTTGTAAGCCAGAGCCTCTTTTAAAATTTCAAGGGCGTGATCAACCCGGTCAATATGAAATCCTTTGACGTTGTAGGCCTCGGCCAGGCGAACAAAGTCGGGATTGCCTTCCAGATCGACGCCCGAAAGGCGATTGTCAAAAAACAATTCTTGCCATTGACGGACCATGCCGAGGTATTTGTTATCCAGGACAATGGTTTTGACTGGAAGTTTGTTGATTGCCGCCGTGGCCAGTTCAAAGGAGGTCATTTGAAATCCCCCATCCCCGACAAACGCAATAACCTGATCTTTGGGGCGCCCGATTTGAGCACCCAGAGCCGCCGGGAATCCATATCCCATCGTTCCGGCTCCGCCGGAAGAAAGCCAATGTTCCGGATGATCGGTCTTATAAAATTGAGCGGCCCACATTTGATGCTGACCGACATCAGTTACAACAATGGCCCGGCCTTTCGTGAGCTGATACACCAAATCAATAATATATTGCGCGGTGAGTCCTTCGTCATTGCTGTAGTGCAGGGGATATTCCTGCTTGTAAAATTCGAGTTCAGCTAACCAGTCTTTGGTGTCTAAGGGCCCTGGAATTTCATTCAAGAGCTGGGTGAGGGCATCTTTGGCATCACCGATAATGGAGGCATCCGGTTTGACGATTTTTCCGATTTCCGCCGGATCAATATCAATGTGCAGTTTTTTGGCCCCCATGCAGAATTCCGTATTATTCGTATTGATGCGATCATCCCAACGGCTTCCGATTGAGCAAATCAAATCACATTCAATCAGAGATTTATTGGCATACGCGGTTCCATGCATTCCGACCATTCCCAGGGAGAGGGGGTGGGTCTCGGGAAAGGCGCCTTTTCCTAACAGGGACGTGACGACCGGAGCCTGCAGCTTCTCGGCCAAGGCCTTGACCTGATCGCTGGCCCGGGCAATAATTGCACCGTGCCCGACGAGTAACAATGGTTTTTTGGAATTCCGAAAAAATTTGGCAAAGGCTTTGACCGCGCTCTTTTTGACCGGGGCCGTTGCTTTATAACCCGGCAGATCCATTTTTGGAGCCAGGGTCTTTCCGCTAAAGGTTCCGGCGGTGACATCTTTCGGAAGATCAATGACAACGGGGCCGCGGCGGCCGGTTTGTGTAATATGAAAGGCCTCCCGGACGATACGCGGCAGATCATTGGTTTTTTTCACCAGATAGCTATGTTTAACCACCGGCATGGTGATGCCGAATGTGTCGGTTTCCTGAAAGGCGTCTTTGCCCAGCATCGGTGTGATCGTCTGTCCGGTCAACACAATCATGGGAACAGAATCCATCATGGCGGTCATAATCCCGGTTACGGCATTCGTGGCAGCCGGCCCGGAGGTGACGCAGACCACACCGGGTTTTCCGGTGGCGCGGGCGTATCCATCCGCCATATGGGCGGCGCCTTGTTCGTGACGTACAAGGATCAGTTGAATTTTTGAATTCACCAGGGCGTCAAAAATCGGGATGACCGATCCTCCCGGATATCCAAAGATATATTCAACGCCCTGATCCTCCAGGCATCGAATCAGCGCCTCGGCGCCGGTCATTGGTGTTGATGTGTGTTTTTTCATAAGGCCTTTCACTTTAATTATTATAGTAATAATTGAAGAGGGTCATTCTAACAAAGCCTTTGGAAAATGGCAAGGATTTTTAGAACCGGAGCGATGGTATTGCTCGACGACGGTTTTCATGACAGGCGTGGAGGATTCAGGAGAGGAGTGATGCGATAAGAGACAATTTATTGAATCAAGAGACAGATTGTCTGTGCTGGAGGAAAAAATGTTTTATATTGCATTTTTTTAATACTTTTATAAATTAACCGTATGAACTTAGTAAAATTTCGGTATTCTTCATTGCTGTCGTGGGTGTTTTTGATGGGGGTGATGCTTCGGGCGTTTGTTTATTTTCAAATTCCTGCGGTTTGGCTGGATGAGGCCTCTACAGCAAACAAATTGAGTCTTGTTCCGTTGGAGCTTCTGATTCAGCCTGGTGGGGGCAATTATGAATTGATGCATGCCTATCCGGCAGGATTTTTAGCAGTCATAAAATGGATCGTGTCCTGGTTGGGATTTTCGGAACCAAGTCTTCGTCTCTTTCCGATGATCTGCAGTCTTTTATCCGTTTATTTTTTCCGACAATTAAGCCGGATGATTTTGAACCGGCCCTGGGGACTTGTGGCTCTGGTTTTGTTTTCAGTTAACCCGGCATTAATCTATCATTCGGTTGAAATAAAACCTTACGCCTCTGATGTGATGATTGCCGTTTTCCTGGCGCTGGAAGCGTCGCGTGTGATTTGCGGCAAGCATCCGCGATCATTAATTTATTATTTTAATTTATTTGTATTTGCTTTACTTTTTTCGTTTCCGGCTGTCTTTCTGATTTTTCCCTGGTTAACTGTCTATGGGGTTTTTTCAGTGTGGAAACGGAATTGGAATCATGTGATGTTAAGCGCAATGTTGCTATTGACGGCAGGGCTGATTCAAATTGGATATTTTTTTGTGTCTCTGCAGTATTTTTTTCATGATAGCAATCTGATTGAGTATTGGGATTTGAACTATCTTCCGATCTCGAGGGGATTTGCCGCATGTTGGTCTATGTTGACACAAAATTTTTTTGAGATTTTTCAAAGCTGGGGATTGGATCCCCTGATTCCTTTGATATGCTTATGGGCTGGTTTGGCGGGATTGGGTTTTCAAAACCGCCGTTATGCTGTTTTACTTGTCCTGCCCGTGCTGGCTGTCTTGGGGGCATCGGCACTGCATCTTTATCCGTTTGTTGCGCGCACGGCTTTATTCCTTTCACCATTTTTGATCCTGTTGATTGTCTTTGGGCTTCAGGGAATCGCCGGGGTTCGGCTGACTGCCGGGCGGGCCGGGGCGGTCGTGGCCTTGACGTGTCTGCTGATTGTGCCGTCGGCTTTGACATCAGCCCGAATGGTGCAGCCGTTTACTTATGGAGAGGATATGCGGCCTTTGCTGGGCTATTTAGCGGATCATCGCAAGGACGGAGAAGGGCTCTATTTAAATGCGTTTGCGTATAAGCATTTTTGTTATTACAACTATATTTTTGGCGGGGCCCTGCAGCCCTATAACGGATTATTCGGTGATGCTGTTAAGACAGATTGGTCATCTGAATCATTGACTTCTTTAGTGTTTGATCCGGTTTCAGATGATTTGCTGTATCTGATCACAGAAGAGGGCCGTTATGAACAGTGTCATGACGGCCGGTTCCATTATATTCATCCGGGATGCAACTGGTTTTTGTTTGTGCATTCCCGTGCCGGAGCCCGTGAGATCACGCTGAGTTTTTTAGACCATATCGGACATTGCGAGGCCGTTTACCGAAGCGATCATGATGCTGTTTTATATCGCTACAGGATTAATCAAATACCGATTAACAGCAATGTTCTTTCATCCATTGAATAATATCATTGGATTCATAGAGCGGCTTACCATCAATAAAAAGACAAGGCACCTGGGATTTTCCACCGATACGAATGAGTTCGTCCTGAAATTGCGCATTTGATGATTTATCCTTTAAAAGGATATTTTCGATATCGTGTTCGTCCATAAAACTTAAAACCTTTCGGCAAAACGGGCAGAACGGGGTGTAGTAAAGTTCTAGTGTCATGAGGGGCTCCTTATGGTGTTGAGTGACGCGGACAAAGAGATTCCGCGTAACGGATAATGTTTAATTCCAATTCCTGATGATAAATCCGGTTCATTTCCTGAAGGCAAGTCGGGGACGTGACATTGACTTCAATCAGAAAGTCTCCCAGGATATCAATGCCGACCAGATGTAATCCCAGTCGACGCAGGTCCGGCTTCAGACGTTCAATAATCTCGCGGTCGCGCGCCGTGAGTTCGGCCGCCCGGGCCGAACCGCCGGCAAAGAAATTATTGCGATGATCGTCCGGGCTATGCATCCGCAATACCGCTCCCAGAATATCGCCATTTAAAAGCAGAACGCGTTTATCGCCTGTTGTTGCCTGGGGAATATATTTCTGCAGGATCATCTTTCGGGAAAAATTACGGCTGACTGTTTCCAGAATTACGTTACGATTAGAATCGTCGTCTGAAACGCGGAAAATCATTTGACCGCCATAGCTGTCGGTGGGTTTGGCGATCGCGTCGGGATGGATTTTTAAAAAGTCCAAAAGCTCGGATTTATCTTGCGACACGAGGGTAGGTGGAACCAGATCGGTAAATTGCAGGGCCCAGAGTTTCTCATTGGCCTGACGGATCCCACGGGCCGAATTCATCACCAGAATGCGCGGCGGAAGACGATCCAGAATCCAGGTATTCATCAGATAATCGTCATTAAACGGCGGATCCGTACGGATAAAGATAACGTCGACATCATCTTCGCAGAACAAAAACTTGTCTTTTTCCTGAAACAAGTGCTCCCGATCCTGTGTCGCCTCGATTTCCGTGACTCGAAACCGCACCCCGTGTTCGGTTAACGACAGCCCGCCGTTGGCAAGATAAAAGATATGATGTCCCCGTTTTTGCGCGCCCCACATGATCGCCAGAGAGGTATCTTTATCAAACGAGACGGTTTCCAGAGGATCCATGAGAAATAAAATGTTCATTGTGTATTCTCCTCAAGCTCACGAATTTCACGATGGGCCGCAACAGCCGCAATGCGTGCCAACAAACGGTAAATATCAAAAACGGATAGTGGCCGCTCGGCAGCGCTCTTCCGTTCAAACAGACAATCCCGGTGCTGATCGTTATGCGGACACATCCGGTCGAAATTCATGCCTTTGGCATTCAGATTTTGCCGCGCGGTTTTTGAACGATGCGTTCGGAAGAATCCCCCGATCAGGTGATTCTCGATTTGATACATACAGACCTCGCTGACTTTATTGTTATGCTGATAAATCGTCGGAATACCCTCCTGGATCAAATACCGATCGTTGCGCCGGGCGCCTTTGCCGGAGAGAAGCTTGGTCCGTTTTTTATTATTCAATGATGCAATATCGCCGGGATCTTCAATGGCCAGGACACCCATCCCGTAAGTGCCGTAATCCGATTTAATCACCAGATAGGGTTTTTCATCAATATGATGCTGCCGGTATTTGGTCTTGATTGCATTAAGAAGATCGGATGCGGTGTCTTGAAGCTGCTGACGGGATTCATCGGTATTGATGTCGATGTGCCCGAGGGCGCGAAAGAGAGTGGAAAACAACCAGGGATCAATTTCAAGAATATCCCCCAATTCATTAAGCAGCATATCGGTGTGCTGAAAATGCAGCGATTTTAAGCGGGCATGCCAACCGGCCTGAATCGAAGGATAAATCGGTATTGTTGACCGGCGCAAAAGATCCGGAATCCCGGAGCTCAGGTCATTATTCAAAATGACCAGATCCAGAGGCCTGTGTCCGCGTTGAAACTCTTCGAGCAGATGTCCCAGGCAATAAACCCGCAACGGTTCTCCGGCGGCTGTGATGAATTCCACAAATCGGGTCTGTTCACAGAAGGCCGGCTGAACTTTTAGAAAGGTTGCGACGATCGCATTAAATCCGGCCTGTTGAATAATTGTTTGTAAAATCCGGACATTTTCCAAATACCAGGTATTGCGTGTATGCTCTTCCGCGATGATTAAAATATCCCTGGCGTGCGGAACGCGCCGTTGAATCGCATCTTTAAGAAAACCCTGCGCATCCCGAAGGCCATGCTCGCAAAGATTGTTAAATCCGGCCGGGAAGATGTTGGTGTCGACGACAGCCATTTTAAATCCGGCATCGCGAATGTCGACAGAGGAGTAGAACGGCAATTCATTCGAGCGTTCATACGGCTCAATCCATTGCAGAATACGATCCTGTCGTTCTGCGATCAAATTCAGCAGATCGTGTTCCCGGGATAAAAGATTATGAAAATGCGACATCGTCGTTTCGCTCCTGTTCGGTTAAAAAACGCGTCAGACACTCTTCAATGGCAGTGCAGTCGGTCAAGGCCATCAGCTCTTTTCTTAGTCCGGCGATTCCGGGTAATCCTTTCAGATAGCCGGTATAAAATTTTCGAAAGGCATATAACGCGGATTCCTGCCGGTGATATTGCGTATACCATCGCAAATGACAGCGACAGGTCTCAATCCGTTCTGTGAGTGAAACCGGATCGGCAATCCGCCCGGTTTCCAGAAAGAAACGGGCTTCCCGAAAGATCCAGGGGTTATGCAGCGCGCCCCGGCCGATCATAACACCGTCGCATCCGGTCTCAAACATTGACCGCACATCCTGTGGTGTCGTCACATCGCCGTTTCCGATTAACGGAATCGTAATGGTCTTTTTGATTTTCGACAACCAGGACCAGTCCGCCGGGTGTTTGTAACTTTGACGCCGTGTGCGGCAGTGAACCGTCAGGGCCTGGGCCCCGGTATCCTCAATCATTTTGGCCGCTTCAAGAATCACAAGCGAATCCTGATCCCATCCTAGGCGAGTCTTGACAGTGACAGGAACATGCGAATTTTTTACTGTTGCGCGGACGATTTTTTCAAACAAAGGCAAATCCCGCAATAATCCGGCGCATTCACCGCGTGAGGCATGTTTTCCGGCGGAACATCCGGCATTAATATCAATGAAATCCGGACGAAAACTTTCAACGATCGGAACCGCAGCCTCAAAGGACTCGACATTTTTCCCGAAGATCTGAATTCCGACCGGGCGTTCGGTGTCATCAATCCTCATCTTTTTTTTTGCTTTATCGACGTGACGGATTAATGCCTCAACACTGACAAATTCCGAGATCATGACATCCGCGCCCAGTCGTTTGCAGGCCAGGCGAAAAGGGGTATCGGTGACCTCATGCATGGGGGCCAGAAAGATCGGGTGCCGGGTTGTCGTAATATCTCCGATTTTCATATGCAGTGTGGTGACCAAATGAAACAGTCCGCAACAATCGTGCCTTCAAACAAAAACGGCCTGTTCGGTCAATTTTGAAATAATTATAGTTGCCCAATTATACGAAAAAACGGGAAATTTGCAAATCATCGGCAGATCTGTATAATTGTGTCAAAAATTATAAAATACTATCAGTATTATTGCTATGCACAAAATAAAGGTCTCGCTAATTACAATTGGGTGTCGTGTGAATCAGTATGAAACCGCGGTCTTGCGGAATCTTTTGCAATCCAGAGGGTATCGCATTGTTGATGCAACACAGGCCGCTGATATTGCCGTGATCAATACCTGCACGGTTACAGATCGAAGTGATGCGGATGCCCGGCGATGGATTTATCGCCTTCGGCGGTTGAATCCACATGTGCGGATCGCCGCTGTCGGATGCCAGGCTCAGCTTCAATCCGAAACATTGGCATCGTTGCCCAATGTCTGCTGGGTAATCGGAACGGAAAAAAAATTCGATCTTGCCGAAATCATCACGCGCGACAGTGCAGCGCCTAAAATCACAATCCGGCAATCAAAGCGTCCGCCTGCTTTTCACATCGAAGTGCCGGGGATTGATCCGATGCGGACCCGGGCCAATTTAAAAATTCAGGACGGCTGTAATAATTTCTGCACATATTGTGAGGTGCCCTATGCACGGGGACGGGCCCGCAGCCGGGATTTTGAAAACATTCTGGACGAAGCGCGGGCTCTGATTGCGGCGGGTCACCAGGAGATCGTTCTGACCGGGATTAATGTGGGGGCATATTCCAATCACCGCCGGACGATCGTGGATGTCATCAGCGCGCTGGAGCGTCTTTCCGGGCTAAAACGAATCCGGATTTCTTCCATTGAACCGACACGGATTCTGGAAGAGATCATTGATTATATGACCGGGTCCCAAAAGCTTTGCCGTCATTTGCACATTCCGGTTCAATACGGCAGTGATGACATTCTCAGGACGATGGGGCGCCGTTATTCGGTCGAGGATCTTCAAAGAATTTTTTATCAGGCGATCGAAAAGGTTCCGGGTATCTGTCTGGGGACCGATGTCATTGCCGGATTTCCCGGGGAAACTGAGCAGGCCTTTGAGCGGACCTATCAACTGCTGAAGGATTTGCCGGTTCATTATTTTCATGTCTTTCGATTCTCGATTCGTCCGAATGCTGTTGCCGGACAAATGGCAGACCAAATTCCACCGGATGAGATTCGTCGGCGGAGTGAACGGTTGCGGGCCCTCGGCGTCCGGAAGCGAAACCGGTTCTATCGTCAGTTGATTGGAGACACTGTTGCGGTGCTGTTTGAACAATGCCGGAATGATGAGTGGCAGGGACTGACCGATCATTTTGTTTCTGTCAGAGTTTCTTCAGAAAAAAATTTAAAAAACAAAATCCGTCGTGTAGAATTAGACAGCATGAACAGCGGCATGATGCGAGGGCATCTGACATCATAGGAATTTATCTATGCCAGAAGATCAGAAAGAAAATTTAACGCCGGAACGGGATCTGAAAGAGAATGCGGCTGCGCAATCTCAGGACATGACGGCTGATAAGCAAGACAGCCAGGACTTTCCGGATCATCTGATCCCGGAATCAGAGGTTCAATCCGCACCGGAGTCAGAAACCGATAATGACACGGAGGCATCAAATCAAGCCGCAGAATCTGAACCCGAACGGGACCGACAGGATTGCGATGAGATCGCGGCTGACGCCTCGGATGATATTGATGCCGCTGCTGAGGTAACGAAGGGCCCGGCTGAGAGACCGGAAAAGAAGATTTTTATCGTATTGTCCCAGCGTGATGAGATGAATCAGGATTGTATTGCCGCGATTTTGAAGATGGGCGTCGGATATGTTGTCCTGAATGACCCCTCATCGTCGGAATCCATTACGGAACGTCTCAACACGCATCCTCATATTCAATTTGCCCTGGTCTTGTTGTCCGGAGATGATTTTATTTATGACCGTTTGACCGGGAAACCGGCCACTGCACAATTAGGGCCCAAGCCGAATGTTGTCTTTCATTTGGGGTATACCCTGGCTCATTTCGGTCATGTGGGAACGCTGGCGATTTATCGGGAACAGCGAAGTTTTCATTTGCCGACCGGTCAGCACCACACCATTTTTGTGCCCTATCGTAAAGGGGGCCCGTGGGAAGAAATCCTGGAGAGTAAACTGAAACATATTAATGTCTTATAGCGGTTCCGGAAAGAGGAACCGTGCATGCAAAAAGGAGTCATGATGGAAATATTAAAGACATATTTTGAGAGCGTGCGGGGTCTGGGAGTTCTATCAACAGCGAATGCCAGGGGAGAGGTGAATAGCGCGGTCTACACAAAACCGTATTTTATGCCGGATGAGATGATTGCCTTTGTCATGCGCCATAAACGCACCTATGCCAATCTTTGTGAGAATCCGCATGCGTCGTTTCTGTTTAAGGAAGACGGTGCAGGATATCAAGGGAAACGGCTGAACTTGACGAAATTTGATGAGTCGGACGATGAACAGTTGATTCAGACGATTTTGGAACAATCCACGCATGTTAAATCAGATCGGGCCCGGTTGACGGAAAAACTTTTTGTTGTTGTGTTTCAGGTTAATAGCATCCTGCCGCTGATCGGAGACGGATCCGCCCAGGCCAAATAATTTTTAAACACGTTGTGACGAAGGAATCAGCATGAAATCAGAACAATTTGAGATCGTTGGAAATAAAATTATTATCCGGATCGGACATCAGATCTGCCAGAACGGGGATGAGTTGATCAAAAGCGCTCTTTTTAGACATGTCGTGAAAACCTGTGTGAATGAATTGAAGGGGCATGAGTCATATTTGTTGGATATCTTTCCGAATAAAAATCCGGGTCGAGCGAATATCTCTTCATTAATTAAGACACTGGGATTTTTATCCAAGATGTCCGGTGATTTGGTGCCGAAGCTGGTTCCGGAGGCAAAGCAGTTATTGTCTCGGCAAAATCTGTTTAGTGAATTTGTTGAATATTTATATAATTACTGGCGGAGCTTTGATCGATTCATTATTTGTGCCGATGAACACCATGGTCTGGAAACCCGTCCCTACCGTATTTTCAATAATACCATTGAGCATCTGACTCATCTGGTGCGTTCGGCCTATCGGGATATCCAGGAAAATCTTACGGGAAGTCATCCGAATATTTATCGTCAGGTTCGCGCGGGTGCTGAAATTTCCACCATTGCGGTTCCCCATCAATTCCCTTTTAAATCGCGTGATTATGTTAAATTACGAACCATTCCTGTTATTCAGCAGGTCTTGTTGTATCCGCCGTTGATTTTAAACCCTCCCATGAACAAGCGCACGGGGGTTTTTGAGCGCGTCTCGAGAAACCCTTTACGTTCGGTCAATCTGGAAGCCAATGATTGGTTGTGTTATCCGGCCAAAGTTGGGGAGTTAATCATTCTGGTTTATTTTCACAAGAAATTTTCCGAGCTGGGATTTTCGATGTGTAATCTTTTTGAATTGGCTCAGGAAGAGGATCTGAAGCGAAAACCGGACGGGGTGTATTGTTTTGGTGTTGATCGCAAAGAAATTGAGGGCGTCGGAAATTCCTCAACAATTTTTTATGAGGATGAGGCGGAAGGAATCCTGACAGCGGCGGCACCGCGGGATGATGAATTTGGATATTTCGGATATTTGAAGAAAATGATCCTGACGATGCATAATGTCATTATGATGCGCCGGGGAATTTTGCCGTTTCATGGTGCGCTGGTTCATATGATTCTTCCTGGTGAGCGCAAGGCCACGATCCTGCTGATTGGAGACAGCGGTGCCGGAAAATCCGAGACGCTGGAGGCCTTGCGGGAATTGGGAAATAAAGAAATTCAGGATATGATCATCATTGCCGACGATATGGGGTCGATTCAGGTACCGAAAGGCAAAGCGGCAACGGGCTACGGCACAGAAATTGGAGCCTTTTTGCGTCTGGACGATTTGCAGCCCGGCTATGCGTTTGGACAGATTGACCGGGCGATTATCATGAGCCCGAATAAGGTTAATGCCCGCATTATTCTTCCGGTTACGACATATGATCATGTGGTGACGGGTTCCCCGATTGATTATGTCTTCTATGCAAATAATTATGAAGAAATTGATTCGGATCACCCGATTATCGAACGGCTGCCGGATGCCGCGTCCGCGTTACGGATCTTTCGGGAAGGAACAGTTATGAGTAAAGGAACAACGACCTCAACAGGATTGGTCCATTCCTATTTTGCCAATGTCTTTGGCCCGCCTCAATTGAAAGAAGTTCATGAGAAGCTGGCAAAACGATATTTTCGAAAATTTTTCGAACAAGGTCTGTTTGTCGGGCAGATTCGGACGCGGTTGGGGATTTCCGGATACGAACGAACCGGTCCCCAGGAGGCAGCCCGGGCGCTGCTGTCTGTTTTAAACCAGACCACATAATTTATGCTGATAAAAATTATTGCATACTTTGTCGATCGGCATCTTTTGACAAATTTGATATTTTTTGCGGTTCTGATTGGAGGGATGATCAGCTGGCAGAAAATCAAAAAAGAAGAGATGCCGGATATCGCCTTTGACCGCGTGAGAATTTCTGCCAATTATCCGGGCGCGACAGCGACCGAGGTGGAGCATTTTGTCACGAAGGAGATTGAAGATGCCGTCAAGGGATTGGACGGTGTTTACCGCGTGACCAGCACTGCCAGTCAGGGGACGACGAGTATTACTGTTGAACTGGAACAGAATTACCCCCGGCGTGACGAGGCGATCACAGAAATCCGCAATGCCGTTTCGGATGTCACGCTGCCGGATGACATCCTGGACGATCCTGAGATTCGGGTTTTTGAAACATCGAAAAAGGCCATCATTGATTTAGCGCTTGTTCCCACCGAGACCCATCTGATGTCCTTTTTCCAACGGGAGCGGCTCCAGCAGTATGTGCAGACGCTGGAGAATCAGTTAATCAATCTTCCGCAGATCAATAGTTTGACCCGCTCCGGCTATCTTCAGGAAGAAATTCAAATCAAGGTCGATCCGCAGCGGTTGGTGCAATACAGTATTCCGTTGAGCCAGGTGAGAGAGGAAATCTCCCGTAATCACATTCGCCAACCGGTCGGACATATCGAAGCCCGGGATGAACCCAGGGTCACAATCAGCGCGCAGCTTGATACTCCTGAAAAATTAAATGCCCTGGCGATTCAGGCCGGATTTGAAGGTCGGGCGATTCCGTTAGCGAATATTGGAGATGTCCGGCGCGGCTATCGGGATGAACGCGAAATTGTGAAGGTTAACGGGCATCAGGCCATTCTGTTGAATGTGGTCAAAAACAGTTCGTACGGAATTCTGGATGCCCTGAAAGCGGTTCGCCTGGTGACCGACCGATTTCGGGAGTCCCATCTAAAAAATGTTCCGATTGATCTGGTTCTGTTAGACGACGAATCCCTTGATGTGCGCAATCGTCTGAAAATTATTTCCCAGAACGGGATGATCGGATTTTTTTTGATTTTATTCATGCTGTTTTTATTTTTGAATAAGCGCTCCGGAATCTGGGTGGCCATGGGGATTCCGTTTACGATTTGTTTAACGCTGATCGCCGGTTTATGGTTCGGTTATTCCATTAATAACACAACGCTGGCCGCAGTCATCATCGTTATGGGCATTGTTGTCGATGATGCGATTGTTGTGGCTGAGCATGTCGCACGGCTGCGTTCGCAGGGATACAGTTCCCGGGATGCCTCGGTGGAAGGAACAACGCGAATGTTTTTACCGATCCTTGCCAGTATCACGACGACCTGCGTTGCGTTCATCCCGCTGTTTTATTTTTCCGGACGCTTCGGCCGGTTTGCCGCATTTATCCCGCCGGTGATTTTTTTAATGCTGGGGGCCAGTCTGTTTGAGGCGCTGGTGATTCTGCCCGGACATCTGCGGCTGGATGGGTTCTCCTGGACAAAACGGCGGGTTCTGTCGCAGGAGAGCCGAACGAATACGCAGGCCCGTCATTGGTTTGTAACCGTAGAGGATTCCTATGGAAAATTGTTGGAGAAATGGCTTCCGGCGAAATATGTGATCTTCACCGGTTTTGTGGTCATGTTGATCGCGGCGTTTTGGCTTATGTCCAAAACAATGAAATATGTCATGTTTCCTTCGGAAGAGACGCGGGATATCGTCTTTGTCGGAACCGCGGAAAAGACAGCGGATCGGTTTGAGACGGCCGAGATCTCGCGGAAGATTGAATCGGTTGTGGCACCGTATATCGGTAAAGAGGTTGTGGGACTGCGTACGGATATCGCCCGCAGCCGGCGGGGCGGAGCCGTGGAAGAGAATAAATTTCGCACAATCGTCGAAATTGTACCGACAGAAGAACGGCGCAAGACCGCCGATCAGCTGATTCAGGAATGGGAATCGCAGACCGCCGCAATCCCGGGGCTTAAGAAATTAATTCTGCAAAAAAATCGCTGGGGTCAATCCAGCGGCAGTGCCGTCGAGATCTTGATCCAGGAAAATGATGATGCCTTAAGGGCTCAGGCCGCTGCGATGATCGCCAAACAAATGAATGCGAATGCAGATCTGGAAAATGTCGAAATTGAAGAGCCTGTCCGTATCCCGGAATACCAAATTGATCTGCAGCGCGAGAAACTCAAACGGTTATCAATTAATCCGACCACTGTGGCCTCAACCTTTCGCAGCGCGCTGGAAGGGTTGGTCTTGTATGAGTTTCCCAAGGGCGAAGAAGAGGTTGATGTGCGGCTAACGATACAGGATGAGGCCAAACGGAATATTGAAACCGTTCTGGATGTTCCGGTGGAAAACAGCCGGGATTATCTTGTCCCGCTACGGGATGTCGTGCGTGTGGCCGAAACAACAACACCCAACTCTATTTCCCGCCGGGACGGACGGCGAACTACCACAGTCTATGCGGATATCAGGGAGAGTTCCCCGCGGACACCTCTGGACATCGCTGAGCAACTGGAACAAACCGTCTTTGTTGATGTCACGAATACGCAGCCTTCAACGACGCTGTCATTTACGGGAGAAGTTTATGATACACGAGAATCGGGCCGTGATTTTCAAAACGCAGTTTTTCTGGTGATCGCCTTAATTTTTGCGATCCTGGCGATTCTCTACAATTCACTCACAAAACCGTTAATTATTATGCTGGCGATTCCGTTCGGAATGGTGGGCGTGATTTTGGCGTTCTTGCTTCATGGAAAAATTCTGTTTGGATTTTTTGCCGCGGTCGGGGCTCTGGGACTGGCCGGTGTTGTGATTAACGATTCAATCATCCTTTTGGCGAAACTGGATAGTGCGGAGCAGGAATCCTCATCACGTTACTTGACGGATGCGCAGATCGCCCAAACAGCGAAAACGCGCTTACGGGCCGTAATCTTAACCACATTGACAACAGTGGCGGGAGTCTTGCCGACGGCCTATGGATTTGCCGGATATGATGCTATGCTGGCGGAAATGATGCTGGCATTGGCGTGGGGGCTGGTCTTCGGCACGCTGATTACGCTGCTTCTGGTTCCGTGTCTCTACAGTATTTTACGGGATCTCAGCGGCGGGGTTTATCAATTTTTCAATCGAGTCGGTGAGGGATAATATGAAATATCAAGTCTGTCTGGTTTGGCTGATTGGTTGGCTTTTGCTGGGGGGTTCCGTTTCAGCTCAACAGACGCAGGGATCCGGACAACGTGTTTTGACGCTCCAGGATTTTTTGATAACAGCAGCCGCTCACGACACGGAATTTGAAGAAATTCTGATGGATGAGCTGACCCTTCAATATCGCAAAGCACTGACGCTGCCCGCCGGGGATCTGATCATGTCTGTTAAGCAGCAGCATGAGTTTTTTCTGGATCAGGATCGGGACTCTCCCGATACGGATGTGACATTAAGCAAACTGTTTCCGATGAGCGCCACGCAGATTGATGTGGCATATCATGCGGGCGCGACAGCGGCATCATCGCTGAAGGCGTCGGAACTGTCTGTGACGCTGACCCAGCCCATCGCGCGCAATGCCCTTGGTCACGCCACACGGTTGCTGGATCGCATGACGGGTGTGGAGATTGATGTTGCCCGCCATCAGGTTGCCGAGGCGTATGAGGATTATCTGGCGATTGTGATGACGGCCTATTATCAATGGTATGCGGCATATGAAAATTTGAAAGTCGGTCGTTCGTCCTGTCAATCGAATCTGAAACTGCTGGAAAACATTCTGGATCGCCAGACACAAAAGATTGCCTTGCCGATTGATGTCAATAAAGTGAGGCTTCAAGTCATTTCAAAACAGGAGCGATTGCTTGAGCTGGAGGAGGCCTATGCGGCGCAACGCCATATCATCGAACGAATGATTCGGTATGACCAGGAGGCGGAATTGATTCCGGCCGCGCCCGAAAACCCGCGGCAGGAAGATCGGGATTTTGATGCACAGTTCACTGATTTTCAGCAGACAAGCCGCACGTTCGACATTCTTCGAAAACTTGAAACGCGATCAGCGTTAGCCGTCTCCCGGGAAGCGGATGACCTTTTACCGTCGCTGGATCTTCTGGTGATGTATCAGCAGGACGGACACAACTATTCTCTGGAAAATGCAACGGAGTCACTGTATACGGGGCTGCAGTTCGAGTGGCCGATCGGGCATCAATTAGACCGGGCGCAGTATCATGTGGCCCGGATTCAGGAGCGCCAGACCAGGTTGCATACCACCAATGTTTATTATCAGCTCTACACACGCTTGTGCAATTTATTCCTGAGTCTCAACCGCGAGAGCAAGTTGATCGCGATCGCCGCGGAACGAATTGATTTGGCCCGGGCCGTCCTGACGGATGAAGCGGAAAATTATTCGTTCGGCCGGATTACTTTGAATGATTACATTCAGGCCGTTAATGCCCTGGACACAAGCCGATTCAATCAAATCACGCATCAGTTGGCCTATCAGGAGTTGCTGGTCGAATGGCTTCGTCTGACGGATCAGCTGATTGTGTCTTCAGATCTGCCGTCGCCCAAGATGAATTGATCGGAAGACGGGCGAGGAATAATTAGCGGAAGTCTACGAAAGGACGATATTTTATGAAATTCAAATATTCTGATTTAGGCGTAATATTGCTGGCGTCGTCCTTTATTCTGGCAAGCGTCTGCCTCGTGACGGTTGATCAGATGCTTCATTTGCCCGATTGGGCACAGCTTTGCCCCGGAGACAGTCTCTCTGAATTCAGCACACGCGTTCAGGCCTTCAGCGTAGCCCTGGTCATCGTCCTGGCACTGTTATGTGTAATCGTTATCGCAAATTTTCTCATCAACCGAAAAAAAATATCTGAACCTGATCAGGCATGCGTTAAAAGCCGTCGTGAGATCACAAGGGATCTCGAAAAGAAATATTCATTATTTCATCTCTTGATGGATTCCAGCCCGGATTTAATTTTTTATAAAGATATTGCCGGAACTTATTTAGGATGTAATCGCGCCTTTGAAGAGTTTGTCAATATGACCGAGAAGGATATTATCGGCAAAACCGATTGGGATTTATTCTCCCAGGAAGAGGCGGAGTCCTTCAGGGAAAATGATCAGCAGATGCTGACCCAGGGAGAGGCCAGACATAATGAAGAATGGATCAGTTATGAAGACGGCCGGCGCCTGCTGCTGGACACGCTCAAGACACCGTTCTTTGATGAGACCGAAAATGTGATCGGATTGTTGGGGATCAGCCGGGATATTACAGAACGAAAGAATGCGGAACGCGAATTAAAACGGGCCGCCGCGATTAAGTCCGAATTTACTTCGATGGTTTCTCATGAACTTCGCACCCCGTTGGCGGTTGTCATTGAAGCGATCAAGATTGTTGCCGACGGATCCTGCGGAGAATTAAATCCTGAACAGGTGGAATATCTGTCTGTCGCCGAACGCAACGTCGACCGCTTGGGACGTCTGATTAATGATGTGCTGGATGTGCAAAAACTGGAATCCGGCATGATGGAGTTTGACTTGAAAGAGCATGATATTAATGAGCTGATCATCTCTGCCATGGAACCGATGCGTTCGATTGCCCGGCGTAAAGGGTTGACGCTGGTCTCACAACTGGATCCGGATATGCCGCGCATTAAATTCGACAGTGATAAAATCATACAGGTTGTGACCAATTTATTAAATAACAGTATTAAATTCACCGAGTCCGGATGCATCACGGTCACAACAGAAAAAGGCAGCAATTATCTGAAGGTTTCCATTTCAGATACGGGTCCCGGAATTAAAAAAGAGGATATGTCAAAGCTGTTCGGCAAGTTTGAACAGATTTTTAAAGAAGAAGGCAAGCGGCCGGAAGGAACAGGATTGGGTCTGGCGATTTGCCGGGAAATTATTAATCGACACAGCGGTACGATTTGGGCCAAATCCGAATTCGGCAAGGGATCGGTCTTTTCCTTCGTGCTGCCGGTTGTTGAACGAAGGGGGAAAGGTGCCTAAAAAAATTCTGGTTATTGATGATGAAGTGGATCTGCGTAAAATGGTTGTCGCGCGTCTTGAAAAGTCCGGCTATAGTGTGATTCCGGCAATTGATGGAAAAGAGGGATTGGAAAAGATGCGCACAGAACATCCGGATATTGTTCTGCTGGATTTGATGATGCCGGGTGTCGACGGTTATGAGGTCTGCCGCCAGAAGGCCGGCGATCCGGAGTTAAAAAAGATCCCGGTGATTTTGTTCACGGCGATTATGTCGGCAAAACCGCTGAACGAAATCGCCCAGGAACTGGGGGCGGATGATTATATGGCCAAACCGTTTGACGCCAGGAAACTCACGGAGAAGGTGCGGAATCTGATCGGCGAATAACTATGCGGAACCATCACAAACGGTCAATATCAAAAGCGTTCATTTTTGATCATCGTTTGATTTTATATTTTATCGTTTCGTAATGTCATCAAGAAATTAAAAAGGAGAAAACTATAGAAGAGACAATTCAAAAAATTTATGCTTATCTGATTCATTACGGTCTCAATATTCTGGCGGCTCTGCTTATTTTTGTGATCGGAAAGTGGGTGGCCCGACTCTTATCCAACATCACGGCGAGTCTGATGGAAAAGGCCAAAATTGAGAAGACGCTGGCATCCTTTGTCAAAAACATTACCTATGCCGCATTAATGGTCTTTGTTGTTCTGGCGTCCCTGGGAAAACTCGGGGTGCAAACAACCTCGTTCATTGCCGTCATAGGCGCGGCCGGTCTGGCCGTTGGTCTGGCTCTGCAGGGCTCCTTGTCGAATTTTGCGGCCGGTGTTCTGCTGATCATCTTTAAGCCGTTTAAAGTGGGGGATTTCATTCAAGCCGGTGGAACGATGGGGACTGTGACCGAAATTCAGATTTTTACCACCATGCTGCACGGGCCGGACAACCGCAAGGAAATCATCCCCAATGCCCAGATTACCGGAGGAAACATTACCAATTTCAGCGCCATCGACAAACGTCGGGTTGATTTGGTTTTCGGTATTTCTTATGATGACAATATTAAGACCGCCAAAGAATCCCTGCAGAAGGTGCTGGACGCCGATACGCGCATCCTCAAGGATCCGGCACCGGTCATCGCGGTCTCGGAACTGGGCGACAGCAGTGTGAATCTGGTTTGTCGTCCTTGGGTCAATCCGGGAGATTACTGGGCAGTCTATTTCGACACGCTTGAAAACGGCAAGGCGGAATTGGAGAAAAGCGGCATCACCATTCCATTTCCGCAACACGATGTCCACTTGTATCAGACATCATCGTAGTGGTAATGAAACAGGAACTTTTTATGAACCAAATAATTACGGCAGGAGTTTATGTATGATTAAGGATTTTCGTGTATCACACTTTTTTCTCATGAGTATTCTTATTTGCACAGGAATGCTGACTGCGGCCGGAACGGTGCAGGCATCGGATATTTTGCAGGGATGGAGCGGCGACATTTTTGCGGGTTATACAAATACCAGCGGAAATACCGATAAGGGAACAGCTTCGCTTTCAGTCGGCGCATTGAGAAAATTCGATTCTTCGGATTTGAAACTTAAAGGGAATCTGTTTTATTCGGAATCCGACAATAAAATGGATGAGCAGAAGTGGGATGTCTCGGCAAAATATTCACTGGATTTTTCCGATCAAAGTTCCTGGTTCAGCTTTTATCAAATTCGGGCCGACCATGATTACTTTTCCGATATTGATTACCGGATCACGCCATCGGTCGGGATCGGCTATCATCTTGCGCAAACGGAAGACTGGACATGGGATGCGGATGCCGGTTTGGGATATCGGATAACACGGTATCGAATCAATACGGCAGCTGATGATGAAACAGCGGTCGCATCCGCACACACGTTCTTTAAAAAGGCTGTATTGGAAAAGGCCTTTGTCTCGGAAGATTTGACCGTGACACCGGGGCTGGAATCCGGATCCGGAGTGGTGGCCACATCGGAAACCGTCTTCAGCAACCCGTTAAGTGAAGATTTGGATCTGGAATTGAAGTATATTATTGATTTTGATTCTGAACCGGCCGACGGTAAAAGCAAGACAGACCGCCAGTTTGTGGTCGGAATTAAATATAAATTTTAGGTTTAATTCTGGTGTAAGTATTGTTAGAAAAAAAATTGTGAAAAAAATCCTGCTGCCTTGACAGTGGGATTTTTTTCTTTTATACTTTCCGTGTTTTCACCATGGCGACGAGGCTGTGGCGAAAAACGGACACAGAAGCCTATTTCCCATACGGAAACAGGCTTTTTTTTTGGATTTTTGACGATGATGTCAAGACCCAAGGCAATGACGCCCGGTTCGGTGCCGTTCAGATTTTAATGCACCGTTAACCGGGCTTTTTTATTAAACTAATTTTTTAAAGCAGAAAAGAGGCAATTATGTCGTTTTTGAGATATTTTAAACATCGAACGATCCGTCAAAACAATGTTTCCGATCGTGACTCAAAAATATCGCCTCGATTTAACCGTGTGTTTCGTTCAATCGCATCCTCAGTCGTTTTAACCTACTTTTTCAGTTGTGTGATCGGGCCGGCTCCCGCAAACGCTCAGACACTCATCCCGTTACCATCGCCCGGTGTGGTCTTGCCGTTAAGCCAGCCGTTTACGCCGGTTTTAATTAAAGGTCTGGTGACCCACCCTGATAATCCGCTGCGCTTTGAATTTTTAATTGATCAGGGACAGGAATCCTTATCCACTGATGAGATGCGTCGGGAGAGTCTGCGTCTGATTAAATATTTTCTTGCGGCCTTAACCATCCCGGAAGATGAGATGTGGGTGAATTTAAGCCCTCATGAAGCGGACCGGGTTATTCCGGATGATTTTAGTCAAACGGATATGGGGCGGGATCTGCTGACGCAGGACTATATCCTTAAGCAGGTCTCGGCCTCTCTAAGTTATCCGGAAGAGGCCCTTGGAAAACGTTTCTGGGAGGCGTTACGTCTGGCCTCCGGGGGACAGCCGCAGACTCAGGAGGATGCCAACAAAATCTGGATCGTGCCGGAGCGGGCGCAGGTTTATGTGCGTGATCATAGTGCCTTCATAACTGATTCCTCATTGGATGTGATGATGAATCGTGTTTATCAGCGTTATGTCACAGGTTCTGATGCCGCCGGACACAGCGCCGCTGATGCCTATACGAAAGTTTTTCAGGAAATTTTGCTTCCCTCACTGAAAGAGGATGTGAATTATGGCCGGAATTTTGCCCGTCTGCGACAAATTTTTCATTCCGTGATTTTGGCGGCCTGGTTTAAAAAGAATCTTCGGCAAACAATTCTCGGACAGCGTTACATCGGAAAAAATATGGTGGAGGGAATCACTATTGAGGACCGGGATGTCAAAGAGCGCGTCTATCAACAATATCTCGAGGCCTTTCGGCAGGGTGTTTACAACTATATTCGTGAAGAATATGATCCTGGTCAGCAGACCGTCTTGCCGCGGCAGTATTTTTCCGGCGGGATTGAAGTGGCGAATTTTACCGGATTGAATATCGCCTCCGGAGGGCCATCTGTGCTGAATTTTACCGCTGACCCTGAGGACGCCGATTCGGTAAAATTTGACCATGGATTTGTTGTATCGACTGAGATTCAAATGGGAGAAAAATTCCCGGCGGAACCGGAACAAAGGACTGTGATGGCCGATATGCGTTCTGCCCAAATTACCGTTGACGCAGAAGATGTGAGGCAGGCCAATCAGATGAACCGAAACCCGGAACGTCTTTCGTTATCAAACGGTGAAACCCGTGAGAAAACAGGCGGGGCGGATTCCTCGGATCATGCCTCCGTAGCCGTTTCCCATTCGGATCGTCCAAGTCCGGAGTTTCGCTGGACACAACGCATCAAAGCGGTGATGGTTGCCGGGGCAATGCTCTTTTCATCATTGCTGGTCAGCCCGGCCCTTAATGCCGCCACATTTGAACAAAATAGCGACGGTCGACTTGTTGCGGTTGTGCAGGAAGGGGATACGGTCGGACGTATTTTGCAGGATATTCGTGTAGCCTATAAAGAGTCGGATCCACAACAGTATCGAACATCCGATTTCGCCGGTCCACTTTGGGGTGAGAAAGGGGCTGTTCAAAAAACAGGTTTCGATGCCGTTGGGGATCGAGAGATTTTTCCCGGTCAGCGTATTGAGATTCCGGCCTCAACAATTACTCAAAAAACAATGGAATCATTAACCGGTTCGCCCATCCCCATGGCCAGCGCGGATTATTCCAATGCATCGGACGAGGAGTCAGACTCCAATGACGGCCTGGTTTCGGCCTCCGTAAGCTCTCATCATGCTGATGTTTTTCTGCAGAATGGATCGTCTCAGCCCAGTGATGCACAAAACGATCCACTGGCAAAAAAGCATTCGTCGTCCGCGGCCCCCTCGTCAGGATTCACTCATTTTTCGAAAATGATCGACCGTAACGGACTTGGATGGATGGCTCCGATTGCGGCATTTTTAATGTTTCTGATGACATTCTTCAAAAAATTTCCTGGAGTCGCATCACAGTCCATAAAAAAAACACAGCGTGACGCTCAGAAAGAGGATATAAAACAACGCCTGATAACGGCATTGCCGGTCGAGGCGATCATAGCTCAAACGATCAAGCCCTTGCTGGAAAAATTTGAGGATAATTTGGCGCAGGATTTTATTGGAAAAATTTCGACATCAGTGGATCTTTCGACCGCAGATCAAGAGCTGATCCGCCGGAAATTTTCCGATGCTTTGGGCGCCGTGCTTGAATCCGAAATCCGGCAACGGATTCGGGATGATGCCTGGATGATTGCCATACAGGACGAGAGCAAAAATATTTTCGCACGTGATTTGACGGATGTCACAATCAAAGACCGGATTCAAGAGCTGGTCAACGACCGGCTTTCCCGAACCGTTGCGCAAAGCGTTAAAGCACAGCTTCGGCCGTTTCAGAAAGAGATCTTTGAGAATCTTTATTTTTTGCCGGAATTAAAACTAAAAAATGATCTCTATATAACGCAAATGAATCGGGAATCAGCCTCAACCCCTGCAGAATATGCCGGACAAGCGGCTGATGCAATGATGGCATTCATCCGGGAGCAAATTCTGAACACCGAGACCTTTCAGATTCCTGCGAAGGCAAGCGCCGCTGGATCCCGTCAAGAGGGTGATGATTTTCAAGCGTACCGACGTCAGCAGCAACGAAAATTGATTCGATATGATAGCCTGGTCGCTTTGATCACAGGGATTGCCGGGCTGGTTTCCGGACAGGATTCGACCGGTGTCGCTTTATCTACCGGTCTGGCGCCGATAATTTATCGTGTTGGAATCGCCGTTTCATTATGGCTTCATGAATTGGGACATATCGTTCGGGGATTGCCGTCATCATTGACCTGGGAAAATATCCGGGGACACGTGTCCCTGCGGCAGTGGGTTGAAATTTTTGTTCCGTTTATCGGCCGTATTCCCAATCGGGATGAACTCTATGTGCATATTCCCGGTGTGGGTCGGGACCGTGATATGCGGATTCGCCGGGCCGGTGTCTGGGTCAGCCTGGGGGTCGCCGCCGCGCAACTTGCGGGAACCGTGTTTCTCGGCACCTCCGGCCTGGGGTTGATGATTCCGTTAACGGCAGGAGGCCTCTGGACGCTCAAGAATGCGCTGACCTCGGATCTCTTGTCCCGCGCACCCCGGACCGGATATTATGGATGCGGTGTCTGCGCAATGGTCAAGGGCAGAACCGATGATATGTCGAAGATCGCCTCCATGCAGAATCTGGATCTCTTTCGAAAATTAATTAAAATCACGGACATCCGGGGCCGTCAGGCGGCCGGGGTCAAGACCATGGCGAAAACAAAAGGTGGAAAGACCGTCTGGGTCGGATCACGCATGGTGAATACGAAACGGGGGAATTTACCTAAAAAGCTGGATCAATTATTTAGGAAAAAATTGATCTGGGCGCAATCCCATGGATTGCGCGGAGTCAATCACAATGAGGTTTATATCGGCCATGACCGATATGGAACCAGCAGTGCGCCGAAGAAAAATGAAACTCATCCGCATCAGTGGATGCCGGACCGGGTGGTTGAGTTGTGGACAATTAAGGATGGGCAATGGATGAACGGCCCGGCAAGTCTGGGAACTGTGATTGCCCATAACGGAGATTTTGAATCTTTTCGGCTCTACGGACAGGAAGTGCCCAATGGAATCCTTGGACTTTGGCTGGAACGAGTCCTGCAAACTCCCAACAAGACAGAGGGAGATTCTCCCAAGATCGCCGGAATGATGGATTTTCTGCTGACACAGGGGATGTGGGATGCGTCGGTCAGATTGGCGTATTACTTGGAAGCCGTCACATCTGTTGGGCAGGTTTTCGGCGGACAAGACTATAGTAAAAATTCCCCAAACATGGCGCTGATGCATGAGAAGATCGCTCAAATCGCACAAATCTTTCAAGAGGTGATGGCAGAATATCAAGAGCGCTTTAATATTCCCTCCGATTTATTGATGCGGGATATCCTGACGATTTCCGACAATCAAACAATTGTTCAGGACATGCAGGGCAAGATCCGGACCCAGATTTCACGGAAGCTTTCCGGTGTGTTTTCCAATGATGATACGATCCGGCGTTTTGTTGAGACAGCGGTGACATCATTTTTTGAAAATGATCTTTATATGGCTGTGCGTAAATTTTTTGACGGGGCGTCGGATTCTTCAAATACCTTTGGGTTGGCGGTTTCTTCCAGTCTCAAAACCGACGGCATGGTCGTTGCTGCCAAGGGACAGCCTCTGGCAATGGGGATTACGATGAGCACACAGAGATTTCTCATAGGCTCAGAGCCGGCCAGTGTCAAGGTCTCCAATGAAGGCGATATCTCGGAGCATCGTTTTGTTCTTGATCAGCGTCATAAAGGGGAGATTGTTGAAATCTCCCGGAATATCGACCTCCCGGGATGGATGCCCTTGACGGTCTATTCCAATGATCTGGAACGAGAGTTGAGTGTTCAGGAAATAACGGACCGTTACGAAGAACTTGTAGATAATCCGTATATTACACCGGAGCCTCAAATCAATGATGACGATCCGATCGGGGATGACCTGAAGGCTATTCCGGCTGTCCTGGAGAAAATTAAAAATGATTGGGATGATCATGAATCATTCAATGTCCAGACTGCCGATCATATGTTGTTAAAGTTGACTCAAAAGATGATCGAAAAACAGGTCATGAAGACGTCACGCCGGTATGCTCAGATTTCTGTGGATTTAGATGATGAGGCCCGGAAATTGGCTGTTCAATGGGTCGAACGCTTGAGTCCGGTTCTAAGAGCACTGTTTTCGTCGGACACCTTGCAATCCGGACTCTTAAACAAATTTGAAGCACAGTTAACGGTTATGCTGAGCCGCTATGCACGCAGCGTGCTCGAACAATTCTGGCAGGAACAAAGACATACGCTTAATAGTGTTCTGCACCGGTATACACTGCCCTGGGCCGCCAGTGTGCTGTCAGGCAAGATGGATGAAGATCGTCTCGTCATTGAAATACAGGATTTTCTTCAGAACAACTTTGACGCACAGTTAAAACAGTTTTTGGCGCAGAGTGTCCAGGCCGCCGAACAGGATCTTCAAACGATTAGCCCTTATCTCGAAAAAAAGATTTCCCTGATGGGGCGGCTGATGTTGGCGGGGAATCTCGTGCCCGAAGATCCTCAGGATCTGTTCCGAACCTTTAAGGAACATCTTGCCGCCGGGTTGAACGACCTTGGACTTTCGCCGCACTCTCCGGTTGAACGCAAGGCCTATGATGTGATGATCAGCGGGATTGAAATCAGCCTGTGGATGGGCGAACAATTTGCCAGCGATCTGCGCAGAATTTTTCCGGATTTAAAAATCGGCGTGACATCGGCCAATAAAGTTCTGGCCGATCATGTGGAAGAAGGACTGGATGATCAAACGCTGGTCCTGATGATCAGTCAGTCGGGACAGACCTTCGGAAGTCTTAATGCCGTGATTTCTGTCGACGGCCAATCCGATAAAGCTCCTGAAGCGATTATGCAGGAAGCGGTCGAAAAAATGGAGGCCCTTGCTCCGGGGCAGATTTTTGTCTTGACCGGGGAGGTCGATACCTTAATGGGGCGTGCGGTCGGACAAACCTATAAAAAGGGTTCGATGTTCGGACGCAGGATTTTATCAAACTTGACCGGGTTCCGTCCGGCGGAGGCCTCCAGTCTGACGGGTGTGGCAACGCATGCCACATTGACAGAATTATTGCTGCATTTTTCGCAAGGACTATATGAGGCCTTTCCTCAAGGCCGGGCTTTCGACCAACAACTGGATCAAAATGATTTAAGTCGATTGCGTCGACTGCGGCAAACGCTTGTTGAAGAATCGGAACGGGTGACCGGATTTTCCCGTCAGGGAGAGCCGATCGATTCAAATGAATACCGCCAGATTATAAAAAGCGCGCTGCGATGGACCCGGCACGTCCTGGATGTTCCGATTGTCAAGGTTATCAATTGGTTTTATCTGTTTGTCGCGGTTGTTCTGGATGGATTATTCGTGCATCATCTGGTTGATTGGATGGCTCTGCCGATACCGGATATTTTAACCAGGACCCTTGAATTCGGTTTTTTTGTGTTTTTCGCCACACTGATGACCTGGGGCAAGAGACTTCTCGAAAAACGAACAATTCTGGCCCGAATCGGGAATCGAAATATTGTGATCGGCGGACCGTCATATTTTCATCAGACCCTGGAAATCTATATCAGCAAGCTGTTTTCCCTGAGCAAGGCCTCAACCAGTGTGGATGTCCATGGAGCAAATCCTGCGGATCATTTTGTTCATCGTTTCGGTCATCGGGGCTCCCGCGGCGGGCTGATCTGGATGGGGATTCCCGATGGACGGCTGAAGCGTTTAAAGAAAAGATTAACCGATCCCTCGCTGATGACGGCAAAGCAGGCCATGGGCGTACGAAATTTTGATGTCGGTCCAGAGGTGGTCTCAATCGGAAGGGATCGTCCACGCAACAAGAATGCCGCCAGTGAAGATATTATGTTGTCGGGAGGACAGGCGGATGTTGATGGCGAATTGATGGAGATGCTTTATTTCAACCGTTTTGATTCATTGCTGCACCTGATTAGCGGACATGTCTTTTTCTATCACATGGCCCGCAAGGTGGCGACCCTGGGACTTCCCAAAAGCCTGCAATGGATCTGGCCCTGGCGCTGGGATATCCACAGAACTCAGAGCGGAACCCGAATCGCGACGACCGCCTCACCGCAGTCGCCATCGGACTCAACCGCAAAAACATCCCGTAAAAAAACACACCGGGATAAAAACGCGCCGGGTGAAACGTATGTGTCCGGTTCCCCAAACACTGACGGCGCCTCAGTCGCACAGGGAGCGGCCGCTACGATGCCGGGCGGAATTGATTTGACGCAGCGCTGGCTGGAGGTTGAAGAATTTATCGCAGATCAACAGTCATCCGGCATGATGATCCATTCAGAAATTCCGGTCATGCCGGTCGGCCGCGTGACGCCCCATATTATCGACATTCAGCCCCTGACGCCGATTACGGTTAATCTTCTACTGGGACTCAGTGCGGTGGAACAACAGAATGCTCACATGAGTTAAATGTCAAATTTTATCAACTGTTAAATCGAGGAGGGCCCATGCATTACAAAATCAGCGGACTGGATATGATGTCTTTTATAAAGGTCTTCGGGGCGCTCCAGGCGGCCGCGGGATTATTGACCGGATTCTTTTTTACCGTGCTTTCAATTATTGATCCCTATTTTTTAGAAACGAATGTCGGCGGTATCGCCGCCGCATTTGGTGTTTGGTCAGTGATTTTCCTGCCGATTCTTAATGGCGTTCTCGGCGCCCTGTCCGGGGCGCTGATATGCATCCTGTATAATCTTTTGGTAGAAAAAACCGGCCTTATGTTAACGGTCAAGCTCTCCCGGGAATCCTGATTGCGTTAGAGTCCTGATCCCGCTAGAATGAAGACATCTTTTTTAGCACGGATCTCTTAACAGCACAGGAATCTATGCGGCAGAACTTTCGCTATCGTATTCGCGTGGCCGCGGCCGTTCTCATGACGGCCGGCCTCGGTATGTTTGTCATGCTCGGAACCCGCACCGGAGTCCGCCTGATCACCCGTCACGCGCTGTCAAAAATCGGGGCATCGCATTCGACGCAATGGGAGCGGATTACGGGAACCCTCGCCAGAGGCACGATCTATCAAAATGTTCTCATTCAGGACCTCGCGGCCTTTCCCGTCCCCAACCGCCTGGAGATCCAGACGCTGAAAGTGGACCTTGACTGGCAGCGCTTCTGGCAGATTCCGGATATTGAAATTGAAAACGGAAAACTGACCCTGCCGGACACGGATCCGGTTTTGTTTTATGGAAGCATTCACGACCAGATCCTGAATCTGAACGTCTTTACGCATTCCCTGAATCAAGATGACCTGCGTGAGATTCTTTCCGCTCTGATGCCCGAAGGCCTTTCATGGGAATTGTCGGATCTGGATATCACGCTCACCGGCCGTGTTGAGGCCCCGGTTATTCACGGAACCTTTGGTGTGACCCGTCTGATCTACAGCGAGTTTCAATTACGCGATGCCCCGTGTAACTTCCGCCTGTCGTTAAATCCCGCAGCTTTAGGCGGGGATCCGCAAGGCTATCTCCAGATCAAATCCGGAACCGCACAAGGCCCGCGAACCGCTGAGATTTCTCTTTATGAGAGCCATGTGTTTTTCGAAGGAGACTTTCAAGCACCGCATCTGGATATCACGGCAGAGGCCCGGGTCGAACGCGTCCGGATTACCATCAATCTCACCGGGACACCGGAATCGCCTGTCCTGACGCTGGTCTCCACGCCGCCCCTCGCGCAGGAACGTCTGATGCTGGCCCTGGCCACAGGTCAAACCTGGCAGAGGACCGAAGAGCTTTTGACGCAGGGAACCATGACCCCGCAAATTACACGGGATTTCATCAGTTATTTTCTCTTTGGCGGGCGGCGTAATGAGTTTGCCCGGCGATTCGGATTCAAAGAGATGTCCCTCAATTATTCCGAGACACAGCGCGGATTATCGATGCGCAAAGATTTATCGGATCGGCTGGAAGGCGGCTATGGTGTTGAGCAGACCATCAAATCGGATGGGACATCAGATGTCTCCCAGACGATCGGGGGGGCCTACAAAATCACGGATCAGATGTCTCTCGAGGCCTCGCGGCAGGTCACCTCATCCATGGACCCCGCCAAACAACAAGATCCCGCGGTGGTCAATGATAAAGTCCTGTTGAAAATTCAGACACCGTTTTAAACAGTACGCCCGTCCCCGTCTCTAACGAACAAGGAAGGCATGAAAAAAATTATTCATATGAGTGACCTGCACATCGGATACCGGGACGCGTATGACCGGATGACTGTGACCATTGATCATCTGTGCCGGGTGATTCAGGGAAGCCCTTGTCACTATGTCGTCGTGATGACCGGTGATCTGGTCAACAATGCCTGGAAACACGGCAGTTATGATCAGGCCCTCGCGGTGCTGGACCGTCTGAAAGCGGTGGGATTTCACCATGTTCTGGTCATCCCGGGAAATCATGATTACGGCACCGGCAATCGGGGCAGTCATCAATTTGTCCGCCGGTTCAAAGAATCCTTTTTTGGTCGCCCGGATCTGGATTACCCGAAAGTCGATATCCTGGGGGATACTGCTTTTATCGGCCTGGATTCCATGGCGAATGAGATTCAATGGTACCGCAGTCTTTGGGCGCAGGGACAGCTTGGCAAGGATCAATTGGAACGCCTGAAAGAAATTTTGAACCGCAAGCGCGTCAAAGACTGCGCGCACCGTGTCATTTATTTGCACCACCATCCGTTTAAATGGCGTCCGTTGCATGAGCTCAAGGATTCTCGAAAATTGAAAAAAATTTTAGTACAGACCATTGCCGCTGGCGTCAGCATTGACGCCCTGCTGTTCGGGCATAACCATGAGGGCAAGGCCCATAACGGCATGTGGGGGATTCCGCGCTGTTATGACGCCGGCACCGCGACCATGAAATCCCGATCGCCGTATATCAAATGGTCGCCCTGGTTTCGCATCCGTTCCTCCAGCCGAATCATTGATCTAACGCAAGGGCCGGACGAGGATTTTATTGTGCCGTGCTATTTTGAAGAGTAGGGATGACTCAAAATGACGAATGAACTCTGGACACTGGCGGCCATTGGATATCACATCTATCTGATCGTCACCATCATCTTTTTGCTGCTGGATAATCGGGAGACCTCGGCGACCTTTGCCTGGATCTTTGTCCTGATTGCCTTCCCGGTAGCCGGATTGATCCTGTATATCCTGATCGGACGCAATCCCCGAAACTCGCAAAAATACGTTCGGCTGCAGCAACATGTTATGGGACACATGGGAGAGTGTCTCAAACATATTCAACCCTTTGAGCATGATGACCCGGCATCCATTTTCAAATCCGAAGGATTTGAGCCCCGGAAAAAATTATTTGAGTTGTTATACCGAAGTTCCAACTCACGGTTGACCACCCGCAACACAATTTCTCTCTTTTATTGCGGCGATGAAAAGTTCACCGCGCTGATCTCTGATATTCAAAACGCCGAAAAATTTATCCATATGGAATATTTTATCTGGCGTGAGGACGTCCTGACAAACCGAATCGCTGATCTTTTAATCCGCAAACGCGCGCAAGGGCTGGACGTTCGGATTTTGTATGATGTGATCGGGAGTTTCGGAATATCCTCATCGTATATCCGAAAACTCCGGCGTGCCGGAATCCGAATCTTCCCCTATGACAACCTTCGCTCGCGCATTTCACTTCATTCCCTGAATTACCGTAATCACCGCAAGATCGCCGTGATCGACGGACAGATCGCCTATACCGGCGGTATGAATATGGGACAGGAATATATTGACGGGGGACGGCAGTTTAAACAGTGGCGCGACACACATATGCGGATCACCGGCGAATCGGTCGCGATTCTTTCTTCGATCTTCGCGGGAAGCTGGTATCACACAACGGGAGAAGACATTTCAGGCGCCCGCTATTTTCCATCTCTGCAATCATCCCCTGATCCTTGCGCTGTTCAGATTACAACATCAGGGCCCGACTCACCATGGAGTTCCATTGAGCAGTTGTATTTTGCACTGATCAACACCGCCCGGAAAAGTGTTTATATCCAGTCGCCGTATTTTATTCCGAGCCAGAGTATTTACAAAGCACTTTTAAATGCCGCTTTGGGCGGAGTGGCGGTTCACATCATGATGACCGGCATTCCCGATCGTCATTTGCCCTTTTGGGCGGCCTATTCATTCTTTGAACCGCTATTGCGCTCCGGGGTCAAAATCTATCAGTATCAGCACGGATTTTTACATGCCAAGATGTTGAGTATTGATGATGCCATCTGTTCGGTCGGGACAGCAAATATGGACATCCGAAGTTTTCAGTTGAATTACGAGGTCAATATGCTGATTTACGATGATCACATCGCCCGAAATTTGGCCGGACAGTTTGTTCAGGATCAAAAATTTTGTAAGGTTATGACACTCGCCGACTACGAAAGGTTAGGCATATTAAAAAATTTTCGCAACTCGATTGCCAGGCTGTTCGCACCGATTATGTAAGAGACTGAAATCAGGAGGTCTTCATGAAACCAAAAATTCTTGTTTTGTATTACAGCATGTTTGGTAACAATTTCATATTGGCTCAATCAATCTGTCAGGGAATCCGTCATGCCGGTGGGGAGGATATCCTGCGAACGGTTCCGGAGCTTCTGCCTGAGGATGTGATTGCCGGGGATGAACGCATCCGGCGTGCGAAAGAACTGCAGAAGGATGTCACCCTGGTTTCTCTGGATGATGTGTCCGGATGCGACGGGATCATTCTGGGGTCGCCTACGCGTTTTGGAAATATGTGTTCGCAAATGCGGAATTTTCTTGATCAGACCGGCGGCCTCTGGATGAAGGGCGCCCTGATCGGAAAACCGGCTGGAGTCTTTTGCTGTACGGCCTCCCAGCATGGAGGGCAGGAGACGACGTTGATCACAATGATGCTCTCATTGCTTCATCACGGTGCCGTGATCGCCGGTGTTCCATACAGCGTTCCCGAATTAGGCTCATCCAGTCATGGCGGCACACCCTATGGACCGACAGCTGTCGTCGGGCATAATGCCGATCAAGGTCCGGTTGAAAGTGACTTATTGATTGCCCGGGCCTTTGGGAAACGAATGACTGAATTGGCGCAAAAACTTATGCCGGATCCGTCTCAAAATGCCGGCGGGTCTTGAATTGCGATCCGCAACAATGTTTAATCTATGATGAAGCGGAGGGAGGCTGTCATGAAATATGTCGTTATCTTTGTGATCTCAGCCATTCTGTTTCAAGGAGTTGTCATGAGAAATGCTCAATCTCAGGATCATATTGAGGAGGCAATCTTCGCCGGGGGATGTTTTTGGTGTGTGGAGGCGGATTTTGAAAAAACGCCCGGTGTGCTTGAGGTGATTTCCGGTTATACCGGCGGATCCGGTGAAAATCCCACCTATGAGGATTATGCGCAAAAGGGCCATGTCGAGGCGGTCCTGATCCGCTATGACCCCGCGCAGATTTCTTATGCGCAATTATTAGACCTGTTCTGGAGGGGTATTGATCCGATGGATGAGGGGGGGCAGTTTTGCGACCGCGGCTCCGGCTATGTCACTGCTATTTTTTATAAAACGGAAGAGCAACAGCGTCTTGCCCAGGCATCGCTCAAGGCGCTCACCGCATCAGGACGATTTCAATCCCCGATCGCCACACGGATTGTCCCGGCCTCTGAATTTACCGCTGCGGAGGACTATCATCAGGGTTTTTACAAGAAAAACCCTGTCCGCTACAACGCTTATCGGCAGACCTGTGGGCGTAACCAGCGGCTGAAAAAAATCTGGGGTGATCATCCCAATCCTGTTTCGCAATTGTCTGATCAACAGCCTGTTTGTTATATCAAGCCTTCTGCGGCCGCCATCAAAGACAAACTTGATCCTGTGCAGTATCAGGTCACGCAGGAAAATGCCACCGAGGCCCCGTTTCAAAATGCCTATTGGAATAACAAGGCTGAGGGCATCTATGTGGACGTGGTTTCAGGTGAACCGTTATTCAGTTCCCGGGACAAATTTGATTCCGGCACCGGCTGGCCGAGTTTTTCCCGGCCCTTGGACCAGGGGGCAGTGGCCGAGCACGCAGACACCAGCCACGGCATGACACGGGTTGAGGTGCGTAGTCAGCACGCGGATTCTCATCTGGGCCATGTTTTTGACGATGGCCCACAGCCCACCGGCCGGCGTTATTGCATCAATTCCGCGGCCCTGCGGTTTATCCCCAAAGAGAATCTCACGAAAGAAGGCTATGGTGAATATTTAAGGCTTTTTCAGTAACAGCGCCATGCTCGATTGTTTGATTATCACCAGTATTGAGGCTATTCCTCTTTTCGTCACTCGTATCTCTTCACACATACTTAACAGATTGCTCACCGAATATTAATTCATCAATTATATACTTTGCACGATACCAGAGCTGTCATGTGTTTTCGTTCAATACCTTCTCAGTCAGGAATATCCATGAATACAACATTGCGTCAAGGGTTGTGTGCTGTCCTTTCGGTTTTGCTGATAATGCCCGTATCACCAAACGCGTTTGGCACATTACAACTATCACCGATACCGGCCGCAACCTACCAGGCTCCAATGCTCAATGGTCTGATGATCAAATCCGATCCAATGGATTTTGATTTTGTTCTGGACCCCGGGTCTGTGTGCATGACGACACCGGATCAAATTTCCCGGGAGTCTGAAATTCTGATCAAATATTTTTTGACATCATTGGCCTTTCCGGAAGATGACCTCTGGGTCAATCTAAGCCCCGGGGAGCCGAACCGGATTATTCCCGATGGTCTGGCCAGGACCGATATGGGACAGGTCATGCTGGCCCAGGATTATTTGCTCAAACAAATGACCTCTCAGTTGATGAGTCCCGAGACACCCAGCGGTGAGGCGTTTTGGAATGAAATTTTCAACAGGCAGTACGGGCGGTCCAGCAACACCGGTGTTGATCTTGCCAACAGGGTCTGGATCAAACCCGGCCGCGTCGCCATTGCCCAAAATGCCGGACGGATGAAAATTCTGAAAAGTCGTCTGGAGGTTATGCTGGAGCATAGCGACGATGAGCAAAACAAAATTTTTGAACAGGCCTTTCGCCGGGTGATCCTGCCTAAACTGGAGGAGATTGTCAATACCTCGCGGGCCTTTGCACCCCTGCGTCAGGTCTATCATTCCTTTTTGCTGGCGGCCTGGTATCAGCGCTCACTGAGGCACGCCTATTTAAATAAGCATTTTACCGGTCGCCGAGCAATTAGCGGCTTCATGCGCAAAGGCCAGGATGACGAGACCCGTCAGATTTATCAAAACTACATGACGATCGTCAGAGACGGCGCCTTTAATATGATCCGTGAGGATGTTGATCCTGTGAGCGGATCAGTTATCCCGCGTCAATATTTTTCCGGGGGCGAAACGTTTCAGAATCCGGATTTTTTTGAACCGGTCCCCGGGGCCTTGTGGGAACCCGACAGTGACCATGTCATTATTTCAACACATTTTTCTCCATCTGACGGGGCAATGCTGGGACATGTCGTTGAAATTGAACAAAAACGGATTTTTAAATACTTAACCCAGCTGGCGCAGCAGCGTCCTCATATCTGGCCGGTGACGCGGGTCACCGCCGCGTTTATCGCATCCCCTGAACAGAATGACGGGCGTGAACCTGTGATCGCCCTGGGTTCCAACACGGTCGGTCTGCACACGCATAGTGAGGTGATGCTGATTCTGGGTGTGCTGGAAAAAGAAATTTCCAGGATTCAAAATGAAACTGAAAAAGCCTTGTTGCTGGACAAACTGAATCAAGTGGCTCGCGTCCCGTTTTTAGAAGGCAAACTGATGGATTCTGAGACCGGCCGTGTCCTGTTTCAAGAACTACTGGAACGGCTCAATAATCCGTTTCAAAACGGAACCTTTTATGTGAATGCCCAGCCGTGCGCCAATTGCACAAAAGTCTTAAGTCAGCTGGATCTCAAAGAGATTGTATTTCAGCCCTATCCGGATCAGAAATTTGTTGAAAAGGCCAATCAGGCTCTGGAACCGATCATCAAGAAGGGGGTGTCCGTTCAAAATACCCACGGTGACACTCTGGATTTTGGAATTAATCAATTCTTCCAGCGCATCGTAAATCGCGATAAGGAAGAATCGGACCGTATTCAGAAGCGTCTTTACACACATTGGTTGACCTTTGCCCGGAGGATCCTGAGTCAGCATGATTTTCAGAATAATTTGAGGGCGCTTGAAAAACTCGCGGATATCTTTCTCAGTGCTCTTGATTCATATCTTTTAGATAAATATAACGAGGGTCAGACGCAGCCGAAGACGCTGAATGATTTTTTGCAGGAGATTATGTGGAATACTGAGTACATCGCAGAGTATACCAACAAATATTTTGAGATTTTTGCGGCACGCAACGATGAAGGTTTAAAACGATATTTTGATGATACCCTCGCAACACAGGCAGTAATCAATCAGGTCGACCACTATCTTAAAACACACGACAACGGCTCCAGAACACACGCGGTTGTGTCTGCCTCGGATGACAATCTGGCGACACATGATTTGGGCCCCTGGCTCACGTATGCCCAAAAATTTCAAACAATTCTTCAGCACCGCATCAACGATCGGGATCCGAATAAATATGACATCGCGTTAGTTCCGAATCTGCTCAGGGGGATCGTGCCCTCAACGCTTGCCAGACAGGTCTTTGATCTCTTTCGCACCGGCCAGGCCCGGTATAAATCCCGGTTAGATGCATACCTCAACAGCACCCGGCGCAACAAGTCCCGGCGTGTGGTTGTTCTGGAGCTGCGCATCATCGGTGGTCAGGCGCATATCCTTGTGGGCAAGCGGGATAATGAAAATGATTATTCGGGCCTTTATGCGCTTCCGTCCGGAGCGGTCAAGAAAAAGCCGAATCCTCTGTATGAAACAGCGTCCTCTGAACAGAATCAATTATTAATGGCGGATTATATGGCTAACTCCTTGCCCGAATTTAATGAAACAGAATCGGTCCTGGCCGCAGGCGCACGCCATCTGGTCAATAAAACCGGCATTGATATCGGCGGAGCCCGAGGTATGACCGCCCGTCTGGATGATCTGTTTGACCCGCATACCGGCGAACTCTTTCATTTTCTTGTGCATGTCAGCAATGATGTGACGCCGTTTGTTCCGTCAGATACGGATGTGGGGAAGAGTGATAAACGTATGTCGGATTTTCAATGGATTCCCATTGAGATTCTGGCTGATCCGAAACTCCAGTCCCATCCCAACGGCGCGTGGGAGGCTGTTCAGACATGGATCCGGCAGGAGACCGGAACCCCGACAGCTTCAATCTTATCGCACGCGGAAGCCTTTAGTCAGGTTCTTCAGATTCTGGCGACACTCTTTCATGAACAGCTACTGCCGGTGAAAAAACCGATCCTGGAAAACGGCCCAGATCATCCCGACAATCTTTTGGGATTGGTCCGTAACCCTCGGCTGTCATCAGACCGGGCTTCTAACATGATCGGCACAATCACAATCAATCAGGATTCCGGCGACATTCAGTGGACCGGACTCAGCGAGACGGAATTACAGAATCTTGGCTTTCCCGATCTGCAGGACTTGCAGCAGATGGTCAAAAGAATTTCAGCGCCTGACACACTGCCCGCTGATGGAATGGATGAAAACCGGGAGATTGGGATATCCGTCATCACGAATGACGCCTCTTCACAGGTCATGACCGCTTCTATTGAAGAAAACAGCCCGGTGATTGCATTGAATGTCTCTGCTTTAAAACGGATTGCCGAACCCATGCGTCGAATCTATACCGCCATACTCTTATCCCATGGCATAACACAATTGCGTTGGATGAACAGCGGCAGAAATCCGGATATGAATGACTTGATTGATACGGATACCGCTATCACCAGAACTCTGCTCACAGAATCCGGTATAAAAATTCAGGACTATCTGGCAGAACTCAGCCGCATTCTTAAACCAGGGGCACTTTATCTGGATGGTCTGTATATGAACTACACGCTTGATCTCGCACTTGAGGCCTCGCAACGAGGTGCTGCCGATCAACGCGGATTTCCAATCGCCGCCCTGGCGGTCAATCGAAACACCGGCGAGATGATTACCGGGATGCGACAATTGCGCACGCTTGCACATGGGCCACAGTTTCACACGCATGTCGAAATTGAATCCCTGCGCGAGGCCGTGCAGGATCGCGGCTGGGATCCCCGCGAGATTGATCTCTACATTTCGCTTGAAAGCTGTATCAGCTGTGCGTCAAGTCTGTCCAGCTTCTTTCGTCCGGCCCGGGTTGTGTTCGGAACACTGGATTCCTATACTACAATGCGCGGACGCGGATTGGAATTGATGCGCCGGGCCGGTCTTGATGTGCGTGTCACTCCGCTCGTGAAAGTTGAAACCAGGGCACAGACCATCTTGTCTGAATTTTTTAAAAATGATCCGACTCCGGGCAATGCGCCGGCGGAAAGCTATTCCTTTCAATCCATGGCGCATGAAGTAGACTGGTATTTAAGTCATCCCACCGAAATCTATAAACGCATGCTGAAAATTATCCACGGCTATCCGGGCAAATATCCTGATCTGAAAGAATTGAATATGCTGACGATGCTTTACATCAAAGCCATGCGTCTGCTGCCGCCGTCTCAACGGGATCCCTGGCCCAAAATTGTCACGATTAACGCCAATCATATGGCGGCACAAAGTTCCAGCGCGGCAACCAATCATCTCACCGAAATTGCGTCGCTGCGGTCACGTTTTCCCGATGCCCCGGATTTTAAGGTCGTTTTAATCGGCGACATCAATCATGTAAAGCGCGTCTATACTGAAATCATGGCTTATGCCGAGACAGACCTGGCCCGGGACGGCGGCATCAGCGCCTCGCAGATTTATGTCCTGATGGGAAACAAATTGTTCACTTATAAAAAATTTTATGATTTGGTAGACGGCGGATTTCAGAATTTAAAACAGCTCGTTGCGCAATCTTTTAAGAAAAAATTTATTGCGCTCATGGGCTCGGCACGATTTCTGGGAAACAATGCGATTGAAGCGGCGGAAGAGTTCGGCCGTCAGGTCATTCGGACCACGCCGTATCATTTCAAAAACGGCGGGGGGCCGACAAAAAAACGGCATCCCAATACCATGCGCAATTCGCTCGCTGCTGCCTTTGAAGAAAAAATGAGACTTGTCGCTGAGCAAGGAAAAAAATGGCTGGCAAAAAAAATCTTTACCGTCCGTATTATTCTGACCGGCCAGGCCGAGCCATGTGATGAGGCGGATTATGAAGTCAGCTTTTATCATTTTCCCCAGCGTATTTGGGGAATCATGCATAACACCTCGGGAGTCGCTTTTTTTGAAGGCGGGGCAGGGTCGTTTGATGAATTGTTTTTCGCCAAACGCAAAGGCCTGAATATTGTCCTTCGAAAAATTTACCGGAAATTTTTTGAACCGCTTCAACAGGCACTTCAGAATGTCGGACTGGAGGAGGAATGGCGCAGGGGCGCCTGGCCGGTGTTTGCCGACAGTCCTGAAAAAATGCTTGAAAAGATATCGAAGAATCTCAAGACCAAAGACAGGAAGCACCAGGCTTTTTCACTCAATGATAAACGGCTGGATCAACTTGAAAAAGAGGTCAATGCGGCAACGGACTTTACCAATAGTCTGCCCAGCGGGACAGTAATTTTTGGAACACCCGTGGACGGAAACCCGTTATGGATTAAAAAATTTGAACCGATTTTTGAAATACTGGTTCCGGAACTCCTTCGCCGCGGCGAGACAATTCGGTTGGCCAGCCCGAGTCTGTTTCGCCTGGCCAGGGCCAATGGATTTTTGGGACGCAACGGAACCGTTTCACCGGCGCGTATTCACGGAATCTTTTGCGGGCCGGAAATGAGTCTTCGGCATATCTCCAGCCAGGAAATCGCGGCCGGACTGCCCCAGTCGTTGATATTGTCCGAGGAACTGGCGCACGTCGCGACAGCCATAAACAATAGCCGGGCTGTGATCCTGTTTCCCGGATCAGATGAGGTCATCGGTGCGTTGATGTATTTGCTGGATGCGATGCAGACCGGAACCATGCCGCAGGTTCCGATTGTGCTGGTCGGGAAAAAAGATTTCTGGGGAATCGTTCTGAAGGGGTTTATGGATACGGTTTCCAAAGACCAAAACGGATTTGAACAGGATGCCTTTAACATGGAGCTTCTTGACAAGATGATCTTTTTCGTTGAAAAAAATGATGATATCGCGCGTGTTCTGGACGATCCGAATTTCTGGGAGGTTTATGGTCAGGGGGCTCGGCGAACCGAGGCAGGAGAGGTCATTCCCGAGAACGGCCGAACAAAAGCAAACACTGCGCATAATTCGCCGGATCCGTCCAAAGATAACGCTGAACTGGCCAACGGCGGGATCGACCTGGATAGCGATCTGATTCGCTGGGATTCCCGGGATGAGTCCGGTGTTTCTGTTTCCTCATTGGAATCCATGCCCGAGCCTCACGTTCCGGCCGGCGTGCTGAATTTGTCTCCTCACATTTATAAAATCACTCCGGTAGAGGCACTGATCGCTCAGTAGAATCTGTTTAAACTGACAACCTGTCATGTTTTGTGCTGGTGGCGGTATGCAGGCTTGCGTAATCCAGCCCCGTCACTTATAATTTTTTCAAATACACTATTCACCCAATATGAAAGGCCATCCCAACAAGCGATGGAATAATTATCATGAAGCAATGGTATGAATCCTTTTTTGAAAATTACGCGCACAAATATGATCAGGAATGTTTTGTTCAGGGAACAGCGGGGGAATGTGATTTTATTGAACAGGAACTCGGACACAATAAATCGCTGAAGATACTAGATATCGGATGCGGCACCGGCCGTCACGCGATTGAGTTGACCAGGAGGGGATATGCCGTAACCGGCGTTGACCTGTCGGAGAATCAGATCAATCGGGCCCGGGACAAGGCCCAGGAGGCCGGGCTAAGCATCGATTTTCAAATCCGGGACGCGCGCCGCCTTGCCTTTGACGGTGAATTTGATCTGGCGATCATGCTGTGCGAAGGCGGGTTCTCACTGATGGAAACCGACGAGATGAATTTTGACATCCTCGCCAGCGCCGCGAAATCTCTTAACGACAAAGGCAAACTCATTTTTACCACATTAAACGGATTGTTCCCGCTATTTCACTCGGTCAAAGAATTCTATGAGGCCGCAGCGCAAGACGGCCAGGCCAAATGCGAGAGATGTTCATTTGATCTGATGACGTTTCGCGATCACAATACGGTTGTATTCGAAGATGACTCAGGAACTCAAAAAGAACTTAAGTGTAATGAACGATATTACGTGCCCAGCGAGATCACCTGGCTTCTCAAGAGCCTGGGGTTTCAGACCATCGAGATCTTCGGCGCCAAATTAGGGGCCTATTCCCGCAACGATGCCCTGACCACGGATGATTTTGAAATGCTGGTAGTAGCGGGAAAATAATACGCCTAAAAATTTAAAAAATATGAGACATAACCTCTTTAATATGCTTTTCGTATCGTTTATTTTATTCGGGTGCACGCATATACAGGCGACCCCGGATCGGGACGTTCTAGTCGGTATATGGGAATGCCCGGATGTTCAAGCTGGCGTTATTGAAATAAGAAAAGCAGCAGAAAACTCCTATGAAATGTATCAAGTCTCTGAGGCCAACGGCAAAAATGGAGAAGTTACTCAGGATGATATTGAAAATCATAAAAATCGTATATCTTGATGGAATGAAGGAAAACGATAATGACTAAAAAGTTACAGAATATTGAAGGAGGAAAAGTCGTTTTATACAAAAAGGGGCTTGAAGTCCAGTTAAAAGCTGAGACTGTTTGGCTTACTCAGAAGCAAATATCTGACTTATTTGCTACTGAGCGAAGTGTTATTACGAAGCATTTGCGTAACATTTTTAATAGCAAAGAATTAGACGAAAAAAGCAATGTGCAAAAAATGCACATTGCAAATTCTGATAAGCCAGTAAAAATCTATAATTTGGATGTAATTATTTCTGTTGGTTATCGGGTGAATTCAAAAAGAGGCACTGAATTCCGTGTTTGGGCTACTAAGGTTTTAAAACAGCATTTGGTAGAAGGTTATACAATCAACGAAAAGCGGCTTAAACGGCAAGAGAAGAAATATCTGGAACTCAAAAATGCTGTAAATCTGATAGGAAACGTCGTTCAAATCGAAAGTCTTTCCCCTGAGGCAAAAGGATTAGCTCAGGTGATTTCTGAATATACTCGCGCATTGGATATTCTTGATGACTTTGATCATGACCGATTAAAAGAACCAAAAGGGCGAAAGCGTAGTAAATATAAGATGACTTACGAAGAAGCGCGATCTGTCATTCAAACGATGAAGAAGAAGTTTAATGACTCTGATATTGTGGGCCAGGAAAAAGACCAGAGCTTTAAAAGCTCAATAAATGCAATTTATCAAAGCGCCGGCGGTCAAGACGCTTATCCAACCATAGAAGAAAAGGCAGCGCATCTGCTATATTTTGTAACAAAGAATCACAGCTTTATTGATGGCAATAAACGAATTGCTGCGGCTTTGTTTATTTGCTTCTTGGAGAAAAATAAAATATTATATCGTAACGATGGAAGTCGAATTATCGATGAGAACGCCCTTGTCGCATTAACCCTCATGATCGCCTCCAGCAATCCGAAAGAAAAAGACATGATGATGAAAGTGATTACGAATTTGATTTGTTAATATTAGGAGGTAATTATATGGAAACAACAACACAGTTGATTTTATCATTTTTAGGAATTATAGGAATCGGGTAACAGCGGAAAAGGCGCAAAGTATTTAAGAGAAAAAACACGCCAACTTCCACGGCTTTTGCGTGGTTATGGAAAAACCTTTGAAGGTTATGGGGATAATTACCAAGCGACGTTAATTGTGATTTGCGATCTTGATAATAGATGCCTAAAAAAATTCCGTGAAGAATTGCTCAAAGTTTTAAATTCTTGCAGTCTGAAACCTAATACCTGCTTTTGCATAGCCGTTGAAGAAGGGGAAGCATGGATTCTTGGAGATATTCCAGCCATAATGCAGGCTTATCCGAATGCGAATAGACAAACTCTTGATAGTTATTCAAATGATTCAATCTGTAATACTTGGGAAAAACTTGCTGATGCCATTTTCCCTGGTGGTTCAACAGCTCTATCTTCGCAAGGATGGCATGCCGTCGGTTTAGAAAAATCAAATTGGGCAGAAAATATTTGTCCTTATATGGATGTCAGTAGTAATCAATCACCGAGCTTCCAATATTTTAGAAAAAAAATTGTCGAATTGAAAAATATAAATTAAAAACGATTTACTTAAACGTTTAGTTTTTTTGAATCATCCGAGTTTTTTGTGGGTAACTTAACCCGTTGTTAAGCATTTTTAATAAAAGATGTTAAAATTTTAAGACGAAGGTATTCAACATTTTTAATACCGTATAATTCAGGCCGTGGCGCAAAATATTTGAAAGGAAAAAGGCCTGTTAAATTGGTTTACAAAAAGGAATATAAATATTTCAAAAATGCGTTGCGGGCTGAGAGGAATTTAAAGAAATTAACGAGAAAGCAGAAGGAAGGATTGATTAGAATATATGAAAAGAAATGTCAAGAAGAGTAATACGGCTGCCCCCACAACCCCATGCTTTCTTGCGAAAGCAAGAATGGGGCTAAACGCGGGAGCACCCATGGGCAGGTTCGCTTTATGAAAATTTTTTTGCGAACCTATGGGTGCCAAATGAACGAATATGACACGGAGTTGATTCGCTCGATTCTGCTGAAAGGCGGGTATGCGTTTACGGATAGTGAGGTGGAGGCGGATGTGATCCTGCTCAATACCTGTTCGGTGCGGGAAAAGGCCAACCGTACGGTCTTCGGCCTGGTGCACCGGATCCGGCATGACCGTCAGGGCCGGCCGGCGATTTACGGCATTCTGGGTTGTATGGCCACCAATCTGAAAGAAGAGCTCTTGAATGACACACATCTGGATATTGACCTGATAGCGGGACCGGATTCCTACCGTCAATTGCCGGAATTGATCCGGATGGCGGGGGAGAGTAAATCTTTTGATGTGACACTGTCTGAAACCGAAACGTATGCCGATGTCACCCCGAACCGTGAAAGCGCGGCTAACGCCTGGATCGCGATCATGCGAGGGTGTAATAATTTCTGCAGTTATTGTGTTGTGCCCTACACGCGCGGACGGGAGCGCAGCCGGGACCCCGACGGGATTCTTAACGAAGCCAGGACGCTGGTTGACGAGGGGTTTCGCCAGGTGACCCTGCTGGGGCAGAATGTCAATTCGTATCATTTCAACGGCGTGACCTTTCCGGATCTGCTGGAACAGATTTGCGCGATCGACGGCCTGCGGCGCGTGTGGTGGACCTCGCCGCATCCCAAAGATGTGGCCGACCGCCTGATTGAGGTCATCGCGGACAACCCCAGGATCTGCCGGCATATCCATCTGCCGCTGCAATCTGGCAGTGATGAAATTTTAGCACAAATGAACCGGCCCTACACGCAGGCCCATTATTTGAATCTGGTAGACAAAATCCGTACCCGCTGTCCCGGCATCGCGATCACCACCGATATTATTGTGGGGTTCCCCGGGGAGACCGACGCGCAGTTTCAGGAAACGGTCAAGGTCTTTGAGACGGTTGGCTATGACGCGGCCTTCATTTTCAAATACTCGCCGCGCAAACAGACCCGGGCCGCACGGGATTATCCGGATGATGTGCCGGATGAGGTTAAAACTCAACGCATCGTGGCCTTAAATGAACTTCAGCAGACCTGGGCCCTGCGGCGTAATGAGGGCCTGATCGGCACCACGCAGGAGATCATGATTGAAGCGGTGAGGGAGGACGTGATTGAGGGCCGAACGATTCAGAATAAGAGGGTGATTCTTGATAAAAACCCCGAACTCCAGAGCCCCTGCACCTCATACATCTCAAACTCTCCGGAAAACAGGGGGGCCGGGGAGCCGGGAGACTTTCGATCCGTTGAGATCACCCACGCCACGCCGCATCTGTTAAAAGGCCATCTCATGTAATTTCTCGGTTATAATTCCCTTGAAAAATCATCGGATTGCGCTATACTGCCAAAAAGTCACGTGGCTGATTTTCACACATAATGTTCCCAATGACACCAAATCGTTCACAAAATCTGACCAATGCGCAGCTTTTTGATCGTCTCATGAAGATCAAAGAGACCAGTAATCTCTGTCCGCAGGCCTTCCTGAAAAAGTCTCCGGAACTCCAGGAAAAAATTGCAACAATTACCCGACTCAAAAAAGAAAAGAATGCGGTTATTCTGGTGCATACTTATGTCAATCCCGAGATCATCTACGGAGTCGGCGATTATGTGGGCGATTCGTATGCGTTGAGCAAACTGGCCATGCAGACTGACGCGGATATCATTGTCTTTGTGGCGGTGCGGTTTATGGGCGAAACCGCCAAGATCCTGAACCCGAATAAAACCGTTCTGGTTCCGGGCCGGGAAGACGGATGCACACTGGCCGATGCGATTACCCCGGAACAGGTCAAAGAATTACGCCGCCAGTATCCGCAACACACCTTTGTGTGTTATGTCAATACAACAGCAGAAGTCAAGGCCGAATGCGATGTGTGTGTGACCTCAGCTAATGTGAATACAGTGGTCGCCAATATCCCAAATCCAAAAATCTATTTTTTGCCGGACAAGATGATGGGACAAAACCTGATCACCGCCATGAAAGACCGGGGAATTGACAAAGAGATTGCCTACTTTGACGGCACTTGTTATGTTCATGAAGAGTATGAACTGGCCAGCCTAAAAAAACTTCAGTCCCAATATCCGAACGCTAAAGTCGCCTCGCATCCGGAATGCCGGCCCGAGATCTGTGCCGCATCGGATTTTGTGGGCAGCACCTCACAAATGTATGAATATTTGCAGAATTCCGATCATGACGAATTTATTATGCTGACCGAATGCGGCCTGTCCGCGCGGCTGAGTGTCGAGTTTCCGGAAAAGAAGATCGTCGGAACATGCACCTTCTGCAAATATATGAAGTCCAATGCCTTTGACGATATCATCCGGGTTTTGACCCATCCAGAACCGCGGGATATTGTTGAGATCGACGAGACTGTCCGTCAGCGCGCGCAGGTTTGTGTTGAGAATATGTTTAAATATGCCGAACCCGGCCGCGCCGCCGTTTCCGAGGATTGACGATTCTTTCATGCCTTTATCTGGGATGCCGATTCCCGCAAAACGTCCCCGACAAAACCATTCCGGCTTTATTGACACCCTTATACGCCTGTGATACTATTTTCACCATATTTCAAACATTTAACCAGTCACCATGATTATGGACGAAAATACCTGCGGAGTGGTTGAGACACAATCCTTGACATGTTTCAATCCGCCTCATGAATTAACCTTAAAAAGCGGTCAAACACTGGGCCCCCTGACGGTTGCGTATGAGACTTACGGGACGCTGAATACCGATAAGTCCAACGCGATTTTAATTTGTCACGCTTTAACCGGTGACGCGCATGCCGCCGGATTTCATGAGGGGGACAAAAAACCCGGTTGGTGGGACACCATGGTCGGGCCCGGCAAGGCCATTGATACCGAAAAATATTTTGTAATCTGCTCCAATGTCCTTGGCGGCTGTAAGGGCACCACCGGACCGGCATCCACCAATCCCAAAACCGGAAAACCTTACGGACTCTCATTTCCTGTCATTACAATTAAAGATATGGTTCAAGTCCAAAAAACCCTGATTGATTATCTGGGAATTCCCAAACTTCTGAATGTCATCGGCGGTTCCATGGGAGGTCTGCAGGCCATGAAATGGGCGGTTCTGTATCCTGAGATGGTTCATTCCTCGGTGATTATCGCGACCAGTTACCGGCACAGCGCCCAGCAGATCGCCCTGCATGAGGTCGGTCGTCAGGCGATTATGTCGGATCCGGACTGGGCCGATGGCGATTATTACGGAAAAACCGTTCCCAAACGCGGTCTGGCCGTGGCTCGCATGATCGGGCATATTACCTATATGAGTGAGAAGTCCATGGATGAAAAATTCGGCCGCCGTCTGATTGATAAAGAGAAGGTGGGTTATGATTTCTCCGCGGACTTTGAAGTCCAAAATTATCTCAAATACCGGGGCGACAGCTTTGTGGAGCGCTTTGACGCCAATTCCTATTTATATCTGACCAAGGCGGTGGATTACTTTGACCTGCCCCAGGATTCCGGTTCTCTGGAAAAGGCCCTGGAAGGGGTGCGGTCGAAGTTTCTGGTCATTTCCTTTACCTCGGACTGGCTGTATCCCTCGCATCAACTGCGATCTTTTGTCACAGCCCTGAAGGTCAATGATCATGAGGTGACCAATGTGGTCATTAAAACAGATTACGGGCATGACGCATTTTTAATTAAAAATGACCGGCAGGAACTGGTGGTGTCTCATTTTCTCAAACGTATGCAAAAGGAAATGAATCATGAGCGCTAAATTGCGTTTTGATTATCAGATCATCATGGACTTTATTGAACCGCAATCCCGCGTGCTGGATCTAGGCTGCGGAGACGGGGAATTGCTGAAACTGTTGATTGATCAAAAAAAGTGCAAGGGCATCGGCATTGAAATTGATGAGCATTCGATTTATCAATGTATCGAAAAGGGCCTGACGGTTTCGCATGCGGATATCAATGAAGAATTGGCCCATTACGCGGATCAAAAGTTTGATTATGTGATTCTCAATGAAAGTCTGCAGCAGGTCATGAGTCCGGAAAAGACGATTGAAGAGGCCCTGCGTGTGGGAAAATCCGTGATTACCGGAGTTCCTAATTTTTGTTTCTGGAAGGCCCGTCTTCAGATCTTTTTCCGGGGCCGCGTTCCCAAGACACAATGTCTGCCGTATGAATGGTATAACACGCCCAACGTCCGGTTTTTCAGTCTGAAAGACTTTCGTCTGTTTTGCCGCAAGAAAAATATCAAGATCATCAATCATGCCGCATTTGCGACCGATCATCGGGTCCGGTTTTTTGAAAATCTTTTTTCGACCGCCGGCATTTACCTGCTTCAGAAGTAATCACACGACGACCGTTCGTGAAAATTTTTAATGAAAGGATCATTAATGCCGTATATTAATCTCAAACTGGTCGGAACCCTGACCCCGGAACAAAAGACTCAAATTGCCAAAGAATTTACCGACACGCTTGAGCGCGTTGCGGGCAAACCGAAAGATCATACCTATCTGGTGATTGATGAAGTGCCGGGCCGCAATTGGGCCAAGGGAGAGACCTTTTTTGGATAGTCTGTTTTGTTAAGAAAAGAGAACGGAGAGGAAAGAGAAGAGATTTTACAACAGGCACTACTCTAAGAATTGAAGCTTAATAATGAAAAAAAGTCGCTTTTCATGAAGATAAAAGAGACGGCTAATCAATGAAAACGATTCTTGTATTTTGTCTTTTTCTAATCCATACATTGGGGATTGAGTATTACGCGATTTAATGGATTGATCTGTTTTCAAGATTTTCTATTTTCTCTTATCGATCTGCTTTGACCTTTTCCCTCGGCAATACGAATCATGACTCACTATAACTATCTCATTATAGGGGCCGGTGTGGTCGGCCTGAGTCTGGCCCGGGAAATTCGTTCTCGTGAGCCGGATGCCAGGATCCTTCTCATTGACAAAGAACCGGACGCGGCCCGGCATTCTTCAGGGCGTAATAGCGGTGTTCTTCACGCAGGATTTTATTATTCGGCCGACAGTTTTAAAGCGCGTTTTACTGTGGCCGGAAATATCGCCATGAAGGATTATTGCCGCCGGCGCGGTCTGGCAATCAACGATTGCGGCAAACTGGTGGTTGCACAGAATGAGCAGGAACTGAACCAGCTTCAGGAATTGTACCGGCGCGGTATGACCAACGGATCCAATGTCCGACTGATCAGTGCAGAGGAGGCTGCTGACATTGAACCCAATATCCGAACCCACCGGAAGGCCCTGTATTCACCGGACACGGCCACTATCGATCCTCAGCAGGTTTGTCTGGCTCTGCGTGATGACTTAATGGCCACCGGAGTTGAGTTAAAATTTTCAACCCAATATCTTTCGCATCAAGGACGCTGCTGTCTCACCACCCAGGGCAATGTGTATGCTGACAAACTGATCAATTGTGCGGGGCTGTATGCCGACCGGATCGCCCGGGATTTCGGTTTCGCCCGCCATTATACAATGATGCCGTTTAAAGGCTTGTATTTAAAATATACTAAAAACACCACGGATGTCCGGATCAATATCTATCCGGTACCGAACCTGGCCAATCCCTTTTTAGGAGTTCATTTCACCAAAACGGTTGACGGTCATATAAAAATCGGACCGACCGCGATTCCGGCTTTTGCCCGGGAAAACTACGGCTGGTTTGAACATCTGAAGCTGGATGAAACGCCGGAAATCCTTTATTGGCAGGCCCGTTTATTTCTGATGAATTCCTTTCATTTTAGGGATCTGGCCTTTGAAGAAATGCATAAATATCTGAAGCGTTACTTTGTGGATCTAGGCGCGAGACTTGTTCAAAACATTGATCCTAAAGGGTTTACAGAATACACCCGCCCGGGCATCCGTGCCCAGCTGCTTAATAAAAAGACCCGTGAATTGGTTCAGGATTTTGTCATTGAAGGTGATGCCCACAGCCTGCATATCCTGAACGCGGTTTCGCCGGCCTATACCTGCGCCTTTCCATTCGCCAAGTTTGTTTATGAGACCTATCTTGCCCGCTGAAGCATTTTCTTGACGGCACGCGTAATTATTGATATCACTAAATCGACAGAATAGTGAAGACTCACGCTGGGATGAGGGGAGATGAGTTTCATGAAAGGCCAAAAATTCCAACTCGAAAAAATCGGGATGATCGTGATCCTGGCGATGATCGGCCAGTGGTATTTATTTCCCTCAAACCTGACGGCGGTTGGAACGCACCAGATGAAGTTTCAGCAGCAAACCAATAAATTTTTCTACTATCTTGACCGTGTCGCTGAAAACAAAACCGCACAGCAGTCTATTGAAACCTCCACAGATGATCACCAAAGTCTGTTAAATGCATTTCTGGATGATCTCATCAACACAATGGCCTTATTCGAGCAACAGGATGTTCTCTCGCCGGATCTGAGTCCGGCTCAGAATTTTGTCGAACGCTGGAAAGATGTCGGGGGCGACTGTGAATCCTGCACAGAAAGTTTCGCCGTGATCCAGCGGATTCTGGATCATCTTTCGCTGCAGATGACATCCCGCGCAAACGGAACAAGTCCGCTGTCCGGTCTGTATGGATTTTATCAGGATATGGCCCAGCAGGATCTTGGTGGGTTTGAATCTTTGTTTCAATTCGTCTGGCCGGATCCCCAAATGCGGCGCACCTGGGTTTATGAAAAAAAACTGATCCGGGGATTCGGGAAAGAAGAGGGTACCTATATTCAGGAACGCCATGTGCGCAAAGAAGTCAATGATCAAGTCGTCTTTGAAGAATGGATCCGGGATGATCACTTGACTTCGTTTGGCTGTGCCCCGCAAGAGATCTCGTTTCTGCATCAGGCCCTGCGTGAAATGAAACAGGACTCCGCCGATCCTGATGCGATCAATCTGGTGCAATCGTTGGTCGACCTTCTGGATCAGGAAATTCAGGTTGCCTGGCATACGGGAGATCTGGCGGATTTCAGCTATCAATTTTTGCATAATCCGGATTTTCAGGCGCGTCAGTTAGCCATCAGCAAGCATCCGATCATGAAACCACCGTATTCTCCCCATCAATTCGAAATTTTAAAATATTATCGAAACATTCGATAAATCCCGCATATTTTTCAAAAAACCCCGTAAAGATTTTCTTGACACACCGACCAAATACGGTAGGATAAGCCGAAGTTAACATTTCGATTTCTATTGACGAAAGGAATTACAGTATGAATAACAATATTTCTCCGGAACTTGCACAAATCACAGCGATTATTAACGCTGAAATCCGACCGGCCCTCCAGATGCATGGAGGCGATTTGACCATTGTTGATTTTCAAGACAACACGCTGAGGATTCAATATCAGGGAGCCTGCGGAGGGTGTCCCAGCGCAATGTTCGGAACATTGCAGATGATTGAAGAAACATTGAAAGAAAAATTTAATCCGGATATTTCGGTTATTCCGGCTTAATTTTAAACAACCCAACAACATCATGAATCGCACTGTCTATCTTGATCACAACGCAACCACGCCACTGCATCCCGCCGTTCAGAAGGCGATTACGGACTCACTGGGGATTTTCGGTAATCCGTCCAGTTTTCATGCTTACGGACGTGAGGCCCGGGCGAAGGTCGAAGAGGCCCGTCAAAAGGTCGCACAGTTTATCGGCGCTACAGCGGACGAGGTCTTTTTTGTCGGAAGCGGTTCGGAAGCCAATAATACGGTCCTGTCGATTTTACCGTGTGACAAGCAATCCTGTGTATGCAAAATGAAGACGGCTCAGCGTATTTTGACCACGCGCATTGAGCACCCCTGCATTCTGGAATCCGCAAAATGCATGAAACGACGAGGCTCGGATGTTATTTTTCTGGATGTCGATCAGGCTGGAAAAGTGCGGATGGATCAATATGAACAATTGCTGACACAAGGAGACATCGGTTTGGTCTCGATTATGATGGCGAATAATGAAATCGGAACTATTCAGGATATCCGGACGCTGGCCCGCATGGCACATGAACATGGGGCATTATTTCATACCGACGGGGTTCAGGCTGTGGGAAAAATTCCGGTGGATGTCAAAGATTTGGATGTGGATTTCTTAACGGTCTCCGCGCACAAGATTTATGGGCCCAAAGGGGTAGGCGCGCTATATGTCAAAAAGAGCATTCCGTTTTGTCCGCTCATTGTCGGGGGACATCAGGAACGCGGACGCCGGGCCGGGACCGAAAACACATTGGGAATCATTGGATTCGGAACCGCTGTTGAAATGCGCCAGGCTGAGATGGCCGACGAAGAATCACGTCTTCTGAAGTTAAAAACCGTACTGCGCGATCAATTAGCACGAGAAATTTCGAACCTGAGGTTTAACGGTCACCCCACCGATTGTCTGCCCGGCACTTTAAATGTGTCCTTTGAAGGGGTGGAAGGCGAAGCTGTTTTATTATATCTGGATCTTGAAGGGATTGCCGTCTCGACAGGTTCGGCCTGTGCCTCAGGATCTCTGGACCCGTCGCATGTCCTGCTGGCGACCGGTCTGGCCGCCGAACAGGCTCACGGATCGATCCGGATCAGTCTGGGGCGTGACAATACTCCCGAGGATATTGAATATACTGCCAAAACATTAAAAGAGGTCGTCCGGCGCGTCCGGGACATGTCCACAGCCTATGGGGCGGACGCGCCTCAGTCATCGAGGTGATATCATGGCCGATTGGGTCTATACAGAAAAAGTCAAAGATCATTTTATGAATCCACGCAACGTCTTGTCGGATGCTGAAAATTTTGAAGAAGACGGACGAGGCATGGTCGGTAATATCAAGTGCGGGGATCAGATGTTGTTTGTGATTAAAGTCGATCCGTCTAACCAAACGATTACCGACTGCCGCTGGAAGACCTATGGCTGTGCCAGTGCGATTGCCAGCACGTCGGTTTTATCGGAAATGGTCAAAGGCATGCCGATTGAACACGCCTATAAAATTTCTCCGAAAGACATTACGCAAGAATTGGGAAGCCTGCCGGAACACAAGATTCATTGTTCTGTGCTCGGCGATAAGGCCTTGCGGGCGGCTATTGACGACTATTATCAGCGTACCGGACATGCCGAAAAAATCGTCAAAGATGAGGCCCGGGTTATCTGCCAATGCATGAACGTGACGGACCACGAAATTGAAGAGGCCGTATTGGAAGGAGCACGAACCTACCTGGAATTGCAGGAACATACCAAGCTGGGAACTGTTTGCGGCCAATGTCAGGATGAAGCCCAAAAACTATTGGATCAGTATATTCAAACACATTTCTCATAACACATTACGGCACGCAAGGAGACGGGATGGCCCAGACAGCTCAGGAAGTGTTAGATCGATTATTGGAATTTTCCAGGGAAATCAAACTCAAGCAGGGAATTGATGCGGTCTTTCATCGTGAAGATTATCAGGATTATCAGGTGATTCTGGATGAAAAATTTCATTGCGAAATCCGGGAAAAACTCATTCAGATTTTATTCGACAATCCCAAGCATGCCGATACCCGTCGCGAAATTACATTTTTGCTCAACCATCCGGTTGAATATGAAGAGTGGGAAGATTCCCCTGTCGGTGGATCCGGCGGGGATATTATAACGGACTAAATCCAACCATTTGAACTTCAGGCTCAAGCGGCACACCAAACATCGCCTGGACGCGGGCGCGCATCTCATCAGCCAGAAAAACAACATCCTCAGCCGTTGCATGACCGGTATTAATAATAATATTGGCATGTCCGTCAAAGACCGCTGCCCCACCGCAGTGCAGTGTCTTGCATCCGGCTTGCTCAAGCAGCGCCCCGGCCGGCTGACGTTCTCCGGAAGGGGTAATCAGATTTTTAAAAAAACTTCCGGCACAGGGAACCTTGTGATAATCGACATGTTTCTGTGATCGTAAGGCTAAATATTCCTGGCGTTGAGCCTCAAGCTGCCGGACCGATGACGGTGATAATTTCAACGTGACACCAAGAATTATCCGGACATTTTCTTTAAAAAATGAATGACGATAGGAAAACTTGAGTTGCTCCGGTTTAAATGCAATGATTTCTCCTTGTGGCGACAAGGTCTCAACTTCAATAACCACATCACCGATCTGGGCTCCGAAGGCACCGGCATTTCCAATGACGGCCCCGCCGATGGTTCCGGGGATCCCGCTCATAAAATTGATCCCGGCCCATCCGTTTTGAGCCGCGATCTTTGCGCAATCATCCGTTGAGGCCCCGGCGGAGGCTCGGAGGATCCCTTGATCATTAATAGAAATTTCAGAAAATTTCTGACGAGTGCAAATCACCGGACAGGAAAGACCGGTATCGGCTGCTAAAATATTTGATCCGCGCCCAATAATATAAAAATCCTGGGCGATCCGGCTGCAGAGACTGGCCGACCGAGTTAATTCCTCAATGTTACGGGGGTAAATCACAACCGGGGCCGGACCGCCGATTCGAAATGTCGTCAACTCTGCCAACGGAACGCTTTCGGCATAAGGAATATTTTCTATCGGAAGACGGCGAAGCAATTCAGCATACATGATCAAATCTCCGGCAACGGAAATGTTTTCGGTTCATCTGATTCCCCCAAAGATTCGACGGTGGTTCCCGGATAACAATCCGTAATCCGTCGGATTAATTGAGAAACAATGGAATGCGGAACCGAGGCCCCTGAAGAAATTCCAATAACCCGGGCCGTTGCAATCCATGTGTCATTCAGTTCATCCGCGTTGTCAATAATATAAGAATCAATCCCGGCGCGCTGACCGGTCTCACGCAAACGATTGGAATTCGAACTATTGGGCGAACCGCAAATGATAATCACATCACAACAGGCTGCCAGCTCTTTGACAGCGTCCTGACGATTTTGGGTGGCATAACAGATATCCTCATGAGCCGGTCCGCGCAAATCCGTAAACCGCTTCGCGAGGGCCTGAATGATCTCGTGTGCATCATCGGCCGATAATGTGGTTTGGGTAACATAGGCAAGAGGGGTCTGCGGCGCCAGATCCAGCGCCCGGACATCGGCAATATTTTGTACTACATGTAGAAGTTCCCGGGGGATGTAGCCGGCAGTCCCGGTCATTTCCTGATGGCCTTTATGACCGATCAGAATAACATGGCGTCCTTCCCGGGAAAACCGGACGGCCTCCCGGTGAACTTTTTTGACTAAAGGGCAGGTCGCATCAATGTATGTCAGACCTTGCGCCCGGGCATCGTCAATAATCTGAGGCGCAATGCCGTGCGCACTGAAAATGATCCGGCTTCCGGAAGGCACCTCCGATAAATCCTCGACAAAGACAACGCCCTGGCGGCGAAACTGATCCACAACAAAGGTGTTGTGCACAATTTCATGATACACATATAAGGGTGTTCCATATTTTTTTAAGGCCTGCTCCACAATCTTAATGGCTGTTGAGACCCCGGAACAAAACCCCTGAATGCGCGCTAAAAAAATTTGTTTTGACGCCATGAAAAATTCATCCTCTGGCTTGCTATTTTTGAACTGTCTGAGTATCATATTAGTATTTCAAACAAAGATAAAGGAAAAGTTCCGATTTCATCCGCATGATAATTCAGCGACGCAGAACAACACAAGTCAAGGTCGGTTCCCTGAAAATCGGCAGCGAGGCTCCCATCGCGGTTCAGTCTATGACCAACACGCCCACGTGTGATATATCCGCCACGCTGGCGCAGATTCATGCATTGACGAACGCGGGCAGTGAGCTGGTCAGGATCACAATTAATGATGATAAAGCGGCTGCGGCTGCGATTGCTATCTGCCGGACGCTGAAGAAGGAAGGGCTTCATGTTCCCGTGATCGGAGATTTTCATTTTAATGGGCACCGTCTCTTAACGTCTCATCCGGATTTGGCGGCCGGGTTGGCAAAATACCGTATTAATCCCGGAAATCTCGGACGGGGAGAAAGCCACGACATTCATTTTCAACAGATCATTCAGGTGGCCATTGATCATGATAAGCCCGTGAGGATCGGCGTCAACAGCGGGTCTGTTGATCCGGCACTTCTGGAATCCATGATGAAGGATAACGCTGTCCGTGAAACCCCGATGTCATCCCGGAAAATTTTATGTGAAACAATGGTGGAAAGCGCCCTGCAGAGCGCTGCGTATGCCATGCGTCTGGGTCTACCGGAAGATCATATTGTTTTAAGCGCCAAGGCCTCGGATCTTCAGGATGTTGTCTGGATTTATCAGACGCTGTCCCAACGCTGCCGGTTTCCCTTGCATATGGGATTAACCGAGGCCGGCAGTGCCCGTCAAGGAATTGTCTCCAGTGCCGCTGCTATGGCAATTCTGCTTCAGCAGGGAATCGGTGATACGATTCGTGTGTCGTTAACACCGGAAGGCCCGCATGACAGAACGCAAGAGGTTCTGGTCTGTCATGATATTTTACAATCATTGGGCCTGCGATTTTTTCATCCTCGCATCATCAGTTGTCCCGGGTGCGGAAGAACGTCGTCAAACCTTTTTCAAAATCTGACAAAATCTGTTAAAATTTATGTTCATGACCGTTTGGCCGACTGGCAAAAATACTGTCCCGATATCGGGAAACTCCGTATTGCCGTCATGGGATGTGTCGTCAATGGCCCCGGAGAAAGCCGGCATGCGGATATCGGAATTTCTCTTCCCGGAGACAATGAAAATCCGAATCGCATTCCGGTCTATATCCGCGGCGAATTGGCTCAAACCATCTGCGCCCCGGATATTGAACAGAAATTTTTCAGAATTCTGGAAGACTTTGTCCGGACAGAATTTTCAACGAACAGGAAAGGAGAACAACATGGTCGATTATGATCCCCAGGTTATTCAGGAATACGCAGAAGGTCTTTACCGCCAGGCACAATCGGTTGTCACCTGCTATTTTTTTATCGGAGTTTTTTCTTCGCTGATTTTATTCGCGAAGATTTCAGATCTTTTAAAAGGGGAGTTTGATTTTCTTATTGTTGCAATCGGTGTCTTCATCGGAGGGGTGATCGGGCTGTTCACTGGAAAAAATCGTGCGTTTGAAATGAAGCTTCGAGCCCAGCAGGCTTTGTGTCAGGTCAAAATTCAGGACAATACGGCCAAATAACCGTAAAAGAAATATTGCGTGTGTTATGATGACGGGCGCAATGCTTTTCTTAGTTGATGTTTTCAGGGCTCTTCGGTTCATGTTAGTAGGCTCCAACAACTTCTGTTGTTTTAGCTTTCCTTTTTTGCAATCT
>JGI997J19993_1000015_pt1 | contig 109676 bp, 96 predicted proteins | sample Etolagbewater25m_FD_19993 | JGI IMG/M metagenome (IMG submission 19993)
CCCCAGCCACTGCACAGGAAACAAAGCGACAGAACTGTTCAGTCACAGGCTTGACTGCCCGGTATCAGCTACGGCGGCAGGGCTTCGGTTCACCCCTTAAGGAAGCTTCCCTGCAGCACCATGAATTTCGCCGGCCATACCCTCGGCACGCTCTTTCATGGCCAGGAGTATTCCCGGCAGGTCTTTTTTCTGAACCGCCCGCACAAAAAAGTCAGGAGCAAAAAAATCAGGTTTGATATGGGCGCGGAATGTCAGTACCCGGCCAGGAACACCCTCAAGCCTGGTAATGGTCCACTCCCCCCTATACAGCTTGAAGTCCCCCTTCGTCTGTCGGAAGGAGAGGCGTTTGGGATAGTCGCCTTTGAGAAGAAGCTGGATGGTGACTGTCTTTTTAAAAAAAAGCACCCCGGTCCGGCCGACTGAAAACATCTCCTGCTCAGTGCCGTTTTCCGAAATCAGCCCGCTCTCCCTTACCTTCGGCACAAAATTCTTCTGGTTGTCGTAATCGGTCAGGGCCCGCCAGATGGAAGCTGCCGGTGCATCAACACGAATCATGCCCCTCACACTGGTGATGCCATCGTCAAGATCCGAGGTAGACACAACAGTTTCGCCATCTGCCAGAGAGCTCCGCTCCGCGGAAGTCGTCGCTGGTGCGGACTCCGGAAAAACCGGCAGCGCAAGCAACGGAACATGCAGGAAGAGCGGGCATGCCGCAATCAGCAGTGTCATGCGCACCACTCTCATCAAGCCATCTGTCTTCATCAGGTCGCTCCTCATGTGTAATCCATGAAAAAAAGGGGGAAGCGTCAGAGTCTGGACGCCGGCAGTACGCTTGTAAAATATAAGGACTTCCTCAGGGGAAACCAATCAGCCGGCCGTATGCTCCGCCCTCAGGCGATCCAGGCATGAAGGGCAAATGCAGGTGGTATAGCGACGGGAGAGCTCCTCAAGCAAGGCCGCCGGCACAGTGCGCGATGCACACCAACAGTCAAGAGAACCTTCGCAGGTGAAGGAGTTACCACAGATAGGGCAGGAAATTATTTTCGGATGGGTTTCCTGTTCGCTGGAATGTGTCATGGCGACTGACCGAATGCGAATATTTTCACTCTGTCGGCGTAGCGGGATTTGAACCCACGACCCCTTCCACCCCAAGGAAGTGCGCTACCAGGCTGCGCTATACGCCGATGTGCCGTTTCGGAGTGTAAGTATAAAAAAATCCGGCAACTTAATGGAATATTTTTTTCATCGGACAAATGTTGTCAACAATCAACACTCATTCCGTCAGATAAAATCAGAAACCCCACAACTATTCCACAATGACACACACAAAAAACGAACAAACAAATAAAAAACAATAATAAAACAACTTACAGAAAACTACCATACTGTATCATCCGTCTCTTCCCCTGTCCCGCCATGAGACACAGCCAAATCCTTCGACAAGTTATCCACATTCCCTCAACATCAGCGGGCTACGGAAACCGAGAGCTACGGCTGGAGCCGGCGGTGCTTGATATACTCAACAATCGGAGGAAGAATGGAGAGGATGATGATGGCAAGAATAAGCAGCTTGAAGTTCTCCTGAACAAAAGGGAGCTGGCCGAAAAAGTACCCGCTGTAGCAGAACAGGCCAACCCAGAGAAGAGCGCCGGAAATATTGAAAAAAATGAAACGATGATATGTCATGGCACCGATACCGGCAACAAATGGGGCAAATGTCCTGACAATGGGAACGAAACGGGCGATGATGATGGTTTTGCCTCCGTATTTCTCGAAAAAATGGTTTGTTTTGATGAGGTGTGACGGGTTGAAAATGAATGATTTCTCGTAGTCGAACACCCGTGGCCCCACTTTGTGGCCTATGGCATAATTAAGGGTATCTCCCAGAACAGCGGCCGAGAAAAACACCAGAAAGAGCAGATTTGCATCGAGGGCTGAGCCGGCAAGTGAGGCCAGCGATCCTGCTGCGAAGATGAGAGAGTCACCGGGCAGGAAGGGGGTAACAACCAGACCGGTTTCGGCAAAGACGATGAGAAAGAGAATGAGGTAGAGCCAGACACCATAGTCTGCAGCAAGCACCTGGAGATGGATGTCGATATGCATGATGAAATCGACAAGTGGCGCAACAAAGGCGATGGGCGAAAAGTCCATAGGAAGAGTTGGGCGGTGTAAAAAAGTTATGGGAGGGCTTTCTGCCCTTTCGTATTATAAGTTATATATTAAACTTTTCTTTTTGTCAAACGACACCCTCCTCTACGCATGAGCTATTTCGCCACCGACCGATGCAGGATGTATTACGAGGACACTGCGGAAACGGACCCGTCGGCAACAACCAAACCGGCGGTACTGTTCGTCAATGGCTGGGCAATATCGGCCCGCTACTGGAAGCCGGTGGTAGCGCTGCTTTCGCCAGACTACCGCTGCATCACATACGACCAGAGCGGCACAGGAAGAACCCTCATCAAAGGGCACACCCCTTCGCTCACCATTGGCGGATTCGCCGATGAAGCTGGAGCACTCATTGAGCATCTCGGACTTGACCGTTCCCGGAACCTGCATATTGTGGGCCACTCCATGGGAGGAATGGTGGCCACCGAGCTTGCTCTGCGTTATCAGGATGCTCTGCTTTCAGCAACAATCATTGCCTGCGGCATTTTTGAGGAGTCGATGGGCAACGCCGTCGGACTCTTCATCCTGGGAGGACTGATTGACATCTCGCTCCATTTCAGGAACATTTTTCTGGTGGATCCGATGAAAAGCATGTTCATCAAACGGGCAACAGCAAAAGATATAGGAGAGGAGTACAGCAACATCATTGTTGAGGACTTTGCCGGCTCCGACCGCGAAGCCACCAATGCGGTGGGCCGTTTTTCGATAGATCCGGAAGCGCTGAGGAAGTACACCAGAAGCGTCGTCAGCATACCCTCGCCCGTGCTCTGCTGCGTTGGCATGGCCGACCAGACCATCCCCCCTGAAGGAACTGTGACGCTCTATCATGAACGCAAAAAGAGAACTCAGGCTCCTACAGAACTGGCACAGTTCATGGACCTCGGCCACCTCCCGATGCTTGAGGACGCCCTCCGGTTTACTGCAGCCCTGAAAAAACATTTTGAATTTGCCGGGCAATTGTATAAAAAGAGCTCTTGATACCCGATTGTTATGAAAACCGCACCGAAACTGATGACTAATTTCAAGACTGACTGCTGAACGATGATACGATCTCGTTATTCTTTCCTGCCGGCGGCCCCTATGAGGGCACTTTTTCTGGCCCTTGTCATCAGCGCCCTGTCCCTCACAGCGGCTCCCTCTGCCGCAGTTGCAAAATCGAACCTGTTCGGCCTTCCGAGCATTGAGGAGCTTGAGAACCCCAACCCCGATCTGGCCTCACTGGTTTATTCGGAGGATGGCGTCATACTGCATAAGTTTTTCCTCAAAAACCGGACCTTTGTGCCTCTGAAATCCATTCCGATGTCAGTCCAGAAGGCACTGATTGCTACTGAAGATGTAGAATTCTACCGCCACTGGGGGGTCGATCTCCGCCGTCTGGTAATTGCCATGGGAGAGAATGTTGTACGGGGCAGAAGCCGGTGGCACGGGGCGAGCACCATTACCCAGCAGCTTGCAAAGAACCTGTTTCTGACGCAGGAGAGGACCGTCACGCGAAAAATGAAGGAGTTCGTGACGGCAGTTGAGCTGGAGAAAACCTATACCAAAGACGAAATCCTGGCCCTCTACCTGAACACCGTCTATTACGGTTCCGGAGCCTACGGAATTGAAGCGGCGGCAATCACCTATTTCGGCAAAAAGGCCAGTGAACTGACACTGCCCGAGAGCGCAACCCTGATTGCGACACTGAAGAACCCGACAGCCTACAACCCGGAAAAAAACCCGGAAGGCTCACTGGGCAGGAGAAATCTCGTGCTCTCCCTGATGGAAAAGGAGAAGTTCATCACTCCGGCCGTAGCGGCAAAAGCAAAAAAGACTCCGCTCACAATCAACTACACTCCGGTCAGCCACCACGGAGCAGCCCCTTATTTCACCGAGTATATCCGCCAGACAGTCAAGCCCGCAGCCAGGCTTGGCGACATCAATCTCCATCGGGACGGCCTGACAATTCAGACCACACTCGACAGCCGTATGCAGAACTACGCCGAAGAGGCGGCCTCCGAGCATCTCGCCAGCCTTCAGGCCAAGTTCGACCGTTACTGGACATGGACCGAGCCACTGAAAAACCAGATAATCAGGGAGAGTGCCCGATACCGTGAAATGCGCGACGAAGACGGGCTTTCGGACGCACGCGCAATGGCGAAACTCAAGGCCGACAAAGTATGGCTGAAAGGGCTTCTCCACGACAAAACACGCATTCAGGTGGCTCTGGTAGCCATAGACCCTTCAAACGGCCATGTAAAGGCATGGGTAGGCGGCAACAAATTCGCACCCGAGGACTACAAGTACCAGTTCGACCATGTGTGGCAGGCACGGCGCCAGCCGGGCTCCACCTTCAAGCCCTTTGTGTACAGCGCTGCCATCGACAAGGGAATCCCCGCCAACTTCCAGGTGCTCGACCAGCCCCTTGAGCTCAAAAGCGGTGACAAGATCTGGTCTCCAAGAAACTCCGACAACTCTTCAGGGGGATGGACCACCCTCCGCTCGGCCATAACCCGTTCACTGAACCAGGTGACGGTACGGCTTGCCTATGAGAACCTCACCACTTCCGAAATAATCAGCTATGCGAGGAGAATGGGGATCTCTTCACCCATACCCTCGAACCTCTCAATTGCACTGGGAACTGCTGAAGTGTCACCGCTTGAACTTGCCGGAGCATTTTCAACCTTTGCCAACAATGGTGTCTGGAACGAACCGGTCTCCATTCTGAAAGTGGAGGACAAGAACCACCACACCCTGTCGGAATATGTCCCCAACAGCCGCTTCGCCATTGACTCAACCAGCAATTTCGTCATGGTCTCAATGATGAAGGATGTCATCAACAAGGGTACAGGCATTGCCGTTCGAGCCCGTTACGGGCTCGATATTGAGGCCGGAGGCAAAACAGGTACCACCCAGAGCCTTCGCGACGCATGGTTTGCGGGGTTCACTCCGCAGCTGGTTGCCGTGGTATGGACCGGCTTCGACGATGAGCGAATCAAATTCACCTCCATGGAATACGGCCAGGGCGCCCGCGCCTCTCTGCCAATATGGGCAGGGTTCATGAAACGCTGTTACGCCGACCCCGCACTCGGCCTTGAAAACAGGTATTTCCATATACCCGACAATGTCATTGCCGTACCAATTTCCTCAACGACCAACAGGCCCTCGAACCTCTATGACCCTGAGGTCTACATTGAATATTTCACCCCGAAAGGGTTCCAGTATTACCAGAATCAGCCAGATCACTCTGAAGAAGCAGTACCCGACCCCTCAATGGATCCGTCGGCAGTCCCCGAAAAAGACTGGAAGAGCGAATGGGGATTCTGATGCCTGCATTTCACTAAACCAACAACCGTCCTCCCATGCAATCTGTCCTGGTACTGGATTTCGGATCACAATACACACAGCTGATAGCCCGCCGCATACGCGAACTCGGCATCTATTCCGAAATCCTCCCCTACAGCACCACACCTGAAACCATTCGCGAGCACAACCCGAGAGCAATCATCCTTTCNGGAGGACCCACAAGCGTCTATGGTGATTCAGCCATTCTACCCCACCCCGGAATCTTCTCTCTCGGCCTCCCTATCCTCGGTATCTGCTACGGCCTGCAGGCCATCGCAAACCATTTCGGCGGTGCAGTTGAAAGCTCCTCCAAGCAGGAGTTCGGCAGGGCTAAAATTCTGGTAGACCGTAGCGCAGGTCATGAAAGCCCGCTCTTTGAGGGCTTTCCGGATTCCGATGTATGGATGAGCCACGGCGACAAGGTAACCCGCATGCCCGAAGGATTCCGCGTCACCGCAAGCAGCGGAAACTCTGAAATGTGCGCCATCGAGAGCTATGGAAGCAAAGCCGCCCTTAAAATATACGGACTCCAGTTCCACCCCGAGGTACAGCACTCCCTGTACGGAAAACAGCTGCTCGGGAACTTCCTGTTGAACATTGCCGGAATCACTCCCGACTGGTCGTCAAAAAGCTTTATCGACCACCAGATAGAGGATATTCGCGAACAGGCAGGAAACAATACGGTCATCTGCGGCATCAGCGGCGGGGTCGACTCTACCGTGGCCGCAGTTCTCGTCAGTAAAGCCATCGGCAAACAGCTGCACTGCGTTTTTGTTGATAACGGCCTCCTCCGCAAGAATGAAGCAGAAAAAGTCATGCAGTTCCTCAAGCCGCTGGGCCTGAAAGTGACCCTTGCCGATTCGCGCGACCTTTTCCTCACGCGGCTGAAAGGTGTAGCCTCCCCTGAAAAAAAACGCAAGATCATAGGCCGCACTTTCATCCGTGTCTTTGAAGAGCACATCCACGAAGAGAAGTTTCTCGTGCAGGGCACCCTCTACCCCGATGTGATTGAGAGCGTCAGCGTCAAAGGGCCGTCGGAAACAATCAAATCGCACCACAATGTTGGCGGACTGCCCAAGCGCATGAAGCTGAAGCTCATTGAGCCGCTGCGCGAACTGTTCAAAGACGAGGTCCGCGCTGTAGGCCGCGAACTTGGCATAGCTGAAGATATTCTCATGCGCCACCCTTTCCCCGGCCCCGGCCTTGCGGTCAGGGTGCTCGGATCGGTGAACCCCGAACGGGTTGAAATTCTGCAGAACGCTGACGAAATTCTTATTGAAGAGCTGAAGTCAAGTGGCCTCTACCAGCAGGTATGGCAGGCCTTCTCAGTGCTTCTTCCTGTGCAGTCGGTTGGAGTGATGGGCGACAAACGCACCTATGAGAATGTGCTTGCGCTCCGCGCTGTAGAATCAACAGACGGCATGACTGCCGACTGGGCCCACCTGCCGCACGACTTCCTTGCGAAGGTATCGAACCGCATCATCAACGAAGTCCGCGGCATCAACCGTGTTGCCTACGACATATCATCAAAGCCACCGGCTACTATAGAGTGGGAGTAAGGGAGAACGAATGAAAGAACTCCTCCTCCTCAATATTGCCGGGCCGGACCGTCCGGGCCTCACCGCATCCATCACCGGGGTGCTCTCCAGCCACCTGATTCCGGTACTCGACATCGGTCAGGCGGTCATCCACGACCACCTCGCACTCGGTATGCTGGTGGAAATCCCCAGCGGCTCGGACTCGGCCGCCATCATGAAGGACCTCCTCTTTAAAGCGCACACCCTCGGCCTCCAGCTCACCTTCACGCCGGTCACGGAGACCGAGTACGCCAGGTGGGTCGACGAGCAGGGTAAAACCCGCCACCTGCTCTCGCTGCTCGGACGCAGGATCACTGCCGAACACCTCGGACAGGTGACTGCCATAGTCGCAGCACACGGCCTGAACATCGACACCATAAACCGCCTCTCCGGTCGAGTTCCCCTTGAAAACGGGACAGAGAGCGACATAACGAAGGCCTGCGTTGAGTTTTCGGTGCGCGGCACCCTCCAGAATGAAGCGAAGTTCCGCGAAGAACTGCTCATAGTCACCGACACCCTCGGCATCGACATAGCATTCCAGGAAGACAACATCTTCCGCCGCAACCGCCGTCTCGTAGTGTTCGACATGGACTCAACCGTCATCACCTCCGAGGTGATTGACGAACTGGCCCTTGAAGCGGGTGCGGGAGCCGAAGTTGCCGCCGTCACGGAGCGGGCGATGCGCGGCGAGCTTGATTTTTCCGAAAGCCTGCGCCTGCGGGTCTCAAAGCTTACCGGGCTTGATGAGTCGGTTCTTGAACGGGTGGCAAGGCGTCTGCAGCTTACTGAAGGAGCGGAAACCCTCTTCGGCAGACTGCACAACCTCGGCTTCAAGACAGCAATCCTTTCAGGCGGCTTTACCTACTTCGGCCGGTATCTGCAGAAAAAGCTGAATGTTGACTATGTGTACGCCAACGAACTGGAAATTGAAAATGGAAAGCTCACGGGGAGAGTTATCGGAGAGGTTGTTGATGGAAAGCGAAAAGCTGAACTGCTGGAACATATTGCCACAAAAGAAAACATTCGCCTTGAGCAGACCATTGCTGTGGGTGACGGGGCAAACGACCTTCCCATGCTCGCGAAAGCCGGNCTCGGCATCGCCTTCCGAGCCAAACCCATTGTGCGCGAAAGTGCCCGTCAAGCCATTTCTACCCTCGGTCTTGACGCAATACTCTATCTGATGGGATTTCGCGACCGCGACTCAGTCTAAGTATTCCACGAACCCTTCAAACTCCTCCCGGGGCGGAAGCGTAATGGCTCCTGAAGTGCAGATGGGTACGCAACGCGTGCAGAGCACAAGGCACTTATAGGGATGGGCAACAACCAGCTTCGGACGCTGGACGCCGGTAGGATCAGGCGGACCGAGCTCAAACACTCCGGGTTTGCAGAGCACCTTGCAGTCGCCGCAACCGTTACAGAGATCGGGGTTGATTGTAGGATACCAGGGGATATCTTCCCTTGGCACAAGCAGCCGCTTCTTCCTTTTCAGTGGAGCCTTTCCCTCTACCTGCCCGGGAGGTGGCGCTTCATTGGTTTTTTCCTGTGCCTTCTGCGGCAAAGGAAGAGGGATCTGTGGCGCTTCAGAGAGAGTTGCCTCAGCCTGCTCGTCATCAAACCCCTCCATTCTGCGCGATTTGAGTAGACGGCGCAGTGAGCGAACAGGTCTGAAAGGGCACCCCTCACATGAGGGCTTTTCACATCGTCCAAAAAAACAGTCAAGAATCAGCATAGGCAAGGGAGTCAATGGTGAAGGGGACTCTCTGTGATGATTTCCACAAAGCGCCGGAACTCTTCTGTTTAGGTGCAGGTGTACTCATAGGCAGTGCTATCCTCTGTTACAGTGAGAAAGAGCGATACCCTGCGCCGTTCGTGCACTTTGGGCGCACATTGTGCCGCAGGGTCGCTGGCGGTATTCTCCTGCCCTGCCTTTCTTCAGCCCGCTTTTTCGGGGGCACCGCAGACGCAGCGGTCAAGATGGCGGAGCTTTATTTCCACAGCTTCTGCCGCCTTAAGGAGCGGATAGCCGGTGGGAGGTCCGGTGAGGAGCGGATGGGTACCAAACTGCATGGTGAGCAGTTCATTGATGGTCATTTTGCTCTCGATGATGACCCCGATAACATTGATAAGCTCACCTGCACTGACACCTCCGGTAACTGCGCCGCCGAGCACAAGGCCGCTTTCGCGGTTGACAATGAGCTTGACGAACTGTGCGGCTGTTCCGGGCATGGTTTTAGGATGTTTGTCAATGCCTTCAAATCCGGCAGAGACCACATCAAATCCGCGCTCACGGGCAAGGTCTTCAGTAACGCCTGCCGCAGCAAAGGTGATCCCGCCGATTGCGGTGGAGAAAATGGCAATAGTGCCGCCAAAGGTGCGAAGCCGTGAAAGGCCAAAGAGGTTCATGCCGGCGATGCGAGCTTCTGAAACAGCGGTTGAGGCAAGCATAAGCCCCTTGACAATACGGGTAATGAAAGAAAACTTCTCAGCACAGTCGCCCACAGCGAACACATCCTTATCGGCAGTACGCATGTATTCGTCAACCTTGATGGCACCGAGTTCATTGAGCTTCATGCCGGCCTTTTCAGCAAGAGCAACATTGGGAGCGTACCCCATTGCAAGAATGACTGCATCGGCCTGAAGAGTATCGCCACCCTCAAGCATGACCCGCCGGACAGCTCCACCCTCGCCTTCCAGTGCAAGAACCTTCTCATTGGTTCTGAGGGTAACGCCGCGTTCTTTGAGAATCCCTTCCGCCTTAAGCGAGAGATCGCTGTCGAAAGCGAGGCTGAGCACATGGGGCAGGACCTCGACAAGGGTAATCTGTTTGCCTTTTTTGATGAGCTCGTCGGCCATTTCAACACCAATGAATCCCCCACCGATGATGACAATCTTTTCGCACGGCTCAATTCTTTCGCGCACATCGGCAAGATAGTTGCGGTCTTTGGGAATGGTGAAAACATTCTGGAGATCGCGTCCTTTGAGCCATCCGGGAACGCGGGGCTGGGAGCCGGTTGCAATGACAACCTTGTCAAAGGAAATCTCAAGGCCGTTTGCCGTAAGGGCAGTTTTCGTTTCGCGGTCAAGCGAGACCACCTCATCAATGACGAGCTCAACACCTGCTCCCTCAATGTGGGCGTTCGGAATGACATTCTGCTCAACACCTTTCAGTGTGCCGAAAATATAGGGAATGCCGCAGGGCACAACAGCCTCCCGTTCCTTGCGCACAATCATAAAGCTTTTATCGGCATAAAACGCCTTGCCGGTTGTTGCTGCGGCTATACCCGCAGCGCTTCCGCCAATCACCAATACATCAACACTCTTCTTCATTTTTGAACCTTTTTTATCCTATTAATTGAAAACACATATAAGACACTTCGTTATGCCTTTACGATACAGCGTACCGCCTCTCTGAACACTCTGCAGGCATCTTCCATTCCCTCGGGATTTTTACCGCCGGCCGTAGCAAATTCTGCCTTGCCGCCACCCCCGCCCTTCACAGCTGCAGCCGCCTGACGAATAAGTTTTCCGGCATCAATGCCAAGCTCCTTGACCGCCCTGTCGGAGGCGAAAGCTGCAAGGGAAACTTTTCCTTCAGCAGAACTGCAGAGCAGTCCAGCCGAAAGGGGAAACTGCTGGCGAAGCATCTGGGCTGCATAACGGAGCCCTTCAGCATCAGCCCCATCAACCACTCTGGCCACAATGCGGCAGCCACACACATCTTCCAAAGCGGAGGCATCGCCCTGAAGCTTTGCAAGCAGAACCTCTGCCTTGAGCTCCGCAAGCTGTTTTTCCAGAGCCCGACGCTCCTCAAGAATTGCCGCCACTTTTTCCGCAGGCGGCTCTTCGGCTTTCATTTTGAGCAGCTGGCGTACATCGTGCAGTTCCCGATACTCGTTCCACATCAGCTCTTCGGCCGCACGGCCGGTCAGAGCCTCTATACGCCTCACACCAGCGGCCACGGAAGATTCTCCCACAATCTTGAAAAGCCCAATCTGCCCCACATTATCAACATGAGTTCCACCACAGAGTTCAACGGAAATCCCGGGAATTTCAACAACCCGTACGAGGTCGGCATATTTGTCTCCAAAAAATGCCAGCGCCCCTTTGGTTATGGCGTCGTCGTAAGGAACATCGGCATGCTTCAGGGTTGCTTCAGCCTGACGGATACAGTCGTTCACTGCCGACTCGACAGCATCTATCTCTTCCGGGGTGAGTTTTGAGAAGTGGCTGAAGTCAAACCTGAGACGCTCCGGATTGACAAGGGAGCCTTTCTGCTGGACATGCGCCCCAAGAGTATGACGAAGTACAGCGTGAAGCAGATGAGTCGCTGTATGGTTCCGTTCGGTTGCCTGACGGAGCTTTCTGTCAACAGATGCATGCACTCTCCCCGGGCCAACAGCAATATCGGCCGGGTCGGCCTCGCTGTCGCGGACATTGTCGAACGCACGGGTAACCACATGAACAAATGAGTCTCCATCTTTCTGCGTGTCGGTCACTTCAAGCCTGTATTCTCCAGTTTCGATCCACCCACGGTCACCCGTCTGCCCGCCGCTCTCGGCATAAAAAGGAGTCCGGTCGAGCACAAGCAGAAGGTTCTTTTTACTCCTGGAAATACCAATGATGGATGCATCAGCTTCCAGCCCGTCGTATCCGGTGAACTCTGTGGCGTGTAGATCGGAGAACCACTCCCACGAACCCTCTTCAGCCCCGCCCCGCTGTTTTTCACGGCGGTCCTGACGGGCCCGGGTTTTCTGCTCCTGCATACAGCGTTCAAACCCTTCGCCATCAACCTGCAGGCCGGCAGATGAGGCCATGAGGCGGGTAAGATCAAAAGGAAATCCGTAGGTGTCATAGAGCTTGAATGCGTCTTCTCCCTCAAGAGTTGAGCTGCCCTCGCCCCGGACTTTTCCAACCAATCCGTTGAAAATTTCAATACCGCGGTCAAGAGTCACAAGAAAACTCTCTTCTTCAGCTTTAACAATACGAGCTACGGCATCCTGACGGTCGCGAAGCTCAGGGAAAACATCGCCCATCGAGTCGGCAACAGTAGCCACAAGGCGATGAAGAATCGGCTTATTGTATCCAAGATCTTTTGCATAACGAAGGGCACGACGAAGAATGCGGCGAAGGACATACCCACGCCCTTCGTTTGAGGGCATGGCGCCGTCAGAGAGAGCGAACGAGAGGGTTCTTGCGTGATCGGCAATCACCCTCATGGCAATGTCCTGAGGGTCGTGCATTGAGGCGCCATACTCAACTCCGGTCAATTCTGTTATGGTGTCGAAGAGAGGACGGAAAACATCAGTATCATAATTGGAAGACTTTCCCTGCATGACGGCACAAACTCTTTCAAACCCCATACCGGTGTCAACATGTCTTTGAGGAAGGGGCTCCAGACGGCCATCGACTTGACGATCGTACTGTATGAACACTAAATTCCAGAGCTCAATGGCTTGCGGGTCATCCGCATTCACGAGTGCTCTGCCGGAGCCGTCGGGAGTCAGGTCTATATGAATTTCCGAACAGGGACCACACGGACCGGTCTCACCCATCTCCCAGAAATTATCCTTGTCGCCGAAACGAAGAATATGGTCGGGGCGTATGGAGGTTTTCTCTTCCCATATCCTGAAACTCTCGTCATCATCATGATAGACGGTTGCGTAAAGGCGCTCTTCAGGGAGTTTCCAGACAACGGTCAGAAGCTCCCATGCCCAGGTGATGGCCTCCTCCTTGTAATAATCACCGAACGACCAGTTACCGAGCATCTCGAAAAAGGTGTGGTGATAGGTATCGCGGCCCACATCTTCAAGGTCGTTGTGCTTGCCGGAAGCGCGGATGCATTTCTGTGTATCGGCAGCGCGGCTGTATGACCTCGTCCCCTTGGCGAGAAACACATCCTTGAACTGGTTCATCCCTGCATTGGTAAAGAGCAGGGTAGGATCATCGGCCGGAATGACCGGCGCGGAACGGACAATGGCATGGGACTTGCCAACAAAAAAGTCCAGAAAGGACTGTCTGATATCACTGGATTTCATAACACAGGTAAAGTCTTGTTGCATGGCCGCGGAAACTCACCAAGGCGGCGGCATTCGCGCGAAAGTTACCCATTTGCGCTCGTGTTGCCAACTATATTCCATTGTTATTTCACTTCTGCAACCGTTCATTGAAACCATGCACGGAACAGTTGGGGGGAGGAACCGGGCTATCTTGAGGGAAAAAGATTTATATTGCAACAAGCAAGAGTACACTGCATGTCAAAAAGAGACACCGAAACTGCAACACAAGAAGGGAGAGAGCGAATGAGCTGGGAAGTGGAAGATGACGGCCGCCGCAAGGGGGTCAAAAAGCTGATGGAGCTTTCCGAAAAGATCATGCGGGATAACCCGAACCATGTCAATGAGGTCTCCAAAAGCGACAGCGGATGCTGGATGGAGCAGATGTACGGCATGCAGCGGTGCGATTTCTGCGACCTTGCCGCCGACTGCCCCATCCGTGAAGAGCAGGAGTGGCAGGAATACCTGAAAACCAACAACATCGTTGTTGAGAAAAGCAGCGGAGGGGACAGCAGAGCCGAGAGATAAATTTGGTTTCCCCGCAATAATCCTCTATATTTATTGTTTGCCTGCAGACTAAAATCCGATCATACGGTCTGCACTGTTTTCCCGCCTTAGCGCATCTATTATCATGACAACAACCCAGGTGGCCGCCCGCAAAGAGACGGGTCACTCAGGGTGGGATGTTGTTGTTTATTAACCTTGAAAAGTAATGACAGGGACTATGACCGACATAACAACGACAAACAAAGGGGTCAATGTAACGCCTAAAACCAGTGTAACCGTGCTTTTTGCCGGTGATTCAGGTGACGGCATGCAGCTGACCGGCACGCAGTTCGCCAACACGGTGGCTGTATACGGATCCGACCTTAACACCTTCCCGAACTTTCCCTCCGAGATCCGTGCTCCAGCAGGCACCATTTCAGGAGTGTCGGGCTTCCAGATGCAGTTTGGAAGTCAGTCGGTCTATACACCCGGCGCAAAGTTCGATGTGCTCATTGCCATGAATGCAGCGGCGCTTAAAGCAAACCTCAACAAACTTCATCACGGAGGAATCATCATTGCCGACACAGACGGCTTTGACGACAAAAACCTCAGGCTGTCGGGATATGGTGAAGGAAACAATCCGCTTGAAGACGGTACGGTTGACGACTACACGGTATTCAGCGTACCAGTTGTTTCCCAGACCCGGAAAGCTCTTGCCGACACCGGACTCAGCGTGAAAAATATCGACCGCTGCAAGAACATGTTCATTCTGGGCATTCTCTACTGGCTCTACAGCCTGCCCATCGACACCACAATCAAAACCCTGCAGACCAAATTCAAGAACAAAGCCGACATCGCTGCTGCCAACATCAAAGCGGTCACCTCAGGTTATAATTTTGGCGACGAAACTGACATGTTTGCCCAGTTCGGCCGTTTCTCGGTTGCTCCGGCAGGCAAACAGCCGGGAACATACCGCCGTGTCACCGGCAACGAAGCGGCAGCCATAGGCCTTGCCGCAGCATCCAAAAAAGCGGGCCTGAAACTCTTTCTCGGTTCCTATCCCATTACTCCGGCAACAGAAATTCTCCAGACACTGGCCAACCTGAAACAATGGGGCGTCAAAACCTTTCAGGCTGAAGATGAAATTGCCGGTGTTCTCAGCAGCATCGGCGCCTCCTACGGCGGCGCGCTTGCGGCAACCAGCACCTCAGGTCCCGGTCTTGCCCTCAAGAGCGAAGCGCTCGGCCTCGCCGTCATCATGGAAATCCCTCTCGTCGTCGTCAATGTACAGCGTGGCGGTCCATCAACCGGCCTGCCGACAAAGCCGGAACAGTCCGACCTCTTCATCTCCATGTACGGCCGTCATGGCGAAGCACCGATGCCCATCATCTCTGCACATTCGCCTGTTGACTGTTTCTATGCCGCCTATGAAGCAGCGAAGCTCTCCGTTGAGCACATGACGCCCGTCATCTGCCTGACCGACGGCTATCTGGCCTTCAGCTCAGAGCCGATGCTGATTCCCTCACCCGCAGAGCTCAGCGAAATCAAACCGGTGTTTGCCAAACCAAGAGCAGCGGATGACGAGCCCTACCTTCCCTACAAGCGCAACAACATGGGCGTCAGGGATTGGGCTGTTCCCGGAACCAAAGGACTCGAACACCGTATCGGAGGTCTTGAAAAGGCGAACGAAACAGGCAATGTGTCGCACGACCCTGCAAACCACGCCCTGATGACAAAGCTCCGCGCCGAAAAGGTGGAGAAGATTGCGGACTGTATCCCGCTCCAGACGCTCGACAATGGAGCCGAGAAGGGGGATCTCCTGGTTCTTGGATGGGGCTCGACCTACGGCGCCATCAAAATCGCAGTTGACCGCGCAATCAAGGCCGGGCACAGTGTCTCCCACGCACATGTCCGCTACCTGAACCCTTTCCCGAAAAACCTCGGGACAATGCTCGGCAACTACAAAAAGGTCCTCATTCCTGAAAACAACTGCGGCCAGTTGCTGATGATGATCAGGGACTGTTTCCTTATTGAGCCGGTTGCGTTCAACAAGGTTGAGGGTCTGCCGTTCAATGAGATGGAAATTGAAGCAAAAATCACCGATATCGTAAAGGAGCTGTAAACCATGACCGACACACTGACCAAACTGACGGCAAAAGATTTCACCTCGAACCAGGAACCGAAATGGTGTGCTGGCTGCGGTGACCACGCCGTCCTCCAACAGCTGAAAAGCGCCATGGCCGACCTCGCACTCAAAACCGAAGAGGTTGTGGTTGTATCCGGCATCGGATGCTCCTCACGCCTGCCTTACTATGTAGCGACCTATGGCATCCACGGAATTCACGGCAGAGCGCTGCCGGTGGCAAGCGGCCTGAAAGCCGCCCGCCCCGAACTCAGCGTCTGGGTGGCTACGGGTGACGGAGACGCACTCTCCATTGGCGGGAACCATTACATCCACACCATCCGCAGAAACCCCGACCTGAATGTCCTGCTCCTGAACAATGAGATTTATGGTCTCACCAAAGGGCAGTACTCTCCGACATCAAAAATCGGACAGCGCACCGTCACCTCACCAAACGGCGTGGTTGATTACCCGATGAACACCATTGCACTGACTCTTGGAGCAGGCGGAACATTTGTGGCCCGGGTTATGGACCGCGACGGCAAGTTCATGCGTGAAATTTTCAAGCGTGCCGCTGAGCACAGGGGAACATCACTTGTGGAAATCTACCAGAACTGCCCGATCTTCAATGATGGCGCCTTCACCGCGTTCACAGACCGTGAGCGCAAGGCCGACACCACCATTTATCTGGAGCAAGGCAAACCCCTCATCTTCGGCAAAGAGAGCGACAAGGGAATCAAGCTTGACGGATTCACCCCCGTTGTGGTTGACCTCAATGATCCCAAGGTATCGCGAGATGACCTTTGGATTCATGATGAAAATGATTTCATCAAGGCCAACATGCTCTCCCGCTTCTTTGACGACCCGGATGCAGAGGGCGATTATCTTCCGCGTCCTTTCGGCATCTTTTATGTTGAGGACCGGTTCACCTACGAAGACGCCCTGACCGCTCAGGTGGAACAAGCTCAGGAAGATGGTGAGGGAACCCTTGAGTCACTGCTTACAGGAAAAAGCACCTGGACCATCAAGTAAGTCTGACTCTCAAATCCAGTGAACAGGAAAAGCCGGCTCAGGAAGCCGGCTTTTCTCTGTAGATCAAAAACAGTTTCAAGTATTCCCCTACCCTCTCTTATCCCTCCTCGTTCCAGACTCCCATGGAGGAAAATTTCTCGATTCGACTGTTGACCAGCTCTTCGGATGAAAGGGGAAGAAGGGCTGAAAGCTCTTCTATAAGAATGCCTTTGAGTGTTCCGGCCATGGCTTCAGGAGCGGTATGAGCACCACCCATGGGCTCGGGCACAATCCTGTCGATAATTCCCTGACTGAGAAGGTCGGGAGCTGTCAGCTGCAGCGCCTCGGCGGCCTGCTCCTTGTAATTCCAGCTTCTCCAGAGAATGGATGAGCAGCTTTCCGGGGATATGACTGAGTACCAGCTGTTTTCAGCCATGAGAATGCGATCACCCACACCAAGGCCGATGGCGCCACCACTTGCCCCTTCGCCTATGATGACACAGATGACAGGAACAGTCAACTTCGCCATTTCATAAAGGTTGCGGGCAATGGCCTCAGCCTGGCCACGCTCTTCAGCCTCAATGCCGGGAAAAGCGCCAGGTGTGTCAATAAGGGTAATGATGGGCTTACGGAACTTCTCGGCAAGCTTCATGAGACGCAGAGCCTTGCGGTACCCCTCAGGCTGCGCCATACCGAAATTGCGATAAAGATTGGACTTGGTATCGCGCCCTTTCTGGTGGCCAATGACCATGACCGGCTGGGAAAATCCCGATACGCGGTCCTCAATGCGCGCAAAGCCGCCAACAATCGCCTTGTCATCGCTGAAGTGGCGGTCACCGGCGAGCTCTACAAAGTCGCAGGTGATCATATAAATATAATCGAGCGTATAGGGGCGCTCCGGATGGCGGGCAAGCTGCACCTTCTGCCACCGGGTCAGGTTTTTATAGATAGACTGACGCAGTGCCTCAACTTTTTTCTCCAGAGTTCCGATCTCGTTCTGCAGAGCCTCGGCTTCATTCGGAGCCTGTTCGCGCGAACTGCTTCTCAGGCAGTGGCGCATCTCGCCAAGCTTCGCTTCAAGCTCAACAAGCGGTTTTTCAAAATCCAGGACGACTTTCGTAGCCATAGGTAATAATCAGATGAATAAGTCTTCCGGGTCGACAGGCAATGCCCGTATACCCAAGATAAAAAAAAGTCCACCAGGCTGAAGCCTGAATGGACTTTTTACATGAAGAGAGAAAGCATTAACGGAAAAAGCCGAAGCTCTTATCCGGCAACTTCGTCTTTCAGGGCTTTTCCCGGCTTGAACTTCACAACTGTCTTGGCGGGAATGGTGATGGTTTTTCCTGTCTGGGGGTTACGGCCCTGGCGTTCGGCTCTGTCGCCCGTGGTAAATGTACCGAAACCAACAAGAGTCACATCGTCGCCGGCTTTCAGCGAAGAGGTCACAACATTGATAAATGCATTGACGGATTTCTCTGCGTCAACTTTGGTCAGATTTGCCTGGGCGGCAATTTTTTCTACAAGTTCTGCTTTGGACATAGCACATGTTTTTTTATTGGACTGAAACTTATTCTATAGAAAGGTACTAATGGAATGAATTTAAACAGTACTTCTTAAAGATGCAATCCTTTTTTCTCCATAAAACCACACAGGACGGTGATTTGAATTGGTCAGGAGCTATGTTATATTCAGTTTTTACACGATTATACCAAAAATAAGTCCATGACTTCCATAAGCAATGTATCCAAAGGCGCCATCATCCGCTTCAAGGGAGAGCCCCATATCGTAGAAAGTCTTGTCCACCGTACACCCGGCAACCTCAGAGCCTTCTACCAGGCAAACATGAGAAACCTGAAAAGCGGCCGCAATGTGGAATACCGGTTCAGCGCCACGGAATCAGTTGATGTCATCATAACCGAACGCAAAGAGTACCAGTACCTTTATATGGACGGGGCAGACTATGTCATGATGGACTCAACCACATTTGACCAGATCAATGTATCGGAAGCCGCCATCGGCAGCGGATCGCGTTTCATCAAGGACGGCATCACGCTCACTATTGTCTTTTCTGACGATGGTGCCATTCTCAGTGTTGAACTTCCTACCTTTGTAGAAGTAGAGGTAACTGAAACCAGCCCGGCATCAAAAGATGACAGGGCAACCAGCGGAACCAAACCAGCCATTGTGGAAACCGGAGCCGAGGTCAATGTACCGATGTTCGTCCAGAACGGAAGCGTCATACGGGTCGACACCCGCAGCGGCGACTACATTGAACGAGTAAAAAAGTAACATCCCCGCACAAGCGGAACGCAAACGAATGTAACCCTAAGTCCCATTTATCATGAATCTTAACGAAATCAAGCAGCTTATTGACCTTGTCAATAGTTCTGATCTTCAGGAAACCATCATTGAAGAGGGAGAATTCAAAATCACCCTGCGCCGCTCACTCCCGCATGAAGCAGTTGCTGTTGCCTGTGCCCCCGCATCGCCAGCTCCAGCCGTTCCGCAGGTCGCCGCACCTGCTGCTGCAGCAGAAACTGCTGAAACAATTGTAACAGCGCAGGCTTCAGGCCTGACCGATGTCTGCTCGCCGATTGTCGGCACCTTCTATCAGGCATCATCCCCGGATGCCGCACCGTTTGTGAGCGTAGGCGACAGTGTCAAAAAAGGTGATATCCTCTGCATCATTGAAGCCATGAAACTCATGAATGAAATTGAGGCAGAAATCAGCGGCACCGTTGCTGAAATACTGGTAGAGAACGGTCAGCCGATTGAATATGATCAGCCGCTGTTCCGCATCAAACCATAAACAATTTCACATACCACGACCTTGTTCAAGAAAATACTCGTTGCAAACCGGGGTGAAATAGCCCTGCGCATCATGCAGACATGCCGGGAAATGGGCATCAGCACAGTTGCAGTCTATTCAACTGTCGATGCCGAATCCATTCATGTCCGCTACGCAGATGAAGCCGTCTGCATAGGACCGGCCCTCTCACGGGAAAGCTATCTCAATATCCCCCGGCTGATTGCGGCTGCAGAGGTCACCAATGCCGATGCAATTCATCCGGGCTACGGATTTCTTGCTGAAAACGCCGAATTTGCGGATGTCTGCGCGTCCGCCAATATCAAGTTCATCGGACCTACGGCTGAAATGATCAACCGTATGGGCGACAAGAATACCGCCAAGTCCACCATGATAGCGGCCGGCGTACCGGTTGTTCCCGGAAGCCCCGGTCTGGTGACCGATCTGAAAGAGGCAGTTGAGACAGCAAAAAAAACCGGCTACCCCGTCATCATCAAACCAACTGCCGGTGGCGGCGGAAAAGGGATGCGCGTAGTGCATGAAGAGAGCCAGATTGAAAAGGCCCTCAATACTGCCCGAAGTGAGGCTGAACAGGCTTTCGGCAACAGCGGCGTCTATATTGAAAAGTTTCTGGAAAACCCCCGTCATGTTGAAATTCAGATCATATCTGACCAGCACGGCAACACCATCCATCTGGGTGAACGCGACTGCACGGTGCAGCGTCGCCACCAGAAACTCATAGAAGAGACCCCCTCACCGGCTGTCAATGAGGCCTTAAGAAAGAAAATGGGTGACGCTGCTGTTGCAGCAGCATCGGCAATCAACTATGAAGGAGCCGGGACCATAGAGTTTCTCCTCGACCGCCATCAGAACTTCTACTTCATGGAGATGAACACCCGCATACAGGTGGAGCATCCCGTGACCGAGGAGCGCTATGATGTTGACATCGTCAAGGAGCAGATTCTGGCTGCATCAGGCGAATCACTTGAAGGCCGCCAGTTTACCCCGAGAGGCCACTCAATCGAGTGCCGCATCAATGCTGAGGATCCGGAGCACATGTTTCGCCCCTCACCGGGAAAACTGCAGGTATTCCACACACCAGGTGGTCACGGCGTTCGGGTAGACTCGCACTGCTATGCAAGTTATGTAGTGCCCTCAAACTACGACTCCATGATTGCCAAGCTGATTGTAACCGCACACACCCGGGAGGAAGCAATCGCCCGTATGTCGCGCGCTCTTGACGAATTCATTGTTGTTGGCATCAAAACCACCATCCCCTTCCAGAAACAGGTAATGCACGATACAGTCTTCCAGAGCGGAGAGTTCGACACCAGCTTCCTTGACACATTCCGGTTCGAGAAATAATCGGCAAATCAAAGACTCTGGATTAAAGAGAACCCACAACAGAAAAGGCTGCCTCAAAAAGGCAGCCTTTTCTGTTTGCCATCATCCCTTGTCATGCGCCGTACAAAGAAAGTAAGAGTTGGGGACACTCATGACTGAGTGTACTAGAGAAGTACACTCAGTCATGAGTGTCCCCAACTCTTCCCAACTCTTACAACTCTAAGGGAAACAAAAAGAGGCCCTTAGGGGGCCTCTTTTGTGGTGTTCGTGTTGCTCGTTGGTGCTGAAATCCTTAGGCGTCTTCTTTTGCCGGGGCCTCTGCTTCAGGCTCTCCTATGAGTCGGAGAGTCTTGTATTTTTTGAGGCCGGTTCCTGCCGGAATCAGCTTGCCGACAATAACATTCTCCTTGAGACCTGCCAGATGGTCGACCTTGCCGGCTACTGCGGCGTCGGTAAGCACCTTGGTTGTCTCCTGGAATGATGCAGCGGAAATAACGCTTTCGGTCTGCAGTGCGGCACTGGTTATGCCGAGCAGCACAGGGTGCGATGTTCCCTGCAGCGCAGGTTCGTATGCGATCATGACTTTGCCGTTCTTGCGAAGTTCGCGGTTGAGCTTGGTGATGTCGCGCAGTTTCTGCAACTCCTCGTCCTGCATTCTGGCAGGTGCATCTCCTCTTTCCGTGATGCGGACTTTCTCGGCAACGCTTTCGTTGGCTTCAAGGAATGCACTGCGGTCAATGAGGTCACCGGGAAGCATCTCTGTATCACCAGGCTCTTCAACGCGAACTTTCTGAAGCATCTGACGAACAATGACTTCAAGATGCTTGTCGTTGATTTCAACACCGGCGTTGATCTGGTATACTTTCTGGATTTCGTTGACCAGATACTGCTGCACCGCATTGGGGCCCTGAATACGGAGAATGTCCTGAGGGGAAACGGCGCCATCGGTCAGCGGGTCGCCTGCCTTGACTTCGTCACCTTCGTTGGCGAGCACATGCTTTCCAACCTGGACATAGTATACCTTCTCTTCTCCGAAGTCGTTTTTCACCTTGATCTCCTTGCTGCTCCGACGCTGTGAACCGAAGCTGACATAGCCGTCAATTTCAGTGACAATTGCGGGGTCGGAAGGAATACGGGCTTCAAACAGCTCGGTAACCTTCGGCAGACCGGCGGTAATATCACCACCACTGCGGTCAAGGTTGCGTGGCACCTTTGCCATAATATCACCGGGAACAACTTTCTGACCGTCTTCGACATAGAGGTTCGACTTGATCGGCACGGGATAGGTCTTGCGGACCTCTCCTGTTTCATCTACAATCATCAGACGGGGCTCGCGGGTTTCGGTTGCCCGAAGCTTGGAACGCCAGTTGATGATGGTGTGCTGGGCAAATCCTGTCTGAGGATCAACCTCCTCTTTGTAGGTGACACCTTTTTCAATGTCGGCGAATTTGATGGTACCATTGATTTCAGCGATGATCTGCGTGCTGTTGGGCTCGCTGCTGAACAATACCTGGTCTTTACGGACAAGGTCACCGGCCTTGCATGCGAGATGCGCACCATGAGGAACAACATAGCGCTTGAGAACCTTGCCGCTGTCGGAATCAACAAGGTTGATTTTGCCGTTCTTCTGAATGACAATGACGCTGTCCTCCTCGACACCATCTTCATTGATGGCTGAGTGGTCTACTGTTTTAATATCCTCAAACTGAACGGTTCCCTCATTCACAGCCTTTGTTTCAGTTTCGGAGATGCCACCCTGTGCGGTACCGCCCTGATGGAAGGTACGAAGGGTCAGCTGCGTGCCCGGTTCACCGATTGACTGGGCGGCAATAACGCCGACAGCCTCACCGATTTCAACCGGCTTGTGAACCGAGAGGTTGGTACCGTAACATTTCGAGCATATACCCTGTTTGGCTTCACAGGTCAGCACCGAGCGGATTTCAGCCTCTTCAACTCCGGGAGTGTCTTGAATGAGTTCGGCATGAGCGTCCGTAATCGTTTCACCGGCAGGGACAATGACATTTCCGGTTATGGTATCAACAATGTCGCGGGCGGTAACGCGGCCACGAATTTTTTCACGGAACTTGATCTGACCGCTGGTCTCTTCTTCAATGTTGCGATAAATGAGGAGTCCGCGGGTCGTGCCGCAGTCTTCCATGGTCACAATCACATCCTGTGCCACATCGTGCAGTCTTCTGGTAAGGTAACCGGCATCGGCTGTTTTCAGCGATGTATCGGACAGACCTTTTCTGGCACCGTGGGTGGAGATGAAGTACTCAAGAACGGTAAGCCCCTCCTTGAGGTTTGAAATAATCGGGTTCTCAATAATCTCGCCCGGCTGTCCCGACATGGACTTCTGCGGACGGGCGATAAGTCCCCTCATGCCTGTAAGCTGACGAACCTGCTCGCGGGAACCACGGGCACCGGAGTCAAGCATCATGTAGAGTGGATTGAATCCTGCACGATCCTTCTTGAGAATCTGGTATGACTCCTCAGCAACAATGTTGGAGGTTTTCTGCCATACATCAACAATCTGGTTGTAGCGCTCGTTGTCGGTAAGAGTACCACGGTTGTACTCTTTGACAACCCTGGTGCTGTCGCGCTGAGCTCCCTTGATGTGCTTCGCCTTGGTTTCCGGAACAATGGCGTCAGACAGACTGACTGAAAGACCGCCCTTCATTGCGTAGAAGAACCCAACCTGCTTGATGTTATCGAGGAAGCGGGCGGTTTCAACATTACCGACCTCGCTGGAGAGGAGGCCGATAAGCTCTTTGGCGCCCTTTTTATCAATAACGCGGTTGATGAACCCTATCTCGTCAGGCACACTTTCGTTGAATATGACCCTTCCTACTGTTGTAAGAATCAGCTTCTTCTGTTCAAGCTGTGATTTCAGCCATGTGTGCTTTTCGGTGCCGGGCTCTACGACAAGATCAAGTACGCGCAGTGGATCAAACTTCTGGTCTATGCGGCCTGTGTGCTGAATGAAGATCTGCGTATGAAGACCAACGCGCTCTTCATTATGGGCAATCAGTACATCCTCACGGCTGTAGAAAACAGAACCTTCACCAACACCGCCTGAGCGGGATTTCGTCAGGTAGTACATGCCGAGTACCATGTCCTGGGAAGGAACGGTAACGGGCTTTCCGGACTGGGGAAGAATCAGGTTGTGTGACGAGAGCATAAGGAGTGATGCCTCAAGCTGCGCCTCCTGCGACAGAGGTACATGCACAGCCATCTGGTCACCGTCAAAGTCAGCGTTGAAGGCTGTACAGACAAGCGGGTGAAGCTGGATTGCCTTTCCTTCTATCAGTGTTGGCTGGAAGGCCTGGATACCGAGACGGTGAAGGGTCGGAGCACGGTTAAGGAGCACCGGACGACCGTCGATTACCTTTTCAAGAACATCCCAAACAACTGGATCCTTCTTATCAATAAGCTTTTTGGCTGATTTCACCGATTTAGCAATACCACGCTCAACAAGCCTCCTGATGACAAAGGGCTGGAAGAGCTCAATGGCCATGCTTTTCGGCAGACCACACTGGTGCAGTTTGAGTTCCGGGCCAACCACAATAACTGAACGGCCGGAGTAATCAACGCGCTTACCCAGGAGGTTCTGGCGGAAGCGTCCCTGTTTTCCCTTGAGGGAGTCAGAAAGCGATTTGAGGGGCCTGTTCGATTCACCGGTCTTGACAGCGTTGGCCTTACGGGAGTTGTCGAACAAAGCATCAACGGCTTCCTGCAGCATCCGCTTTTCGTTGCGGAGAATAACCTCCGGGGCGCGGATGTCTATCAGTTTTTTAAGCCTGTTGTTGCGGATGATCACACGACGGTAAAGGTCGTTGAGATCTGAAGTGGCAAAACGCCCGCCTTCGAGCGGAACAAGGGGACGAAGTTCGGGAGGAATGACCGGTATGGCCTCCATTACCATATACTCAGGCTTGTTGCCTTCGTAGATGTAGGGCTCGGGCATTTCATCCTCAGGGAAAAGCCCTGATGACTTTTTGCGTACTTTGCGATGCGGCTCGTAGCTCTTACGGAAAGCCTCAACAACTTTAAGGCGTTTAAGCGCATCGGCGCGTTTCTGCTCGGAGCTGCTCTCTTTGAGAATGGTCCGAAGATGTACGGCTGATGCGTCGAGATCCAGGTTGCGGAGGAGCAGGTGAATAGCCTCACCGCCCATTTTAGCAACAAACTTCGCAGGATCAGAATCGTCCAGGTCCTGGTTGTCTTCAAACTCGGTAATGATCTGGAAGTACTGCTCCTCAGTCAGGCGGTCAAGCTTTTTAATCCCCTGCTTTTCGCCCGGCTCACCGGGATTGATGACCACATAGACTTCGTAATAGATGATCCTCTCAAGTTCTTTTGTTGAGAGGTCGAGCAGGGCACCGATTTTACTTGGCACTGAACGGAAGAACCATGTGTGCACAACCGGAACGGCCAGGGCAATATGCCCCATGCGCTCGCGCCGCACGCTCTTGGTTGTCACCTCCACGCCGCAGCGGTCACAGATAATTCCTTTATAGCGGACCCTCTTGTACTTTCCGCAGTAGCACTCCCAGTCCTTCGTGGGACCGAATATTTTTTCGCACATCAGACCGTCCCGTTCAGGCTTGAAGGTACGGTAGTTGATGGTTTCAGGTTTCAATACCTCTCCGCGCGAGTGTGCAAGAATGCTTTCAGGCGAAGCGATGCTGAACTTAATCCTTGAAAAATCACCTTTAAGCGGCGATGCTCCCTGTGAGAAAATCATAGTCAATATCCTGGTTAAACGACTCGTTTCAACTTTCGTTACTGCTGCAAAAGGCCACCGTGGCTCTTAAGGGTCTAAGGGACACGGTCGTCGATACGGACCTCAAGACCAAGGCCCTGCAGCTCTCTGATAAGCACATTGAAGGATTCAGGAATTCCCGGATCGGGTAGATTCTGACCCTTGACAATTGCCTCATATGTTTTGTTGCGGCCAATGACATCATCACTTTTGACTGTCAGCATCTCCCGGAGAATATTGGCTGCACCGTATGCCTCAAGTGCCCAGACCTCCATTTCACCGAACCTCTGACCACCAAACTGAGCCTTTCCGCCCAGTGGCTGCTGGGTTATAAGGGAGTATGGACCGGTTGAACGGGCGTGAATCTTGTCGTCAACAAGGTGGCTCAGTTTGAGCATATAAATGTAGCCTACAGTCACCTCGTCATCGAACCGCTCGCCTGTACGGCCGTCGTAAAGACTGACCTTGCCGTGGGCAGGAAGTCCGGCGCGTTCAAGTTCTGCCTGAACCTCTTCGTAAGTGGCACCGTTGAAAATCGGGGTCTTGAATTTGACACCGAGCGTTTTGGCTGCCCATCCGAGCGAAGTTTCATAGAGCTGACCGATGTTCATACGACTCGGCACACCGAGAGGATTAAGCACAATGTCAACCGGCTTTCCGTCGGCCATGAACGGCATATCCTCAATAGGCAGAATTTTACCGACAACACCTTTGTTTCCGTGACGGCCGGCCATTTTGTCGCCAACCTGAATCTTGCGTTTCTGGGCAATATAGACTTTTGCCAGCTCCTCGATTCCGGGAGGCAGTTCGTCGCCCACATTGACCTTGTATTTTTCATTCTCTCTCTCGTCTGCAAGGTCCTTCAGCTTGAAGCGGAACTCCTTGACAAGACGGATGACGCTGTCATCAACCTTCTTTGTTCCGGTAATTCCATTGGAGAAATCAACCGTCTCAAGGAATGAGAGGCCTGCAAATTTCGAGATGAGTGCAGCGTCGAACTTTGCACCCGCAGCAGCAAGTGTTTTTCCTTTGTCGCTCTGAAGACCGGTGGTCTCTTTGCCCTGAAGAATCTTGTGAAGCCATTTTTCAAAGCTGATACGCAGATCCTGCTCACGGCGTTCGAAACGGCTGTCTATAAGCTCAAGCTTTTCTTTAACATCCATCCCAACCTTTTTCTTGCGGCTGAAGAGCTTTGTCTTGATGACAATGCCTTTCATACCGGCGGGCACATGCATGGAGGCATCTTTCACATCGCTCGACTTATCGCCGAATATTGCCCGAAGAAGCTTTTCTTCAGGAGTAGGATCGCTCTCGCCTTTCGGGGTGATTTTACCCACAAGGATATCGCGCTCCTTGACTTCAGCTCCAATGCGCACGATACCGTTCTCGTCAAGGTTACGAAGTGCTTCGTCACTGACATTGTAGATGTCACGGGTAAACTGCTCTTCGCCCCGTTTGGTGTCACGGACATTTGCCTCGAACTCATGAACATGGATGGAGGTGAACACATCGTCATACACGAGGCGCTCGCTGAGAATGATTGCATCCTCAAAGTTATATCCACGCCACGGCATGAAAGCAACCAGCACATTCTTTCCAAGGGCAAGTTCGCCATTCTCGGTAGAGGAACTGTCGGCCAGCACGGTTCCTTTTTCGACCTTCTGACCATTGTGCACAAGCGGCTTCTGCGAAATGCAGGTATCCTGGTTGGAACGCTTGAACTTGATCATCCGGTAGGTCTTCAGCCCCTCATCAGGATCGAGCAGCGAAAGCTCTTCATTGCTGTCGGGGTTGATGTCGTAACGGACCTTGATATATTCGGCCGTCACCTCTTCAACCACACCTGAACCCTCACCAAGGAAGACAGAACGGGAGTCGCGCGCAACCTTTTCCTCCATACCGGTTCCCACCACAGGGGCCTCTGAGGTCAAAAGAGGCACGGCCTGGCGCTGCATGTTCGCACCCATCAGGGCGCGGTTACCGTCATCATGCTCAAGGAAGGGAATCAGTGCCGCCGCCGCGCTGACAATCTGCACGGGAGAAACATCCATATAATTGACATCCTCTGAAGGCACAAGAGGGTAATCGCCCTTTGTCCTTGCCTGCACGGATTCGTCAACAATGGTGTTTTTATCATCAAGTTTAATGCTGACAGGTACGGTAATCTTGTTCTCTTCATCCTCAGCAGAAAGCATGAGGACCTCATCCGTCACATGGCCCTTGTTGACCACGCGGTAAGGTGTCTGGATGAATCCCTTATCGTTGATTTCTGCATAGACGGAGAGCGAGGAAATCAGACCGATGTTTGGACCCTCAGGAGTCTCAATCGGGCAGAGCCTGCCATAGTGGGTATAGTGGACATCGCGAACCTCGAAACCTGCACGCTCGCGCGTCAGACCACCGGGTCCGAGAGCCGACACCCTCCGTTTGTTGGTCATTTCGGCCAGCGGATTGGTCTGGTCCATGAACTGTGAAAGCTGGCTGGTGGCAAAAAAGCTCGACACCACGCTCGACACTGTCCTGGCGTTGATGAGATCACTGGGGGCAATTTTGTCGGAGTCACGCGAGTTGAGTTTTTCGCGGACATTTTTGCCCATCCGGGCAAGCCCGATGACAAACTGTGCGGCAAGCTGCTCACCAACAGAACGGACTCGACGGTTTGCCAGATGGTCCACATCATCAACCTCAGCCTGGCCGTTGACCAGCTTGATGAGATAGTTGATGACAGAGATGATGTCATAGTGGGTCAGAACCAGCGTGTCTTCACCGACCGGTTCGTCCGAGAATGACTGAATAGTCTGATTGATTTTTGCACTGATGGCATCAGAGAGTTCCTTAAGCTCGCCCTTTCCGGCAAGATAGCTCTCAAGCTCAGAAAACTCATTGCTGAGCTTTTTNCGGATCCTGTAACGACCGACCTCACCAAGGTCATACTTCTTCTGGTTGAAGAATGTGCGCTCAAGGAAGCTGCGCGCCGCATCAATATCGGGAGCCTCATTGGCCCTCAGTTCTTCATAGACAATCTCAAGCGCCTCCTCTTCGGTAGCGGAACTGTCGTTGAGGATGGTATTGCTCACAATGGACTTATCCTGTCCCTTGTCTCCACCATTGAAGGTTTTCATCACCTTCACGCTTTTCTGTCCGGCAGCTATGATCTGCTCCAGCACCTCTTCGGTAATTGCCGTTCTAGCGCTGACAACCTCACCGGTGTTCATGTCAACAATGTCGGCTGCAAGATACTGGCCGATAAGGCGGTCTTTTTTGACACCTTTGAGCTGAACCTCTTCAACAAGGTCAAACAGGCCAAGAATGTCTTCATCACGGGCAAACCCGATTGCGCGAAGCAATGCTGTGACCAGAAAGTTTTTCTTCTGATCTATATAGACAAAGATCTGGTTGTTGATGTCAGTCTGGAACTCAATCCACGATCCACGGGTCGGGACGATTTTGGCCGAATACATTTTCTTGCCGTTCGGGTGGATGGCTTCACTGAACACGACGCCGGGAGAACGGTGAAGCTGGGCGACAACAACGCGCTCTGCACCATTGACGATGAAGGTACCCCGTTCGGTCATATAAGGAATCCGGCCGAGGTATACCTCCTGCTGGAGCGTCTCTTTCCAGTCGGTCTCGTCCGCCTCATCCTTGTAGGAAAGTTTCAGCTTTACCTTCAGGGAAACATCATAGGTAAGTCCTCGCTCAATACAGTCTTCCACCGTATACTTCGGCTTGTCAAAGCTGTATGAGATATATTCCAGAAGGTACAGACCGCGAGTATCGGTAATGGGGAAAGCGCTCCGCAGAACCCGTTCAAGACCCTGATCGCGCCTTTTGGCAAGCGGCACACTGTCCTGAATGAAATTATGGAACGAATCAAGCTGGACTTTTAAAAGGTCGGGAGCTTTTATGACGCTTTGTATTTTCGAAAAATCAATACACGGTGTTGGTGTTGCATCAACCACTTTCACATGCACCTCGCTTTTATCAATTGCATGAAATCTATAGAGAGTAAGTCACAACAAAGAGCCGTTCAAACCCAACCGGCCACACAGGCACGGATGAAGCTCAGTCGCATCATCAAAGGACTACATTAAAACCACTACTTACACAAACAGACAAAGCTCCACCTCAATGTGAAGCGGAGCTTGCTGCATGAATTCGGCTAGGCAGAAATCACTTCAGCTCTACTGATGCGCCTGCATCCTTGAGCTCCTTGACGATCTTCTCTGCATCCTCTTTGGAAACAGCTTCCTTTACTGCCTTAGGTGCGCCATCAACAAGATCCTTCGCCTCTTTCAGGCCAAGACCAGTGATTGCGCGAACAACCTTGATGACATTGATTTTGCTGTCGCCGGCGGCGGTCAGCACAACATCAAACTCAGTCTGCTCTTCAGCTGCAGCTGCAGCAGGAGCTGCTGCGGCAACACCTGCAACCATTGCGGGGGCAGCGCTGACACCGAACTTCTCTTCAAGCGCCTTGACAAGTGCTGCTGCATCGGTAAGGGTAAGACCGCCAATTTCTTCTACAAGTGTTTCGATAGACATTATTTCCTCTCTCCTGTTTAATTGACTGATGTAAAAAATTGAGTGCGTAATAGACTTTGTGTGAACCTACTGTTTCTGTTTGCCGACCTGGTCAACAACAGAAACAAGATCCCTCATAACCGCGTTCATGACCATAGGAACGCTGGCAATAACATTGTTGATGATGCCCGCTGCCCGGCCGATGTTTTCGGTTTTGGTCAGCATTTCAGACAGTACGCCAAGCTGATCAGCCTCAAAAACGACCCCATCAATGGCGGCCATCTTGAACTTGAGGGATTCATTATCCTTGCTGAACTTTTTAATTACCCGTGCCGGTGCAATCGGATCGTCATAACCGAACGCCACCCCTGTTGTGTTTTTCAGCGCGCCCGCAAGCCTGTCGGCTCCGGCAAGATCGCTGAGGGCTTTTTTGACCAGCGTGTTCTTGACAACACGATACTCTACCCCCGCTTTGCGAAACTCATTGCGCAACTCCGACATTCCGGAAACGCTCAACCCCTGAAATTCGGTAAGATATATCCCCTGTGACCGGCTCACCTTTTCGGTAACGCTCTGGACCACCTGTTCTTTTTTCTCTCGCTTCATCGTAATAAACCCGGTTTTTGTTAGGCGACAACTTTGTCCATTTTAACCCTCACGCTCGGAGACATGGTGCTCGACAGGGCTATTCCCTGCACATACAACCCCTTTGCCGCAGAGGGCTTCAGGCGAACAACCTCGCGGAGGAAGCTGGAAATGTTTGCCACCAGCTGATCGGTCCCGAAAGAGACTTTACCAACAGGGGCGTGCACATTGCCGGCCTTGTCAACGCGGAACTCGATTTTGCCCGCCTTGACCTCTTTGACCGCCTTTGCAACATCCATGGTAACCGTTCCCGATTTTGGGTTCGGCATCAGACCGCGTGGTCCGAGGATCTTGGCAACTTTGCCAAGCTGCCCCATAACATCGGGGGTAGCAACGATCACATCAACACCGGTCCATCCGTTCTGGATTTTCTCGACATACTCTTCAAAGCCGACAAAATCAGCGCCAGCCTCTTCTGCCTCAGCAACTTTAGCCTCTTTGCAGACAACAAGCACCGAAACCGTTTTACCTGTGCCATGCGGAAGCATGACTGTCCCGCGGACCACCTGGTCGGCGTGACGAGGGTCAACACCAAGCTTCACCGCCACATCAACTGTAGCATCAAACTTCGTTTTTGTAATTTCCCTGATTTTCGCAACAGCATCAGCGAGATCATACTCCTGATTCCGGTCGACCTGCGACGCTGCATCCCTGTAATTTTTTCCTGCCATCGATATATTTATGCAAGTGGTTAAAAAAGCGGCCGCGAAGCCTCCCACGATCTGTCAACTAAAAAGGCGTACTACTACCTTAACGAACCCTTCACTCCTCAATAACAATACCCATACTCCGGGCCGTACCCATAATCATCTCTTCAGCGCCGCGAAGATCAAAAGCATTGAGATCAGGCTTTTTCAGTTCAGCAATTTTCTTCACCTGCTCACGGGTAACGGTGCCAACCTTGTTACGGTTCGGCTCACCGGAACCTTTCTGCAAGCCAGCTTCCTTGAGAAGGAGTACAGCGGCAGGCGGAGTCTTGGTGATGAATGTGAACGACTTGTCAGTATAGACGGTGATGACCACAGGAATGATCATACCAGCCTCAGACTGGGTCTTTGCGTTGAACTGCTTGCAGAACTCCATAATATTCACGCCTTTCTGGCCAAGGGCCGGACCGACGGGAGGAGCCGGATTTGCACCACCGGCAGGAATCTGGAGCTTGATGAAACCGATTACTTTTTTTGCCATGTCCTCTTTCTGTTCAGAAGCTTACCAGAGCGGCAAGCCAATTGTTTTTATTGGGAAACTGATTTCACCTGCGAAAAGTCAAGCTCCGTCGGCGTGCTGCGCCCGAAGAAACTGATCATCACCTTCACTTTCATCCTTTCCGGGCAGACCTCATGAACAACGCCCGCCAGTGAACTGAACGGCCCATCAATAACCTTCACGGAATCGCCCACATTATATGGAGCCTCAACAACCGTCCTTTCAGTAACAGCACTCTCCGGCTGAAGAAGCTTTTCCACCTCGTCAGGACGAAGCGGGATCGGATTGTCATCAACGCCAAGGAAGCCCATGATTGAGGGAATATCCAGAATCAGGTTGCGGGTCTGCTTATCGAGCACCGCCTCAATAAGAACATATCCAGGAAACGCATTCTTGGTCATCGCGCGCTTCTTGCCGTTCTTCACCTCGATAAAACGCTCGTAAGGCACATAGACCTGCAGAATCTTGTCACCAAGACCACTGCGCTCCACCTCAGCCTCAATACCCTCCTTAACCTTCCTCTCATGTCCGGAATAGATTCTCAGAGCATACCAGCGCGCCACCGGAGCACCTTCCACTACACTGTCCTTATTTTTTGCGCCCATCAAACGACTTCCCGTTTTCTTACAGTAACTTCCCCATCGCAGAGCCAATCACCCAGTCAACAACAAAGGTGAAAAGCGCCAGAAGCCCCGACACAGTCAGGACAACAACGGTCAAATCTTTTATCTCTTCTTTGCCGGGCCACACAACCTTCCGCATCTCGTTGACGACATCACGGTAGTACTGAGAGGCCTTTGCGATATACTTATTCATGTATTCAGAGCCCGTAATAAACTTTGCGACAGAATCTCCAGCCTGCACGTCAGGAGGGACTCGAACCCCCAACCTGCGGTTTTGGAGACCGCTGCTCTACCAATTAAGCTACTGACGTGTACAAATAACAGTCATCCAGAAACCTGAGCTGATGATCGGACTTGAACCGATGACCTCTTCCTTACCAAGGAAGTGCTCTACCGACTGAGCTACATCAGCCTGACAATACAGGAAATAAAACCGTGGGTAGGGGAGGATTCGAACCTCCGAAGACATATGTCGACAGATTTACAGTCTGTTGCGTTTGACCGCTTCGCTACCTACCCATCAATCGTTCAGAGCTGGTGATGGGACTCGAACCCGCAACCTGCTGATTACAAATCAGCTGCTCTACCAATTGAGCTACACCAGCAGCTCAGTCAAAAAACAGGGCAGGTAATATACAGAGATGATTTACAAATACAAAAAAAAAGAGAGGGTTTTTAATTCGCCCGTGCACCCGACAAAAAACCTGCAAGACGCACGGCTGTATCGCGAGGAACAAGCCGTCCAGAAAAGGCAAGAATGGTGTCGAGCATGGTCGGGTATACCCGCATGCGGTTTTTCATCAGCCCCTTGAGGGCCGCCCTGACCACCACTTCGGGGGAGGATAGAGGGAGGATTTCGTTGGTCCGTTCATGACCGGCGGCCTGAAAAAAACCGGTATCAATAAATCCGGGGCAGACAGCACTGACCTTGACCCCATGCTCTTTAAGCTCTTCGTGCATTGATTCGGTGAGGCTGAGAACAAATGCCTTTGTGGCGGCATAGAGCCCCAGACCCGGCACGCCCTGCAGTCCGGTAATTGAGGCAATGTTGATGATCCCCCCTTTTTTGTCAGCGGCCATGTCGGCAGCAAAGAGGCGCGACAAGCGTGCAAGCGCCAACATATTGACAGACATCAGCTCCTCTGCCTTTTCAGGGGGGATGGCCGAAAAATCTGAAGCGTGGGAGAGGCCTGCGCAATTGACAAGAATATCAACACTGATGCTGTGAGCAAGGCAGAAGTCATGAACGCGGCCGGGCGCATCGGGACGGCAGAGATCCTGACGGCAGACGAGAACCTCGACTTTGCGTGAGCGGAGTTCCTCTGCGAGTGCCGCAAGGCGCTCTCCGGAGCGGGCAACCAGTACAAGGCTATTGCCCCGCCGTGCGAACTCGCGGGCAAATGCCTCGCCGATGCCCATGGAAGCACCGGTTATCAGTGTGGCGCGCATGAGACCTCAGCCCTCCACCTTGTCAACCCATCGGCCTCTCTCCCGAATGAGGCCGATGAGGCGCTCAACCGCTTCGTCCTCAGGCAGATTTTCTTCAACACACTCTTTTCCCACATAGAGGCTGATGCGGTTTTTCCCCGCGCCAACATATCCGAAGTCAGCATCGGCCATCTCTCCCGGACCATTGACAATACAGCCCATAATGCCGATTTTGAGCCCTTTGAGATGAGCCATCCGTCCTTTGATGGAAGCAGCTGCTTTTTCAAGATCAAAATAGGTTCTCCCGCAGCCCGGGCATGAGATGAACTCCGTTTTTGACATTCTTATACGCGCCCCCTGCAGAATATTCAGGGCAAGATTGATTTCGTCTGCCGGCTCGAGCACGCTCTCAAGCGAAATCATGTCGCCGATACCATCCGAAAACAGAGAGCCGGCCTGAACTGCGCTCTGAATGAGCACTGAAAGCCGATCCCGTTCAGTACTGCGGAATCGTACAACAACGGGCAGGGAGATACCAAGGCGAAGGCACTCTGAAACGAGTTTTCTGGTGGCGAAAAGGCCTGTATCGGAGAGGACTGAAAGAAACACCCGATCAACAGACAGCGAGCGGGCTTTTTGGGCAAGCATTCCAAGCACAGCGGCAGGAGCGGCTATGCCTGCGGCGTTGTGGATGAATGAAAACTCAACCGCCGGACGACCTGACAGGGCAAGACTGCTGACAAGCTCTTTAGGAAGCAGTTCCTCTTCTGCAATATCGAGCCGTACTTTGGCAACTTCTCTCTTGAGCAGCTCGGTAAACACACCTGTGTCGGCCGTAGAAGCATTCACCCTGCCGGCGGCATCTCCCAGGCGGGCAAGAAGAGCGTCAAAGGCCTGAAGATCCTCCCTGCTCCCTACAGGAATCGACACAAACTCGGAGCGGATGGCCTGTTCACCAAGATCGGGACGAAGCCGTTGAAGAGCCTCAGCCGTAGCGCCCTCAAGGTCGGAAAGCGGCACCTGCAGAGCAGTTTCAACAGCGGGAGGTGCGTCGCCGCCAACCGGAATTCCGGCAAGCTCAACAGGTGAGGAAAGACGACGGGCATAACTGAATGGGCTGAAGGGTGCAAAGAGCGCGTCAGTCCCGCTGTTTTTCCCTTTCCAGTCTGCTTCCAGCAGATGCTTGAGGGGCAGATGTGCCCGCTCGCCTTTTATCAGATAAAAATCGTTGTATTTTTTCACAATGGCGAAGCCGACAGGAACCTCATTGACGGGATCTTCAGTCAGCGAGACCCTGATGGTGTCGCCCAGACCGTCTTCCAGAAGCGCCCCGATTCCCATGGCCGACTTGATGCGCCCTTCATCACCATCTCCCGCCTCGGTCACTCCCAGATGGAGGGGATACGCGTAACGAAGTTCACTGTCGGCCCTCTCCACAAGCAGCCTGTATGCCTGTATCATCACCCGCACATTTGACGACTTCATCGAAAAGAGGATATCATGGTAGCCGGCCTCTTCAGCCATCCGGGCAAATTCGAGCGCAGCCTCCACCATGCCGTCAGGCGAGTTCCCCCTGCGGCTGACAATCCGGTCGGAAAGGGAGCCATGGTTGGTACCGATACGCATGGAAACCCCGAGCCTCCGGGCCTTTTCCACAAGAGGGAGAAACTCACCTCTCACATACTCCAGTTCCGCACGATACTCCTCGTCCGTATAGTCTTCTCCAGGCGAACGCTTTGGGCGTGATGCATAGTTTCCCGGATTGATGCGGATGTTCTCAACAAACTCCACCGCCTTCATGGCAGCGCGGGCTGAAAAATGGATATCAGCAACAAGCGGAGTATCAATGCCTTCCCCGCGGAGCCGGTCACGAATAAGGCGAAGGCTGTCGGCATCTTTTTCGGTCGGAACAGTAAGCCGTATGATTTCGCAACCGGCATCCCGGAGACGGCGGCACTGCGCCACCGTAGCATCAACATCCGCCGTATGGGTGTTTGTCATCGACTCAACCCTGATGGGCTGGTACCCCCCTAACGAAATGGGGCCGAATGAAACTTCGCGGGTCAGGCGACGGCGGTACTGGTACATATCACTTGCTGGTTTTTCCGGAACTGCCCCGGTTGAGGCAGGTCCGTTATTTTTTGATAATGTAGAGTCTCTCCCCCTCACGCCGGAAATTATAGCGCTCCCGGGCAGCTTTCTCGACACTGTCGGGGTTTCCGGCATTGCGGATGCGAAGTTCATTCTCAACCATCCGCCGCTCTGCATCCGACTGAATCTCAAGGAGGCGGCGATTTTCCGCCTCCATTGACACCCGCTTCCAGAGACCATAATCGTCAAAAAGCATGAAGGCTACCACCATCACGGCAATAGCAATTGCCATCAGCTTTTTTGGATTGGAGCGGACATACTCCCAAACCCATCGGATGAATGCATTCAAAGTGCGTTCTCCCTGAAACCGCTCAGACCCTGAAGGCTTTTGCTGCCGGATAGACGGCCTGCGCACCAAGCTCCTCTTCAATGCGGAGCAGCTCATTGTACTTGGCCATACGGTCGCTGCGCGACATGCTGCCGGTCTTGATCTGGCCTGCATTGGTAGCCACCGCTATCTGGGCAATGGTGCTGTCTTCAGTCTCACCGCTGCGGTGACTGATGACGGCTGTATATCCGTTGCGTTTTGCAAGATCGATGGCCTCAAGCGTTTCGGTGAGAGTGCCGATCTGGTTGACTTTCACAAGAATGGAGTTTCCAACCTTCTTTTCAATTCCCTCGGCAAGGCGCACACTGTTGGTAACGAAAAGATCATCGCCGACAAGCTGAACGCGTGAACCGATCCGGTCAGTCAGCATCTTCCAGCCAGCCCAGTCATCCTCGGCCATGCCGTCCTCAATGGAAATGATGGGATAGTCGTTGGACCATTTCTCCCAGTATGCCGCCATCTCCTCCGAGGAGAGCTCACGCTTGTCGGACTTCTTGAAGACATATTTTTTCTTGTCGGCGTCATAAAACTCGGAGCTTGCCGGATCAAGGGCAATCATCACCTGACCCTCACCAAGACCGCCTTTCGAAGCAGGGGAACCGGCTTTGTAGCCTGCCTTGCCAATAGCCTCCACAACAAGCTCAATCGCCTCTTCGTTGGAGGTGAGATTGGGAGCGAACCCGCCTTCATCACCAACTGCAGTTGAAAGGCCGCGGCTTTTGAGAAGGGCTTTGAGGGCATGGAAAATTTCAGCGCCACAGCGAAGCGCGTCAGAATATGAGGTGAAGCCGATCGGCATGATCATGAATTCCTGGAAGTCGACGGTGTTGTCGGCATGCGCACCACCGTTGATCACATTCATCATTGGAACGGGAAGCGTATTGGCCATGGTGCCGCCAATGTAGCGGTAGAGCGACATGCCGGAATATTCGGCGCCAGCCTTGGCGCATGCCAGAGAAACGCCAAGCAGCGCATTTGCGCCAAGCTTTGATTTGTTCGGGGTGCCATCAAGCTCGAGAAGCATGCGGTCAATCTCCTCCTGCTCCGTTACCAGCATCCCTCTCAGTCCTTCATCGACAATGGTATTGACATTTTCCACAGCCTTGAGCACACCCTTGCCAAGATAGACTGAAGCATCACCATCACGAAGCTCCACAGCCTCATGCACGCCGGTAGAGGCTCCACTGGGTACCGCAGCGCGGCCAAAAGAGCTTTCAGTGTAGACATCGACTTCAACGGTCGGATTGCCTCGTGAATCAAGAATCTGGCGGGCATGTATCTTGCGGATAATAGGCATAGGTCAGGTGATTTAATGGTTTGGAGGGCCGTTTTTCAAAACAAAAATATATCCTTTTTCCGGAGCAATTCACCCCCGGAGGCGAAGCAAAAAGCTCTTTTTTTCGTTAATTATCAACCAGGACTTTTTTATCTGAGCAAAAATGCGACAACACACCATTCTCTAACAAGGAGTACGCCATGCAGCCAGCACAGCCCACTGAGATACGGAACATCGTCATCACCGGCCACGCCGGATGCGGAAAAACAATCCTTACCGAGTCGCTCGCCCTCACCATGGGGCTCATCACCAGGGCAGGAAACATTGAAGACGGCTCCACACTCTCGGACTACACATCGGACGAAATAGCAAGGAAGCACAGCCTGAACAGCAGCCTGGTCAACGGAAAATGGAATGGCTGCAAAATCAATATCCTCGACACTCCCGGCCTTCTCGACTTCCATGGCGATGTCAAAGCCTCCATGCGCGTGGCAGACACTGTTCTTGTTGCAGTCAACGCATCAAACGGAGTTGAGGTCGGAACTGACGCAATCTGGGACTATACGAAAGAGTATTACAAGCCGACCGCCTTTGTCATCACCAAACTTGATGCCGACCGGACGGCATTCAGCGACACGATTGGCGAGCTGCAGGAACATTTCGGCCATCTGGTCACCCCGATCCAGTTTCCGGCTGAAGAGGGCCCCGGGCACCACATCCTCATTGATGTGCTGCTCATGAAACAGCTTGAGTTCAGTCCTGACAGCCCGGGAAGCATGAGCGTGTCGGCGATTCCCGACCTCTATCTGAAACGCGCCGAATCACTCCACCAGCGGCTGGTTGAGGCGGTGGCAGAGACAGATGAAGAGCTGATGGAGCGCTTTTTCGAAGAAGGTACGCTCACGGAAGACGAACTCCGCATGGGCATCAAAACCGCGCTGGTATCGAGAACCTTTTTCCCTGTTTTCTGCACATCACCGCTCCATCTCATCGGAACGGAACGGCTTCTGAATGCGGTGGTGAACCTCTTCCCCTCCCCGATTGAGCGCGGCCCCGAACACTCGCTGTGCCGGTCGGACGACAGCGAACAACTGCTTGAGCCCGACCCGAAAGGGGCGACCGTGGCCTTCATTTTCAAGACAATGAGTGAGCCCAGAGTTGGCGAGATATCCTACCTGCGAGTCTATTCAGGCCACCTTGAATCCGGCCATGAGCTTCAGGATGTTCAGACAGGACAGACAGAAAAACCCGGACAGATTTTCACCATGGTTGGCGAGAAACGGCAGCCTGTCGAGAGCCTCCTTGCCGGCGACATCGGAATGGTGGTAAAACTGAAGGATGCGCATACCAACGACACCCTTTCAGACAAGGGAACGAACTGCAGGATAAGCCCCATCGTCTTTCCCGAACCTGTACTGGCTACGGCAATCGTTCCGGTGGCTCAGGGAGACGAAGAAAAGATTTCTTCAGGACTGCACCACCTGCATGAAGAGGATCCCAGCTTCAGTATCGGTCATTCGGTCGAGTTCAACCAGACAATCCTGAAAACTCAGGGGGAGACCCATCTTGAAATCATCCTGAGCCGCCTGCACGAAAAATTCAATGTTCAAGTTGAAACCGCCCCGCTTCGAGTGCCTTACCGGGAAACCATCCGCGTCTCGGCCTCCGCACAGGGACGCCACAAAAAACAGTCGGGCGGAAGGGGCCAGTATGGCGATGTCTGGCTTCGCCTCGACCCGTTGGCACGCAACAGCGGTTTTGAGTTTTCCAGCGAAGTCGTAGGAGGCGTTGTGCCTACCCGCTATCTTCCGGCAATTGAGAAAGGTCTTCGCGAAGCCATCGTGTCGGGGCCACTGTCAGGCTATCCCGTCGTTGACCTCAAAGCAGCGGTATACGACGGTTCGCACCACCCTGTAGACAGCTCTGAAGTCGCCTTCAAAATTGCCGCAGGTTTGGCCTTCAGGGCTGCAATCGAGAAAGCCAAACCAATGGTGCTTGAACCGGTTGTGAGTGTCGAAGTCCATGCGCCCGATCAGTATACCGGCGAAATTGTAGGGGACATTTCCTCAAGACGGGGGAAAATCATCGGAATGGCAGCCGATGTTCGGATGCAGATTATCAAGGCCCAGATGCCCGAAGCCGCAATGCATGACTTCCATCACTCACTCACACGACTGACACAGAGCCGGGCCCGATATTCCTACAATTTCAGCCATTATGAAGAGGCGCCGATGGATGTGGTTCAGCAGCTTATTGCAGACAAAGAGGGCTGAGGGATTCAAAGCGCTCCCAGAAGGGAGCGCAGCTTCAGCCACCAGACAATCCATACCGCCTCGCGGATGTTCTGGCGCGTCATTTTAGACTCTCCGACGGTCCTGTCAACAAAAACGATGGGGATTTCACGAAGAATCAATCCCTGTTTCCAGGCCCTGAAATTCATCTCAATCTGAAACGAGTAGCCCTGGGAACTGACGCGCCGGAGATCAATCGCTTCAAGGGTCTCCCGACGAAAACACTTGAACCCCCCGGTAGGGTCGGCAACAGGAAGACCGGTAACAAGCTGAGTATATATGCATGCCATTCGTGAGAGCACCAGCCGCCCAAGAGGCCAGTTGACCACATTGACGGTATTGTTCACATAACGGGAACCGATGACCAGATCGGCCGACTCAGCCTCCCTGAGAAGAGCAGATATCATTGCCGGGTCATGAGAGAAGTCGGCATCCATTTCAAGAATGAACCGATAGTCCCTCTCAAGGGCGTATCGGAAGCCCGCCAGATAGGCAGTGCCAAGACCCATTTTTCCTGAACGCTCAATAAGCGCTATGGAAGCATTGCCCTGCTGTCTCTGGCGCACCACATCAGCGGTTCCATCGGGTGAACTGTCATCAATCACCAGCACATCAAGTTCGTCAGGGTACAGGGCGAGCAGAGCATCAAGCATGCGCCCGATATTCCTCGCTTCACAGTAAGTCGGAATGATGACAAGCGACTGGTTCATGGAGTGTTTTGGTGGATTGTGGTCTGAATGCAAAAAAAAAGCATTGCCCCTTTATGACAATGCTTTTTCAAAAACAGTTGAGCCGTTCTGCCTGCTTCAGCGTACCTCGCGGTGAAAACGGTGAAGAAAACGAAGGTCAAAATCAATCCTCTCCGGAGGAGTATAGGTAAAGTCAAGCGTCTCACCATCAGGAAGAATTTCAAGGAGGGCACCCGATGGACACTCATCAGCAGAGAAACACGCCGAACATGAGATACATGCATCCTGATCAATGTAACAGCGGAAGCCACCCTCCTGCACATCACCATAGAACTTGTATCCAATTGCATTGACCTTCGGCGGGCATTTGTCAAGACAGAGGCCGCATCCAACGCAGAGGTTTTCCAGAATAAAATAATGCTTTTTCGGCCTTGGTGCGGCTTTTTTCAGCGGCGGCTTTCCTGATGCAACAGGGGCAGCCTTGGCAACCGGCGGGGCTGCTTTTGCAGCGGCACCGCCTGCAGCGGGTTTCGCTCCAGGTACCGGCTTTGCACCCGCAGCGGGTTTCGCTCCAGGTACCGGCTTTGCACCCGCAACGGGCTTCGCTCCAGGTACCGGCTTTGCGCCGGGCGCGGGTTTTGGAGCAACTTTTGCTGCCGGCTTTTTATAGGGAAGGGCCGACTCCTGAGCCACCCCACAACGACCGATATTGACATTCAGCGGCTCAAGCCTGGCTTTTCCCGCCTGCTTCGGCGCTGCCGTTTTCGGGGCTGCAGCTTTCGGCGCTGCGGCCTTCGGAGCACCCTCAGCGGGCGCAGGCGCCTTTGGCGCAACAGCCGTCGGATCTGCCGGCGTTGGTGCCGGTTTGACTGCAGGCGGCTTAGGTGTTCCCGTCTGTTTTACAGGATCGGCCATCAGAAAACCCTCCTCTTGATTTGCATAATAATCTTATTGCCTTTCAGTGCATCCGGCCGGAGCGCGATTGTGGCACTCCGGCCGGATGTTCATGCACTTCAGGCTATCAGTTTCATCAGATAGTCGACAACCTGAGTCAACAGGGCCTGTCCACTGACGGCAGCATCGCTCACAGTCGGGGGCAGAGGCGAATCAGTCTGGTAGAATCCGTTGGCAAGAAAGAGGAATACCAGCATGAATGTTCCTCCAAAGTACAGGAATGTACCTGCAAGCTTTGAGTCGGATATGGTCAGAACCGGGAAGCGGAACTGGACATCCCTGCCGAGGAATTTCTTGCCAAGCCAGCGGATGGTACGGGTCTGGATATCTGCACCTTCAAGACGGGAACCACGATCCTCGAACCATACCGCAAAGCTGATGAACCATACAAGGTGTCCTATCATCAGGATAGTGGAGAGGTGCGAGCTGGAGAAAATCGTCACGGTCTCTGTCCAGAAGTAATAGAAGATACCTGAAGTATAGTGGTGCGCCAGACCTGCCACTGAATCCCATGCTTTGGCATCCGCAGCCGGTACGCCGTACATCATCGATGCAATCCAGGCGCCGTCAATGTACCAGCAGACTGCTGAAAGACCTTTCACTCCCCAGAGCATTGCAAACCAGAGCTGATCCTGAATGGACACGCCGCAGGTTCCGCCGTACACAGGGCCGAGACACGGGAAGGAATAGGAGTTCTTCTTGAGCCCGAGGTCGTCCCAGAGAGGCGAAGTGTGGGCAAAGAATGCTATACGGACAAGCGCGATAAGCGAAAAGAGCGAACCCGCAACGATGACATGCACCATAACCCAGTCATTGATGCTCGGATCGGCAAACATCCACTGGAACATCGGCAACGGCTTCAGCCAGTAGAACGACATCATGATGTTGGTGCCGAAAATGTTCAGCTCGCAGATCGTGTTCCATACGATGACCGCATAGACGGAAAGCATGGTGGCAAAGCAGAGCGCCATGACGGTTCCGAGAATCTTGACCTGAACCTCCTGATCGCGGCCCTTGGTGATCCAGATGGACTTGATCTGGTTGTAGAGACCGTTGAGCTGAATTTTAAGGAGATACTGTCCACCATGGTAGACGCCGGCAAAAACATAGAGCACACCGCAGATGATGTGGTTGAAGGATATCAGATTGATGACAACCCTCGACATCCCGAACGACTGCCCGTTCTTCGGAAGAATTGCGAAAGGAGCGAATTCTGCGAATTCCTTGCTTCCAGAAACAATTCTGCCTCCCTCCTGGACGAAGTCATAGCTGACCCGGTTGAAGGGTTCACCGTAAAGGTAAAAAACAAGGTTGTCAAGCTCCTGGTAGTACGGAGCAAAGGACGGCTGCTGGAAAGCCACAAAAGCTATGACGCCAATGGCAATATTGATGTAGCCGATGGCTGTCAGGTGGACGGAGAAAGCCGCTTTCATGTCGTCATTGAGGTGGATGGCCGCATTCGGAGGGTTGTTCCACCAGTAGAGTCCAAGAGCAAAGAAAACCGCAAACCACACAAAAGACATGAAGGTCTCTGAATTGATGGTCTGGAAATCAGGAACAGGAGCATAACCAAGGACAAGCCACATCAACAGGCCCCAGCCGAGGAAGAGCAGCGACATGTAGACCGCGTGTGGTCCAAGTGCGTCCTTGTAGGTTTTTGCGCTTGTGCCATTGAAAACTGCATCACCGAACTTGCCGAGGAAGCGGAAATCGCGGAAGTTCCCCGCACGGCCGGTAAACGGATTGGTCAGATTGTGGGTCCAGTGACGCCATCCGCCAAACAGAAGAATGGAGCCGGAAAGAAAATGGAATGCCGCCCAGCCAAGAAGATTGGTGGCCGCCTGCTGAAGGTCAGCGGTGTTGGTGCTGTAGGTATCAATACCGAGCGACACCATACGGGGCTTGATAGTCAGATAGAACCAGTTGTCATGGAAGCCGGGACCACCACCAAGAAAGGCGGGAAAGACCTGTATGCCGGAGATATAATAAATGGCCATAAGGAAGCCCAGAACGCCGAGAAGGGCCAGATGACCACCGACGACCTGTTCGTCGTCAATCTTGTCGGTATCAAAAATCTGATACCACTTGGTCGTTCTGGTTTCAGTGCGCTGGAAAAGAAAGCGCCTCATTTTGGCAGCATCCTGCTCCTTGATGACGGAGGGAGCTCCGGAAGTCCCGTCACCTTTAGGAGATGGAGCGTTCCCCTTAGGAGGCGGAACCTTCGCTTTTGGCACGGCTCCGGCCGGATTCACTTGTTCAGCCATTGTATTTCTCTCCTTTTTTTGAACATATTTCAGGTTGAAGAAACCAAAAAATAAACCCGTTACCGTCCCGACTGCCCTTCACCTCCGGACTACGCGATAACAATGAAGCAAGTCAGTGATACCTCACTGCCAGCCCACGGCAATCCCGCGAACTGTACTTCCAGTGCTGTGGCTGCAGAACACCTGATTCGCACTGCCGGGCAGTGCTATTACAACAAACAGGCATGTCTGGCGCATTAGGAAATAAAATAAGAAAAAAAGTTTAATAATAAATATTTTTGCCCCGCCATTGCCGGGCTATTGTTTTATTATAAAGCACGAAAGCTTCTGTTTCAGATGTGGCAGGAAAATGCAGGGCATCAGGAAGAGGCCCGATGTGAACTAACATGAGGAGAAACATTTCATGACAGCGGAGATTCCATTCAGCAAGCTTTCAGGAGCAGGCAACGACTTTGTGGTCATTGACAACCGCAACCTCACCATCTCTCTCAGCCAGCAGGAAATTGCCGGAATGTGCCGGAGAAGGACCGGTATCGGGGCGGATGGGCTGATTCTCATTGAGCCATCGGCCTCGGCAGACTTCATGATGAAGTATCACAATGCCGATGGGCATCCGGGCAGCATGTGCGGCAATGGCGGCCGGGCGGCCGTATGGTTTGCCCACAGCATCGGCATTCCTTTTGAACAGGAGGGAGGATGCCGGTTTGAGGCGGGAGGCAATCCCTACCGGGCCTGGATTACCGCGTCAGAAACTGTCCGTCTTCAGATGCTTGAGCCCAAAGGGTTCCGTGACAACATAGAAACGGGCGGTGGAGCCTGCCATTTTGTTGATACCGGCTCACCGCACGCCATTTTTTACACAACCGGACTTGACGGTGTTGATGTAGTGGGACGGGGGGGCGAGGTGCGCCACAGGACAGATCTCTTCCCGGGAGGTACCAATGTCAACTTCATTGAGGTCACCGCTCCCGACAGCATCAGCCTCCGGACTTTTGAGCGGGGAGTCGAGGATGAAACCCTGGCCTGCGGGACGGGCGCAGTTGCATCCGCCCTCATGAGCCACCGCCTCGGGATGACTCCCTCCACCACAATACAGGTACGGGTACAGAGCGGCGACACGCTTGAGGTGCGTTTCAGCAGTGACATGAAAGAGATCTTTCTCACAGGACCTGCGCGGATCGTTTACCGCGGAACGACAACTTCCAGCTGAGGAGCGCACAAACGGAAGAAGGCGAATGAACTGGTTTGTGAACTTTTTACACTCGATTTTTATTTATCTTCTCTGCAGCGACCCAAGGCGGTCCGCTCACTATCTCAATACAACGCTCTAAACGGAGAACATGATTATGGAAAAATGGGTCTGTGTACCATGCGGTTATGTGTATGATCCCGAAGTCGGCGATCCCGACAGCGGCGTTGCACCCGGAACTGCCTTTGAAGATATTCCCGATGACTGGGTATGCCCGGTGTGCGGCGTTGACAAAACTCTCTTCGAGCCCTACAGCGGCGAATAGCGATACCGGCTGAACAGGCACTGCCAGTAAAAGCGAAACGCAATACTCAGTACGGCGTTTCGCTTTTTTCGTACTGAAGCAGGGAAGAAAACAAAACTCATGGGGCCTTGCGCTCAGGCCAGAGCGCCTGATCAATCAGGAACTCAGGAACTCCGCGCTTCAGGGTATCGACACTCACCGCATCAGGCTCCCGGCCCGTCATCTCCCGATACCCAGGCAGCACAATTCCGCGGCGGACCATGACCCTGTATATGATGGCTGATCGGTTTCGGACATAGCGGGTGCCGCCGGTAGGCGACCAGCGGATCGGATTGGGAAGAACGGCGGCAAGACGGGAGGCCTGAACCGCAGTAAGGCCGGCAGCGCTAGTGCCATAGTAATGACGGGCGGCTGCTTCAATACCGAAAATACCGTCCCCCCACTCTGCAACATTGAGATAGATCTCAAGAATCCGCTTCTTGCTCAGCGCTTGCTCGATGCGCCAGGTAAGGATGGCCTCCTTTAGTTTGCGGATCGGGTTTTTCGAGGGGGAAAGCCACAGGTTTTTTGCGAGCTGCTGGCTGATGGTGCTTCCCCCCATCGTGATTTTTCGCTCTTTCAGGTTTTTTTCAAAAGCTCTCTCCATCGCCTCGTAGTCAAATCCATCATGCTGCCAGAACTTGTCGTCTTCGGCAATCAGCACTGCCTTGAGGAGGTTGCCGGAAATTTTTTGGAGCGGCACCCACTCATAACTCACTCGACGGTCAGCCCATCCGGCATTTTTCCATGCTTTCTGGCGGTACTCCATGAAGGCGGTCTTTTCAGGATTGGTACCTTCAAGTGAGGAAACATCAGGAAGGATGAAGTATCGCAGAATGTCGAGAAGAAAGAAAAGAACAACAAGAACGGCACTATTTCGGATGAACTTCATTGGTCAATGGTTTTTTTGGACTACATTTTTTATGAAGGGGCTGAATGGAAATGTATGACATAATTCACCAAAACGGAGGAGTCTTCAGTCATGAAACACACACTTCTGCTCGCCATGGCGGGCCTGCTGTCGGCCTCACTTCTGCAGAACGCCGATGCTGCCGAACCCGATGGACGGGCCGTATTCACAAGAAACTGCAGCGTCTGCCACACCATCAATCCCCCTCCTAAAACCGCTCCTCCCATCGGGCCGATAGCGGGAAGGTACCGCCAGAAATTCAGTTCAAAAACCTCGGGAGTTGCATCTATGGTGAATTTTCTCAAAGCACCGTCCAGAGAAAAATCCGTTGTTGACCCAGACGCCATAGAGCGCTTCGGCCTCATGCCGCCAATGTCCGGCCTGAGTGATACAGAGCTGAATGCTGTTGCGGGATGGATATGGGATCAACCCTGGGGAGGGAGAGGTCAGGGCGGAGGCAAAGGGAAAAAGCAGCAGGGAAACGCTGATTGCCAGTAGCCAGTGCTGCGCCAGGCATAAGTTGAATGCAAAAAGCCCGGAGAGCATTCCGGGCTCTTGCTGGCTGGTACCCTTGGGCAGACTCGAACTGCCGACCCACAGTTTAGGAAACTGTTGCTCTATCCACTGAGCTACAAGGGTGTAACCTTCAGGCGTGAATTTAGCACCTTTGCCATAAAGAAACAAGAACGCCCCGGAGCTACTTGCGGCCAAACATGTGGTCAAGCTGGCCAAGAGTCATTTTGATGATGACCGGACGGCCATGCGGACAGCAGTAGGGATCACGGGTTGCAAAAAGACTGTCTATCAGAGAACGCATTTCCTGGAGCGACAGCTTCTGCCCGGTCATGATGGCATTGCGGCAGGAATATGACTTTGCAAGATTGTCGCGCTTTTCCAGCTTGAGCTTTGATGCGTTTTCACTGTATTCGGCAATCATATCCTGCAGTATGCTCACTTCGCTCCCGGGCCGGACATCCTGGGGAACCCCCTCAATCATGACCGTGCGGCTGCCAAACAGGCTGAGGTTGAAACCGAGCCGGTAGAGATCGTCCCTGATCTCCTCGAAAATCTCCCAGTCCCACGGCCGCAACTCCACCTTCTGGGGAAAAAGCAGCTGCTGGGAATTCGGAACACTTGTTTCCATGACATCGACAGCCCGCTCATAGAGCACCCGCTCGTGGGCAACATGCTGGTCGATAATCATCAGTCCGGTCTTGATCTGGCAGATCAGGTATTTGTTGTGGAGCTGCCAGATTTTCACCTCGGCAACTGCATCCCCAAGTGGGACCTCATCTTCATTACCGCCTGAGCCTGCAAGTGAAGCGGTTCCCACAAAACCGGCCGGAGGCTCGGGCGGCGAAAAAAGCTGCTCCTGAAACCCTTCAGGAAGATTGTCTTGAGGACGCGAAGTACTGAAAGCCCCTTCACGATAATTGCGATACAGCTCACCCTTGGTCACCGCCGGCTCCGCCACATCCTGAAATGCAATGGGGCTGGGGGAAGGGTACCGGGTCGACAGAGGCGGCAATTCACCCGATGCAAGGTCCGGAGAAAAGTCGTAGGAGCGTACCGCTCGTTTGATGACGGGATAGAACATGTTGCGGACACTTCGTTCATCCTCAAAGCGCACCTCAAGCTTTGCCGGATGTACATTCACATCAATACGGGAGGGGTCCATCTCAAAAAACAGCAGAGCAAACGGGGCCTGCCGTTCAACAAGCAGTTCACCGTAGGCCTGCTGCAATGCCTGCGAAAGCATCCTGTTCTGCACCAATCGGCGGTTGATAAAGAAATACTGGTCGAGACGACGGCGTTTCTGCAGTGCCGGCCGGCCGATGAATCCCCGAATGGAGATGTAGTCATTCTCTTCGGTAACCGGAACAAGGCTCTCGGCAAAGCCGCTTCCATAAAAGAAATCCAACCTCTCATTGAGGTCAGGAGTCCTGAAATTGAAGAGTTCTTCGCCATCATTGACCATCTGCCATGAAATCTCGGGGCAGGCAAGAACAAACGAGCGGACCAGTTCATAGATATGACCGTACTCGGTGGCGTTCGATTTCAGAAACTTGCGCCGTGCGGGCACATTGTAAAATAAGTTACGGACGCTGATAGAGGTTCCCCGCTCCCCCTGTACCTGGGCTTCCTCAACAAGCACGCCCCCCTCATACCGGAAACTGAGGGCGAGAGGGCTCCCCTCGACAGCAGTTCTGAGTTCAAAATGCGATACCGAGGAAATGCTGGCAAGCGCCTCTCCCCTGAAACCGAGGGAGGAGAGATCTTCAAGGTCTTCAACGCCCCGGATTTTGCTTGTCGCAAACCGCTCCACACTCAGCAATGCGTCGTCACGCTCCATACCGCAGCCATTGTCAACAATCCGGACAAGCTCTTTGCCCGCATCGCTGATGATGACGCTTATTCTATCGGCACCGGCGTCAATAGCGTTCTCCAACAGCTCCTTGACAATAGAAACCGGCCTCTGTACCACCTCACCGGCGGAAATCTTGTTGGCTACACTCTCGGGCAACCGGGCAATACCTGCCATTCTCCTTTCTCCTGAATGAATCAAATGTACTCCAACTTATCAATAACCTGCTCTTTTCCCCCGAAGAAATCCACCATATTTTCTCATTCCGACGAAGAGCCGGATCGCCGGAGCGCTTCCCAGAGCATCCGGAGCGCTGCCTGACTGAAACGGAGCTTGTTCTGATGCCTGTCGCCATGCATGTAGAGAACGGATGACTCAACATGCGGCCCTTGACTGCCGGCAGTCCGGCGGGCAAGCCCGAGAGCAAGCATACCAACAGGCTTATCGGGGGTTGCGCCTCCGGGACCAGCAATGCCAGTAGTAGCAATGGCAATGGTGGCCCCGCTCCGTCTCAGGCAGCCCAACGCCATGGCCCTGGCAACCTCCTGGCTGACCGCGCCAAACGCATCAAGCAGGCCCGGGCTGACGCCAAGCTGCACCTCCTTGGCTATGTTGCTGTACACNACAAAACCTCCAGTAAAGACCCCGGAGGAACCTGCCACATCGGTTATCCGGCTGGCCACCAGCCCGCCGGTGCACGACTCGGCAATGGCAAGGGTTTCCTGCTGCCCGCGGAGCATATCAAGAATGGTCTCTTCAAGACTCCGGTTACCGACGGCATAGACAAACTCTGCTGCAAGCCGGCTTATGGCTCCTGCAACGGCAGCGTTGTCCTCTTCAGCCCTCTCTCTGGCCTCCGCAATGGTGCTGACCATCACATCCACTCCTGCGCCATGGGGAAGGTAGGCAACGGTGGTTCCTTCAGGGAGGGCATCCTCCACAGACACTATCATTTCCGCAAGCGTTGCTTCACCCACACCTATCGTCTTGACGGGGGTATGAATGATAGTAGTGCCGGAGCGCTCCCTTACCCATGGCAGTACAGTACCCTCCATCATCGCCTGCATCTCCACAGGAACACCGGGCATAAGCACCAGATGGCGCTCACTGAAGCGGGGGCCACAGTTGAGGATCATGCCTGCCGCAGTCCCCTTTGTATTCGGTATAGCAAGAGACCCCTCAACCACCATCGCCTGACTGCGCATCAGCTCCGTCATCTCCCGCCCACGGGCGAAGACTCTCGACTCAACTTCGCGAAGGGATCCCGGGTCCAGAGTGAGCCCCCGGTTGAGCAGCTTCAAAACGGCATTGCGGGTCCGGTCGTCTCGCGTCGGACCCAGCCCACCGGTCACAAGCACCAGCTCACTGCGACCGAGTGCCTCGGAAAACACCTCCTGCATCTCCTCCTCACGGTCGGAACAGGCCGTAATTCTTCGGACGGGAACGCCCTCAAGCGAAAGCATCGCGGCAATTGACGCCGCATTGGTGTTAACCCGCTGCCCCTTGAGCAGCTCGTCGCCTATCGAAACAATTTCCGCATGCATCATGTGGGCCCGCATCCCGCTAAACAAGATAGCCGGCAAGGCGAAGGATGTCGGCAAACACGCCACCCGCAGTCACCTCTCCCCCGGCACCGGGTCCTTTCACGACAAGCGGAGTCTCGAGATACCGATCGGTAGTAAAGACTACCATATTTTCGGAGCCATTGAGGCCGGCAATCGGGCTTGTGAGAGGAACCTGCCTGACGCCGATAGTGGCTTTTCCGTCCCGGATTTCCCCGGTATAGGAAATGGTCATACCCTCCAGGGAGGCCTTTTCCATTGCCTCAGCATATCCTCCATCAACCTCCCCGAGACGCTGAAGGAACTCGTCGGTCGACATCTCTCCCCGAAGCCCCTCCGGAACAAGGCTTTCGCAAACCACATCACTGTATTCAAGCTCAAAGCCGAGCTCCCGGCCAAGAATCAGAAACTTGCGGGCAAAATCCGCTCCGGAAAGATCATCGCGCGGATCGGGCTCAGTGTAACCCGCCTCTTTCGCCTTCCGTACAATGTCACTAAAGCGTCCGCCTCTGCGCAATTCATTGAAAATGAAGCTCAAGGTTCCCGACAGGACCCCCTCGATGCTTCGTATCCGGTCTCCACTGTTTTTCAGGTCATTCAGGGTATTGATAATCGGCAGCCCTGCGCCCACATTGGTCTCATAAAGGAAGCGCGCCGTGCTTTCCCGCTCAGCCTCCCTGATGGAGGAGTAAAGCGGCCACGAGCCGGCCATGCCGAGCTTGTTGGCCGTGGCAACTGAGATGCTTGAATTGAGCAGCTCGGGATAGAGGGCAGCAACATCAGCCGAAGCGGTACAGTCAACAAAAATTGTGTTGTGAAGGTTCTTCTCCCTTATAAAGTCAAGGTACCCCCCGATACCCTCAAAGCCTTCCCGGGGACGCATCGCATCCTGCCAATGCTCAAGATCTATTCCCTCTTCGGCGTATGCGATACTTCGGGTATTGGCCATGCCGGCCACAACCACATCCAGATTCTGCGCATCACGGAGCGTCATCCGGTGGGCACCTATCTGGCCGATCAGGCTCTTGGCAATGGTACCGGTCCCGGCAAGAAAGAGATGAACCTTTCGGCGGGAAAGAAAGAACGACTCATGAATGCAGTTGAGTGCCTTGTCTTCATTGTGGCTTTCAACAACCGTGGAGATGTTCATCTCGTTGGCTCCCTGGGCAACGGCGATGACATTGATGCCGTTTTTACCGAGTGTCTCGAACAGTTTTGCTGAAACACCGGGGTGCCCCGACATATTGTTGCCAACAACGGCAATCATACAGAGATTTCTGCGGACCGAAATGGAATCTATCTGGCGTGCGGTGATTTCCGAACGAAACTCCTCTTGAAGAACCGACCGTGCACCTGCAGCCTGCGACGGGCTGATGGCAAGGCTGATGGACTGCTCACTGGAAGCCTGCGAAATGAAAATAATGTTGATCCGGTGGCGTGCAAGACAGGTAAAGAGGCGCGAAGCTATGCCGGGCACGCCAACCATGCCGCTGCCCGACAGGTTCAGCAGTGCCACCTTGTTGATTGAGGTCAGCCCCGTTACCTGCCGACGGCGCGCCTGATCGTCCTTCACCTCCCCCTCAACCCGTGTGCCGGGTGCGGCGGGATTGAAGGCGTTTTTGATGACAAGAGGTATGCCCGCCTTCATGGCAGGCTGGACTGCAAGCGGATGAAGAATTCTGGCGCCGGCATGGGAGAGCTCCATTGCCTCCGTATAGCTGATATAGGGGAGAGGGCATGCATCAGGAACCCTCTTGGGATCAGCACTGAAAAATCCGTCAACATCAGTCCAGATCCAGACCTCGTCAGCACCCAGCGATGCAGCAAGAAGAGTTGCCGTATAGTCGGAGCCGCCACGGCCAAGAGTGGTGAGCAGGCCATCCGGGGAAGCGGCAATAAAGCCGGTCACAACAGAAAGGGGACCGCCATGCGGAAGGCGGGCATTGATTTTCTCCTTTGTCATGGCCGTATCAACTCTGGCATCAAGAGATGCTCCGTCGGTCACAATCAGTTCACGGCCGTCAACCCTCTGGGCGGCAATGCCGCAGAAATTGAGCCAGGAGGAGACAATCAGCGCAGAGAAGCGCTCTCCGAAGCTCTGCACCATTGCCGAACTCCTGTCGGAAAGTTCACGGAGCAGAAAAATCCCATGAAGAATGTCGTGAAGCTCGTCAAGCTCACGCCTCATGGCCTCCGAAAGTTCTCGGGATGGTGCCGCCGAAAACAACTCATCAACAATACCGAGATGAAACCCTTCAAGCTCACCAGAGAGCGTCCTGTAACCGGCATCACCCTTCGATGCCCTGCGGGCGGTATCAAGCAGACGGTCTGTCACCCCTTTCAGGGCCGACACAACAACCACCAGCCCGTCATTCTGCAGTGCATTGGCAATACTCTGTGAGACCTTCCTGATCCGGTCGGCCGAACAGAGCGAGGCCCCCCCGAACTTATATATTTTCATGCTCCCTTGAATACCTTGGTTTACCTTTGTCTGAAAGGGCCACGCCCCTTGAAAAAACAGAAAAAAGAAGTTCAGCCATTTCGGCCTAAAAAGCAAATCTCTTGAGCCCTACCGNTCCCTCAGTGGCAGGAAGTTGAACGGATAAAAAAAGCGCCCGGAAACGGGCGCTTTTTTATCAGGAACTCAGACGGTATACCCGGTCAGTTCTGCAATGCATCCGCGCCACCCACGATTTCACTCAGTTCTTTGGTGATGGCAGCCTGCCGTGCACGGTTGTAGCTGATGTTGAGCGTGCGGAGAAGCTCCTTTGCGTTTTCGGTAGCCGAATCCATGGCGGTCATCCTCGCTGCCTGCTCGGCTGCATTGGACTCCAGCATCATTCTCCACACCTGGGTATTGAGATGCTTCGGCACCAGCTCGCTGATGATGGCAGAGGGAGAAGGCTCATAGATATAATCGCCTCCCGTATCACCCTCATTCTCTTCAGAGCTTATGGGAAGGAGTGTCTCGGCTTTCAGCACCGGCGCAAGCACTGACTTGAACTCGTTGTAGACCACAACAACTTTGTCGACCTCACCCTTGAGGTACATGGAGGAAGCCGTCTCGGCAATCTCCTGAGCAGTCGAGAAATCAAGGTTCTGGAAAACTGAAGGATAGCCTTTCAGTATAGTGTATCCCCGTTTGCGGAAAAAGTCAAAACCACGGGTTCCAGCACAGATCATGCTGAGCCGACCGGCCGCATTCAGTTCACCGTACTCGTTATTGACCACTCTCTGGGCAACCTTGATGATATTGGTATTGAAGCCACCGCAGAGCCCCCTGTCGGAGGTAATCAGAATAACCAGCACGCCACGGACTTCAGAGCGACCGGAAAGCAGCGGATTTTCCGATGTATCAACCTTGGCCGAAAGCGACCCCAGCATTTCGCTGAGCTTGGCGGCATAGGGGCGGGCCATGACAGCCCTCTCCTGTGCCCGCCTCAGCTTGGCAGCGGCAACCATTTTCATTGCCTTGGTCACCTGCTGCGTTGAAGTCACACCCTTGATTCGAACTCGTATATCCTTTAATGTAGGCATGTAGTACGGGTCGTTAATGAATTATCGTAAACACCTCTCCACCCGAATTTCTCAGGCCTTTGCCTTCTCATTGAAGGTGATGATGAATTTAGCCGCAGCCTCTTTCAGTCCGTTTGCCATATCCGGCTCAAGCGAACCCTTCTCCTCAATGGATTTCAGGATTTCGGGATGTTTGAGCTCAAGCATGGCAAGGAAATCCTCTTCAAACTTCCTGATATGGTCAACGGCAACAGCGTCAAGAAGACCCTGGGTGCCGAGGAAGATGATTGCGACCTGTTTTTCAACAGGCATCGGGATATACTGACCCTGTTTGAGGATTTCAACCAGACGGGCGCCACGATCAAGCTGCGCCTTGGTGGTTTTGTCGAGATCGGAACCGAATTTGGAGAACGCTTCAAGCTCGCGGAACTGGGCAAGGTCAAGGCGCAGGGTACCGGCAACTTTTTTCATTGCCTTGATCTGAGCCGCACCGCCAACACGCGACACCGAGATGCCGACATTGATTGCAGGACGCTGACCACTGTTGAAAAGGTTCGACTCAAGGAAGATCTGCCCATCGGTGATGGAAATCACATTGGTCGGGATGTATGCCGACACATCACCCGCCTGGGTCTCAATGACCGGGAGTGCTGTCAGACTTCCGCCACCCTTCACCATCGGCTTGAGAGCCTCCGGAAGATCGTTCATTTTTTTGGCGACCTCAATATCGTCAGTAATCTTCGCCGCTCTTTCAAGGAGACGGGAGTGAAGGAAGAACACATCGCCAGGGTAGGCCTCGCGTCCCGGGGGACGACGGAGCAGAAGGGAAAGCTGACGGTAGGCAACCGCCTGCTTGGACAGATCATCATAAATGACCAGTGCATGACGGCCGGTATCACGGAAATATTCCCCAAGTGCCGCGCCGGCAAACGGAGCAATGAACTGCAGCGGCGCAGGATCTGACGCGGTTGCAGAAATGACAGTGGTATACTCCATTGCGCCGTGCTTCTCAAGGGTATTGACCACCTGGGCGACGGTTGAACCTTTCAGGCCGATGGCTACATAGATGCAGTAGACCCCTTTGCCCTTCTGGTTGATGATGGTATCAAGCGCAACGGCTGTTTTACCTGTCTGGCGGTCACCAATGATAAGCTCACGCTGGCCACGGCCGATAGGGATCATGGCGTCGATTGCCTTGAGGCCGGTCTGAAGCGGCTCATGCACCGACTTACGGTAGATGACTCCGGGAGCCCTGCGCTCAAGAGGGAGACGAATTGATGTTTCAATGGCGCCCTTGCCATCTATCGGCTCACCGAGAGGATTGATGACTCTGCCGAGCATTGCCTCACCAACAGGAATAGATGCGAGAATGCCTGTCCGGCGGACCGTATCTCCTTCTTTCACGGCGTTGGATGCGCCGAACATGACAGCGCCGACATTGTCTTCTTCAAGGTTGAGAACCATGCCCATGATGTTGTGGGGGAACTCCAGCAGTTCGCCTGCGGCTGCTTTTAACAAACCGTAGACACGGGCAATACCGTCACCAACCTGCAGCACGGTTCCCACATCATAAACTTCCGCTTCGGACTCAAAGCCGGCAAGCTGCTTGCGAAGTATGGATGAAACTTCATCAGGCCTGACTGTTGTAGACATATGTTTTCCGCTTGGTATGTTAAGAAAAGAGAAAGATTCTGCTTACCTTCTTTTGAAATCAGGCGGGTGCTCTTACCTTTCCAAAAATAAAAGCCAAATTTAACGAAAAGCTTTTAGTTATTCAAGCACTCTCTCGTTAATTGAACAGCTAAGTTTTTCCGACAGTCCGCCCAAGGCAAGAAACAACAGGAATTCTGCATCTTTCGAAAACGGTATGAAATCAGTCAGGGGATTCGCTTCAGCAACCGTCGGAAATGTAGCCTGCGGTTTTGACATACTCGGGTTTGCCATTACCGAACCGGGGGATGAGGTAATACTCACCCGCTCCGAACGCAAGCACACCGGGTGCCCTGTCACCATATCCTCCATTTCGGGTGATGGCGGCAAACTACCTCTTGACCCCCGCAAAAACACATCAAGCTTCGTTGTCCTCAAATTCCTCGAGTACATCCGCACCCATAAGGGACAGGACTGCACCGGTCATATTTCCCTTGAACTGAAAAAACACCTGCCCCTCAGCAGCGGCATGGGAAGCAGCGCAGCCAGTGCCGCGGCCGCACTTGCAGCAGCCAATGAACTGCTCGGACGGCCATGCACCAAAATGGAACTGGTACACTTCGCAATTGAAGGAGAACGGGTTGCCTGCGGATCAGCCCATGCCGACAATGCCGCACCGGCAATTCTCGGCAACTTCGTCCTCATCAGAAGCTACACTCCACTGGACCTCATTGTCATTCCCCCGCCTGAAAAGCTCTTCTGCTCATTGGTTCACCCGCATACGGAACTGAGGACCTCGTTCGCCCGCTCTGTCCTGCCGACCGATATCACCCTTAAAGATGCAACCCGCCAGTGGGGCAATGTAGGGGCACTGGTTGCCGGGCTGCTCACTTCTGATTACGCTCTGGTCGGTCGCTCATTGGTCGATGTGGTTGCAGAGCCCAAACGGGCTCCGCTGATTCCCGGATTTGCCGAAGTCAAAGAGGCCGCCCTCAATGCCGGAGCTCTCGGCTGCAGCATTGCCGGTTCAGGTCCCTCTATTTTTGCTTTTTCCGATTCTGCCGAAACTGCTCATGCAGCAGGAGAAGCCATGCAGAAAGCCTTCCTCGCCTCCAAAAAAAGCCTCAAGTCGGACCTGTGGGTGTCACCGATATGCAGAGAGGGAGCCAGGATTCTCTAAGACGCGCCCAATACCTGAACTTTGACAGCTCAATCAATGATCTACTTCAGCACAAGCAAAGCCTCGACACCGGTCTCTATAAAACGGGCAACCCTTGAGGGGCTGGCCCCCGACGGCGGGCTCTATGTCCCCTCTGAAATCCCGACATTTTCATCGGGGGAGCTTTCGCTGCTTGAAAGCGCCGGCTTCAGCGACATTGCGCTGGCCATAGCTAAAAAATTCATCGAAGGGGAGATTCCCCCCGACATCCTGCAGGATCTCGTTGCTTCATGCTACGATTTCCCCACCCCCATCATCTCTCTTGACGGGTCCACCTTTGTTGAGGAACTGTTCCATGGACCGACCCTCGCCTTCAAGGATTACGGAGCCCGATTTCTCGGCCGCCTGACCGGCAGATTCGCCGCCGAGGACCACCGCCTGATTACCGTGCTTGTGGCAACCTCCGGTGACACCGGCAGCGCAGTGGCATCGGGTTTTCATGGTATCGCCAACACCCGCGTCGTCATTCTCTACCCTTCAGGCAAGGTAAGCCGTCTTCAGGAACAGCAGCTCACAACCGCTGGCGGCAATGTTCATGCGCTTGAGGTTCGGGGCGACTTTGACGACTGCCAGAGGCTTGTCAAAGAGGCTTTTGTCGACCCTGAACTCAGGATGCGCCACACACTGACCTCAGCCAACTCCATCAACATTGCACGACTGATTCCACAGTCATTTTACTACGCATGGGCAACACTCGAGCTGAAGCGGCAGTACGGCCTCGAAAAACCTCTCTTCTCCGTACCAAGCGGAAACTATGGCAACCTCACGGCAGGCGTCCTGGCAAGGAGGATGGGATTCCCCATTGGCCACTTCATAGCCGCCTCCAATACTAACGACAGCGTGACACGCTATCTTGAAGAGGGCCGGTACGAGCCGCGCCCAACCAGAAGGACCCTGTCAACGGCCATGGATGTTGGCAACCCGAGCAATTTCGCACGACTCCGCCATTTCTACGGCGACAGCCGTGAAGCAATGGCCGCTGACATTACAGGCATCAGCATCACCGACAAGGAGACCATGGAAACAATCCGAAACTCAAGAGAACGGTTCGATTATCTCATGGACCCTCATACCGCAGTCGGCTTTGCAGCCCTTGAAAAGTACCGGATGAAGAGCGGAAGCAGCTGCCCCGGAGTTGTCCTCTCCACTGCGCACCCGGCAAAATTTCGTGAGGCGATGCAGGACACCCTTCAAGAAGAAGTGGATGTTCCCGAGAGGCTTGCATCCTGTCTCAACCTCAAAAAAGAGTCAACCCTCATCAATCCCGATTTTCGCGATCTGTCGTCCTTCCTCAACGGGCTTGACACATAAATCATGAACATCCGCACCCTCATTTTTTTTCTGATTCTCATTCCAATCATGCTTCTGGGCATGATTCTTGGCCTCATCCTCAACGCAATTGATGGCAATGGCGACCGCTTCCACCGGATTGCCACTCTGTGGGGCAGGTTCAGCGCCTGGGTGTTTGGTATTGAGGTTACTGTAGAAGGCGAAGAGAATTACCGTCCAGAAGGAAACTATCTGGTGGTAAGCAACCATGCCGGCATGGCCGACATACCGCTTCTTCTGGGGTGGATGAAGCTCAACCTGCGGTTCGTAGCAAAAGAAGAACTGGGGAAAATACCGGTATTCGGATGGGCGCTCAAAAGCGGCGGATATGTCATGATCAAGAGGGGACAGAACCGCGAAGCNCTCAAAAGCCTTCTGGANGCAGCGTCAGTGATAAAAAGCGGACGGTCGGTGCACATTTTCCCCGAGGGAACCCGCTCGGAAACGGGAACACTCCTCCCTTTCAAACGCGGGGCGTTCCTTGTGGCACGGAAAGCCGATGCAGAAATTCTGCCTGTCACAATCATCGGCAGCCACCTCATCACTCCGAAAAAAAGCCTTACCATCAACAAGGGAAAAGTACGCATCATTATCGGCAAACCTCTTTGCACCTCCGACTTCCCTGATGTGGAATCGCTCATGGCTGCCACAAGGCGCATCATAGCAGCCAACCTTTAGGGCGCCCTTTACATGGCACGATAGAGGTTGATCATCTCTATAGCCGTCAACGCAGCGTCAAACCCTTTGTTGCCCGCTTTGGTACCCGCGCGCTCAATGGCCTGCTCAATATTTTCCGTGGTCAGCACACCGAATGCGATGGGCACTCCGGTTTCAAGCGAAGCCTGGGCAATGCCCTTTGTGGCCTCAGCGGCAATGACATCAAAATGAGGAGTTGACCCGCGGATAATTGCACCAAGAGTGACAACGGCGTCGTACTTACCGGTAAGGGCCACCTTTTTGGCAACCATCGGCAGCTCGAATGCTCCGGGGCACCGGTAGATGGCAATATTCTCCTCAGAACCGCCATTGCGACGGATGCAGTCAATGGCGCCTTCAACAAGTTTCTGGCCAATAAAGTCGTTGAAACGCGAAACAACAAGGGCAATGCGGGCATCCTGTGCTCCGAAGCCACCCTCAATCTGCTGTATCTGCATTGTAATCCTATAGTTATGGTTATCGGGAGGAGGTACAGTATCCGAGCATCCTCTCCACAAGGTCTATGATGACATGGCCGATGGCAATATGGCACTCCTGCACACGGTCGGCCGAACCGGTATGCGGCACAACAATCTCAAGATCAGCCTTACCTTTCATGGCGCCGCCGTCTCCACCAAGCAGAGCAATGCACTTCAGTCCCCGCTCCTGTGCTGCCATGAAGGCATTCGCGACGCTCTGGCTGTTGCCGCTTGTCGAGATTCCGACAAGAAGGTCGCCCTCCCTGCCGTAGGCTTCAACAAGACGGGCAAAAACAGCGTCGTAACCAAGGTCGTTGGCGCCGGCCGTCAGTGCCATGCTGTCGCTGCTCAGCGCTATGGCTGCAAGAGCCGGTCGCTGGACGCTGCTGCGGTAACGAATGGTCAGTTCGGTCGCAAGATGCTGGGCATCAGCGGCACTGCCCCCGTTGCCGCAGAAGAGCACCCGGCCACCCCCCTCAAAGGTCTCGGCCATGAGCCTCGACATGGCAACAATCACCGCGCTGTTTTCACGGGCAACCCGTTCCTTGAGCCGTGCGCTGTAGAGCATGGTTTCAAGAACCATCTCCTCGTAATGCGGCCTGTCCTCAAGCCGGCATGCGCATCTGCCCTGTTCTTCCATGGCAATTATCAAGTCTTGTTGTTTTACAGCCGTCCTCCACACTGTAAGAGTCGCCCGGATGAATATAGCGAAAAGATTGCGTGCCTGACAAGCGGCAACAGCCTAACCCTCCTCCGGCTTTTGGAGCCGTGTCCCGCAGTAACGGCAGAAACGGGAATCATCGCTGTGCACCGCAGAAGGGCAGTTCGGGCAATACACATCTTTCTCCCGGCTGCGGCGAAGAGCCGACATTTCAGAGGTAACAATGCCTGTCGGCACGGCAATAACACTGTAACCGGTTATCATGAGGAGCGCAGCCAGCACTCTGCCGATAGTGGTCTGGGGAGAGATATCGCCGTAACCCACCGTCGTCACCGTTACGATTGCCCAATAAATCCCCTCGGGAATGCTCCGGAATCCATTCTCCTCACCCTCTATCATGTACATAAGGCCACCAACAATGCTCGCCAGCACAAACACGAAAAAGAGAAAAACGAAAATCTTGCGGGCGGACGCTGCAATTGAATCCCTCACGAAGTTCGCCTCCTTGACATACTGCATCAGCTTCAGCAGCCTGAAAATGCGAAGCACGCGGAAAAAACGGATAACAAGAAGGTACTGGGTTCCGGGAATGAAAAGGCTGAGCCATGTCGGAAAAATAGAGAGCACATCAATAATGCCGAAAAAACTGCGCATGTAGCGGGCGGCACTTTTGGCGGTATAGATGCGCAGAAGGTACTCAATACTGAAAAGGAAGGTAAAAAACCACTCAAGCCTGAGAAACAGCGGGCCATAAAGGGTATGGAGCGGGCCGACGCTGTCAAGCATGACAATGAGCACGCTGCAGGATATGGCGACAATCAGCGCCAGGTCAAAACCTTTTGCGGGCAGGGTATCATAGTCGAAAATGATATGCCGCAGCCGCCCTCTCAAAGTCGATTGTTCTCTCATAGCTTTACAATAAAAACTCCGCCCCCGTGAGTGACGGCAGCGGAGTTTTATAATGAATCAGCAATCAAGGGCGCCTCAATGGTACTTGGCGCTCTCTTCTTTGACAAACTCAACCAGCAGTTTCAGATTTGCAGGGTCAACATCGGGCAGAATGCCGTGACCGAGGTTGAAGACATGACCTGAATTGGCGGTATGCTGTCCGAACTGCTTGAGAATCTTGCCGGCCTCAGCCTTGATTTTCTCAGGTGTGCCGTAGAGAACCGTAGGATCCATGTTGCCCTGAAGGCAGACGCGGTCACCCAGAATTGTGCGGGCTTTGGCAATGTCAATGCCCCAGCCAAGTCCTACGGCATCGCAACCGGTTGCAGCAATGTCTTCAAGAATGGTGTTGCAGTCTTTGGAGAAAACAATAACCGGAATGTCGGGGTATTTGGTTTTCAGCGCCTGCACATTCTCCTTGATGTATGGTAGGGCGAACTCACGGTAATCGTCCTCGGAAAGAGCGCTTGCCCATGAGTCGAAAATCTGGATTGCATCGGCTCCGGCCTCGACCTGTGCACAGACATAGTCGGAAATGACACTTGAAATCTTGCTCAGAAGCATGTGAGCCATTTTCGGGTCACGGAACATCATCTTCTTGGCAAAGGCGTAGTTCTTTGAACCACCACCTTCTACCGCATAGGTAAAGAGGGTCCATGCAGCACCGGAGAACCCGATGAGGGGGACGCGGTTGTCAAGCTCTTTCTTGGTCAGACGAATGGCATCAAGCACATAGCCGAGTTTATCGTGAACATCGGGCACCGAGAGGCGGTCGATATCAACCTGCGAGCGGATCGGGGGACTGAGCTTTATACCTTTGGTTTCAATGATCTCTACATCCATCCCCATGGCCTCATTGACCACAAGAATATCGGAAAAGATGATTGCCGCGTCCACGCCCATCAGCTCAACAGGCTGAATGGTTACCTCAGCAGCAAGCTCCGGAGTTTTGCAGAGTGTCAGGAAGTCGGTTTTTTCGCGGATGGCGCGATACTCGGGAAGATAGCGTCCAGCCTGACGCATGACCCAGATGGGAGTCCTGGAACATGGCTGTCTTTTTAATGCCCGGAGAAAGAGATCATTTTTGAGCATGGAGTGCAAAAGTTTGAGTGTTGAACAAAACTGGATTGTCCCTTGATCAATACGAACCAGCCAAGGTACGATTTTTCAACCATTGTTAAAAGCTGTCAACCAGCCTTCAGCTGACAATATGACGCTTGACGCCGAGCTCCTTGGCAGTATAACCAAGTGCGAGACCAACCATTTCCGAAAGATGCAGCACCGGAATGGAGCTGTGAATATCAGCCTGCTTGAGTGCTTTTGCCTGATAGCCATCAAGAACGGTATGGCAGAGCGGACATGGTGTAACAATAAAGTCGGCCTTCTCATCAATCGCCTCACCCAGAGCCTCCGCAGCAACGCTGAGCGACTCTTCTTCAGCCACAAGCAGGGTATGGAACCCGCAGCAGCGGTTCTTGTGGGTATAGGGTATGGTGCTTCCACCAAGAACCTCAATAAGCTGGTCGAGCGAAGTAGGGTCGAGCGGATTGTCCTTGCCCAGAACAGTCGAAGGGCGGAGAATATGGCATCCGTAAAATGGTGCAATGCGGTACTGGCTGAGCGGCACCTTCACTTTTGCCTTGATGGCATCAAGCCCCACATCGTCGATAAGAACCCAGAGCAGGTGACGAACCTCGGAAGTCCCCCGGTACTCCAACCCCTCGGCTTTGAGAATCTCGTTGACCTCAGCGCGCAGTTCCGGCGAAGCATCAAGCTTCTTTTTGGCTGTGCGGATGGTCATCAGGCAGGTGTTGCACGATACGACGAGGTCGAGCCCCATTTTTTCGGCATGCGCAATGTTCCGGGCATTGACCAGCGCAAAATGTTTCGGGCTCACATAGTCCAGATTGCTGCCACCGCAGCAGGTGCTTTCGTGGAGATGCACCAACTCAATCCCGAGATCCTTCTGCCAGAGCGCTATCGAACGGTCAAGCTCTTTTGTCATCGACTCGTTGATGCAGCTCAGGTAATATGCATATCTCTTCATCCGGTACTCCCCCAATTATTTGTTGTGAGTCTTGTGATCCTGTTTGACATGCTCCGACATCTCCTTGAACTCCGCACGGAACTGCTTGATCCCCTTAGAGGACTTTACAAGCAGCGGCGGCGGCGGGGTACGGCGCTTGAGAATCATCTTTACCGCCATCGGCAGAAGATTCTTGACGGTCCATGCAACACCGTTGGTACGGAACGGCAGGGTTGCCTCAACAAGCTTACCTTTCTTGCTGATATCCGACATGAAGGCCTCGGCATGCTTTGAACCGGCGGTATCTTTCATGCCACGGCTCTCTATGGCGTCTTCACGGATACCGTGAATGGCATCCATGATGGGAATGCTTTTCACACAGGTTTCCTGGCAGCGGTAGCAGTGGGTGCAATCCCACACACCGTGATCCTGAACAAGCTCGGCAAGCCGTATATCGTGAATGCCATCACGGCTGTCGGCGTTCATACGGTATGATTTCAGAAGAACCGCCGGGGAAACATAGTCCTTGTTGGCCCGCAGGATACTGCACTCGGAAACGCACGAAGCGCAAAGGATACAGTCGGTCGCCTTGTCGTAGCGGAGGAACTCCTCCTCGGAAACAAGAAACTCTTTTTTACCCATCTCGGCTTCCGGCATGGTGGAATCAACCCAGTTGGAGTAGTGCTTCATTTTGGCCACAAGAGGATCCATATCAACAATGAGATCCTTGATGAGAGGCATGTTGCGGAGCGGCTCAATTTTGATGATCCCCTCTTCGCGGCATTTCGACAGCTCATCCCACACCTGCGTCGTACAGGCAAGCTTGGATATGCCGTTGATGCGCATGCCGCATGATCCGCAGATGCCTGCCTGACAGAAGACCCGGTAGCTGATGGAGGCATCGATGTTCTCCTTGATATAGTTCAGCGCACGAAGCACCGTGATACCGCGCTCGACAGGAATGGTATAGTCATCGTAATAGGGCTTGCTGTCTACCTGGGGGTTGAGCCGGAACACCCGCAGGGTCACATCCCTCTTTCCTTCATTATGCTGGTCTGCTGCTACAGTCATGAGCTATAATTAATTAATAAGTTCTTTCCTGGAGTTCATAACGACCCATCGTCACCGGTTTTTCGCCAAGCGCAAGCGTTCCTCCCTCAAGAGCCGCAAGGGTATGCTTGTGCCACTTCTCGTCATCACGGTTCGGGAAATCGGTGCGGGTATGTGAGCCGCGGCTCTCTTCACGGGCATATGCCCCGGCTGCAACGGTTTCAGAGAGGTCAAGCATGTTGCGGAGTTCAAGCACCTGCAGAAGGTTGGTGTTGAAAACATCACTGGTATCAAACACCCTGACCTTTTTGAATCTTTCCCTGAGCTCCTCAATATCCGACATACCTTTCTGCAGGAGTGATGCCTCGCGGTAGATGCCGACATTGTTGGCAAGCGTCTGGCCCAACTCCTCGCGAAGTGCACCGTAGCGTTCAAAATGTCCGGCAGGCTTCATATAATTCCGAATCTCTTCGGCAGACTCCCGAACCTCCTCCTCCGAGATGTTTCCCGGCTCGAAATTGCGCGCCTCTTCTGCTGCGGCGTGTCCGGCAATACGGCCAAACACCAGAATATCAAGCAGCGAGTTACCGCCAAGGCGGTTGGCGCCGTGAACTGAAACACAGGCACATTCACCCGCAGCGTACACGCCCTCCATCACCGTACGGCCAAAGTTGTCGGTATCGATTCCGCCCATGGAATAGTGTGCCGTCGGCCGGATGGGAATGGGCTCCTCAATCGGATCAACGCCCTCAAAGTACATCGACATCTCACGGATCTGTGGCAGACGCGACTTGATGAGATCGGCACCAAGATGGGTAAGATCAAGGTGCATGTATTTACCGGCAGGGCTCTCAAAGCCCCGTCCCTCAAGAATTTCAGTTTCAACGGAACGGGAAACGAGGTCGCGGGGACCAAGCTCCATTTTTTCAGGTGCGTACCGCGCCATGAAGCGCTCGCCAAGACTGTTCACCAGATATCCGCCCTCACCCCTGGCNCCCTCGGTCACAAGAAGACCGCTCTTGCGCAGNCCGGTGGGATGGAACTGCACAAACTCCATATCTTTAAGGGGTATGCCTGCACGGTAGGCAATTGCCTGGCCGTCGCCGGAGTTGCCAGCAGCGTTGCTTGAACGGTTCCAGTACATTTTGGCATAACCACCAGTGGCAAAAATGACAGTCCTGGCCGATAACCCCTCGATTTTACCAGTCTTCATATCCATGGCAATGAGCCCCTTCATACGGCTTCCCGAAACCGAAAGGTTCAGCGCGAAATACTCATTGAAAAAGACAACCCCTTTCTTGAGGCACTGCTCGTAAAGAGTCTGGAGAATGGTGTGACCCGTCTTGTCGGCGCAATAGCAGCAACGGGGTCTGCCGGCACCACCGAAAGGACGCTGGGCAATGGTTTTGTCGTCCAGACGCGACCACGGAGTGCCCATGTTGTCGAGCTCACGAATGATTTTGGGAGCTTCGGAACAGAGAATGTCGACGGCATCCTGGTCGGCGAGGTAATCACTTCCCTTGATGGTATCGAAAATATGCATTTCAACTGAATCGTCCTTCGCCTTGTTGGCAAGGGCCGCATTTGCGCCACCCTGGGCAGCAGAAGTGTGCGAACGGTTGGGATATACTTTTGAAAGAACGGCAATCTTCAGAGACGGATTGGTCTTCATCGCCTCCATGGCTGCGTAGAGACCACCCCCTCCTCCACCGACAATAATGATATCAAATGGTTTCATTCGCTCAAATCTCATTTACGGGCCTGCATCAGGAGAGCAGGCGCACTGATTAAATAGAGGGGCGCAGCTGCTGCGGGCCCCCGCATTCTGGATTGAATCTCGCTCTCTGGTCAGACTGGAAAGACAGAAGGAGTGAGCCCTCTTACAGGGCTACATGGTCATCATGGGCCGGAAGCTCCTCAACGGCATGAAGAACATCAGTCATATTGAGCACACCGACAACCTTGTTTCCGTCCATCACCGTAAGGCGGCGGACATTGGTGCGTTTCATCATGCGGAGCGCATACTTGACCCGAAGACTCGGATTGATGCTGATGACCGGTTTGCTCATGATCTGGAAGACAGGGGTGTTCCATGGGTCACGATGGATATCTTCGCCAGGATCAATCACCTTGCCAAGAATGTCTCTTTCAGTAATCACTCCGTAGCAGTCGTCTTCATTTCGGGGCTCGACAATGAGACCGCTCTCGCCGCTCTTCTTCATGGTCTGTAGAGCCTCGGCAACTGTGCAACTGCCCTTGATCATGGCAAAATCCTTCTGCATGAGAGCCGAAACAGGGAGGGTGCGTAAAGTAATAAGCTGGTCCATAGTTGACAACAGGGTTACTGTGAGTGGATAAAAAACGCCGGACGGGCCGAATACAGGGCTTCCCGCAGTAGCGGTCATAGTGAATGCTCAACGCAGGAGGCGGTCTCACTAAACCGCCCGAAGGGGAAAAATCGAACAATTAATGTAAGCAAAAGCGAGCTGATTCACAAAAACCGGCATCTGTTACGCTCCGAACCATCACGAAGAATCACCCGATAAATCTACTGTTCATGCGATTCCATGCGCCTTCTTGTAGGCGGGCCAGTTCTGTTTCAGGGCAAGAAATGCGGAGAAATCTTTCTGTACAAGAAAAGGGTTTGAGGCGTATTCAGAACCGATATCCGATGACGGGCAGACGCCGTAATCGTGGCCCGGCCAAACCCTCGTCGCCGAAGGGAGCGCCAAGAGCTTCCTGTGCAGTGAGTCGTACTGGATGCGAGCTTCATCTTCAGTGGCAGTCCCCCCCACCTTCCCGACAAAAAGCGTATCGCCAGTGAACAGGGCGTCGCCGTAAAGAATGCAGATGGAGTCGAGGGTATGGCCCGGAGTGTGGAGAATGAGAATCTCACCGTTGCCAAGGGGAAAACGGGCGCCATCCTCAACCGGTATCATGGCTGAGGGGCAGGTACTCCCAAAAAGAAGCGGTTCAAGCCCCGTCAGGCGCTTTATATCAAGGTTACCGCAGGTATGGTCTTCGTGGCCATGTGTTGAAAAAACATATTTCAGCCGATAACCGGCCTCACGAACCCTGAGAACAATCCCGTCAGGGTTGTATGACGGGTCGACAATGAACGCCTCACGGCTCAAGGTGTCGGCACAGAGGTAACCGAAGTTCCTGTCGCCACCGGTGCGGAACTGTTCAACCTCTACGGGCACAGCGTTCTTCAGGCAAATTTTTCAACATTCATCAGGAAGGCCCGGGCAGGAAAGTCCTTATCAACGGCAATGGGATTCTTCTCAAGCTCAGCCATGATCTCTTCAGCCTTTGAGGTGTCAAGAATGGCAAAGCAGAGTGAGGAATAAGTACCAAGACTTTCGTCAGAGGGCCACCAGGACATGCTCTCCATCTCACTGCGCTGGCAATTGCAGCCACGGATTGCTATGTTCGAGAACATATGTACCCGATGCTGCTGAAACAGTTTGCGAACCTGAGGGCGGGTCTCTTCATGGCCCATGATAGCGAGAAACTTCATAATGCTCTCTCTCTTTTTCTCTCTGAGGTTAATTGGATTTCTTTTCTGCCATGTAGTACACAAGCGGAACAACAACCAGCGTCAGCGCCGTTGAGAGCACACCACCCCAGATCATTGAAATGGCAAGCCCCTGGAAAATCGGGTCGAAGAGCATGACGACAGAGCCGATAACGACGGCGCCCGAAGTCAGAATGATCGGACGGGTACGCACGGCAGCCGACTCGATGATGGCCTGCTTCAAACCCTCACCCTCATTCCTGCGGATCTGGATGAAGTCAATCAAGAGCACCGAGTTACGCACCATGATGCCCGCAAGGGCTATCATACCTATCATGCTGGTTGCTGTGAAGAATGCGCCGTGTATCCAGTGGCCGGGAATAATACCCACAAGGCTCAGCGGAATGGCAATCATCATGATGAGCGGCGTTTTGAACGACTGGAACCAGCCGACAATGAGCAGATAGATGATGACCAGCACCACAGCAAAAGCAGTGCCGAGGTCGCGGAACACCTCGAAGGTGATCTGCCACTCTCCATCCCACTTCATGGCGGGCTTTGACTCGGTATCAGGCAGCGAGGTGTAGAGCGGACTGATTGACAGACCGCCTGGCAGCTTGAGCTGGGCAATTTTCTTGTCCATTTCAAGCATGGCGTACACAGGGCTTTCTGTAATACCGGCAACATCTGCCGTCACATACACAACATCATGAAGATCCTTGCGGTAGATGCCCTTGTCCTGAATGGTCTTTTCAATTGTCACCAGTTCCGAGAGCGGAATCATCTCGCCTGCGCGCAGACGGGTGGTCATGGAGCCCATACCCTGCGACTGCACGAATATATTGGAAAGGTCCTTGAGCGAAGTCCTGTCTGCCTTGGGGAGACGCAGATGTATGGCAACCTGCTCACGGTCCGGCTGGCCGTGCAGCACACCCACATCCATACCGGCAACCGACATGCGGAGCGTCTGGGCAATCTGCTCAACACTCACACCACGCGACGCAGCCTTGACCTGGTCCACCAGAAGCTCGTAAACCTCCTGATCATCCTCAACAAGCCAATCAACATCAACCACTCCAGGAGTTTCAGTAAAAATCTTCTTCACCTGCCGGGCAACTTCAATCCGGTCTTTCTCTGTCGGGCCGTAAATTTCGGCAACAAGAGTGGAAAGGACCGGAGGACCGGGAGGAATTTCAACAATCTTGGCGTTCGCACCGTATTTCCCGCCAACTTCCTGAACACCAGCGCGAACTTTTTTGGCTATATCATGGCTCTGCAGGCTGCGATGCCCTTTTTCAATCAGGTTCACCTGCACATCAGCCATATTGTCGCCACGCCGTAGGTAGTAGTGGCGCACGAGTCCGTTGAAATTGATAGGGGCGTTCGTACCCACATAGTACTGGCAGCTCTCAACCTCCGGCACAGTGCGCAGATACGCTGAAATCTCCTTAGCTACGCGACCGGTCTCTTCAAGAGCCGTTCCTTCAGGCATATCTATGATGACCTGGAACTCGTTTTTGTTGTCAAATGGAAGCATCTTCATCTGCACGGCCTTCAGTGGCACAAGTGCAATGGCTCCAACAAGCATAAGCCCAACCACACCAAAAGCCATCCAGCGTTTCAGGCCGCTGTCGATAAGAGGCGAAAGAATGGAGTTGAATACCCTGTAGTAAGAGGTTTTGGTGATATCATACTCTTCATGTCCGCCATCCTCAACCTTCAGAAGCCTGTAGGAGAGCCACGGTGTAGCTATGAGGGCAACAAGAAGCGAGAAGATCATGGCCAGAGATGCGCCAATGGGCATAGGGCTCATATAGGGGCCCATCAGGCCGGAAACAAAGATCATCGGCAGAACAGCGGCAATAACCGTAAAGGTTGCCAGAATGGTCGGGTTGCCGACCTCGCTGACCGCAGTGATGGCGGCCTGCAGTTTCGGCTGCCGCTTCATGGCGAAGTGCCGGTGAATGTTCTCAGCTATGATAATGGAGTCATCAACCACAATTCCAGTAACAAAGATGAGTGCAAACAGCGTCACCCTGTTCAGGGAGTAGTCGAAAAGGAAATAGACAAGCAGCGTCAGCGCAAAAGTGATCGGCACCGACATGAAGTTGACAAGCGCGCCTCTCCATCCAAGGAAGAACCCGACAACAATTGTCACGGCAACCACAGCAATGCTGAGATGCTCAAGAAGAGTGAACACTTTTTCCGTTGCCGTTTCGCCGTAGTTGCGGGTTTGGGTAACAGTGATGTTTTCTGGAATCACACTGCCCTCAAGCTGGTCAACCTTAGCCACCACCTTACCGGCAAGCACACTGGCATCAGTACCCTGACGCTTTGCTACCGTCAGGGTAACAGCAGGATACTCGCCCTCAGGCATACCTTCGGGAGCCGCAGCACCCCAGGTAAGGAAGTTGTAGTTGTCCACCTCTTCAGCGCCATCAACAACTGTAGCCACATCGCGCACATACACTGGCGAGCCGCCATACACACCCACAACCACGCTGCCAACCTCTCCGGCACTCTCAAGGAACTTTCCGGTGCGGACAATGACTTCACGGTTCATGCTGGTGAAATCACCCGAAGTGATCTGGCTGTTAGCCGACTGAATCTGCCGCATAATCTGCGGCGCACTGACATTGTAGCGAAGAAGTTTTTCCTTGTCGAGAAGAACGCGCACCTGGCGCTTCAGGCCGCCCTTGATCTCCACATCTCCAATATCGGGAATTTTCTTGAGCTCATCGGCCACATCAAGCGCAGCTTTGCGCAGTTGATACGGATCGGTGTCTTTGCCCCAGAAAGTGAGGTTCAGCACAGGAACATCGTCAATGGACACCTTTTTCATGAGCGGCATCTGCACACCCGCAGGCATTTTGTCCATATTCTTCATGAGCGTCGCCCAGAGCTTCACCATGCTCTCCTCGGTATTGGCGCCCACATCGTAACGGACGGTCACCAGAGCAAAATCGGGGAGAGAAGTTGAATAGACATAATCAACCCCCTGAATTTCGGTAAGGGTGCGCTCAAACGGCTTGGCCACCCGCTCTTCAATCTCGGAGGGCGCTGCGCCGGGGTAAGGAATGAAGATGTCGACCATAGGCACAACAATCTGCGGCTCTTCCTCCCTGGGAGTCATGAATGTTGCAATGATGCCCACAAGGAGCGACGCCACCATCAGAAGGGGCGTTATCTTCGAATTGATAAACTGTTTGGCAATTTTGCCTGCAATACCTTCATTCATTTGGACTGATCCTCCTCTGTCACAGCCTGACTCTTTGTTACTGTTGAACCTTCACGCAGTGCCGGATCGTATGATCCGACCACAAGCTCCCCCTCACTCAAACCCGCAAGCACGACGACATTGCTGCCAACCGCATGCCCGGCGCTTATCCAGCGGACATCAATGCGCCCGGATGCTCCTGAAACGAGCACACCTGTCATGGCACCCTCCTTGAAAACAGCCGAAGCGGGAACAACGAAATACCCGCCGTTACCCTCTCCCTCAACCGCCCTGACAGCCACCAGTCCCTCGACGGAAACGGTTTCAGCCGGGCTTGAGGCCGCCTGCGGAGCCGGCGGTTCATGGCCACCGCAACCCGCAAAAAGCAGGGTCAGCAGCGCCGCAAAAACAATATTGGTCTTTTTCAGTGACATATGGTTCTTTGGTTTTACCGTTCAGTTGCAGCGGGCGAGCTTACTTCGCCCCGTAATAAGTCAGTTCGCTTTTAGCTACGCAGTAATCAAATTTAGCCTGGTTCAGCCTCATCATTGCGTAGGTATATGCACCCTCCCTCATCAGGAGCTCAAAAGTCATAGCTTTGCCTGTCCGATACTGGCCTCCGATGTAGTCAAGNCTCACCTTCGCCTCCTCAAGAGCCTGGCCGGCAACTCCCACACGCTCTTTAGCCGTCCTCATAGAGCGAAGCGCCCTGGCCACTTCAGCCACGCTGTTGCTCTTTGCGGCATCATAACTGTAGCGCGCCTCGCGCTCCCGGGCCTTCGCCTCCTGAACTTTTCCAGAAATGGCCATGCCATCAAAAATCTTCCACTCCAGGCTCATGCCCACCATCCAGCTCGATCCATCCGTATCGAAATCAGCGGTATGATTATCAGCGCGTGCGAAAGCGTTAAGACGGGGAATACGACCAGCACGGGCCATATCACCCTGTTTCTCGGCCAGCTCGCGATAGGTCTCCATGGCGCGGAGGTCGGAGCGATCGCCCTCAACAGCAACATCTGCAAATGAAGGAATCTCGGCATCAACAGCCAGAGCGCCGGTAGGCTCAACCCGCACACCTTCCTCCAGATTGAGCAGAACAGAAAGAGCGTCAACGGCATTCTTTGCGCCGTCCTCAAGCATCATCTTCTGCTCGCGGAGCTCCGCAAGGCGAACCTCTGTGGAAAGCTTGTCTGATTTCGGGAGCATCCCGGCCCGGAAAGCCTTTTCGGCCTCCGCGCTGTGGCGCTTCATAGTGGCAATCGACTGATCGACAGCGGCGATATTGTACTGAGCGAGCATCAGGCCGTAATAGGCTTTGCTGACATAGAGATCAATCGTCTCTTCGGTCCGGGCCGTCATGAACTCTTCGGCAACCTTCGCCTTCTTTGCCATGCCGCGGCCGATTGCGCCGTCACGATTGAAAATCGGCTGCATGAGCTGGAGCGAGGTGTTGAAGTCGCTGATGGGATCGGCCTCATTCAGACTCGGAGCATAGAAGTCCGTCTGCTGGACATTCGCTTGCATCAGCTTGATGCCGAAAACATTGAGCGGGTCGTTGGTGCGCACAAAGTTTTCAGAAAGCGTCAGCGAGGGCAGATAGCTCTGGCGGCTCTGCACAATCCGTCCTTCTGCCTGCTCCACGCGGCTTTTGGCAGCCTTGATGGTATTGTTGTTCTCGCGGGCCATCGAAATGGCATCCGGGAGGGAAAGTTTCAGCGTTTTCTGAGCAGCCTCAGCTCCTGACGGAGCGCAAAGGGAAGCCGCAACCAGAACAGCGGCCAGCGCCTTGAATACCTTCATCGTATGTTACTGTTTGGAAATCAGTTTAAGAATCTTTTCAACATTTTTCGAGTCGTCGTGACTCATGCACTCTTTGAGACTCCTGTCGAGAACCAGCGAATAGGTCTTTTCAAGAGCGGCTTTAGCCGCCTGGAACTGGACTATGACCTTTTCACAGTTATCACTGTTCTCCACCATCCTTATCAGCCCTTGTATCTGGCCGTTAACTTTTTTCAACCTCAAAATCACATCATCCATATCTTTATCATCAAGTTGCAGGACTTGCCGACAGCACAGAAACATACCCATACCTCGTATGGGTATGGAATCTATAAAAAATTTTTTCAAAAAAAAACAGGAGCTCGCGCTCTCTGCTTATCCGATAAGTCTGCTTGCTGCACAAAAATGGCTGCGAAGAGCCAGTTCAAACTCCGGAAGCACTTCGAGCATCGGCAGATGGCCGGCATGATCGAACCTGGCCTGCCTGGTTAAGAAGGCACTCTGCTCGATACGTCTGTTATAAAGGGTTTGCATGCCTTCTGGCGGGATTGTTCGGTCGGCCATGCCGACCACACAGAGAAGCGGCGCACAGATCTTTACAGCTTCAGACGTATATCTCCCTATTATTTGAGGATCTATGGCAAATTTTCCGACAGCGGTCGCTGCCCTGGTGTCGCTTGTCACGAAATCCTCGACGAAAACAGTCCTGTACTTCTGGTCGATGGGCCGGCTAATCGCGCGATCGATGAACAACGACTTGAACGGTTCGAAAAGAAATACCCACTTGAAGAGCATGGCAACATCTATCATACCGCCGACCAGAACATGATGGAAAGATTTGAGCAGTTCGTCATCGAAAATACCACAATTGACAATTGTTGCCGAAACAAGGGATTCGGGATGCCTGTTGCAGATTTCCGTCGCGATCATACCTCCCATCGAGTGGCCGACAATATGCAGCTTTCTGGAGCCGAGAAGGCCAAGACGTACAAGCAATTCCGACGCCTCATCGGCAAACCCCTCGACGGAAAAGGAAAGACACGATGGGCTGCATACGGTTCGGCCCGTTCCGCTTTGATCGAAGGAAAGACAACGGTACTGCGAAGATAAGCGATCTATTACAGGTATCCAGTATCTCGCAGAAATTGACCAGCCGTTGAAAAACAAAACGACTTCCCGATCGTCGCCAACACCCCATCCGGTGTCTTCATAATATATCTTCCCTCTTGTTATATCGGCAAAACTCATGGCTGTTCGTGCTGGTTAAAAAAGATTTGCCGAACCATCTTCCTGGGGGCAGGCAAAAAAGCACCCGTATGCGTCACATACGCCCGGTATTCGTCCCCGAAAAAACCGATCAGCATTTTCTCCTCCTTTAAAGCCCATTTGACAGTCAACACAATGGCAACCAAGCTAAACACAGTTACGGCCACATTCGCCGTAATAAGTATAAAAGCTATAAAAAGCACCATCATGGCGGTATACATGGGGTGCCTGATAAAACGATAGGGCCCTGTGATTACAAGCTTGTGCCCTTCCATCAATCTTGGNAAAGGACTCCAGTATCTTCCGAGTGTTTTCATNGTCAGAAAAAGAAACAGAAAAGATACTGCAGCAGCAATAGCGCCCCCGTAACGGAGCCATGTGGGAAAAGGAAAATGCAAAGCCTCAACCCATGGTGGATACCATGTGTAACTCGCCACGATAGCTATCCATAAAAAAAACATTACCTTCTGGAAAATAACCCTGAAACGGCTTATTTCCCCTGCATTTCCCGCTTCAGGTATTATCGGTTTTTCTTGAGGTTTCATGCGCTGTATGAACAAGCCTCTCATCAGGAAACCCGCGACGTAGATCCCGGCAAAAATAATCCTGAACGGCAACTCATCATGCATGGCCATACATTGTTTTACTGGTTTTTCAAGCTCACATCGGAGGAAAGTTAATGCTCTCTGAAAATATAATGAAAAGGGTCGGTGAAGTCAGGTTATTACTCCGGCAATTAAAGGACTCAACCCTTTGCATACAGAACGATTGGGTGATCAAATAGTTTTTCTACCTGTTCCGGCGTCTTCTGCAGATGCCTCAAATGTGAAACGGTCTTCTTCCGAATCGCATCTTTTGTGCGGGCAACACCACCATTATTTCCATGCACTGCGAGTTTCAAATCGTTATTCAGATACTCATCAGGATTCAATTCCGGTGAATAGGCGGGCAAATAGAAAACTTCGATCTTCTCTGTGTTTTTGCCAAGCCATTCTTTGACCGGTTTGCAATGATGTACTTTCAGATTGTCGAGGATCAGAATCACTTTGTGACCGACATCCCTGACCAGACGTTTCATGAATTCTATGAGCCGCTTGCCGTTCATCGCATCTTCATACAGCATGAATCGCAGTTTGCCCCGATTGCTGATTGCTGACATCATGCTGATGTGCTCTTTCCGGGCATTCAGGCGCAATTCAGGGGTCTTCCCGGCTGGGGCATAGCCGCGTACACAGTTGCCATTCGTTGCGATACCGGTCTCATCTCCCCAGTAAATCTCTGCCTTTTCAGCCTTGGCCTGCGCTGCTATGGCAGGATATGATTCTTCCATCCACCGTCCGACTTCCGCAGGACGCTGCTCGTATGCTTTTCGGATCGGCTTTTGAGGAGTATAGCCCCAGCGTGAAAGATACTCTCCGACCGTTCGAATAGGCATAAGAAAACCGAACTGCAGTTTGATCAACTGCCGAACGGCTTGTCGGTCCCAGAGTGCAAATGGCAGTTTCAATTGATCAGGATAATGATCAACTATCATCTTCTGGATCTGTTTCTCTTGCTCTACGCTCAGATGTCGTTTTTCACCGGTTTTGCGACCACGTTTCGGCACCGAAAGCATCTGCTTTCCTTCGCGTAAATACCACTGCCACCAACGGCTGGTTGTCTCAACAGGCAAGCCAAGCAATTCGGCTACTTCGCTGTTTTTTTTGCCTTTCGTTCGAAGGCTTATGACCTGTTTGCGCAATAATTCACGCTCACGGTCCGATACTTTTCTAACGTCTATTTTTTCCATGCTCTCAATATAATAAATTGAGAACTATAATTGCCGGATTAATAATAGTTGTTTGCAATACTGGCAAGAACGGTTAGATTTTAAGGGGATATTGAAATCTTCAGGTAAGGAACTGTTGGGCGAGTAAACCTGTTCATCAGAAACACTCAGGCAGCAAATGTCCGTTCATCCTGAGCCTTAATCGCGCGTCCAGTTAAAAAAACAAATTGTCGCGCCCTTTTAGAGTAGTAAGTGAGTATGAAACAACATCAGGGAGAAAGAAACGTTTTTGTGTAATCATGGAAGTTGTAGGAAAAAGTAAAGCATTGGTCGTTCTTGAGTCATGCCTGCAGGAATCGACTGTTTATTTCTCAAATCACGAGAAAATCCTGAAATGCAATCCGTACTGCAGATATGTCCGCTATATACCGGATTTCGATGTTTTTCAATGGACCTTCGAGGTTGACGATCCTCGAAATAACCCGATCGTAGCAATCTTTTTTGTCAGACAGACCGAAGAACATATACCGACAGACAGTGCTGTTTTCAGGCGCTACGCCGGTGAAAGCCGGGCTCCCATCGATACAGAGACCCCCGGGAAAAAAATTATCTGGGAAACCGTCGACTCGGCCCCGGAACTGCTTTTTAACAACGACCATACCTTCATCGGCAAAACTTTTTCTGAAATTTTCCTTCTTCACCAGACAGACAATCGGACGACGGTTCATTTCGAAACAAATATATCGCTGGATTTCAAACTGTCATTTCCGCTCAATCTCATGCCGGAACCGGCACTGAAATTCATGAGCAATATGATTATGTCGAAAATCATGCAACAGGCAACCGAAAGCATGCTTTGTCAGGTTCAGTCGGATATCTGCTGCTCTATGCCTGAAATTGCCGCCGAAGGTGGAAAGAAATAGACAGAAAAGATGGCAACACAGGGTTTGTCTGACCGCAGTCTGATTATCAGCATAAGTTATCATGTACCATGCACAAAGCGCCCTTAAAATAAAGGCTTGATGCATGCCTCTTGATCACTCAAAACAAAATACCTATTTTAATGCAACGCGTCCGGACGATATAGGCATTGTGCCGACCCATATCTATGACCTTCTTTCTCAATATGATCTTTCATCGATAGAAAGAATAATCGAGTCCTGAATTTAACCGAACAAACTGCTATTAACATGAAAAACATCGTCATCACGGGAAGCAGTAGAGGGATTGGCTTGGGTCTTGCGCATGCATTTCTCTCAAAAGGCTGCCGTGTCATGATCAGCAGCAGCAACAGTAGTAACCTTGACAAAGCCCTGAATGAACTGATCGAGCAGCATGGCTCCGAACATATCTCGGCTAAAACCTGTGATGTTTCCGACTACAAGCAGGTTCAGGAACTTTGGAACCATGCGCATAAATCGATCGGCCAGGTAGATATCTGGATAAACAACGCCGGCATTGCCCACCCGTTGCTTCCGTTCTGGAAACTCGATATGAAGCAGATCGGCCATACCCTCGATGTAAATCTTGCCGGAACCATAAATGGGTCTCATGTAGCCATCAGAGGAATGATCGAACAGGGATCGGGATACCTGTACAATCTTGAAGGTCAAGGGGCCGACGGGGGAATAATTCACGGAATGGGTATTTTTGGAACGACAAAGGCGGCTGTACACTATTTCTCGAAATCCCTTATTGAAGAGACCAGGTCGCTTAAGATCAAGGTTGGCACAATCATACCGGGAATCATACGTACGGCGCTGCAAGCTGAAACCGCACAGCAAACCGATGCTGGCCGGCTCTTTCTTTCACTGCTTGGCGAAAATGTTCGGGAAGCAACGGAAGACCTTGCAAAAAGAATTCTTGCAAACAATACACATGGGGCATGCATCAACCGCATGACGCCGCCCGACATGATCGGCAAACTCGCGTCATTGCCTTTCAATTTTTTATTGGGCAGGTGACCTGACTGCAATGGAAATAGCAACCACACAAAAAGAGACAATCATAAGATAACACCCTGAAAATTCCGTTTCCCGGCTTCAAGTCACCTGAACGCGTGTTTCAACCGACAATAAATCAAGTCAGGAATATACATCTGATGATGCGGGAGCAGTGATGCTCTCCGGTGGGTATGGCTAATCCTCTTCAGGGTGAGGTGGCAATATCAGACCAATGTTCTCAATAACCTTTTCAGCAACCGCTCCTGCAAGAAATCCACCTGCACCGGCAAGCAGAACTCTTGGAATCCCCCTGATAAAAGGTGGAATACCAAGCGGTGAGAGTAAAAAAGCCCCGCTCACAATTGCCGCTGCAGGCTTTGTCAATTCTTCCGGTATAATATTTTGTGGTAGTTGCGGCATTTCTTTTCCTTTTGAATCGTTTTTTAAAAAACCTCCACTTATTTCGTTTGCTGCCCATCGGTAATTTTAGCAATGGAATTTGACAGCATAGTCAGCACCATTTCAACTGTTTTTATCTGCGATAAGCCCAGGTCACCAAAAGCTTTCCAGCAAGTGTTAAAAGCGGCAGCCGTATCTATCGGCTCATAAATAACAGGTTTTTCCTGTTGTTCCGAAGCGGCGGCAGGCTTTACGTTTGCTACGGGTTTCGGCGTCACCTCACGGGGAACTGATACAGCCGGCTTTTCAGAAAAAGCTGCCTTTGTTTCGGATTGCTGCGGTGCAATAGCCGATTTGTTTGGGACGGATTTGTCCTCTTTTCTGAATACGGAAAAAAAACCGCCTTTTCGTGATTCGTTTGCCATGTCAAAACCTGTTTTAGATGGATAAAGAATTCAATTTGAAGCTTTTGATGACATTGCCCAGCCGATCATATTTTTCATCATCCCAAGTGATCCATCCAGACCAAGTTTGCTTGCAGTCGCCATCAAGACACCGGGATATTTCCATGCCACGTTCAAACCAATCAGAAGCAGATCGGATAGCTCCATGGTGTCCTTGAACATTGCTTCCCTGTACCTGGGCGGCAGGCCGTCCAGAACTATCATCACTTCATTCATCAGTTCATTGACAAAATTCGGATGGTCCGTATGTTTATTATAACACATATATTTCATAAGGTTTGCCATTGCGGCAACATTTGGCTCGTAGGCGCTTATCTGTTCGAGATTCTTCTTTTCAAATTCGTTACAGGCCAAGGCTCTTTCGAGCCCCTCTGTCAATGATTTGAGATTGCGAACAAAAGAACCAAAACCGCAAAAAGTCAGTGGGGAACCAAGTGCGGCGGCATCTCCAAGCATCAGGATATTATTATCGGCAACTTGCCGAGTCCGCTCAAACCCATCATGATAATACGCCGGTATAACGCCATACACAGGGCGATGGACGACAAAATCCTTTCCTGGTTTTTTATAGGAAGGTAATTTCCGGAAATATGTTTCAAAGAGACCAAGCAGAGATTTATCATTATCGGAGCTCCGGGAATCATAAAAGAAAAGATAGGTAGTATAGCGATTGCCACCGGCAGGAAAGCCCTCCCATATCAGTTGACGACCTCTTCCTGAGCTGGTATCGGCCGGCTCCGTACTTACAAGAATCTCGCCTATATCCGGATCAACATTTTCAAGGCCGCTGGAAACAGTCCCGACTGTAGGACAGAGATGTGTAAAGGATGCCCCGTCATTCAACTGCATGGCAACCGGAGAATGCACTCCCATCGAATCCACAAATACCTTGGCTCTGAAATACACCCGCTCATGCATATTGTTCTCAACCTCTATCACCACACTCTCAGGAAACTGAAAACACCGCATGAATGTCATATTGTCAACGACCCTGCTGGATTCATCGGCAAGAATTTTCTGCCTGGCAATGGAAAGCAGTTGGTCGCTCTCAACAGCACAGTCAAGCACATTATCGAGATACAGCCGCTTTTTCCGACCATTTTCCACATAAAACTCAGCCCAACCTGTTTTATACCTGCAAGCAATACTCGCGTTGATCTCTTCATATGAGAAAAGACCGACTTGTTCAAGCTTTTCAAGCTCATTCCAGGAAATATTCCAGTCACGGCTTGGTTTTCCGCTCACATAGCGGTCAAAAACAAGTACTTTTCTCCCGTACTTCGAAGCCATGACCGACGCGTGCAATAATCCCAATGAGCCTCCGGCATAAACCAGATCATACTCGTCGGCAATACATGCATCTTCAGGCATTTCGCTTCCCTGAAAGACAACCTTGCTGCATGGGGAGTGCTCGACATTTTGCCAAAAGTTATCCACCTCCAGAATATGCTCCAGATATCTGTTCCCATTTCTGATTTTACCAAAATACTCGGATACCCTCGGGTAGAGTGTTTGAACTTTATCTGCTATCATTGCAAATGACGTTATTGCTTATGATGATGACAGCTATACATATAAAATAACAACCCTAAGAACCATGATCCAAACGGTAAGCCCCTGGAACCCGCCGTCCTGGATATTTTTCTTTTCTTGTTCCGGACTTATTGGTTAAATTTGTGACCTTAACATTGATTTTCAATTAAAAAAAGGAGACTTCGCCGTATGTCACAGGATTCCGCAAAGTTGTTTCTTGCGAAAATGAAGCAGGACAAGGAGTTATCGGATAAAATACACAATACTGCAACAAAAGAAGACCGCTGGGCAATCATCCTGCAGGAAGGCTTCGATTTCACGAGAGAAGAGCTTGATCATGCGACGGTAACTGAACTGAATCATTTTGAAAGATGGAACTGGGAAGCGAAGTTACTTGCCGACTGGCTCTAAACCATTGCGGAAGATGCTTTTCTGCGTCTATCCTTCCGCCCTGATGCTCCCGAAATACTCGTACGCTTCGGCAGGCGTCATGTTCTCATGGACAACCTTGCCGACCGTTTTCATCATGGCAAGCGGAGCGTCGCACTGGAAAATGTTCCGGCCCATATCCACTCCGGCCGCACCCTCCTGGATTGCCCGGTACGACATGGTGAGCGCCTCGAGTTCGGAAATCTTCTTGCCTCCGGCCATCACGATCGGCACCGGGCAGGAAGCCACAACCGTTTCGAAATCCTCGGGCACATAGTAGGTTTTTACGATCTGAGCGCCCAATTCCGCAGAAATCCGGCAGGCAAGCCTGAAGTATTTGGCATCACGCACCATATCCTTGCCGACGGCGGTGACCGCCATGGTTGGAATGCCGTAACGCAGACCCATATCGACCAGCCTGGTCATGTTGTGGATGGATCGGGTTTCATACTCGCCGCCGATGAAAACCTGCAGGGTTATTGCCGCCACGTTCATGCGGATGGCATCCTCGATATCCACGGCAAGCTCTTCGTCGGAGAGCTCCTTGAGAATGCTCGGACCGCCGCTGCAGCGCATGACGACCGCCTTGGTGAGGGAGGGAGGAACGGTCGTACGCAGAATGCCTCTGGTGAGCATGATGGCATCGGCATGCGGCATGAGCGGCACGATGTTGACGTCGGGACGCTCCAGACCGGTGGTCGGCCCCTGAAAATAGCCGTGATCGATGGCGAACATGACCGTTCTGCCCGTATCGGGCCTGAATATCCTCGACAGGCGGTTTTTCATGCCCCAGTCAAGCGAGTGCGCCCCCTTGAGAAAAAAGCCGTGTTTCTCAACAGGAACGTGGGTGTAATACTCTTTTGCCTGCTTGTCCTTGTCGTATTCAGCCATGATGGTCTTCTCCTCTTTCGGTTAAAGTTTTTTTACAATCTGCAATCAGTTTTTCAGGAACTTCCCTGTCAGCGCAGCGCGGCGGCAATGTTGCCTCCGTCGACCGTAACAATCGATCCTGTCGTCTTCGTTTCGAGCGCCTGGTGCACAAAGGCCTCGGCAACATCCTCGGCGGTGACCTCGACCTGCAGAAGGTTGCCGGCCATATACTCCCGCTCGCTCAGCCCCCGTGCCTTCGAACGGGTCTTGATCATCTCGTCGGTCAGCAGGCCTGTGCGGATCCTGTCGGCATTGATGCCGTTTGCCCTGATGCCGTCGCGTCCGTGATCGAGCGCGTACTGGCGCACCAGAAACATCGTCGCCGCCTTGGGAAGGCCGTAGGGCCCGAAATCCGAACCCGGATTGACCGCCTGTTTGGAAACGTTGAAAAGCAGGACGCCCCCGGTTCCCTGCAGTCTCATGATCCGTACCGCCTCCTGGGCGATGGACTGATGCGAAAAAAAGTTGAGTTCGAAGCTCCGGCGCAGCACCTCGTCCGGAACATCGCCTATCCGGCCCTGCAGGGCGACCCCGACATTCGAAACCACAATATCCAGACCCCCGTAACGGCGACACACATCGTCAAAAGCCCGCCTGACGGCACTCCGGTCGGTAACGTCGCACGCAATCGGAAGCACCCCTCCGCCAAGCTCTTCGGCAGCCCGCCCAAGCGCATCGGGGTTCAGGTCCAGAATCACCAGCTCGGCACCCCGCTGACGGAACGCCCTTGCCGTCGCCAGCCCGATACCGCTTGCCGCACCGGTTACCAGGGCAACCTTGCCGGCAAACACGTCGTGGCGGACCTTCGTCATCTTGGCCTGCTCCATCTCCCAATACTCGATATCGAAAACCTCCTGTTCGGTAATCGACTCGAAGCGTCCTGCCGACTCCGCGTCGAGAATTGCCGATGCCGTGCTTTCGGCAATATCAGCGTTGACCGAAGCCGCACGGGCAGTCCGGCCCAGACCGAACAGACCAAGACCGGGCACAAGCACCACCCTGGGCAGCGGGTCGAGCATGGAAACCTCGATTCCCGCAGCCTCGCGCCGGCGCTGGAAATAAGCCCTGTACTCCGCTTCATACCGCTCCACCGCTTCATGAACCGCCGTTTTGAAAGCGTCGAGATCGGAGGCATCGGGAGCCGGAACGACCAGCGGCCGGTTTTTGGTGCGGATAATGAAATCCGGGGTCATGGCGCCCCTCTGGCTTACATCGGAAAGAGAATCGCTGTTGACATAGGCAAGAATATCGGGTGAAGTACGGAATTCGAGCACGAACTGACGGTAATCGCGGCTTCCGGGCATAATCTCTTCAACGACAGCCCCTCTGATAACCGGCGCGGCATCCTCGAGGGATGCGATCCCGGCGGGAAGCGAAACCGAAGGAAAAACCTTTCTGCCTGCCCGGGCTATGCGCTCTTCAAGACGGTTTGCGCTTTCGATCATGCAATGGTACGCCTCATCCGGAGTATCGGCAAAAGTGACGAGGCCGTGCTTCTGCAGCACAAGGCCCCTGATGGAGGGAGTCGACTCGTAGGCCGCAGCGGCCGAACGGGCGAGCCCGAGACCCGGCTTGATATAGGGCACCATGCCGAACGATTCTCCGAGCACCTCCCGGCAGAGAGCCTGGCCGTCGGGCTGGTTGCTGAGCGTCAGAAGCGCCGTGGAGTGCGTATGGAAAATGAACCGGTGGGGCAGAAACGCGTGAAGCAGGGTTTCGATCGAGGGTGAAAGCGAATGGTTCACCATGTGCTCGGTCAGGTAGAACAGGTTCAGATAGAGGAAGTTTTTGAACCGTTGCGTCGAGAACTGCTGTATATCCTCTTCGCTGCTGCGCCCGCCGGTAGCGTAGAGATGCTGCAGCTTCTGCAGCGGCTCGATCCGTACCGGCATAAAATCGTGCGCATCCACCCCCGCCAGATTGACGCCGCTCCCCTTGATGAAAATGACATTGACCCTGTAGCCGATGATATCGTGCAGCTCGCTTTTGACCGAGGTGTTGCCGCCGCCGTGCATTACCAGCGAACTCTCGCTTCCGAGCAGACGTGAAGCGTACACGAGCTCTGCAAGTTCGACAGGAATATCGTTGGCGCTGCGCTGCCCGTTTACGGAGCGCTGAAGATCGGCATCGTTCCAGAGGTTTTGCATAAGTAACCCTTTATTTTAAACGGAATTCTCACATAATGCAGAACAAGAAAACATGTAATAACAATAATTGCCGTTTACCATCGAACAAGCATGGTAAACGGCAATTGCAACTATGCTGTTATGACCTGTTAAACAGGATATGCAGCTGGAAGTTCATAACCCTGTTCATACAATCTGCGTGCAATCACATCAGCTGTCAGCATAATATACTGGGAACGTCCCATTCGCGTATAACCGGGCCTGTGGTCCGTAGCAAGGGGCAAATCAAAACGATCCTGATACTTGAAATAAAGGTCTGCCAGTTTCTCTGAAGCCTCAACAAGCCAATCGGCGTTTGGCGGAGGCATTCTGAACATATCAGCTCCCGGCACAGGCTGGTAAACCAGCATATTGGGATATACCCCTTTCGACATGCGCTCTTCAACACCCTCCAGCATACAATTCATAGGTTCAAGACCCATGAGTATAAAGCTTGTGGTCCCCCTGCCTGGCCCGAAAATCTCAACTGAGGCATCCTGGGCGGCATGCCAGTATTCAAGGGGATATGTTGCACATTTCCCCGGGCAGATCGCCTTGAAATAGTCCGGATCGGTAACCTCGAGATCAAACTCTGTTGAATTGATACCGGAAGCCTTCCAGCGCTCCATCTCCTTAAAATCATCCGGAGGATACAAATTAGCCGTTATATGCAGTTCATTAAACACTTCCGGACTCAACTGCTCACGCAAGGGCGCCATGACAATCTCAACAAGGTCGACAACCTGCGAACGACGTTCCGGAGCAACAAGACCTCCGATAACAACAAGAGTCCCCCTCCACCCGTTATCGGTTGCTATTTTCACCGCTTCGGCCTGCTCTTTTGCAAGAGCCTCGATTTTCTGGAACGGCATCTTTGCCAGGTCCTGCCCTACAGATACATGCTGGTCGGCAAAGAAAAAGCAGAATCTGCATGACCGACCCGTATTGTTGTTATCGCAACTGTAACTGTAATGAATATTGATAATATCCTGGTTCATTCCTATTACGGCAGCATTAACCGGGCGTCCGTTACTCAAAGTACCGTCGCGCCATGAGAACCACTCCTGCATTCTGCCGCTTGCAAGGTGTTTGCCGCAATCGTAAAATTCGACATCGTCCCCGTTAACCTGAACCTCAAGGCGGGTATACGGTTCCGGGCGAACAAGAGTTGCAAGATCGCTGCCATTGAGCACCATGGCACGAAACGGATTGAACCCTGTTTTCGGCGGCTTGTTGACCGTTACCTTTGCCCCCTCGGAAAGCAGCCTTGCTTTTAAATGCACATCTTCCTTCGTAATAATTCTTTTGGTACTCATGGCTTATTAATGAGTTAGCATTAAAAAAACAAATAATAAAAGGAAACAATCACCAAGCAGAAACTGGCTTCGCCCTCACAAATTTACAGCCTTTCCGGAATGCCGTCGCTTGATGTAAAAACCAAGCATGTAAACAGCAATATATCCTGCTGCCAGCACGGAGACGAAAACAATCCGTTCGACGTTATCAGTAAAATGTCCGGAAACCCAGATCATACAGACAAGAACCAGCCATCCTGAACCTGTGTAGATCATGGCCTTATTCCATAACTCGGTAAAACTTCCTTTCAGCATGAATTTCACATTGATTGTTTGACAAACACCATCAAAAGGGCAAACCAAATTTAAAATACCATTATACCACAGCGTCATGACAAGACATTGCTGTTATGCAGAATCTTTTCATTTCTTTTTTCAAGCAGGATTCTGACAAGATACTGCATTGCATTGGCAATGTAAGTGAAGTAGGCAAGAAACGCCTCCCAGACAAGAACCTCGCGGCTTGCACCAGTAAAAGCCAGAATAAAATACAAAACATGAAAAGCTCCGGCCGTAACGCTGCCGATATCCTCCCAGAGAAACTCCCTGGAAAAAATCCACTTGTCGAAAATTTCCTTCTCGAAATAAGCCCCGGTAAAAAACAGCAACGCAAAAAGGAAAGACTTGAAAAGAATGGCTACATCAACCCAGAAAAAAGCAATGATGCCGGGATTGACGAAATACAGATAAGTCACGCCGACACCGGCAAGAAAAACGACAAACTGAATGGGTGCAAGAATGAGCTGAACATCGGTCCAGACCGTAGCGTTCCTTTGTGCAAGCTGCTCAGGAGTATAACGAGGCATATATCATCGTGTTAATTGTTACAACGATAACGACTTAAGGATAGCTCCCCTTTTTATCAATTTTTAAATATAGGAAGATCAACGTTGCGAAAAAAATCTCTTCTTCCGTGGAGGTCAAATAAAACTACCATCCCTGCCTGACCTGCCGCCTCAGCATACTGTTTACGAACTGCAAAGGAGCGAAGAATACCTTTACCTCCTTAAGGGTTCTCCTGAAACTGCGACTCACTGCCGATATTTCTGAAATCCCCGCCCATAAAAAGCTTCAGGTTGGCTACAAAAGGTTTTGTCGCTCACGAAATTTTGATAATTTTTATAGGATAACACTCAGCGTTTCGGCCATGCAGCAGATAAACACGGTACCAACTGATCTATGCATGACCTGTACTTCTTGTCAGAACAGATAATCCGGGAACAGAAAATCATGCCGCTCAAACTGCTTTTTATTGCGCCAAAAGGGAAAAAAGACTCGAAAACCAACCAGAAGCCACTGTTTCACATGGCTATAGGCGTACTTGTAAGTCTTACGCCTGCTGAGCATGCTATCGAAATTGCGGACGAACACTTTGGTGATGCCATCAACTATGACGGAGATTACGATCTGGTAGGTATCACATCAAGAACGATAGACGCTACAAGAGCATATGAAATTGCAGATGAGTTCCGAAAAAAAGGAAAAAAAGTAATTCTTGGCGGTCTTCACGTTTCGTTCAATCCCGATGAAGCGCGAAGCCATGCCGACTGCGTTGTTTGCGGCGAAGCCGAAAACCTCTGGGCTACCGTACTGGAAGATGCCGCGTCAGGTCGGTTGAAGCCGACATACGATGCAAAGGACTTCCCGCAGGTCACAAAAATAGTGCCCCTTGATTATGAAAGGATTGCACAGGCATCAAAACGAGAAAAAGTTGACGGAACCAAGTCCATCCCCATCTATATCACCCGCGGATGCCCTTATGAGTGCTCATTCTGCGTCACACCGAATTTTACCGGAAAACTCTACCGTTACCAGAATCCTGATGATCTCATCAGGCAGATTGAAACAGCCAAAAAGGTTTTTTTCAAGGCAAAAGGAAAATCATCAAAGCCATGGTTCATGCTTTGCGATGAAAATCTCGGCATCAACAAGAAGAAGCTATGGGAGAACCTTTCCTTGCTCAAAAAGTGCAATATCAACTACAGCGTTTTCTTCAGCATGAATTTTCTTGAAGACAAGGAAACAGTAAGAAGACTTGTTGATTCCGGATGCAATATGGTGCTCGTCGGGTTCGAATCAATCAAACAAAGCACACTGGAAGCCTATAACAAAGGGCATGTCAACTCCGCGGAAAAATTTGCAAGCGTGATCGAAGAGTGCAGAAAGGCCGGGTTGAACATTCAGGGAAATTTCCTGGTCAATCCTGCACTTGACACCTTTGAGGACATGGATGACCTCGTCGAGTTTGTCGGTAAAAACCACGTATTCATGCCTATCTTCCAGATCATTACCCCTTACCCTGGAACAAAAATGTATTGGGAGTACAAAGAAAAGGGTCTGATAACCGATGAGGACTGGGAGAAATACAACGCCATCAACCTTGTCATTCGTTCTGAACACTACGATCCCGTAGCATTTCAGCACAAATTCATGACCAGCTATTACCAAACATATTCCTGGGGAAAAATCGCCAACAGGGTCAGACGCAACCCCTACAAAATGCTGAACCTCATAACCAGTCTTGCATTCAAAAAAAATCTGAAAGAGCAGCTTGAAACCTTTGAGCTAAATAATAACATCAGAACACCATAAGTAACGAACATGCACGAAACCGTAAACTACACAACACTTTTCGCTCCGGTAGCCTTTTACCTTTCCGGGGTAGTTATTGTTACACTCCTCAACCTGTTTATCGGAAAAAAACCTGACCGCACGAAATAACGAACGGTAAGGCGACCTGACTGAACGATCAATAACGACGACTCGGTGGCGGCGACTTACTTTTCGCCCATTTCATCACGGGCAGTTTCCAGCATTTCCACAGTAATTTCCTTGTAACCTTTTTTCATTGCATACTCTTCAGCCATAGACCTGATCTTCTCCTGCAAAAATCCCGGGACAGCTTCAAGCAAATCCTGAGCTTCATCACTCCATATCACGGATCTTTTTCTTGAAACAACGCTCCGTTCATACTGTTCGAGAAGATCATCTACAAAGGACTCGATGGCATTACCGTCTGATGACTCGACGGGATTAAAAATTTTCTCGACAAGGATTCTGTTAGTCAGAAGGTGTATTTTCAACTGCGGCAGGTAAAAAACCGCCGCCATCGATTCTGGGGTCCCACATGTCAGAAAAAGTGCGACTCTCTTCTTTTTAAGATGTTTTTTCAGGTTCCCCTGTAAAAAAGCGCCCAAAAGCTGTGGCGATACAACAAAATTATACACCGGGGCACCCAGGATAACAATATCAAACTCCTTGACAAAACTGTAATCCGCAGTAGCTATGCACTTCGCTTTTTCAACATAAAGACCGGATTCGGCAAGGAGCTGACCGATGGAATCAATCAACACTTCAGTTGAACCCCCTTGGGTTTTACTGTCGTACAAGATAACGGCTTTCATTATTTCCGGGTTAAGATACGATTTTAAGTAAATAAAAAGTATTTTTTACCTATAAAAGGAGTAATGCTCCCGTAAATCAAATAAAACCAGCATAAAAGAATAACCTGCTGATACCTGGCGACTGTGCCTGAGTATCTTTTTCCATTTGTTCAGCAGCAGAAAATGTATTAAATTATAAAAAAAAAATCCCGTAAAAGAGGGTTAAACTGTTTCAGTTATATAACTTCTCAATAAACCTAAATCATAACCCACTATGTCAAACGGAACAAGCAACGATTTGTCTGGAGCTATCACCAATCTGATGGATACGCTCGGCAAACTTGGCCAGCAGCAGGTTGAAATGCTCAACAGCGGCATCAAAACCGCATCCCAAATGATTGAGCCACTTGGCAAAACATCTACCGATCTTGCCGGTAACGTGCTGAACACAGTCAATCAGGTACTGCAGAGCGTCTCTTCAGCTCTTGCTCCGAAAAAGTAAGCACCTTTTCTTTTCTGAAGCACCTTATACCTCAAGGGATAAGGTGCTTTTTTTTTGTCTTGCTGCAGGGTGCGCCTGTTCAGGTATCCGGTTTTTGCCGACCCTTGCCGGCACAAGACATTCTTATACGCTCCAGAATGAATACCGAGCACCATATACGGGGCTTTTACAGCCCGGAAGATCGAAATCAGCTTCATATCACCCCGATACAGGGCGATGCCTCCACCCGGCGCTATTACCGGGTCTCGGGTCCGAAAGGCAGCGCAATCGCCTGCTGCGACCCCCTGCTTCGCGAAACGAACCCTGACGACTACCCGTTCCTGATTGTGTACGACCTCCTGCGCCGCAATGACCTGCCGGTTCCTGAAGTCATTGCCGTCAATGCCGGAGAGGGCCTTCTGCTGATCGAGGACTGCGGAACGGTGCAGCTGCAGGACCTCGTCGCCATGGAGAGAGAGTGCCTCGCCGCGGAGATATACCGGGAGGTGATCGATACGCTTGCCGGAATTCAGTCCATAACCGGCGATCCCCGTCGGCTGCCATTCAGGCTCAGCTTCGACAGGGAAAAACTGATGTTTGAATTCGATTATTTCATCGAACACGCCCTGTTCGGTTATTTCGGGGCGGATTTCGACAGCAGCAAAGCCGGAGAGCTTCGCTGCGAGTTCGAATCCATAACTGAAATCCTCGTCCAGCCGGAGCATTTCGTACTCAATCATCGCGACTTTCACAGCCGCAACATCATGGTCCGTAACGGAATGCCCGTTATCATAGATTTTCAGGATGCACGCATGGGGCTGCCGCAGTACGATGCCGTCTCGCTCATCCGCGACTCCTATGTCGTACTCGAACAGTCCCTTGCCGACGAACTGAAAACCCGTCATTTCCGGACGCTTCAGGAGCGCAATGCCGTGACGATGAGCCTCGACGAGTATCTCCACCTTTTCGACCTGATGGCGTTCCAGCGCAATGTCAAGGCGCTCGGCACATTCTGTTATCAGACGGCGGTTCTCGGAAAAACACAGTATGAAGCATCCATCGCGCCGACACTTGCCTATCTTTCGGACTATATCGCATCCCGCAGGGAGCTGAAAAATGCGGGCACGCTCCTGCTGCCGCTTATTGAAAAAACAGGCACCCCATGAAAGCGTTTGTCCTTGCCGCCGGCTTCGGCACCCGGCTCCGCCCGCTGACCGACCATCTGCCAAAACCTCTTGTGCCGGTATTGAACATCCCGGGACTCTTCTATACCTTCGCCCTGCTCAAAAAGGCCGGCATAACGGAAATCATCTGCAACATTCACCACCATGCCGACAGCATTCGGCGCCAGATTGAAACAAGCTGCATCCCCGGCCTCACCATAACCTTTTCTGTGGAGCCCGAGATTCTGGGAACCGGCGGCGGCCTCAAGCATTGCCAACCCCTGCTCGGGGAGGAAGATTTCCTGCTGGTCAACAGCGATATCATCACCGACATTGATTTCAGGGAACTTGCCGATGCACACCAGCGCTCAGGCCTTGCGGGAACCCTTTGCCTCCACCCAACACCCGACGCTCCATCCATAGGAACGGTGGGAGTGGAGGACGGCCTCGTCTGCGACTTCGCCAACCGTCGGGGAACCGGCATCACCTCCTCATATATCTATACAGGAAGCGCCGTCTTCAGTCCGGCTATTTTCGAGCATCTGCACCCCGGGTTTTCGGGCATCGTTGAAACCGGATTCAACGGGCTGCTTGAGCGCCATCAGCTCGGATATCATGAACACAGAGGGCTGTGGCGGGATATCGGCACACTCACAAGCTATCGGGAAGCCAACCTCTCAGCCAATGAAGTCATCAACCGGACAGGCGAGGCGGTTGAAGCGGCCACAGGCACAAAGCCCCATAAGATTTCACCCGACGCCCTCATCCATCCTTCGGCCCTGATCGACGGATCAGTCATAGGGGCAAACTGCAGGATAGGGGCAGACTGCCGCATTGAAGGCTCCGTGCTGCTGCCCGGAACTATCGTTCCGGACGGGACCGCTCTTTCGGGAGCCGTTGCGGATCCCTGGAACTGTCTGACTTCCGGGGAACCGCTAAAAAACATGAGGGTGCGATGACAGCCACAGGACTTGAAATACTGCTCAGCGATCCCCGAATCTGCCTCGGGCGGCGGATTGGCCTGATGGTCAACCAGAGCTCACTCACCGCCTCGCTTGAATACTCATGGGAGGCTCTCGCGAAAAAAGGGGTAAAGATAGAGCGCATTTTTTCACCCGAGCACGGCGTCTTCGCTACCGAGCAGGACCAGATAGCTGTTGGCAGCAAGCCGACTGCAGGCATTGAAACCGTCAGCCTCTATGGCAACAGCGAAGCCTCGCTTGTGCCGGACCGGGCTCTGCTTGAAGGGCTTGATCTGATTATTTTCGACATGCAGGATGTCGGTTCCCGCTACTACACCTATGTCAATACCCTGGCGCTCACCATGGAAGCAGTTTCCGGCATGGGCATTGAGCTTATGGTGCTTGACCGCCCCAACCCCCTCGGAGGAGAACTTGTGGAGGGGCCGATGCTTGACCCCCGGTTCCATTCATTCGTCGGCATGTTCCCCGTACCCGTCCGCCACGGCCTGACAGCCGGCGAGCTTGCAGGCCTCTACCTTGATCACGCAAAGCCCGACCTCAAACTGACAGTCATACAGATGCAGGAATGGGAGCGCCGGATGCTCTACGCAGACACAGGCCTGCCATGGATACCGCCATCTCCCAACATGCCCACAGTCGAAACCGCCGCCGTCTATCCCGGCATGTGCCTCTTCGAAGGGCTGAATGTATCGGAAGGGCGCGGATCGACCACCCCTTTCCAGCTTTCCGGAGCCCCCTTCATCAATCCAATGGAGCTTGCCGACCGATGCCGTTCCTTTGACCTTGACGGGGTACTCTTCCGCCCGACCTGGTTCCGGCCGACCTTCCACAAATTCGCCGGAGAGGAAATCGGAGCTATCTGGCTTCATATCACCAACCCGCAGCTGTTCCGCCCCTTTGCCACCGGTGTGGCCATGACAGCCGCCATCAATTCGCTCTATGGAGAGCAGCTGCAGTTCCTTCAAGAGGTCTACGAGTTCAACGACACCATCCCGGCATTTGATCTCTTGACAGGAAGCAGCCGGATACGAACCACCATCCTTGAAGGGGGAGAAGTGCAGGACATTCTGTACTCCTGGCAGGAGGAAGAGGGCGAATTCCGCCGCTTCAAGCAGCCATTTCACCTTTACTGACCAACCCCCAGACACCGCTCCATGCAGCCTCTCGACACGGCAATCGTCATTCTCTTCCTGCTCGGAAACACGCTCTTCGGACTCTGGCAGGGGAAAAGCAACAAAACAACCGGCGACTATTTTCTCGGAAGCCACAAGCTTCCATGGGTGGTAGCAATGCTCTCCATCGTAGCCACTGAAACCTCGGTACTCACCTTCGTCAGCGTTCCGGGCCTTGCCTACCGCGGCGACTGGTCGTTCCTGCAGCTGCCACTCGGCTATATAGCCGGGAGATTTCTGGTCAGCGCCCTCTTGCTCCCCATGTATTTCCGCGAAGGGGTCACCTCCATTTATGAAATCATCGGGGCTCGTTACGGCAAGGGGATGCAGCGCCTTGCCTCCATCGTCTTCCTCGTCACCAGAATACTGGGCGACGGAATCCGTTTCCTTGCCACGGCAGTGGTGGTGCAGGTGGTAACCGGCTGGAGCATGCCGCTCTCGGTTGTCATCATCGGTGCCGTCACCCTCGTCTACACCATCTCGGGAGGGCTGAAAGCTGTTGCCTGGCTCGACAGCGCNCAGTTCGTNCTCTATCTGGCGGGCGGAATCATCACAATTGCATTCATTTCCCTCCAGCTTGAAGGAGGACTCACCAGCGCTCTCAGCACTCTTTCGGACTCCGGAAAACTCCATGTCATCTCGTTCGCCGGCGATGTTCTGACCAACCCCATGTCGTTCTGGGGCGCCTTTCTTGGCGGATTGTTCCTCTCCCTCGGCTCACATGGTGTCGACTATATGATGGTTCAGCGGGTACTTGGCTGCAGCAGCCTCAGCGCAGCACGAAAAGCACTGATCGGCAGCGGTTTTTTCGTCTTTCTCCAGTTCGCAATTTTCCTTCTTGCCGGCTCGCTTATGTACCTGTTCGCCGACGGTGCGCCCGCTCTCAAAGACCGTGAATTTGCATCGTTCATCGTTCACAGCCTCCCATCCGGGCTCAAAGGGCTGCTTCTTGCCGGCATTCTCTCTGCTGCCATGTCGACAATCGGCTCCTCCATCAACTCTCTTGCGGCATCAACCGTTACAGACCTTCTCGGAGGGCGCCCCTCACTGCGTGCATCGCGCATAATCAGCCTCGGATGGGCAGGGGCGCTCATTGCCATAGCCCTCTCCTTCAACGAAAACGACAAAGCCATCATCATGGTAGGGCTGAAAATCGCATCCTACACCTATGGAGGGCTGCTTGGTCTCTTCCTGCTCTCCAAACACCGGCAGAACTTTCACCCCGCAAGCCTTGGTGCAGGACTGCTTGCGGGCATGGCCACGGTATTTTTTCTTGACAGCGCCACCCCTATTGCCTGGACCTGGTTCATCCTCATTTCCGTTGCCGTCAACATTCCGGCCGTATTCTTTATTGATGCCCTCATCAGAACCATCAGACGCTGAGCAGCTTTCTTTTTTGACAAGGGTATCATTACATTAAAAAATGAACAAAAAAGCCCCTCGGACAACGCCGCAGAAACGCACGCCAAAGGCACACTCGCACACGGCCCGTTCGACAAAAAAACTGATGACCTCCCTTTCAAGTCTCTTCATCAGCGTACAGTATGAAGACATTGACGAGATGGTCAAGAGCACGCTCAGCCTCATCGGGGAATTCCTTAAGGCCGACCGAAGCTACATTTTTGAATTCAACGATGACCGTACCCTCATGGACAACACCCATGAGTGGTGCAGGGAAGGCATTGAACCCCAAATTGATTTTCTCAAAGGGTTGCCGACCGACATGTTTCCCTTCCTGATGGAAAGGATTCAGGGCAATGAAACCCTGATGATCCCCAGAATATCCGAGCTGCCGCCGGAAGCCGCAGCTGAAAAGGATGTTCTGGAAGCTCAGAACATCAAGTCGCTGATCATCATCCCGCTCGCCTCCGGAAAGTCCTCCTTCGGATATATCGGCCTTGACGCTGTTGCAAAGGAAATGGTCTGGGGGAACGACACAGCTCTAGCCCTTACATTCGCCGGCGGAATCATAGCCAATGCACTTCAGCGGCAGCGGGCCGAAAAGTGCATCCATGCAGAACTTGACCTTGCAATCAGGCTCAACGCCTCCACATCCTTCCATGAGACCCTCAGGTTCTGCCTTGAAGCAGCCATCTCCGTATCGGGCATGGACTGCGGCGGGATATATCTCTTCAATAAAGAGCGGCAGGAGCTCTCCCTCACCTACCAGATCGGGCTTTCAGATGAATTCGTCCGGAAGGAAGGACTCTATCCTGCCGATTCAAAACAGTTTAAGCTTATACTGGCGGGAAAACCGGTCTATCATCACTACCGAAACACCAGTTCTGCCGACCGCGAAACCGTGCGCCCTGAACAGCTTCTGGCAATCGGCATCATCCCCATCACCAGTAAAGGCGAAGTCATCGGCAACCTCAATGTTGCCTCGCACACGCTCTATCAGGTACCGGAATATTCCCGTAAAGCGCTGGAATCAGTCACCGCCCATATCGGCGCAGCCATCATGCAGGCCCGTCACCAGGAGGAGATTGCCGCGGCAAGAAGCAATTTCGAACTGCTGTTCGACACCATTGACGATCTTCTCTTCATTGTCGATAAGGAGGGAAAGGTCATCCACACCAATGAAACAACACAGAAACGGCTCGGATATTCAGCTGAAGAGATTCATGGGCGACATGTGCTCGATTTCCACCCGACCGACCAGAGAGATGAGGCAAAAGCCAATGTGGAAGCGATGCTCGCAGGAAAGGGTGATACCTGTCGCGTACCGCTGCAGACCGCTGAAGGCACCCTCATTCCCGTTGAAACCCGTATCACAGCAGCCAAACTGAACAACCAGCCGGTCCTCTTTGGAATCAGCCGCGACATTTCAGAACGCCTCCTCTCGGAACAGAGCCTCACGGAAAGCGAGCAGCGGTTCCGGCAGCTGACTGACAACCTTCCCCTTCCGCTGTTTGAAATCAACACGGAAGGGATTGTCACCTACGGCAACAAAAAGTCGTCGGAGGTGTTCGGCTACACCCCTGAAGAATTTGCCGACAGCTTCTCCATTTTCCGCATCGCCATACCCGAAGAAGCTCAGAAGGCACAAAAGAACATGGCTATCATGGCCAGGGGAGAGCGTTCGTCCAACAACCATGAATACACCGCCATCCGCAAAGACGGAACAACATTCCCGCTCGTCCTCTACAGCTCTGCAATCATAACAAACGGCCGATTCTCTGGAGTCAGAGGGGTCTCAGTGGACTTGACAGATGTCAAAAAAGCTGAGGAGACCATCCGGAACATGGCCATCAAAGAACGGATGGTCAGGGAGTTCCAGACTCTGATTGACAACATACCCGGAGCGGTCTACCGCATCAACGAGGAGGGAAAGACAACCATCCTCTCTATGGTCAAGGAGTTTCTCGCCGACTTTTCAAAAGAGGAATTTGAAGCCGGACTGTTTGAGAGCATGGAACTCATCCACCCTGAAGACCGCCACATGGTTGAACACTCCAACCGCACCATCGGGAAGACGACTGCATCAGCAACCCTGACATACAGAATTGTCTCTCGCAGAGGGGCTTTTCGATGGGTGGAAGACCGCCGGACGCCCGCGTTTTCAAGCAAAGGAGAGTTTTCTGGCATTGACGGCATTCTGTTCGACATCACCCGGCGGGTAAAAACGCAGGAAGAAAAAGACGCGCTTGAGTCCCGCCTGCGCAACACCCAGCGGCTTGAAACCATCGGCACTCTTGCAGGGGGAATTGCCCACGACTTCAACAATATCCTCACCCCCATGCTCGGCTATGCTGAAATGGGGCTCTCCTCACTGGCAGAAGAAGACCCGCTGCACGACTATTTCAATGAGATCATCCATGCCGCAGAACGGGCAAAAAACCTTGTAGGGCAGGTGCTCACCTTCAGCCGGGCCCAGGAAAGCCAACCAACCACCGTCCATATCCCGACCATTATTGAAGAGGCACTCAAGCTCCTGCGCCCCTCCATTCCCGCAACCATAACCATTCAAAAGGATATAGACGCCGCCTCCAGAAACATTCTTGCCGATCCTTCGCAGATTCACCAGGTCATCGTCAACCTCGCGGCCAATGCGTTTCAAGCCATGGAGGAGTCGGGAGGCATTCTGTCCATAAAGCTCCATGAAATGGTTCCCGACCGGCAGCTGCGGCGCCTGCTCCCCACCCTGCAGAAAGTCACCCATATACACCTGAGCATAACCGATACCGGCAAGGGAATGGACGAAGCGACGCTGGAGAGGATTTTTGAGCCTTTCTTCACCACCAAATCGGTCAACAAAGGAACAGGCCTCGGACTGTCGGTGGTCCATGGAATCATTACCGGCTACAAGGGAGAGATTACAGTTGAAAGCTCACAGGGAAAAGGAACAACCTTTCATGTCTATCTCCCTGTGATTGAAGACAAGCTTGTCGCAAAACCAGAAGTTGAGCCGGTACAGGGAGGAAACGGCAACATTCTCTTCGTTGACGATGAACANGCCACCGTCACCATGATGAAAACCCTGATTCCCCAGCTCGGGTTCACCATTGAACCATTCAGCTCGCCCCAGAAGGCNCTGGAACGATACCATGAAAACCCAGGCAACATTGACCTGCTCATCACCGATCTCACCATGCCGGGCATGACTGGAATTGAACTGGCAGCAGAAACGCACAAACTCAACCCGGACCTGCCGGTCATACTGATTACCGGATACGGCAAAGACATTGAACTGACCACACCGATCAACCGTTACGGCATCAGCCGCTTCCTGAAAAAACCGGTCAGGCGCTCCGAGCTGGCAACCACAATCAACGAAGTCATTTCACCACACAATCCCACTGCAGCATGAACATTCTTGTCATTGATGATGATCCCGCCGTCAGAAAATTCATCTGCACGACACTGAAACGGGAAGGGCACCAGGTCATTGAGGCCGGCGACGGAGTCACAGGAATCCGGATGCTCAATGAAAACAAGGGGATAACTCTCATGATAACCGACCTCATCATGCCCGAAAAAGAGGGGATTGAAACGATTATGGAGGTTCGCAAATCCCATCCCGACCTCAAAATCATCGCCATTTCAGGCGGAGGAAAAGTCGGGCCCGAAAACTATCTGGTTCTGGCCGACGCCCTCGGAGCAGACGCAACCCTGAAAAAACCCTTCAGCGTCCAGGAGCTCCTCCTCAGCCTGAAGCTACTTGATTGAACGGATAGGAAAGCAGCACATGATGGCCGCGTCAGCTCAGTCCATCATAGCAGTAGTCAAGGCTCTCCTGCGGGGCCTCATCGCCACTGACAACTTCAAAGGTTCTGTTGCGGGCTTTATCCAGCCGGAGGGAGAGCACAAGAAGTTCGGCGACATCAGAGCGGTTCGTCCAGCCGTTCCACATATGATCGCCCTGACCCACAACCATACGGTGCTTCAGCGGTTCTCCATCCTTCAGCCCCCCCGGACGGACAATGGTATAACTCCTGCCCCCGGTCGAAAAGAGTTCCCGCACATGCTTCTCAGCTGCCGCTTTCATCAGAAGCACCCCGCCAAACAGGTTCAGCGGATGGTACCAACGGGTAACCGCCAGCGAACTCACAAGACCGAAATGGCTTACCCCCGCCGCGGCCGCAGCATCAGCCAGACGAATGACTCCATCCCGGTCAACCTCCGCGGGTGAAGACTCTCCGCCGAGAGAGCTCGAACCGAGTGCGGAAATAACCGCCGAGCACCCCTGCACCGCCCTGTCAAGTGCGGCACGATCTCCTACTCTTCCCACCGCAATCTCAACTCCTGCATCAAATACCGATGCCTTTCCGGCCGAGCCCACAAGCGCCCGCACCGGTATGCCATAATGCTGCAGACGCCGTACCACCCACTGCCCTGTCCGCCCTGTTGCACCGGCAACGAGCACCTTCTCCATACTGTTCATATGCGTCTCTGTCTCTTGATGGGTTGATGAAACTGCTTACCACTAACTTCCCACTATAGAACCCGCCCCGGCAAAGGAAAGTTTCTCTCTGGATGTGAAAATTCATTACTTTATCAAGAGAGAGGACTGGCCCGCAACCACCTGCACCTTATTCATATAAACAAGAAGCGGCATGAAATTCACAAGAATAGCCACCATCCTGATGCTGCCGGCAATGCTGATGTTCCTCTCAGCAGAGGCAACGGCCTTCAATCCTGAAAGTCTGAAGCTGCTTAAAACCGACATTCCGGGGTGGAATACCATGCGCAGCAGCAGTCCGGAAAGGGTCATGGACCTCTACAAAGCCGACCTTGAAGATGCCGAGCTCAACAGGGCAAACCTCAGCGGAACCATTCTCGTTCGAGCCGATCTCTCCGGCGCCCGTCTTGATGAGGCAAATCTGAGCGGGTCAAATCTGGCAATGTCGTTCATACAAAAAGCCGACCTGAAAGGTGCCGACCTTGCAGGTTCCTGGTTGAACAAAGCCAACCTGAAAAGCTCATATATGGTAGAGGCATCGCTCCGTCGGAGCAGCCTCGCAGGAGCAAACCTCCGATGGGCCAGATTGAGGGAAGCCGACCTGATGGACGCAAATCTCACCAACGCCATCCTCTTTGAAACCGATTTCACCAACGCCAACCTCAGGGGGGCAAACCTTCAGGGAGCAACATTTCTGCCCAACGCCATTCTGCAGGGAGCAACTCTCTCCGCTGGAACCATTCTGCCCTCTGGTGAACCGGCAGACCGGGGATGGTGCATGAGACGGGGAGCCCGTTTCGACCAGAACCACACCACCTCACATAACTCCATACAGGCTCCCCCGGTGGAACTGCCTGAAGAAACAACTGTCTTGACAGCCCCCTCAGCAGAAACAGGCGTCAGCAGCGCAGGTAAGCGCGAGCAGGAACTCCTCCGGGATGATGTGGCAGCATGGAACCGACTGCGCAGCAGCAGGCCGGAGATGACAGTCACCATGAAAAAAGAAACACTTGAAAAGACCAGCCTCAGAGGTGCCGACCTGAAAAAAGCCGTTCTCTCCGGCAGCAATTTCGCCGGCGCAATGCTTGACACGGCCGACTTGACAGGGGCCGATCTTCGCAATGCCGACTTCCGAAAAGCCGACATGAAGAGAACCTGCCTGAAAGAGGCAAACCTCCAGAAAGCCAACTTCGACCGTGCATTTCTGAAAAATGCAGATCTCAGCGGTGCCAACCTTTCCGGCGCAATGCTCTACGGGGCAACCCTTTCGGGCGCAAATCTCAATGGAGCCACTCTTGAGGGCGCCTCACTCTTTGATGCAGACCTTTCCGGAGCAGACCTCTCCGGGGCCAACCTGAAGGGAGCCAACATCATGGACGCCGATTTTTCAGGCGCAACATTCTCCCCTTCCACAACACTTCCCTCAGGCAAGGCCGCCACCAGAGCATGGGCAGTCATGAACAGGGCGACACTCGCTCCCTGAGAGAAAAAAAGGAGAACGACAATGGCAAATATCCTTGTTGCAAGCTATTACAGCCGGTGGGACATCAAAAACCACAAAGGACGCATTGCACTGTATGATTCAGCAAATCAGGAGATTGAAAACCATGCGTTCAGCGACCCGGCGGAATTTCAGGTAATCGTCAGCATGCTGCGCAACGAAAAACCCCTCTGGTATGAAACAGAGGCGAAACACCTGAGGACAGGAAATGAGCCAGCGGGTGAAGGGGAGAGATAAAAAGGATTGCCCGGGAGCAAAAGAATTATGCCTCAGAAACCGAGGGGAAGCGTTTTCTGAACAGAAGAGCGCCAAGCAGACGGGCACGCGTGATATTCCGGTCATTCGTGCTGAGGCGATGTTTTTTACCCGTACGGGTTATCACATCAATAGTACCATCATTGTTGACTTCAGCTACCCTCCAGAATTTATCCACCACATAATGGTACTCTTCCCCCCGCTCAAGAGGGTATACCTGCCGCGCCCGGGGCCCGGGGCTGAACGAACTCTTCGGCTTGTGGTAGACGATTGGATCACCAACCCTGAAATGCATCATCTCAACCTCCTTTCCGGCTTCATGACCGGCTCATGAAAGTACTTTCTTATTTCTAAAACAGAACCAATCGGCAATGTAATACATGCCGATTGGTTTCACAAATTTTTTTAAGGATCCGGCTCAGGAAGTCACATTAACAACAGGCCTTTCTGAGAACCATGGTGTATTCGTTCCTGTCAGACATCGGCTTGCTCTTGATCAACAGGCTCCAGTCCACCTGCATATATCCCCCAGCTCCAGTCACAAACTTGGAGTTGAAAGAGAGGATTTCTTCATCAATACGCCCGCCGCTCATGGCACTCTCAACATCGGCATAATCATCAGGATGAATGAGCGACCGAAGCTGCGCTTCAACAAGCGAATTCTTCTCATACAGCAGGAATTTCTCAAGCGAACCGGTCAGCTCCACAATCCGGCACTCACTGTCAAGAACCGCATATGCTTCAATACCCCGGGAATATATTCCATCATGGCGCACCTTATGCAGCCGTACTTCGCGAAGCAGGCGCTCAACATCCATACGGTAGCGCGACAGCATGAGGGCTCCGCCAAGCTGACCCGACGAAGTACCGGAGGAATATCCGTTCAGCAGCCACTCAATATCCGCACCATCATTTTCCAGGCGCATCAGCATTTTTTTTCCGGGCAGACACTTCCCTTTCAGATAGGGAGTCATCTGTGCAGGATACTTGATTCCTGCCGCCCGGCAGAAAGCATTCACCGATCCATGCTTCCGAAGAATATACTCCCTGAGCCGACTCTGAAAGCCCTGTCGCGAGGAATCGGATACATTTTGCAACATGGTAAATGGGGACATTGAGTGTAGGGAGAGGAGAGAAAACTGATTGTTCACACTCCCGGAAAATAATACAGCTACTATAACAAACCACAGCGCACAAAAGTTCCATAACCCCCCCCCGACTCAACCAGATAAAGCGTTCAGATCTGCACCTGTACGCCAATTTCTATCACCTGGCCCGAGGGAAGTCCGTAATACGCCGTCGCACTCAAGGCATTTCTGGCCATAAGCGCAAACATCTTCTTGCGGGATGGCAGGATTTTCGTCTTTTCATCAGCAACAATCTTCTCCCGGCTCAGGAAGAAGCTGATGGCCTCTGGCTTGAAGTTCAGCCCAAGATCATTGGCGAGTTCAAGCACCTGACGGATATTTGGATACTCAAGGAAACCGTAACGGGCCACAACCTGGGTAAACCCGTCCTTCAGCCTGACAAACTCGACCTTTTTGCTGTTCGGAACCCTCGGAACCCGTTCACTGCTGAAATGGAAGAGGGCCACCTCTGAATGCAGCACCTTGTTGTGGCGGAGATTATGCAGAAGGGCTATGGGCACAATGTCAGGATTTGCCGTCAGGTAGACCGCCTGGCCCGGCACCCGTTGCGGCTCCTGAAGGGCAAGGCTGTCCAAGAATCCATCAACCGTCAGCGTGCGGTCCTGGAGCTGACGCATAAGCAGCCGCCTCCCCTGCTTCCAGGTGTTCATCAGCGTAAACATAAGCAGACCGACCGCCAGCGGAAACCAGGCTCCGTGGAACAGCTTGCTCATACTGGCCCCGAAAAACGAAAGGTCAACAACGGCAAAAAGGCTTACCAACGCCCAGAGCGCTGGCGGGCGCCACTTCCAGAGATCGCGGGCAACAAAGAAAAAGAGTATGGTGGAAATCAGCATGGTGGTAGTCATGCTTGCGCCATAGGCCGCCGCAAGCCGGCTGGAAGAGCCAAATCCCAGCACAAGACCGATAGTGGCCACCATAAGCGCCCAATTGGCGGCCGGCACATAAATCTGACCAATATGGCTGGCTGAGGTATGGGTCACCGTCAGACGGGGAAGATAGCCAAGCTGCATTGCCTGCTGGGTTATGGAGTACACGCCCGTAATCAGCGCCTGCGAAGCAATGACTGTAGCCACCGTGGCAAGGAGAACCATTGGAATCATTGCCCATGAAGGCACCAGAGCATAAAAGGGATGGCTTGAGGCCTCAGGCGAAGCGAGAAGAAAAGCCCCCTGCCCGAAATAGTTCAAGAGCAGCGCCGGAAGCACAAAAAGCACCCAGGTCAACCGGATGGGACGGCGGCCGAAATGGCCCATATCGGCATACAGCGCCTCCGCACCGGTAACAGCCAGAAATACCGCGCCCAGTACCAGAAAACCGTGAAGCTGGTTGTTGAGAAGAAAATTGATTCCGTACCACGGCATGACCGCCTCAAGAATCTGCGGGTATTGTATGATCTGAATAATGCCAAGGGTGCCGAGACAGAAAAACCAGAGCAGAATGATGGGACCGAAAAGAGCCCCAAGACGAGCAGTTCCATTGTGCTGAAAGAGAAAGAGGCCGGCAAGGATGACCACCGTTGCCGGAATGACCATATCGGCAAAAGCCGGCGCAATGATCTGGAGCCCCTCCGTGGCACTCAACACTGAAATGGCCGGGGTTATCATAGCCTCCCCCAAGAGAACGGAAGCACCGAAGAGACCGATTGAGACCAGCACCCAACGATCTTTTTTTTTCTTGATGGACTGACCTATGATGAGAGCCGTAAGGGCAAGAATTCCCCCTTCACCCTCATTATCGGCACGCATGATGAATGTGAGATACTTCAGACTGACGATCAGGATCAATGCCCAGAAAAGAAGGGAAAGAACCCCGAGGATATTGGCGTTTGAAGCCGCTATACCGTAATCGCCATGGAAACACTCGCGGATTGCATACAGCGGACTTGTCCCGATATCGCCAAACACCACCCCGAGAGCAGCAAGCGAAATCCCGGCCAGCTTTTTCATCCCGCCTGCACCTTCAGGAACTGCGCCATCAGTGCGACCTTCAGGGTCTCGTGCATTTACCGTCATGACTGTGAGGAAAAGTGATCAAAGCCGCCACTCATTGGGAAAAAGCACACAGCGCAGCCTGCACTGCTGAAGGACGGAAAGAGAAAGGGAAATGAGGCGTTCAACATAAATAAGCGTTCGTTGCAAAACTCCAATTTGCAGCGGGTAATATAGCCAATTGTTCCTTAACCCCGAACCCTGCCAACCCTTTTACCCCTTGAGCCCCGGCTCAAAAGGCATCCGAAGCCCGCGGGCCGGAAAACCATTCATGCATTTTATTCACCCGAAAGAATCACAAAGACCCCTCACCCGCACCGGGCTTTACATAACAAAGACAATTACAAAATGAAGAGGCACAAAAAACAAAGACAACAAGTCACAGAAAAAAAACAACTTGCAGAAAACCCGCCGTCAAACCAAAGCAACTCTCTTTGGGTTTCACTTTTTTTTATATATTGAGAACAGAATCCGGATGAATCAATTGCGAATAGTTATTCATTCCGAAGGTCTGCAGTGCCATAGCACACAGGCCCTTAACGAAACCCGAACAATATGACTCGCAAAAAAATTGTTATTGCCACCTTTTTGGCCATCATGGCCACCGGCACCATCACCTCCTGCCAGAACTCTCTTCAGCTTTCCCGAAACACTCCATCTTCCAGCGACAGCACCCTTGCAGACAATGCAGCCATGCAGGACGGCACTTCCGTTGACTGCCAACCCGAATGCTTTCTGATGACCACGGGGATTGCATCCTACTATGCCGACCGATTTCACGGAAGAACAACGGCGAACGGCGAAACCTTTGACATGAACGACCTTACCGCCGCCCATAAATCCCTGCCGTTCGGCACCTGGGTACGGGTAACCAATATGGAAAACGGCCGTGAGGTGACAGTACGCATCAACGACCGCGGGCCCTATGTCGGCCAGCGCATCATCGATCTCTCCCGCGAAGCCGCAAAAGTCATCGGGCTGATCAAGCCGGGCACAGGAGAAGTCAAGCTTGAGGCCTTCGAAGAAAACCCCGACACATCCATCAGCGGATGACCACCCTGGCGACGCCCTGCACTTCACTCACGGCTTCTGCTCATTGAAGAAGAAGCCGGCGTCGACTCCCCCCGCCGCTCCATCACCTTCTTGTAATACGATCCGCTTGTATACAGTGCCGCAGCAGGATTATGCCCAAGCACCCTATCCTTGACAATGAGTGTTATGGCCGGCGCATCTGAATGACGACAGAAGAGAGCGTCATGGCCAACGCAGAGCCCTATCACCACATTTATGTCCGACTTCCATTCGTTCAGCATCCGGGCCTGCAAAATCGGGTTGCACGACCCCTCAAAACTCCCCGGCTTCAGCTTCAGCTCTTCAGGAATCCCAACCGCCGTCTTATCCACCGAACCCGCCTTACAGAGAACTGCACGATACTCGAAACCATTGGCCTTCAGCATCTTCCCGAACAATCGAGTCTCCCCGATAAGCCCCACGCAAGTCGCCAGACCAACCCTTCTGGCCCCAATACGCCGGGCAAACTCTATCGTCTCCTCCACACGGGTCAGCTTGCCATAAAACACCCCCTCCACCTCAGCCGCCGCACGAGAAACCCGCGCATCAATGCTATCTCCTCCATACTCAGCAACCACCCCCTGAAGAACCCCGTCATCCAATGCCTCCCCCGGACAGAACGGAGGAAACTCCCCCGCACGACGGTAACAATTCAGAGTACCACACTCAAAACAGCCCAATTCCCGCTCCGCTCCACCACCCTCACTCTCATTCAATGTCATGAGATCAATCCCTCCAAAATATGTGCCCTCTGGCACAGTTAACAAACCAACCTCTCGCAGTTTCAATAAAACAAATTAGCGCAAAAGTTAAGAAAAAGTTGGGGACACTCATGACTGAGTGTACTTACTCAAAACGGAAAAGGCAACCCAGAGGGCAGGGATCCACCAGAGAGCTCCGCGGAAAATTCCGTTATGAGGGCCCCCCGAACACGACAACGGGCGCGACCCGGGAACCCCTGTGCAAAGCCCTCGCCTGAAGGGGGGAGATTCCCCGGGATCAAAGGAAAAATGTATCTTTAGAACTGAAACCCAAACCCCGCAATGATGAAGAAGGTAGCCGTCATTCTGGCCGCACACGGAGAGGCTGAAACAGACTCTTTCCCGGAAAACTTCTCCATGATCCGCCACACCTTCGCCCATGCAGGAGAGGTAATGAACATCCCCTTTCCCCTGCAGCTTGCGGCATCGGTCTTCGGCGGGTTGAAAAACCTGGTGGAGTTCCGTTCGAGCGGCTACCGCTCCCCCCATAAGCACATCACGCGAATGCAGGCAGAGCGGCTCGGGGATGAACTGCGCAGGCAGTCTCCCGGGGACGACACCCTCTATGAGGTCAGTGCTGCCTACCATGCCGTCCCCCCGTTCGTCGAGGACCTCCTTGATGAGACCTCCGGGTACGACATGCAGCTTCTGGTCACAATGTCCCCCGTTGACAGCGACTTGACAGCAGGGCGCCTGCAGCATCTTGCCGACAGGCGCAGCATAGCTGAAAGCAATACCCGCCCCCCTGTGGTCATTTCCGGGTTCTGGGATGACCCCATGCTCTACCGGGTCTACCTCAACCACCTTTTCAGCCATGCTTCAGGAGAAGAGGGCACGGCACTTCTTCTGACATTCCACGGAACCCTCGTCAAAGACAGGAAGGGAAACGAGCCGGGGTTCAGGACCGGATATCCTGAAATCCTCAGGATGGGCAGTGCCCTCCGGGAAGCAGTCAGAAATGACCCGCGCAGCCCTTACCAGCATGTGGATATCGCCTACCTCAACCATCAGGTAGGAGGAACATGGACGGAACCCTCCCTTCTCGATTCGCTCAGGGAGGTCGCAAAATCAGGCATCACCCGGGCGGATGTGTTCAGTGTCGGGTACTTTTCAGACGGAACCGAAATCCTCCGTCACGCAAAGGAGGAGGCAGAAGCAAGCCCGGTGGAATCCGTCAGGCTCATCCCCTGCCTCAATGAGAACGAAGAGTTCATGAAGTATCTGGCCGGAAGGGTTCGGGAGGCGGTCAGCAATAGCTGAAGGCGTAGAACGCTCATAAGTCAAGGGCCGTCCTGCAACTGGCTGAATGAGTCCTCATCCTCCGTCGATAATCGATAACCAGCTCCTTATCAACACGGAATCACAAACACCCTTTTTTTTGATTCCGATGTATTTAATGCACCTTATGGCATGGCGGGCCCGANCCCACCAATAAACACCTGATGCCGGAAGGCCATGAAAGGCCAACCGCGGCTTCGGGAATCGCGAACTCTTCATCCCCCAATGGCAACAATGACACGCAAAAGCGATAACGACCAACTCTCATTCACATCAGGCAGAATAAAAAAAATCGGCATCCTGACATCCGGAGGCGACGCTCCCGGCATGAACGCTGCAATCAGAGCGGCAACCCGTTCAGCCATTGCCGCAGGACGGGAGGCCGTGGGCATCCTCCGTGGCTATCAGGGAATGATTGATGGAGACTTCATCCCCCTTCAGTCAACCGATGTCAGCGGCATCCTTCAGCTCGGCGGAACCATGCTCAAAACAGCCCGCTGCAAGGAGTTCCGCACACCCGAAGGACGCCGCAGGGCCAAGGAACAACTGACGGCCGCTGCAATTGATGCCGTCATCGTCATCGGCGGCGACGGTTCATTCACCGGTGCCTGGGTCATGTCGCAGGAATGCGACATCCCGTTCGTCGGCATTCCCGCCACCATCGACAACGACATGTACGGAACCGACTATACCATCGGCTATGAAACAGCCCTGAACTCGGTGGTCTGCGCGGTAGACAAAATCAAGGACACGGCCCGCTCACACGGGCGGATTTTCTTCATCGAGGTCATGGGCCACGAAGCCGGACTCCTCGCCCTCAACAGCGGAATCGCCTGCGGAGCCGAAGTCATTTTGATCCCCGAATCGAAAGCCCAGCATGAAGAGCTGCAGAAATTCCTGGAAAAAGGCTACCGCGACAAGGAATCCAGCGGCATTGTGATGGTAGCCGAAGGCGACGAGGCCGGCGGCGCCCTGCACATCGCCGAACAGATCCGCCGGGATCACCCCGACCTCGATGTCCGCATATCGATTCTCGGCCATATCCAGCGAGGCGGCAGCCCCGTAGCCAGAGACCGGATCAACGCAACAAGGATGGGCATTGCCGCAGTCGACGCCCTCCTGAACGACCAGAAAAGCATCATGATCGGCCTCGACAACAACCGGATTGTGCATGTAACCTTCAACAAGGCGGTCAAAATGAACCACAGCATCGACACCGGCCTCCTGGAGGTCCACAACCTCTTGAACGGCATGTAATCGGCAACCCTCAACACCCATGCAGAAAAATCAACAGGAGAGCAGAGATTCCGTAACAAAACTGACGCTGCAGTTCCTCGCCGAAGTGATCGGTCAATGCCCGGCTGAACTGGAAAAAAGCACGGAAAGGGATGTGGTGTTCGCAGTTGTAGGGTTCCAGTACGGCGCCGTGCAGAGCGCCGCCTATGCTGCCGGGCTGGAAAAAGAAGACGCACAAGCAATCTCCGAAGAGGTGATCGGCAGGATCAACGGCATGGAGATGGAGGCGGTCCAAAAACTTCTTGCGCTCATGCCAATGCTCGCCCGGAAGGAGTATCCGCCCATCGGCATTGGCCAGAGAGCCATCATAAGCTTCTATAATGCCGCATCCGATGAAGANAAACTGACGGCCACAGAAACACTTCGTGAAATCCTGCACCAGATTGACCGTTCCTGAAGCCAGTGGAGCATCGGACAATGAAAGCAAACGCATAAGCTCATCAGCCAATCCTCTGAACGAAATCACCTTTATTGCTGTTAAAATCTACATTGATCAGAACCCTGCACCTCGTTCATTCAAACCCAAACCCCCTGCACCTCATGAGCCTTCTCATCGTTATCGGAATAACACTTCTTGTTCTCGGCATGACCAACCCGACAAACAACATTGCAGTCAAAAGGATGGCGGGCATCCTGCGGATCGCAGGAATACTGGTTGTCATCCTTGGGATCTTTTCTTCCGCCATCAGAATGGTGGAGCCCGGCAAGGTTGGAGTGAAAAGCCTCTTCGGAAAGGTACAGCCCGCAACCCTCAGCAGCGGGCTCAACATCATCAACCCTCTGGCAAAAGTCGAGCTGTTCGACATTACAACCCAGAGCTATACCATGTCCGGCTCGGAACAGGAGCGTTCGCAGCAGAGTGACGGACCGATCAGGGTGCTGAGTGCCGACGGCCTTGAGGTCACCATAGACATGACCGTACTCTACCGCGTCAACCCCCAGCAGGCCCCGGCCATTCGCCGCGAGATCGGCCCGGGAGACACATACATCGATAAAATCGTCCGTCCAACCGCCAGAACCAGAATCCGCGACAACGCAGTGATGTACAACGCCATCGACCTGTACTCGAAAAAACGCGATGAGTTCCAGGCAAACATCTTCGAAAGCATCCGCTCGGATTTCGAAACCCGCGGCATTGTTCTTGAAAACCTGCTGGTACGCAATGTTTCCCTGCCCGAATCCGTCAAGATGGCCATTGAAGCCAAGATCAACGCCGAACAGGAAGCCCAGAAAATGCAGTTCGTCCTGCAGAAAGAGACCCAGGAAGCCGAGCGCAAGCGCGTTGAGGCAAAAGGCATCTCCGACTACCAGCGCACCATCTCGGCGTCACTCAACGACAGACTCCTGAAATACGAGCAGATAAAAGTGATGCAGAACCTTGTCAAGACCAACAACTCAAAAGTCATCATACTCGGCGACAGCAACAACGCCTCGATGCTCATCAACGACAAGTAACTAGTTGAGGGCAAACAAAGGGAAAGATGCACGCATAGCCAGACACTTATTATTCCAATCCATGACACGCCCTCCGGCAATGGAGCACTCACTTCCCGATGCAGAACTGATCGAAAATGGTATTGAGCAGTTCTTGTGAGACGACTTTGCCGGTTATCTCCCCCACATAGTCGAGGGCAGAACGGAGTTCGAAGGCTATGAGTTCGGCGGGCTCTCTGGCAGTGATGAGCTGGAGAGCGTTGTCAAGCGAATCGGCGGCGTTGCGGAGGGCTTCGTAATGGCGGAGGCTGGTAACGAGGACGCTGGCTTCATGAAGTTTATCGAGCCCTTCAACCATTCCGGCCATGGTGCTTTTGAGCTCGTTGAGACCATCGCCTTTTGACGCAGCCATGGCAATGACGGGGCAGGCCGTTTCGGACTGAAGCTGCGCAATCATTCCTCCTGCATCGGGTGCAAGATCGGTTTTGTTGGCGACCACGATCATTCTGGACTCTGGATGGCGCTGGCGAAGCTCACGAGCGGCAGCGGCTTCCTGCTGCATATCCCCTTCTGAACTATCGATGATGTAGAGCATCAGGTCCGCTTCGGAGATTTTGCGGTAGCTTCGCCGGATACCCTCGTGCTCCACCTCCTCATCCGAGTGGCGGAGACCGGCGGTATCGGTGAGGCGGAACATGGTTTTTTCGTGAATGAAGCACTCTTCAATATAGTCGCGGGTGGTGCCGGGCATGTGGCTGACTATGGCCCGTTCATGACCGAGAAGGGCATTGAGAAGAGTGGATTTTCCGGCGTTTGGCCTGCCGGCAATAACAGTAGCAACGCCTTCTGTGAGGAGGTGTCCTTCGCGGTATGACTCTACGAGACGCAAGATTTCGCCTTGCAGGCGCCCAACCTCAAGACGAAGAGCGTCGCGGCTCTGGAACTCCACATCGTCTTCGCTGAAATCCAGCTCAAGCTCAAGCAGAGCGCACGACTGCAGGAGNCCTGNGCGCATTTCCTGAAGATGGCGGGAGAGGTTGCCCTGCATCTGGGTAACGGCAGTTCGAAAGGCGGATTCGGTTCGGGCGTGGATCATTTCACCAATGGCTT